>ERZ869921.214-NODE-214-length-38341-cov-34.157133_pt1 | contig 38341 bp, 58 predicted proteins | sample MGYA00579310_ERZ869921 | MGnify/ENA primary metagenome ERZ869921 (study PRJEB32216, sample SAMN09231816) | wastewater metagenome | place: USA: Maryland | collected 2016-06-21 | study: EMG produced TPA metagenomics assembly of the PRJNA472060 data set (Reclaimed... | reverse complement strand
CTAATCTAGAATTAGATGCAATAGATCTTTACAATACATTTCCAAATAAATCTGTTGAGGTAATTGCTAAAGAATTGCAGTGCCCTTCATGGTATATACAGAACTGTATCTTTAAGTATCTCAATGGACAAATTAAGAATGGAAAGTATTATTTAGATAAACCAATACGAACTAAAAACCAACCGCGAAAATCACTACCACCTTCGCGGATTACACTTCAATTAGCCATTGAAGAAACTAAGCAAAGTAATATTAAATTACGAACAATTATTAAGGATACAAATGAAGATTAAGTTTATTAGTGTAGAATCGTCTGATAAGAAGACTAAGACAGGTAAAGATTATGTAGAAATTGAAGTTACCTACAAGAATATTGACTTCCAAGAAAAGGTTGAATCAAAGAAACTAAACCCCTTTGGTAATAAGGATGTGTATAATACTCTGAAATCCGCGAAGCAAGGTGACTTCTTTGAGATTGAACGATCTAAGAATGATGCAGGTTTTTGGGATTGGATTGGTATCTCATCTGTGTCTGGTGTAAATAGTGCTCCAGAATCCACAGGAAAGGGTGCAGGAGCCACGAGTTATACTTCACCTAAGTCTACCTATGAGACTCCTGAAGAACGTGCAAAGAAGCAGGTTTACATTGTCCGCCAATCTTCCATCAGTGCTGCAATTGATACACTTAAAACTGATAAGAAAGCGCCAACTAAGGAAGAAGTAGTTGATCTTGCCAAGTATTATGAAGCATATGTCTTTGGTGTTGATCAACAACCTGTACCACTCGCGGATCTACCAACACTAAACACTGACGACGATATTCCGTATTAATTTATAATTAGCTTGATCCGACACACTTATTGATTTATATTTAAGTCATTAAGCAAGGTCCAGAGCACTGGGCGGCAGTGTCCCTGTAATATGGTAAGCAGGATTTTGGAGATTTTATGAGAGTTATTAGAGATTTTGAATGTCGCGAATGTGGCTTTGTGTTTACTAAGTTATCTGAAAATCGCGAGAAGGAACATTGTCCGCGATGTAATGGCCTAGATACACGATCAATTTTTGCTCCACTTGCTATTAAGGTTAATGGTCAGGGAGCATATACTAATAAGATGAAAGTATAAATATGAACAAGCAAAAAAATCCATCTTCACAACCATTTCAATTAAATGGTCGTAAAAATTTAACAAAGAAAAAAGCTTGGTGGCAACGTGGAAATACGAATAATCCACCAGGAACAGTTATTAAAAGTCTTTTAGATAAATGAAAGCGCTCATAGATGGTGATCTTGTAGCATATCGTTGTGCAGCTAGTGCTAACAATGAACCACTAGATGTCGCGATTCATCGTACAGATAATCTAATGCGCGAATTACTAGCTCAAGTAAATGCTGACACATATATAGCATATTTGACAGGTAAATCAAACTTTAGAAAAGAAATTAATCCTGAATATAAAGCTAATCGCAAAGACCAAGAGCCTCCACGATGGTTAGAAGAATGTAAAGAATTTCTAGTTATTGAGTGGAAAGCCAAGATGAGTGAGTATTATGAAGCAGATGATTTACTAGGAATAGAACAATGTCGAGTTTCTAATATAAATGATGGATGTGCTTTTGCACTATATAATGAAACTCCAACTATCATTATATCTCTTGACAAAGATCTAAAGATGATTCCTGGTGAACATTATTCATGGGAAATTGGTACAGCTACTTGGACTAAAGCCGCAGAATTCACAACAACTACAAAAGAAAGTGGGATTCGCAGATTCTATGAACAAATGCTTGTTGGCGATGTTACCGACAATATTATTGGTATTGCTGGTCTTGGCCCTGTAAAATCCAAGAAATACCTAAGTTCCGCAGAGACTGAACATGATCTATTTGATCTTGTCTATAATAAATATGATGATCCAGAACGATTCCTAATGAACGGAGTGTGTCTTTGGATATGTCAAGAAGAAGGAGTAACATGGGCACATCATCTGAAAAATTCCGAATTGATTATACCAAACGAGTTAAAACCCGTGGTGGATCGGACGTTAGAATCTATGACATTTTTTACCAAGACTACATAAATGGTGCATATTATGACGAAGATTCTGATGTTTGGTATCCCTGCCAGTGGGATTTCCAAGGAAACTACTCACACAAGAAATCAGCATTGGATTTGGTGAACGTATGAAAATTAATAAACAGTTTGCTCCAGTTACAATTGTACTAGAACATGAATCTGATTTGACCGATTTTAAAAACATCCTACTTGCTGCACATAGACATGAATGTTCTAATAGACGTATTTTTTCTCCAAAAGATCCGTCAGATTTACAGCAAAAGATACAATATATGTTAGATAGATTGAAACTATGAGTGAGCGTAAACGACGTAGTAAACTGGAGATGAAGTTTGAAGAGATACTTATTGCGAATCAAGCAGAGTATGATTACGAAGTTACAAAAATCTCCTACATTGTTCCTGAATCTAAGCACACTTATACTGTCGATTGGACTTGTCTTAATGGGCTACTTATCGAAACCAAGGGCTATCTAAGCGATCACCAAGAACGGCATAAGTATGTGCTACTTAAACAACAATATCCAGACCTAGATCTGCGGTTTGTCTTTGATAATCCTAATAAGCTTTGTGGTGGTACTAAGTACAGTCACGCTAAGTGGGCAGATAAGTTTGGATTTAAATGGTGTTCTATTAAAGATACTGAACAAATTCAATCGTGGTTAAATGAGGGAAAATGAAAACTTTTCTTATTAGCGATACACACTTTGGTCATGCTAATATTCTAACATTCAAGCGTTCAGATGGAAGTCCTTTACGAGATTTTCCAGATATTCAGTATCATGATGAATATTTAATTGATCAGTGGAATTCTACCGTTAAGTCTGAAGATAAAGTGTATCATCTAGGTGATGTAGGATTTAAGAACTTTACTGCTCTTGGTAATATTCTAAGTAGACTAAATGGCACAAAGGTTCTTATTCGTGGGAATCATGATAACTTTAAACTATCACAGTACCAACAGTATTTTAAGGATGTTCGTGCAAGTCACACATTAGATAAATTTGTTTTGACACATATTCCAATTCATCCTCAAAGTGTGGAACGTTGGACTGCAAATATTCATGGACATTTACATGCAAATACTATTCAAGAACGCATTCCGGGACTTGGATTACAAGATGATCCTAGGTATATTAATGTATCAGTAGAACAAATTGGATATAAGCCAATTGATTTTGAGGAAATCAGGAGTATGTATAAATGAAACATCTTGTAATACCAGACTGTCAGATTAAACCAGGAGATTCACTAGAATTTCTAGAGCATGTAGGTAATTACATTGTAGAGAAGAAACCAGATGTAATTATTCATCTAGGTGACTTCGCGGATATGGAAAGTCTTAGTAGCTATGATGTCGGAAAGAAAAGTTTTGAAGGGCGGCGTTATACTAAGGACATCGAAGCGGCTAGGAAGGCAATGCAAACCCTTCTCGGCCCACTGGTTAAGTTCAACAAAAACGCTCAAGAAACTAAAAAGAAACAATATAAGCCTCGACTCGTTTTTTGTCTGGGTAACCACGAGCAACGCATTCAAAGGGCGGTGGAAAATGATCCGAAGCTTGAAGGGTTAATTAAATATGAAGATCTTCCTTATGAAGATTGGGAGGTTTATGATTTCCTCAAGCCTGTCTTTATCGACGGTATCGCTTATAGTCATTATTTTCCAACAGGAGTTATGGGTAGAGCAGCTACAACTGCATCTGCTATGGTTAGCAAGTTACATATGTCTTGCATTGCTGGACACCAACAAGGAAAACAAGTCGCCTACGGTAAGAGACCAGATGGTTCTACTATCACTTGCATCATTGCTGGTTCATGTTATGAGCATGATGAAAGTTATTTAGATCATCAAACTAACAACCATTTCCGCGGAATCCTGATGGCTCATCGCGTTAATAATGGTTGTTTTGATGAATGTTTTGTTTCACTTGATTATTTACGGGAGAAGTATGCAACAACGTAAAAATGCGTTATGGAATTGTAAAAATCCACATCAAGGAAAGTATAAACGTGTTCTCACTGTCTGCTCTGCTGGACTTCTACGGTCGCCAACTATTGCGTGGTATATTCAATCTGTTTCTGATTATAACTGTCGGGCTGCTGGTATGCATGATTATGCTCTGGTAGAGGTAGATGATGTCCTTGTTGAATGGGCAGATATTATTATCTGTGCTGACTCTGATAAATATCAACTTCTACAAGATAAATTTAAGCATCTTTTAGAAGGAAAGAAAATTCATAACTTTAATATTCCAGATATTTATGAATATAAAAATCCAGAATTAATTGAAATTATTAAAGAACAATGCATTCGTCAAGGAGTATTTAATGCAGAGTCCTAATCACTATCAAAGTACAGTTCTTATGGACTATTTAATCAGCCATAAAATTGGTTTTGCAGAAGGTAATATTTGTAAATATGTTGCGCGATGGGATAAAAAAGATGGACTCAAGGATCTTTACAAAGCTCGCGATTATCTTCTCGCTCTTATTGCTCACGAAGAACTTAAACAACAATCAACTTCCCTTACCGGATAATTGTAGACAAATATATAAACAGAAAGTAAACACAATTATATGCAACTCAATGACTATTGTGAAGCAACAAACCAAGTTGCGATCTATCCAGAAGCAGGCACAGGATCTGATCTTGAACTCTACTACTTATCCCTCGGCCTTACGTCCGAAGCTGGCGAAGTCGCAGGTAAAGTCAAGAAGTTAATCCGCGATGGTACACTCAACATTGGAGATCTCGCCTATGAATTGGGTGACTGTTTCTGGTACCTTTCACGACTATGTGATGCTATTGGATATGAACCTGAAGACATCCTAACTATTAATATTAATAAATTACTTAAACGTAAAAAAAATAATACTCTAACTGGGAGTGGTGATGTGCGGTAATGTGTGGGTATTAGAATATCATTGGTATATGGGTATTGATGGAAGTGGTATGAATATTCTTGGAGTATATACGACAGAAGAATTAGCTAAAGAGGCTAGTAATGTGTATTTAAATACACATGAGTTGCGTGATGATGACTATGATTCCCAATGGTTAAACATTACTTGCTTTTTACTTAATGAGAATTCATTTAATGAATATTGAACTTGAATTTATCACTCCTAATGCTCTTGAACGGATTGGTAGATATGCTGGAATATGTTACAATTCTAGTCTTGACAAAGAAGCTTGTGTTAAACGGGCTGTCTCTTGTAAAGACAAAGGACACTTGGCAACTCTCCGCTTCGCTCACGCTACTTTCCATATCTCTGGTATTAGTCGGGTGTGTAGTCACCAATTCGTAAGGTCAAAGCACTTAGACTTTCTACAACGATCACAGCGATATTGTAAAGAAGATAAAGCTGGGTTTATTAATCCAATTAATCCTGCTGATGGTGAGTATGTTCAAGAAGTACATGACCACTATCAGAAATGTTTGGATCTATATAAGCATCTACTAAGCCGAGGAGTTAAGAAAGAAGACGCACGCTTTGTTCTACCAGAAGCAACCACAACTGAATTGATTGTTACAGGTAATTTCCAAGCGTGGATTGACTTTATTAAACTACGTGCTGATACCCATGCCCAATGGGAAATCCGCGAGGTGGCTAGGACAATCAATAACATTCTTGCCCAAGAATTAGACAATCAATTATTTCATTGGATGCCGTAAATGAGTATGCTATTAACCACACTACTCTCAGCACTGATTCCTGTCAGTGTTGAGGGGATCAAACAAGTCATCACTACTAAGTTAGGAGGTGTAAAACCAACTACAGTAGCTGAACAACTACAACTTGATGAGCAAGAGATTAAGCGTTTAAACGCGATTGCTGCCCTCGATAATCCGGGAGGCACACCTAGCCAATGGGTCATTGATTTGCGTGCGTCAGCGCGTTATCTAGCGGCCTTTGTGGTCATTCTAGGCGGTGTTGGTATCTCCTTTGTTGAGGGTATTGCACCAGAGGTAAAATTAATTGGTCTAGAAGGAGCAAATATTGCGTTTGGTTTCCTATTCGGCCAAAGAATTGTGAGTAACTTTAAGAAATGAACTTTAATTTTACTATCCGAAGAACACAACAAGAGACTACAAATACAACCTATAAAGTTAATATAGGTCAAATGATTTGTGGATTACATAAATCAAACCAACGACCACAATCAGTAACATTAACTTCTTCTGAGTTAGAGTATCTACTTACAGATAATAAGTATGCTATGATGGTAGTTGCTGCTCTAGATCGGAGTCCTAATAATGACCTTTAATGATTTATGTGAACTATTAAAGAAGGAGGATGAGGTGACTCTACTGGAGTTACTTGATCTTTCTTCTAGTGAATTAGTTGATACTCTTGAAAGTTTTATCGAAGATAAACAAGACAAACTACGAAGCTATTATAATGAAACTTCCGAAGATGTATGTAGGGAAGAAGAATCCTACTAATCCAGACAAAAAAGAACAACATAAAAGTCGCAAATCTAAAGATGAACTGATTCATCGTTGGGAAAATGACGACTGGAAAAAACAATATAAGGATTATTTAGAGAATGCAGATTCAGAGATTCAAGAATAGCTTTGCAGAGAATATTTTTAAAGCTAAGTACAGCCAAGGCGTCAATGATACTTGGGATGCTCTTGCAGAGCGACTTGTAGAAGATGTGTGCGGTACTCGTTGTGGTAAAGATCGTGCTTTAATGTCACAAGAAGATCGTGATCAACTTGTACAATACATTAAAGAGATGAAGTTTGTACCTGGTGGTCGTTATCTATGGTATGCTGGCCGCAAGAACAGTTACTTTAACAATTGCTTTCTATTACGTGCTGAAGAGGATACACGAGAAGAATGGGCAGAACTAAGCAAACGAGCCGTGAGTTGCCTCATGACTGGGGGCGGGATTGGAATCGACTATTCTATTCTACGTCCATCCGGGAAGCCGCTGACGCGTACTGGAGGATTGTCCAGCGGGCCGATCCCGCTGATGCAGATGATAAACGAGATTGGCCGCGGGGTGATGCAAGGTGGTTCGAGACGATCCGCAATTTACGCAAGTCTCAACTGGCTACACGAGGATATTACCAGTTTCCTCACAGCAAAGAACTGGTCTACATTGATCCGCGACCAGAAAAACTTAGATTTTAATTTCCCTGCACCACTTGACATGACTAACATTTCTGTTAATTATGATGACAAGTGGTTGTATAATGCAGATCGTGCGAATCTCCACATATTTGTAGAGAACTGTCGTCAAGCAATGATGACTGGCGAACCTGGTTTTAGTTTTAACTTTGGTGATAAACAAAATGAAACTCTTCGTAATGCTTGTACAGAAGTTACATCAGAGGATGATTCTGATGTATGTAATCTTGGGAGTATTAATATCTCAAACATTACATCTTTGGAAGAATTCAAACATGTTGTTGAACTTGGAAGTAAGTTCCTCGTCTGTGGAACGCTCAGGGCGGACCTTCCGTATGACAAAGTCTATAAAGTTAGGGAAAAGAATCGTCGTCTTGGGTTGGGCCTCATGGGGATTCACGCATGGCTCCTTCAACGTGGATATGGATACGAAGTAACACCTGAACTTCACGAATGGTTAAAGGTATATCGAGATGAATCAGAACGAGCATCTAATGAACATTGTGAGAGACTCTATATTAGCAAGCCTATCGCGTATAGAGCAATCGCTCCCACAGGTTCTATCGGAATTCTCGCAGGAACAACGACTGGTATTGAGCCACTCTTTGCAGTTGCATACAAGCGACGATATCTTACTGACGGAACAAAATGGAAGTATGAGTACGTCGTGGACACCACGGCAGATCAACTCATTAAAGAGTATGGACTCGACCCAAGTAAAATCGAAACCGCCCAATCCCTAAGCACTGATTTTGAAAAGCGTATATCTTTTCAAGCATCAATTCAAGATTATGTGGATATGAGTATATCTTCAACAATTAATCTTCCTGAATGGGGTAGTAAATATAATAACGAAAATCGTGTGCTGGAATTTGCAGAGATTTTGTCTAAATATGCCCCACGCTTGCGTGGCTTTACTGCCTATCCAGATGGTTCTCGTGGCGGCCAGCCATTGACACCAGTTGAATATGCTGAGGCCATGAGACATAAGGGCGTAGTGTTTGCAGAGAACGATATCTGTGAGATTGGTGGGAAGGGTGGATCATGTGGAGTTTAAAGAAGGTTTTACATCAAATCTTTCTTAGAAAAAGTGATCCTGTCTACTACTGTGATATGTATAAAGATCTTAGATGTTCTCATGTAGATGGTTTCTTATGTGATTTTCCAGAATGCTCTATGTTAAAAGATTATAATAATAAGAAAGATAACAATAACAATGAATGAAGATTTTAAGAATCTATTACTAGAAACTATTAATCAATTAAAAGATCATCCAGATGCACAGGATGGTGTGGGATTTGTAACTACATTTGATGAGGAACCTGATTGGAAGGTTATCCTGTCATTTGTTCCCATTACACATCCAACAGAAACTACAACCCACTAAAACAAAAAGCCCGGCTAGTTAATTCTAGACCGGGCTTTTTTTACATCTTGATTTTTTGGTTACGTTGATTCATCAACCTGCGCAGGGTCATGTCATTATGATCCCACATGTTGTTTGGTGAATCATGTAATTGTTGATTAATACCAGATCCAATATCATTAAACATATTAGACAATGAGTAACTATCCGTCCATACTTTTCCCTGATTAGGATCGTATGCACGATCAACACTACGATTTTGTAAAAAGTACTGTTGAAGTTGTTTTAATAGTTCTTCTTCATTCATGATAAGAACAATTCCTTCTCAGCCGCACGCCTTGCAATGAGGCCATTAAGTTTCTTTCCAGCGGCAAATACCCATTTATCAAATTCATTCGCGGCACTTGTATAATCCTCAGCATTAAGTTTCTTTAGTAATGTAGATTGAATCAACTTCCGCACACCTAGATTAAAGACAAAACTGGCTAAGGCATCTAATTGATTATCTGTCAGTGGCACTTTAACCACAGCCTTTACATCTGAGGTGGCATGGAAGAAATCATCCTCCAGCCACTCATCTGCTTGTTGCTGAGTACAGGTATCGCCAAGTTTTACATTGTGAGTATGACCATATCCAATTGTCGGAATACCAGCCGGACAAAGATAGGCTTTTAACTTACAACCTTCAAAATGTTTTACAATATCAATACCTGAGTTAAACATTATTTAGTACCTTCCTGAATAGCTTTATAAGTTTGTAACATTCGCTGCTTCTTGAATGGATTCTTTTCATCGCGGATAATCTCAGCCACAACCGCATTTGGTAGATTAGCTTGAACAGCTTTCTCAAATGCTCTACGGACAAGTAGATCTGGATCACCACCCAACTCAAAGTCGCGCTTGATGGATTCCTTAAAGAAGTTAGAATCTAATTTCTCACCACGATTAACAGTATCCGCGATTTTCTCTTGAAATTGTTGGTCAATCTTTTTACGACGGTCATTAACTCGTTGATTACGACTAAACTCAAGTGATTCTAGTTCGGTAGTAATACCACGATTAAAAGAACGGATATTCGTATTAGATGTGAAATCTTCTTGTTCCTTCTTAGGCATTTGATACATAGGTGCGCCAGTATTCTTAGATACCATTACACCCTGTTTGCCCATTAAGAATTCCTTTTCAATAGCGCCGCGACCTGATGCTGGTAGAACAGAAGTAGCCAGTCGCGCTTTGTCTAGACTAGATACAGTATTGCTGCCAGTCAGGAAATCGCCTACCCATTTAATAGCAGTTGGGATTTCTGATAACTGTTCTACAAGTTTCTGTGGAGCAGGAGCAGATGTAAATGGAACAGATCCGCGGAAAGAGCCTTCAAACCAATCTCCGATAAACTGTGACTGTGGAGATACTGCTACCTTTGGATGTTCTTGTAACATATACTGTCGCGGCGAACGCCACTCAGGTGGAATGACTCCAGCCTTTACAGATGCCCAATGTAACTTCTCAGCTACGTCCATAGGAATAGTACCGTTAATACCACCTACAAGATATTGTGTAGCTATGATAGCCGCGAATGGTACAATCAGTTTAGGATTATTCTCACGAATGCCCTTAGCCATATCAGCAGTGATTTGTGCAAACTGAGTAAAAGCATTTGTAGTAAATACCTGAAGTCTGCCGAACAATTCACCACCAGCACCAGTACGAGTTAATAGACCGGGACGCGCGTATCGTTCATAGTTACCCATGTAGTCGCGAGTCATGTTCTTAGCAACTTCCAATGCCTCTGCCTCTTTAAGACCAGTCTCCATTAAGTATTTAGTCATACCATAGAAGAACCCAAGTCGCGAAGTTTGCTCAGATACCTGAGTACCCTTAGCAATAATATACTCCTTGGATGCAGAACCAATCTTAGTTTTGCCATGAGATTCAATCAAACCTGGAACTGAGATTTCATGTTCCTCTGCATACTTCAACCACTCTTTATTAGTTTTACCTAATAGAAGAGAGTCTAGTACTGAAGACATAATATAACCAGTAGCACGAACAGGATTCCAAGAACCACCGTGCGCCGCGATTTGTCCCATTGTAGTGATTTGAGTTAATGGTGACTGGACAAAGTTTTGATATAGCATTACAGGATTGTAGAATCCAGTAGTAATCATTGTCTCGTAGTTACCAATAGCTCTTGCACCTTCATTAATTGTTTTAGGAGAGACACCAAAGGTTTTAGCAAAGCGATTTCCAGCTTCGTCTACAAGAGTAAATTTATTTTGATCGCCTAGACCACTCATAAGTTGCATCTGCTCTTTTAGAGTAGCATAAGTATTAACTTTGTCTGGAGCAGTGTCCTTGACTTTTGCTAGGAATTCTGCATTCTCCATATTACCCTTCCATTCATAGAAAGAGTTTACATAGCTCTCAAAAGATTTCTTAGCATCAAAGTAATTTTCTCGCTGAGACTTCCAAGGTTTATTGCCAACAGAACCACCAACATTGGTATTCACCTTCATGCGATTCCGCATACCTTCACTAGCAAGTGCTCTACGATTGATTACAGACTGGACAGCTTTTTGTGCTTTTTGTACAGCAGGATCATCAGATCCTAGCAGATCAATCATATAGTCAAACTGCCCTGCAAATCCTTCTTGCATTGCAGCACCCCTCTGTGCGTCCTGCGCTTTCTTGCCTAGTGCTTTCTGCTTTCCACCCACATATACAGCATCATCAATCTTATATTCAGAACCAAGTTGACTACGCAGATGTTCAACAGCACGTTGTGCTTCCTTCTGACTAGTCTCTGCAATATAGGTTAATAGACGACCATCAGCATCACGTACATAAGAAACAAAGTCACCAAAGAACTGGTGTGGCATGTACCACTCTTGCTTCATCCGCGAAAGTCGCTCTGCCTTTTCAGGACTGAGTTTCGCGACTGTGCTAGTCATATCATCCCAAATCTTGTCAGTTGTTTCCTTAATTCTCGTGAGTAATTTCTGTTGATCTGGCTTTAGATTAAACTGGAAATTGGGATCTTCTTGTTTAGCAAAGATCTGTTCAAACACAGCATAAGCATCACCCTCTCCATGAAGAGTTTCTAATTTACGCGCTGCAGCATTTACACCAGTTTGATGGTCATTTAATAACTTGTTACCAACAATTCGATTGTTGTCAATATTGTTAATCATGTGACTGATACCATCGCGGATACCGGCATTCTTATGACGTACTACACCAAGACGACCTTTAGATAAAAGATTGTTAGAAACAAATCCAAGAGAAGTATCAGCATTATCGTCAGTTTGTTTAATAACATTTAGAACTTCTTCTTGTGGTTTGTCTTTCCATACAGATAGGTAGTTGGACAGTTCATGACCGACCTTCTTACCCATATTACCTAGACCAGTGGCCTTCGCTTGTTCAGCAGCTACTAACTGCTCAAACTTCTGTTTATCCTCCCATGCTTTTTGAATCTCTTGTGTAGTTGCATCTGGGAGTTCCGCACGAATATCATCAGCGAATTTCTCAAAAGGATCTTTACCGAAAAAACCTATTGAACCACGCTGACTCTTACCAACCTTAGTTTGGCCTATAGGACGAGTTGGACTTAGGGTAGATTCAATTTGCTGCGGGTGAAACGCTACCCAATCTGTGCGTAAACCTCCGGCATCTGTACGAGAGTTTTTAATTTGAATGCCATCATGCCCCTGTTTAATTAAAGATCTACGTGCCTTACTTGCAGACGAACCATCCTCAGTCACACTATTAAACCATTTAATATAATCACCGTGCGTCTCGAAGACTTTTGGATTCTTTAGATTAAGATATACAGGATGAACATTACCACCTTTTACTCCAGTTCTTGCACCTGCAAATGTATCAGTTCCTTTAGGTGTGCTAGAAAACCAAGTACCAATATCACCAGAATAAGCACGTTCTGGAGTACGAATAAACCCATCCTTATCTAAACCACCAACATCTTTATAAAAGTTTTTAAATCCTTTGTAAGTTTTAAATTCACCTTTAATTTCTTCAGTTGTTCCGTGATATACTTGTGCCAACTTTCCCAGTGCATTCACAACCTTAGAATTAACAAATTCTGGAAAATCCTTTAAGAATACATCAGGATCAATAGCACCCCGCTGCCCACGGCCAAATCCACGTTGGCCAAGTGGAACCTGATCTTCTGGTGGAGCAGTTTGTGAACGTTGTGTTGGCTCTAATTCAAGTGGTTCATTCTGCACACGCATACGCTCAGAAGCTAAATCAAACTCAGCTTGTCTCTGAGCTTCGCGTTGAGCATAAGCAGCTTCGATTTCAGCAGGAGTACGATCTTCCGGGATAATCCGCTGTAGTGGTTCCTTACCAGCTTCAATAAATAGATCGCCCTGTTCGCGCTGGGCGTCGCGTTGAATGCCCCAAGATTCGCCAGCAGCTTGCTCACGTTGGCGTGCTAGAATCTGTTCTGGAGTTTCCCTAAACAAATCCATCTGAGCACCAGTAGTTACTTCTTCTGGAATTGGTTGCTTTGGAACAGGTTGTGCTTTAGCAGCAGCTTCTTCACGTGCTTTAAGAATGGATTCAGCAGCAGAAGATGTATAACCCATTTCACGCTTTAATGTAGCAGCATCTTTAGCACCACTAAAGGGTTCTAGTAATTTAGCCACTCCGCGTTTTGCTAAATTAATTCCTGGAATTGGTGCAGCGAGTAGAGCTACATCTGCCAGTTGCTTGGCAGTACCACCAAGTTCGCGATTACCAGTAACATCTGAAATCTTATTACCACCAGCTTCAACACCTTCTGCAAGGAGTTCAAAAGGCTTCATCATAGTTTGATATGATTTAGAACCTTGTAGATATTCTTCAGGAACACCTAATTTAGCTAGACCTGCTGAAGGAGTTCCAAAAATATCTTCAGCAGCTTGTTGTGATACTTGACGCTGAGTATTGGAATCCCCATAAATTGCAGTGCGGATTGGGGCAGCAATAGAAGATGCAGCCATTTTTGGCAGACCAACTGCAAGATCCGCAAGACCAGCTACTGTACCAACCGTTCCTTTTGCTAGATCAGTTAGACCTTCCTTAAATCCATAGGAAGGTTCTTCTACAGGTTTTTGTGACTTATACGAGTTGGCAATAGAGGCAAGCCGAGTAGCTGCTTCAGTGTCACCAGCAGCATCAGCATTTCGCAAAGCTGTCATTACTTGTTCATATGAATACTCGGCCATTTTATCCTCATTTTGAAAGGTATTTATTAATTAAATCTTCGTCAGATTGTTTTACTGAACCTGCTCTTGGGGCGTATGGAGCTACGTTGGGTTTATTTCCAAGTTGGATATTACCTTGAGCATCTACAGAACCAGTAATACCCGATTGAACTGGTTTCTCCGTACGACGATTGAAGATTGCAGCTACTTCTTGTTCATACTGATCTTGGGTAATATTACCAGCCGCTAGTTCATTTTGCCAATATCGCACAAGAGCCTCTTCACCAGTCTTAGGTGGTTTTGGAGCATTGGCTTTATCAGCAGCAAGTTTCGCTGCTTGTGCAAGTCGCAATTGAGCTAATTCTTCAGCAGACAATAGTCTCTCTGCAAGCATGCGTTCCTGAGCCATAATCTTAGGATCTACTCTAGACATAGTATCTGCAAGCGCATATGCGTTTTGTCCAGCGGCAATGCGCTCATTGTCAGGAACAGATTGATCATACTGCTTTGCAACACCTTTATACATATTGCCAAATAGGCCTTGTTCGGCACCTTCGCGCTGGGCCTTCGCTTGTTCAGCAGCAGTTACAAATGGAAGGAGGGATGTTGCCTTTTGACCAGCAGCTAAACTACTCATTCCCTGACCCCGGATCATATCGCTCATACCCGTTTGATATTCTGGGGATGTTTTGTATTGATCAGCAGAAAGATTTTGCTGTGCTTTAGCTATATCAATTGGTTGCATTTGCTGTTCACGTTGATTAGCTAGAAACTGTTTGATTAACTCAAGTTCCGCAGATTGATCAGCGTTCGCTGCATTAAACCCTTGATACAACGCACCAAGACCGAACTCGGGCTTGTATCCAGTATCAATTGTTGGGATAGTCATTTAGAGTCCTAACTTTTCTTTGATAGCTGCAATGTCTTGTGCAGTATTGTTATTACCAGTGGCGTAACCAGCAGCAGATAGTAGTGGAGAAACGAATCCATTAATACCAGAGTTAATACCCTGTTGCTGTGTCTGTAGTAAACTAGACAGACCACTTGGGGAGATATTAGCACCAGCCGGTTGCATTAGACTATTAATATAGTTCTGCGCGATCTGTGCTTGTGCAGCAAGCATTGCTGGAGAACTAGTAGCACTGTTACTACGACGACCCGCAGCAGCGTCCTTAGCAGCCTGTGCACGTTGTAGTTGTTCTACTTGTGCACGCACGATTGGTGAACTATATGGATTCTGAATTGCAGCAGCTAGTTGGGCTTGATAGCCCGGACGTTGTTTACCAAATGGGTCCATAGCACCCTGCATCCGAGAAGCGAGTCCTTGCATGGCATCAGCCTTTTGCATGTTCTGGAAACCTTCAAACAACGCCCCAATACCAGTCATTGCCTTCTTGTTATTAAACAGATCTGATAATACTTGCTGAATGCCACCACTATTAGGATTCCAATTAGTAGTACTGGGCATTTGTCCCGCAGCTGATTGCTCTTGTGGAGTCATTGAAGTGTCATAGGAACTCCAATTATCAGCTGGACCATTTGAGAAATTAACTTCGTTTTGGTTAAATCCATAGTTAGCAGTATTACCTGTATCATATGCTGCGCCCGGCCCATAATCCCAACCACTTTGCATATTGTCATCTTGATTGCCGGGACCATAATCCCAACCACTTGGAACGTTGTCTTCTTCCATTATATTTCCTTTATGTAGCTTGTGTATGTGTGGTTAGAACACCGTCAACGAATGTCATTGATCCATCAGTTCCTCCCGGTGTTAGTTTGGCAGTTGTTATTGTAACTGATAAACCAGATTGTTGTGAAGCTGTTCCAAGAGTTATTACTTTGTTGTAATCAGTTTCTGCTAAATGATACATTGCTCCTGCAGCACCACCTTGCAAACTCTGCAAGTTGTTATGACTACGTTGTGCGATGTCTGTGATGTTACTACCAGAGAAGTTAATGATATACCAAGGAACAGAACCTGATGTGGATACATAGTTGCGAAGTTGGCGATACCATTCTAGCCAAGTAAACGAACCGGGTTTATCATTAATTGGAGGTGGAGGTAAACCTGCCATTATTTATCTCCGATAAAAATGTCGCGAAGAAACTTCTGAGCCATTATGAACTCCCTACAGTATAAACAGCTTCTAATGATTCTAAACGTAATGGATTATTACTAGAATGTGTTAATTTAAAAGCACGCCGTCTAAAAGAACCTAAACGATGAAATGCTGGGAATGTATCAGATAATGAAATAGTCTTTACATTAGACCATGTTTGATAGTCATTATCAGACCATTGTAGTGATAGATTATTTGTTGTTTCATATAGATCGCCTACAATTTTAATTGAAGACATAAACTTACGATAATAAGTATCCATATCATATCTATTAGTTACAAGTTCTACAAGAATGGCTGTGCCATCATCCTGATAAGCATCTACGTCTACTTTGTATAAGCACCCATTAGCGGAGTGTAGCACATATGCAGCGCCAGTAGAGTTGTCTGCCATATAATCGCATTGAAAAACACCATGATTTCCAGAGGAGTTAGAAGACCACTCATGCCATAACTTTTCGTCGAGGTCATATACTAAAGTCCTTCCATTTGTTTTAAGGTTAATTAAATAGAACATGTGTCCTTTAGTACGGAACCCAAATCCGCGACAATCTTCAATATCAGTTTCTGCATCTAAAATACGTTCAATATATTCATCAGATACTTTCTTAGGTTGGAAACCTTCCACTAACCATACAGCCCTACCACCAGAGTCTGATTGTGATATATATGCACAGTACTTTTCATTTTGATATACACAATATGGAGCAGCTACACCCATTTGAATAGTAGTGGAATCATTACGACTTAAGGGCGAACCAGCAGCATTTGCAGCATCATAAAAGAACTCAATGGAACTGTGTCCCATTACAACAATTTGGTTATTTTGTCTAGCTAAGGCAACAATGGGATCTGGGAACATTTCAGCAGATAAAAAGTTATCTGCATCCCAAACTGTTGGAGTATCTACAGCACAGTTATAAACATCACTTCCCTTTGCTAGAATAATATAACCATCTAAAAATGTAGCTGACGGAATATGCGGAGTTGGAAATGAGTTTAATGTTGCTGTAGCAGTTGCAGTAGTTGTTCCAGTCAGTGTATGAGTAGTTCCAGAACCAACTGATGTCAAGTTAATAGCAGTTCCTGCTGTTGCATTTGCAGAAGATGTTGCTAATTTGATTGTATTAGCATCAACAGAAATTACATAGTATGTTGTAGTTGATGTAAGACCGCCGATTGAGCCACCACCACCATTGTTATATACAACAGCATTTGTAGTTGCATATTTATGTCCAGTAAGTGTAATAGTCTCGTTTGTGGTATTTACAGTAGTTGCTGGATTAAATGTGAGTGCTGGAGCAGCAATTGTAATACTAGGAACACCTGTATAACCACTACCACCAGCAGTAACATCAATACTTGTTACAACTCCACCAGTAACATTTGCGACGGCAGTTGCGCCACTTCCAGTTCCTGAAATAGAAACAGTAGGACTAGCACCATAACCAGCACCACCATTATCAACAAGAATCCTGCTAATACTTGTATCAGTAATTTGGGTAACTGTTCCAGTAGTATTAATAATCCATGCATAGGTTCCATCACAGATAAATAAATAATCACCAACCGTAGAGGAATTTGATAAGATCATTGAAACTGGACCAGTGCTACCTGTTAATGTAATCTTACTAATAGGTGTTACACCATCCTCATAAACAGTATTCCCAATGACAACATAAAATTTATTGTTGAAATAGATACACCCGCGACCTTCACCAGTTCCAAAATCTTTATAAAGAGTCAAGCCCGGACGTTTATTAAGAAAAATCTTAGTGCTTTCAATTTGATCTACCTTACGTGTTTCTGGGAAGATATTCACAAATCGCTGATCTTTGTTTGCACTATACCCACGATTTGAATATGCTCCCATTAACGGTAGTCTAATTGTCTGCGGTTTGCCGGGCTTCGCTTGTTCTTGAGCCATTATTTATTCCTAAAAAGTTTCTTTCGCACTAATCCAGATAATGTATTAGATGCCATTTTATTAAATGTATCAGAATTTGCATTAACAGAATTTAGATATGCATTTAAACCACCAGACATACCACCATATAGAGAACCAGCAATTGGATTGTTCTTTGTAAATAAACTTGCCAATGTACCACTAGCAGCACCACCCAATGATTTAGAAGCAATATCTCCAACATAAGGATTGAGTGATTCAGAAATATATCCACCAACAGGACCAATTAATCCACCTTGCAATGCTGCTGTTGGATTACCACCACTAAATAAGAATCCCCTCAACGCACCTTCCACGGCTTTATTGACATATTTGTTTCCAAGATCCCAACCAAACATACCAGGACCAGCGGCCGCGCCCAAAATACCCAATGTTCCAATAACACCGCCCATTGCTTGAGATTTATTACTACGAACTTCCCATCCTTCTGGATTAAAAGTCCCATCCTCATTATATGGATTATAGTATTTTGAATTTAGATATGTATCATAAGTAGAACCCTCTGGATGCATATCTAATCCCTGACCATGCTTAAATTTAGGAGTTAGATATAAATTATCATGTCCTAAATCCCACGATCCATATGGATTTGTTCTAAAATCAAAGCCGCTACCGCCTTCAGCTTCTGCTGATCGTAATTGTGATTGCGAAGCTGGAGCAACATATTGGTATTTAGAATTTAATTGCTGTATAAAAGGATCATCTTTTAAGAACGCAGAAGTGCTTGGATATAAAGCAGCAAGAACCTCTTTTGGAGTATTTGGATTTTTATATAGTGGATTTTGAATATTAATTTCTAAATTCGGAGAACCATATAAATAATCACTTATTCCATTAGCTGAGTGCGAAACAAACGCGTTAGAAGTGTTCTTCTTCCAATCGGCATCTGATACCAAATCAGGCGCGGCATACTTAATATAATCTTCAAGTCCTTTGGTGTATTTAGGAATTCCTTCTCTATATGATGACCATTGATCGCCAACATTACCAAACATATTATTAGTTTTTGGTAGTTCGTCGTATTTCCAATAATCTGGGTTCTTATATTGTTGCTGCCATGTTTCAAATGGCATAATACCAGAGTTATTTTGCGAACTTTGTTTTGTTGAATATAATGAGGATAAATCTGTAGATTGTCCTGATTGCGTCTGTTGTCTAATTAATTCATTTCTAGCTCGCTGACTGGCACCAACATTCTGTCTATTAACAATGTCTGCGATACCAGCTTTTTCTAGGTCAATACCAGTGGTAGGATCTACCATGATCGCATCTCCCTACCAAAATATAAAGAACCTGACTCAAGACCAAAGTTAAGTGCATCTTGTTTGATGGTTAGCATTTCTTGCCACAATGTTCTACGATCAGTACTTGGAATGCCATATTCAGGAGCAAGGCGCGTGGCTAGTCCATATGTAATAGCGTCATACCATTCCTGTGGAAAATCTGGAGTATCAGTACTAGAATCAAAATCTTCAAAAGGAGCTTGATAGACAATTTGAATATTGTTATTAGCTACCTCTGTCGCAGATGGAACTGGAAATACATATAAAACACCGTTGTCCCTACGCGGATCATAATAACATTGAATTGGATTCCCCGAGGACTCTTTATTACCTAAGATGTTATATTCTTGTTTAGTAATAATTCGCATTGGAATATCAACACTAGACACGGTGTCATGGTTCCATGCTTGAATTACTTTTAACGGTTTTGGTGTATCTAAAGTATAAGAAGCTGTATCAGCTATTAAAGTAACAGTGCGCTGTTTAATTGCCCATAAGGGCATTCCATCAGCTTGCCATGCTTTGATCAGACTGTTAAGAGCTACAGCAGCCTCAGACACTTGGTCCGTAGTAGGAGTTTCTCCCTGTGCAATAACACCAATTAAACGCAGAGCACGTTTAATAATATCATCACGAGTAACTGAAAAATCAGTAGAACCGGACGTTGCCATTACTTAACCCCTTTTAATAGAGTTACAATTGCTGTAACAGCTACAGCAATACCACCTACCCACTTAACTGCACTAACTAACCAACTAGCAGCCTTCCATGCAGATACCAGATCTTGTACATCAGTAGTAAGACTATCAATCTTATCCTCAAGGGACTTCAACTTTTGTTCAATTTCAAGTAAGCGTTTTTCTTCTTCTAGTTGATGATGCATAAGTTCCGCATCACTCTGTCCCCTATTAAGGTGTTCCATAAGATTGTCCTATATTATTTAGGTTGAATGCGAATTTGACAGACGATCTTACAATGCTCTTTCTTGATAGAAAATAAATTCCAACCAAAGAATAATTCTAAGTTTCGTGTTTTACTTACTGGGATGAAACGACGGTAGAGCCAGTAGCCGTCAGGACGCTTCCAGTAGTACAGAGTGCGATCCTGCACTGCCTTCCAATCGGCATCTCCAACACAACCGAGGATGTTGTAATTGACGTAGTTGCCACCGTTACGCCACAGCCAGCGGGTGCGATTGATCCATGACAGCGGATCACTGCCCCACAGCAGGTTACGATTCCAGTTGGCATCGCCTGCCAGTGTGTTATCAATCGTCTCCAACCACTTAAAGCGTGTCAGATGCAGCTTGTCTTCCGTTGAGAAGAAGGCGACAACAAACGGCGCAAGAACGTAGGAGGCGATGGTCAGCAGCAAAACTGCCGGGAGTCTGATTAGCCATTTCATAGCGTTGCAGCCAGTGTGAACAGATCGTCAAGCTGTCCAGCACTCAATCCAAAATCAATAGCTGCGGCAGAAAGTGTAGGGTCGGATCGTCGCCAAGTCTGCGCCTTACTAATGAACGCCTTCTGTGCAAAGGTGCGCTCAGGGGCAGCCGCCCAGGCTTCATAGACAGATGACATACCTGCAGCATCCAAGGCGAGAAGGCCCTGCAGAGCAGTCACAGATTGCGGCACGGGTATTGGCTGGTTAATGAGAGCCTCATGTTGAGCTGTCTCTTCCGCAGTAAACGGAATCTCCACACGTTCTCCAGTCTGAATATTAACTTCAACTCTAAACATAATGTTCTCCTTAGATATATACAACATTCATCTCACCTGCATCGAATGTAGCACCCATTAGACGAATTCGAGATAGAGCGGCTGAGGTTGCTTTACGACCAACCCCTTGTGCCCAGATAGCACCTCCAGCTAAATTTGAAATAATTATCCAAGTATTAGTACTATCATTCTCTTTGGTAAGTGTAATCTCACCATGATAAGTACTGATCGCTTCAATCGTTGAGGAACCCGTTAGATTTATATTACTACTCCAAGAAGTAAGTGTTTGAGCACTATCATAAGTATTTCCAGAATACCCGGAAGTTTCAATGCCTCCAGAATCGCCTACTTGTAGTGCAAACGCTGTAGTACTTGTAGTACTCACACCACTTAAAGTAACAATAATTTGTGTTGCAGTACTTGGAATCCCTGTTATATCAATAGCTGTGCCAGAGGTAGTTGCTACAGGAGTACCTACAGTAAAACCTCCGGTAACACCGAGAGCAGCAATCGCCTGCGCCACCCGTTCAGGAGACATAGAGCGAAGCGCGGTTTCCGTACCAGCCTCCATCTCAGCTTGTGAGGCGGCGACAGTTGGAATGTCTGCGTCATAGGCTTGTACATCAGTGCCAATGACTAGCCCTAAAGTGGCTCGTTGTGCGGCAGCATTTGCATCGTCAAGTAATGCCAGTCCCGCCACTGTGGGATTGACGGTTGCGAATTCATCGAGATTCGCGGAATGAGCTTGTACACTAACACCTACAGTAGAAGTTTCTAATTTATTATTGTTAAGATTATTTAAATTAGCATCCATCTCTGCAATTGTTAGTATAGAACCTTTACCAGTTCGAGTAACAATTGTAGTCATATTAGATTAGAGAAACAGTCCAGTTGATAGTAACAGTGTCACCTGCAGCTTTAGCAATAGTGCCAAAAGTAGTGCGAGCAAGCATAGTACCAGCAGCACCTGCATTAAAGATACCAGCTTCTTGTAGGCTGCCAGTACCTTCGCCGGGATTGAGTGTAACACTATATGTTACAGCAGAACCGGCGACTGTACCACCAGAGACAGTGATAGCCTTGCGATATAATGCTGTCTGTAGAGTAGTATCACCAACGACAGGAGCAGTGCCACCAGTACCAACTTCAATCCATCCCATGACAGCAGCGCCTGCACTAGCCATACGCGACGCAATAAAGTTCTTACCCACAGTAACAACTAGATTGGGAATAGTGCACTCAACAACTGAACCATCAGCTTTAGTGTGGATAGTGTTGACCTGACCAACAGCTTTAATAAAATCTTGCATTTGTAATCCTTTAAAATGTTATAATTGTGCCAACATACCCAGTGTCAACATACGTAATGTCAACATAATTACTAAACAGAATATCACCGGAATCGTCGATATATGTTGAATCGTTTGCAATAGTTGCACCATCTGATTGAACACTAACAACTTCACCAACCATTTGAGAATCAGATAGAATTCTAGTAACATCAAAGAGAAGGCTGTCATTTGCCACCAATGTGTCTGTAATATCCCGGTTATAGTCTACAGTAAACTCAATTGTAGAATTATCAGTAACAGTTACAGAATCGAAGATTGGGAGTAAATGTAGAAACGCTAATTCTGGAATAGGGCGTTGAAAAGGTACTGTGAGTTTATCAGTCTTTGCTTTAACAAAGTCCTGTGGTTGTCTTGTCTCATAACAATCACCACAAACTATAAAGCCGGTCCATTCATGCTTTGCTTGATGGGCTTTTATTTTTTTACCGCATCTATCACAGGTTAAATTGAATTCTCCAGATAGATAATAATTTTTAGTCATATAAATCTCCGAGGAGGGGAACCCGACGAGACGACGAGTTTACGAGGAGTGTGCAGAGGGGATCGAAAAGCGATTTGCGGGGATTAAAATTCAATAGCCCCCGGAGTCGGCGGATATGCCACAGACCGCCCAATTTGATCGCAGATGTACGGCAAACCTACGACGCCAGTTGATCTGATCTGCGGCAAGTCGGCAAGCTCAATATCGCTAATGGCCGGTAGCGCAACAAGCCTTGAATTTGTATCCATGCTTGATGCCGTTACCCATGCGGGTAGCGTTGACTGTGACGTTGCATTGTCAGAGTAAAATTTATTTGCGGTGACCTGCATAAACGCATAAACATTACCATCGCCTGTCAGTCCAGTCACCCCCGTTCTGCGCCACAATGCCGGAACCGCTGCGCGCAGAACTGTCAGATTATTTGAAAACTCGCAGCCGGTTAATCCGCTGTTAAAACGGAGATACGATGCTGCGCTTGTCGTCGGGCTGGCGAATGTGTTGTGGTGAACCTTATGGCCTGATCCAGCATCAAGCAAAAGACCGTTGGTCTTAATTCCATCGAATAGATTGTGATGGAATGTGTTGTTGTTGCTCTTTGTTGCATCAACAGTACTTGTCCCTGATCCGACTCCAGATGTCAGCGTATAACCCGCCACCCAGAATCCGCAGGAGTTGATTGCAAGCGTTCTCAGGATTGATTCAACATGGTCGAAACCCCTGTTGTATCGAACCTGCGCGGACGAAACAGACGCATAGAATTCAAGGAATTTTCCACAGCAGTTGTGAGACTCGCAGAACTCAACAACCGGTCCTGTTGCGCCATTTATTTCGATGGCGTTGTTGTAGCAGTCATAAACATAAGCCCCACGGACAACTAGACCGGAAAGCCTGACCGCATCGCTCGGACCATTTATAAGAATGCCATCATTGGTCCCGCTTGCCGCGTCCCGACCAGACATGCCAACTTTTACGCCTGAAACAGTGATGTTCGAGGCAGATGTAATTGACGCTACGCTTTTAGGAGAAATACGAAGCGCCGAGTTTGAACAGGCCCCCTTAATCTCGATTCCGGATACGGTGATGTAGCCCGTATCTGCAACATCACCATATGAAATATCAAGGGCCGTTTCAGCGCGGGCGATTTCAATTTTTGATCCGGCGCTGGCTGGCTTTATGTAAAGCACCTTCGGGCCTGAGTCGTAGAAGTAATATCCGGAACCACCCGACTGCAATGCAACCAATGAAGCCGCAGATTTTAGGCGGCTACCGTCTTCCCAAACTGCCGGGTGCGGCATCGAACCTATTTCGGTCGAGATACTGCGTGAATACGTTCCGGCCCCAGAATCGGCGAATCCAGACAGAGTTGATAGTGTCGAGATTATTGGCGCATTACCTTCGCCGTAAGGAACAATCATCACCGGAGCGTTGTACGTTCCATATAGTCCATCGAACAATAAGGTGGACGTTAGTTTTGTTTCTGTTCCGCACTTGATACCGAGGACAGTTCCAGATTTATTGCCGGTCATCACCGATGCAATAGTTGCGACCGAATTGTACGGATTGTCGATAGTTCCGGTGTTCGCACTTGTGGATGCAGTCGGATCAAAATAAATAGTTGGCGTCAGCGTCAAGATAAAGTCGGTCCAAGCCCTGAACGAAGGCCACGGCTTATAAGACTTTCCACCAATAATAAATACATTCTCCCCGGTGACAGGATTAGTTTCCGCTGTTACTAAATTACCAATATCAACACCATTTCCAAGAGAAACTGTCATTATCGTAGTCCCTGTAGTAGTGTGAGTTTTACATCACCAGTGCCAGCACCAACTGTGATACGCACAGCACGAATTGGGAACGCATAGTTACCATCAGTATTAGTAGAACCAGATGCAGTGCTATGTGAAAAAGCTACTGGGGTAATAGTAGAATCAAACACCTCATCAAATGTATGTTCAATTTGATAGGTCACTGTTCCAGTGACTGTTACTCCAAAGCCAACATTAAATGGACTCTGTTTGTAGTCTAATGGAATCCACGCCGTTGATCCTGTACCAGACTGCGTAATTACTTGTGGGCGCATAAAAATCTCCAAAAAGAAAGGGGAGTAAATCGCGGTTAAACAATCTACTCCCCTATGGGTATCACATTATAGTGACAATCCTTGTGGTGGAATGACATACTCCACCTTAACGATAACCGGAGTGGTTAGCGTTGCGCTTGCTTTCAGATATACAACCTTATCAGCAGTTTGTTGCACACCTACTTGAGTACCAGTCTGAGCACCACCAGCCGCATAGCCAGTAGAGTTTGGAGCAAAGGCATTTAGTAGATCAGTACCACCATTAGTAAAACCAACGTTTACAGTCTGTGTGGTATTAGCACCAGTACAGATAGTATAGATACCAATAACAACTGCATACTTAGGAAGAACGAAAGCAGCAAACCCTGTTGAACCGTCTGCAACTTCTAGAACACCTAGTTTTACATACGGGTCACGGGCTGCGGGTGTGGTAATAGTTACACCTGCTGGACCAACGTTATTTGCTGCCATAGTATTCTCCTATCAAGCCCCGGCGCTTCCGTAGATGGCCCTTGGGTCGCTCCAACCAAATGAGTAACGAGCAGTGGCCTTGAACTTAGCATTCTCAGTATCGAAATCGTTATCCATTTCAAACTGATCACCGCGACGTTCAAAGTACTTTAGACCATCCTTAACATTGGTTAGGATAAACCAAGCATCACTGTCAGTTAGATAGTGATTGGTTACAACATTGCTAAAGATACCCTTCTGCTTGAGAACGTTAGGATCATTTAGATCAGTACCAACACGACCATCAGAACCTAGAATACGAGCAGCTTCAAATTGTAGTTGATATGGAATAACTAGTTTCTCTGGCTTGGCAGCGATTAGTAGACCACGATCATCGCGGAAACCTGCGATGTCAATAACAGCTTGTTCAAGAGCAGCTTCGGATAGGTCAGCGGCAGTTGCAATCTTATTAGACCAAGTACCACCAGCCACATTAAGGTGAGCAGAGTGGATAAGTTCCTTACCATCGCCACCTAGATAACCAGAACCTTCAAAGGCGCGGTTATAGATGTTGGAACCAATAATTTCCTTGGTCTGACGCATAGAACGAGCAAGAGCCTTAGCCTTCTGTGCACCAACCTTACCATACTGATCATCTTCAAAGATTTCACGAGTAACGATGAAGCCTAGAGCATAGACAACATGGTTGTAACGTGAAGTGAAGCCTTGACGTTCAGTATCATAAGTGATTGGAGCGCCTTCATTCTTAACTGAGGCTAGACCAAAAGAACTTAGACCTAGATCTTCTTCGTATGCACGATCAGAAGTATTTTTCTCAAAGAGCTTGTCCCACTCAACTGCGTAGTCAGCATACTCTTTACCATAGATAGAGTTTAGACCAGGCCAAAGTAGTTTAGCAAATGAGCTAGAAGTAATTACACCAGACATATATTATCCTTTCAATTAAACGCCAGCAATGGCATTGCCGTATGCATGGGTAGTGATCTTAACCAATACCTTGTTATAGGCAGCATTGGCTTCATTATCTGGACGCTTAACGATACCTACGATTTGTAGAGGACGGGTAGCAGAAGCAGATGGAGCAGTAGTTGAATACACATACATTGGTGAGGCACCAGTGAGTAGTGGATTAGTGTGAGCACTTGCACCAATATCAGCGTTTAGACCAACAGTGGCATAGGCAACAGCAGCGTCAGCTTCAGCTTCAAAGATTAGATCAGGTGAATCTGCGACTAGGACATATTGCTTGGTAGAAGCAGCGCGATAAACTGGAGTATCTAGAGAGATAGAACCGCCAGTCATAGTACCATCAACAGGGTCAAGTTTAGCATTGATGATGCCAACAACAGCACCGACAACAGGTACTGATGCTACTTGTGAAGAAGCGGCGACAACGGCTTCAACAGCTGGGAAACCAGCAGTAGCAGCAGAGTCAGATAGTTTAACTAGATCTCCAACGAAAACTGGAACAGCTTCGCCAGCAGGTACTTCATAAATATTGGCTTGACCATTGTAAGGAGAGCCATTTAGATGCTTTACTGGTTTAAAACCAGCAATGCGGGAGGTGTTTGCCATTTAAATTCCTTTAAATAATTAGACACCTTCCAAGTTACATTACGATACAGTAATTTTACCGTACATACCTTGAGAGGCATCTCGTTTCATTGCTTGCTCAGTTTCATTAATTAGAGCAGCCTTTGCAGCTTGATCTTCCTCGTAGTATTCTTTCTTAATACGCATTAAGTAAGACACAGTACCGTCATTACTAGTAACACGTTTTGCAGAACCTACATCAGATGGATCAAAGACACGAGAATCACCAACCACCAGATCCTTGTCTTCGACAAATTCATATCCAGCAGATTGGAAATTTGCTACACGACTACCAGTATCATTAACAAACCGATAGACATAGTTTGGATCTTTCTCACCAAGAATGGCTTGAGGACCACGTTGAAATAGTGACTTGCGTGCTACACGCTTTTCTTGAACTCGACTCATTACTTAATTCCTCTCATGGCCTTGACCTGTGAAATATACTCATCTTTTGTTAGAATATTTTGACGTACAAATGTATTCATTACGCGACGCTCATCATCTGTAAGTTCAAAGGAACTCTTATTAGATGCTGTTGGTGTTGAATTGCCCTCAACTGCTGAAGGACGTTCTCTATTTGGATTTTTAAACTTATCTTTAAAGAAAGATTTAACTTGTACAGATACATACTTTAAAACATCTTCTGGATCTATGCCGGGGTGTTTATTTGCATACCCCAAGCCTACAACATCAGCATACTCACGCATATCAGGATCTTTGGTATACCAAGGATTTGCGCTTACCCATGAGGTAAACCTTTCGTCAGGTTGTACAGTTTGCGTTTGCTGCACTGCCTCACGAGCTTTTTGTTCTGCCTTCAGGTCTGTTAGAAGTTCAGAGGCTTCTAGATAACCGTCTGAATTGCCCTCTTCCAGGTGCCTTTTTTGAAGAGCTTTAAGTTCATCTACTGCACGTTTGTATTCAGTCTCTTTGACCTTGGTATGATGCTCTTGCAACATTTTAAGAGCTTTGCGAGTTTCTTTTAGCTCCTTGCCTAATCCGTCAATTTTCTGGAAAAGTTCACCACGTTCTACGAATTCTTTAGGTTCTTTCCATTTAGAAATATCTCCCTCAAACTCTTCTTTAGGTCTCCAGCCTTGTTCGCGAGCTTGGTCCTCATATGGATCAACTTTAGTTTCTACTTGTTGTTCTACTACTGGTGCTTGTTCACCTTGAACTGCTAATAGTTCTTCACTCATCTTTATTCAACCTTTGCAAGAATGTCTATATCATTGGCTAGGACGTACTCTACGCCATCAGTATCTTTAATAACTTTACCACTATACCGTGTATAGGAGACTCGATCACCACCTTTCAGAATGGTTGGATCGCGGCCATAATCAATAAAGGCACGTGGCCCAACTGTTACAACTGTACCATATTCCATTGCCTTACGTTCTTTATCTGTAACCATATCTGGGATAACAATACCACTTGCAGTCTTTGTTTCCACATCATCAGGTTTGATTAAGACAGTGTGTAGTAATGGAACAATCATTGTGAATCCTCCGTTAGATCATCAATGCGAAATTCGAGAGCTTCTCGATATGCTCGAATGAATCCACGATAATAACTATCTTCTACTGCATTGAATCCTGCTTGATTAGACAAAACTTCCTTTGCCTCTTCAACACGATCAATCATTGCTAAATAAAAAGCTTTTGTTACGTTATCTTGACGCCAATTGTCAAAGTCACTTCGACTTAGAGTTGCCATTAGTAGATTTCTCCTTCTTTAGAGATTGCTTATTAGCTTCTTGCTGATGTTGCATTTGTTGTTGATGAGTCATGGCAGTAGTTGCCATTTTCATTTGTGTTGCTTGTGCTTCTTGCTGCATTTTCATGCCATGCTGTGACTGTGCTAGTTTAGCATCAAGGACTGCTTGCATTTGTTTTGCTTGGAGTTCTTGTTGCAATTGTGCAGCCTTCATTTGCATTTCTTGCTCTTTAGTAGCACGTTCTAATTGCATCTTGTGTTCAGCAGTTTGCATATCAATTTGTGCTTTTTGTTGATCCACTTGAGCTTTAGCTTTAATAGCTTCCATCTTTGGATCGGGTTGTGGCTGCGGTTGACGCATGTACTTCTGTGGTTCTGGAATTTCATGTGCTTCTAGATACAACTGAGTAACTGCCATTGGATCAATAGTACCAAGTTGTAGTAGTTGCATTAATGCTTGTACCTTCTGTTGTTTCTCTTGTGAAGAGACAGCAGTAGGATCTGCTCCTGGAATAATATCATCCACCGGACCTTGATAATCACTCTGTGGTACAGGTTCATCAAGCACAGATACGTACTCTTCAATGTTCATATAAGTACGATTTAATTTATATATCTTGCGGAACTCGGAGGTAAGAGAGCGATACACACGCTTATAGACAGCAGTGAATACTTTCATACCTTGTTCAATAGTCGCCATAGTAGTTGTGGCTGGAGTGTTTTGCCCCGGCATTTTACCCACGAAAATTTCTGCTACGGAGGCCAATTCTTTACCAGACTTCAATAAAAGATCTAGCAAGTTGAATAGGACTTGTGAGGGTTCTCGTACCGGTAATGGGAAGATCTGCTTCTTCAGATCATCGCCGACAGCATTTACTGCTTTCCATTCTCCTGGTTGGAAACGGCTTTCTCCCATCTTGATTCGCAAGCCTTTGCCGATGAAACCAGCTTGGAGATTGGACAAAGAACCAGCATCAACAAGCTGATTAATAATAGTATTGGCAGAGTTATTGAGTGGTCCGAGAAGACGACCGAACCCAATGTCGTAAAAGCCACCATCAGGATTAGGAATAAATCCATACTTGGTGTAATATTGAATTGCTTCAATAGAGACAATTTTTCCATTTTCACCGACAACCACTCCATCAGAGTCAAATCGTGGTACAATTCGGAGAACTTTTTTAGAGGCTTCTTCGACAGTAATGATATATGGTTCAGAGTATCCATCTTCATCTAAATCCAAATATGTATGTTGTTCTAATATTACATATGGTGTAGTTTCATCGTCATTAGCAGTACGTTGAAATGCTCCATTAACTGAGGTAGTTGGATCAAGAGAATCTGCACTTGGATCACCAATATCTACTTCTAGGTAAATACCCTGATTCTGACGTTCTTTGATCTTGCGTTTAGTAAGATGAAGGATTTCAGTAATACGTTCAGCATCATCTAGATTACGACAATAGTAATTAACTACAAGAGTCTTTGGTAAAACTAGTTTAGAACAATTCTTTTGTTTAGCAGAATCCCAGTAAGTTTTCTTAAAACACGTACCAGCAATAGGAAGTGAAATAAGAAGCTTATCCATATCTTCTTCCCAACCATCCATCTCATCTAGTAATTGATAAGACATGTGTGTGGAGATGCGATTTGCACGAGCAGTTTTCTGACCATCCATATCACTACCAATAACACGACACTTGACAAGTTTACCATTACTAGGAATAAGTGTTGGATATGCACGAGCCGCAAATTGCATGGCAGCAGTAGCTAACAAAGGGTACTTAATATTTGCAGCATTGGGCCATGGGAAGGTTTTTTGAGTAGTGACCTGTAGAGCTAGATCAGTCCAGTTCTTTAGATCTTCTTCCCAAGGTTTACGAGAATCGCAGTCAGTTTCATAACCGGATACTACTTGATTACCAATTTTAATTAGCTGATCTTTATCAAGACTATCAGCAATATTAATAGAGTCTAGTGCTTTATTTAATTCCATTATTAGTATCCAGTTATAGAATCACGACCATGATTAGACCATCCAGAATCTTCGCGTTCTTCGTTATATTCTTCTTCTTTAATTTCGTCCTGAGTTAAACCCTCAGTCATAGAATCAATTAAAATGCCTTGATATGCAAGAGCATCCACCTGATCGTCATGACGCGCTCTTGGAAATGTCATGCATTCATCTAGGAAGGTGTCCCACCAATCCGCCTGCTTATCAAATTTAACATAACCGGCCCTCATGCGGGCTTGAATAGACCGAGCACGCTGGATTTTATCTTGTCGATGAGGCTTAAGCATCATAACATTCATATAAGTTCCAGTTTCCGCCATTGTCCTGTTTAAGTATGGACCAATTGCTTTAGAGATCTGTGTATCTTCAATGCCAACAGCGAGAGGATTATAGATTTTCTGTAAAGCTAAAAGTACAGAAACAATTTCATCGCCTGCTAGGCGATCACGCACTACATGCACAATGTGTAACTGTCCATTAGAATCCATACCACCAACTACAATTGAGGTGTAGTCGGCACGATCACGCTCGGAAATGGCTAAGTCTGCTGTGATATAAAAAGTAAGATTCTTCTTTTTATCTTCTTCAGTCATGGGAAGAAAATCCCCTTGTCTGAAGTATCTAATAGAATCATCTACCGGATTACACAACATTTCACAAGAATATACTTCAGAGATACCCTGATCAACCATTTCTCTACGAAGTTCTAACAGAGATTCTTTTGAATGCATCTCTGGCCATAAAATCTGAGAAAAATCTTGGTTATGGGCACGATATTTAACCGTTTTCCACATACCCACTTTTTTCTTTGAATAAATCTTTAGCTCTTCAACGATTGTATTTTTATCAGCTTCTCTTGGCATTCTAGATTCTAGAATATCATCTAGATTCAGAGGTGTTCCCACCATAATCAACCGACCATGTTTGGCCCGACAAGGAACCAATGCTCCAAAATACCAGCGTTTAAATTTCTCTCTGCGCTCTTTATTAGCTACAGCTTCCTCGTTAAGAATGTCATCACAAATTATTAAATCTGGCCGTGTGCCGCTCCAAAGGAGGCCGCGCAACTTTTGTTCTGCACCTTTAGCACAAATACGAAAAGAAGATCCATCTACCATTTTAATAATGATGTCGTCCTCTGTGCACTTTTCGTATATTAATCCCTTATCATCGGATCTGAGTCCAAAGAGTCCATGTATTTGATGTGAGTCTTCTAGAATTTGTTTAATCTGTCCTAAGAATAGAACAGATTGAGAAACTGTATCAGAAACAATTAACACATACTTAGACTGTCGAAATAAAACTGCGGCTAACGTATAACAAATAGTTATAGTAGTAGATTTTGAATGTCGTCTTGGAGCACAAATTGCAACAAACTGCTCATCAGAACAACACAAATCCCACAATTCCCTGTGAAATTCTTTGAATGGAACAGGATTATCAAAGTAAGGAACTAAACAACTTCCAACAAAACCCTCTAGAATAGTTCTATTTAACTTTGGGAAAGGTACTTTCTTAGAAGTACTCTGACCATCTGTAGGTGTTGGTATGGACATTACATTTCCTCACGTTTAAACTAGCTGGTATTACTTGGAGATTACTCCAAATGTGTAATCCACACCAACCACGTCCAGAAAGGGGAACAATATGATCAACATGCCAACTAATGTTGGTAATCGTTTTGCGAAGTTTAGCTAATTGATACGCTTCTTTGCACACAAACTCTGTAAATTCTGCGTCCCATTTTGGTGTTGCTTGTAGTTTCTTTGCTCTACGTTCTACCTGTTTCATGTAGAAATATTCTGGCTTTTCTTTTAGAGCTTTTTGATTTTTTAATTTAGTGTTATCTTTGTACGACTGGGTATCTTTTATTTTGTCGAGGTACTTATGTGAAGCTTTATATTTAGCATCTGGGTTTTGTTTAGACCATTCTAATTTCCTAGCATTGTCACAACACTTGCATGTATTGCGATAACCATCAACAGAATTTTGAGTTCTTTTGGTAAAATTATTTTTGGGTTTACTTTCCAAACACTTAATACAAGTCTTCACTTTTTACGTTCCCTCTTAGAAACCTCTGACTTCATACTTCCATCAGAGTTTCGTGAAAATGAGCGGTTGGATGCTGGTGACTGCACAAATAAATTTTGTAGACCATTTTTACCACCCTTACTAACAGCTTTTTTATGTCCAACATCACCTTTTAGTTTAGTTGGTGTAGTACCTTTAGCTTTTGCCACTGTGGACCTCGCTGCATTTCTTTTGGCACGATCCTTCAACCGCTTACCTCCATCATGTCGATGGTCCCATGCTTTTTCAGCTTGGTAGTCTCGTTTCCCATTCTTCATGTACGGCAAGGCGATTCCCCTTTTTCAAATTTTCTGTTGGTGGGAGAAGTTGTAAGTTCTCCCAGACATGCAAACCACAAATACGAGAACTCATTTTATTCCTTTAGTTCGTATGTTCCATCTTCATTTTGAACTACAGTATCACCTTCAATTAGATGCCTATCAGGTAGTTCTTCAGTTTTCTTTTGAACAAACTTAGCGAAGGACTCAGCTAAGTTCTGTAATTGTGCTGCTGTAGAATGTTGTTCTACAATCTTTGTAGGTTGTCGCCTCAAGAGCTGGCGTTTATCTAGAATGGTGTTAAAGGCAGTATTTAAATCTCTGAGTTTTGCTGGCATACGTTTAATCTTACCAGTCTTCTGATCGTAAATATGTTCACCATTTTCTATACGATCCATTAACTGCTCAAGAGCTTTGTCAATAAGTTTTGTAGTTTTTGCGTCTAACTTTTGGTCATCTTCCGCTTGCATTTTCTCAACAAGCTCTTTCCACCAATCCTGTCTCCGCCAACCTTCAATTGTTGGGTATGGCACACCGGTGAGTTTCGCGACTTCAGTCATACTTCCAATAGACAAGAAGAGTGTAACAACCTCAATTCTTTTAGCCTCTTTCCAATGACCTAGTTGATGTGCTTTAGTTTTATTATTCTTGATATAGACAAACTTACCTATGATAGTTCTCCTCAGTCTTCCTAGAAAGAATTGTCTAATGACAATAGCTTTATCTTTACATATATTATACACTATTTTAAAAATAAGTCAAGTATTATCTTTAGATAAGACCAACTATATTAAAATCTAAGACCAAAGTAGTACTTCTTTTAAGACAATAGTAGTACACATAAAATAACTATTATTTATACCTCATGGTATAAATATCGTAGAATAAAATTCTACTTGACAAATAGTTATTTTTATGATACCCTTAATTATATTATTAATATATATAATACTTAATATAAAGACAATAATATGTCTTTTATATTATTGGATTTATATTTAGTATTATTAGTTATTACGAGTATATAAGGTTTATCTATATACGAAGTAATAACTATATATGTTTTTATAGTTATGTAAACTAATAAAATGCTCCGCCCCGCGGAATGTGGTACACAACCACATGGAGCGATCTATGTCAACATCCGCAAGAAGCATACACAATCGCTCTACAATCAATTATAACAGTCTTAGGTATATCAGCACATACCCCCAGCAAAACAAATCGCTCTATGGCTCTTAAAATGAACCACGTCTGTTTTAAAAAATTATAAAAATTTTAGCAAGGTGCCTCCCGACATATTCCAGAGCAGCAAAGTTTCCCCCCACCCCCTCGAAATACAGTCACCCCCCCCCCCAAATGAGAACTATTCTTATGTCGAATTTCATCGACATATCCAATCAACCCCCTACCACAGTCAGCCCCCCACTGTCTAATCAAAAATATTAATGCGTTGATTCAATATATTTATACATATCTCCCCCCTACCCCTTGACAATCATATGTAAAGGTGTATGATGGGAACTGTAGTAAATGAAACGAGAACGGCAGAGGTCAAGCGGCCATGACCGGTAAGTTTCAAGTAGGGCCAAGCCGCTAGGCGTGCGAACGGTAGTGAGCTTGACAAGTAGTATGGTTTCATGTAGTATGCAGTCTGTAGTGTTCAATGTGACTTCCGGTTACATTGTCCTAATGTTCTATAACAATTGGATGATGTTTCTATATCTGTGAAACTGATATAGGTTTCAAAGGTATATGTTCGTTTAATCCTGCGTTTTCACTTGAAAGGATTAAATCATGTGTATGTCTATCCAAAATATTCGACTTTCATCCGTTCAGGATGTTCTTTCTAATAGAACAACAAGTTTTAACACTAAGCGATATGCTACTAGATCGGGAGTTAATTTTATTATCCCTTTTGGGGATATTAAAAATTCTTTTGATTTAATGCGCTATCGGGAGCGTGTTATCTTTGGTTAGTATCTGCCCGAAAGGGCAGCATTAAACGGGCATGTATCGACTATGTTAGATGGTATAGAGATTCCCCCTGCCCGAGAAAGGCTACGAATGCGTTTGAAAGTACGCTAGGGAATATTATTGCGGATAGTGGATGGCCTATGGCTTGATGCTACCAATGTATAACATTATCCAAAAATTCTTTAAAAATTTATTGTTGTATATCCATGCTAGTTTAATCCTGCATTTTCATTAGAAAGGATTAAACCATGCAAACTTCTGTTAAATCATATAAATCAGAAGGCAAATTTGCTCTGACTAATATTCACTCTAATAGGGATATTGTTGATGATTTTGGTAACATTATTACCGTTCAATTTTGGGATATTCCGAAATTGAATTGTTTTCCAACGGTAATTAGTATTACTAAATATCATTTCTTCTCCTCTTTTAGGAATGGGTGGTTTCATTAGTCATTGCCCGAAAGGGCAGCATTAAACTAGTATGTATCCCCCATAAGCGCCCGCGTTCAATAGGCAGCTAATTAGTGGCGATTACAAGCGAAACGATTAGGTAGTGGTCTGGGATTTAAGTTTGCGCCAGCAATTGAGCGTAAGCGAAGATATACAAAAGACGCGATTATCAAGGCTATTCGATTTTATTCTAACAATGGAGTAAATCGAAATGTTTCTAATTGAATGTATGAAACAAGAAACATTAAACCCAGAATTTGAGGCGGCATGTTGCGGCGAAAGTGCTAGAATGATTCGCCAATATCATGTATATAATTTCTGGGATGTTCTTTGTGCTTTTCAAGCACGTTAGCATAAAACAGAGTAGCCTTGATAGCTAACATTAGCAATAGTGTTAGTTTTAGTAGCACGGTGGCGGGAGATACCGCAAAACTCCATTGCCTTGTGAAAAGTTAAATGTATTTGATAAGTACATTTAATGCCTAACATTTCTATAAGTGTTAGGTATCCATAGAAGTGAAGGCGCCCTACGCCTAAAGGTTAGTCTGGCAAACTATTTGAGGATCAATTAGCCATATCCAACTATGTATCTCATCTTTCATTTAGGAGAATCAATCATGACTGCGTCTAAACAATTTGTAGCAATGCCTAAGGCGGAACTCGCCAAAGAAATCACCAGTATCGCGAAAACTGGCAATCGTTTGAATGTTCGTATTCAAGCGGCCGCTCTCAATGCTGTTTTCTATAGCATCCAAGAAGGTTATATCCAATACGGGCAAAACCTTGTCATGGCATTGAACAATGGCCAGCGCAAGAATAGCCTTGTTGCCTTTCTTGAGAAGCATGGCAAATTCCAATGGTCCAAGGAAACCAAATCCCTTGTGTTTAAGAAGCGCGACGATCTCACCGTTGAATCCATTGATGAAATCAAGGAGCAATGGTTTGAAGCCATCAAAGCGCCTGAACCGAAGTCCATGTACGATTTCGAAGATGAAGTTAATCGCTTCATTAAGAAGATGGAGAAGGCTGTGACTGATAAGGCAACCATTAAGCACGTTGAGATCATGGATTATGTCAATGCTGCTATTGCTCAGTACCATGAGGATCAACTGAAGCTGCAAGAAGCTGAGGATGATACTGTCTTTGGTGATGAAGAACAAACGGAACTCGCGGAACTCATGCACGTTGCTGTATCTGAGAACAATCGCAAGGAACTACGCGCAGCATAACCTTTCATACTGCTAGGTAACTGGCAGTATCTAAGGCAATGTTGCCTAATAACTGGAGTTATACAAATGAAAGTGCTTCCTGCAAAAGTTGAAGTTGTTGAAGTTGAAAACGAGGGTTTTATTTCTCTGCTAGGTCAGCAGGTTGAAATCCGTTGTAATGTTTATATCTATGCAGGAACTCTTGTTGGTGTGAACCAATCCTGTGTCAAGCTAGACAATGCGGCAATTGTATATGAAACTGGCCCACATTCTGATAAATCCTACAAAGATGCGCAAAAGATTGGTGATAATCAATATATCCAAATGGGATTGATTGAATCTTTTGGACCCTGTTCAAAGAAGTATTAATATGATAACAAAACAAAGAAAACTGTTTTGGTCTGGGTCTGGGTCTTGGTCTGGGTCTGGGTCTGGGTCTGGGTCTAGGTCTTGGTCTGGGTCTTGGTCTTGGTCTTGGTCTGGGTCTGGGTCTGGGTCTTGGTCTGGGTCTAGGTCTAGGTCTGGGTCTTGGTCTGGGTCTTGGTCTTGGTCTGGGTCTGGGTCTAGGTCTGGGTCTAGGTCTGGGTCTGTTTAAAGAAGTATTAATATGATAACTAAACAAAAGAAATGGTCTGGGTCTATGTCTTGGTCTAGGTCTGGGTCTAGGTCTTGGTCTAAGTCTTGGTCTGGGTCTATGTCTTGGTCTGGGTCTTGGTCTCGGTCTAAGTCTTGGTCTAGGTCTGGGTCTTGGTCTATGGCTTGGTCTTGGTCTGGGTCTGGGTCTATGTAAATTTATCAATGTCCTTGCACAAACAGGGGCATTTATTAAGTTTATTCTAATAACAAGGAACTGAAATGCTTTCCAAAATCTACGATCAACTAACCATTGGTTCCATTCTCTTTATAACACTGGTCTTACCTACTATGATTGAAAGGTGGCTATAATGCAAAAGTTCTTTACTGGGGATAAAGTAAAATATATTGGCTGTGATTCTCTTTGGAAAAATTATAACATTCATATTATTGAGAACTGTTCTTATGAAGGAAATGGAGAATTCACATATGCAACTAATCATGGTGCATGGTTTGAAGATTCAGATTTTAAGTTAATTAAACGGGCTGATAAATCCACATTCAAAGATTTGGATAAGCATCTCGATTTCTATTAGGAGATTTCCATGTTAATTGCCCCTAAGTTTTCACTTGTTACCGTCCTCGTGGATGGTGTGTCCGCTGTTATGAATAGCGAGGAAGCACGCGTACTTCGCAATAAACATTCTGACATTAAGATCCAACGTTTGCGTAAGAATAAAAAGGTCGGTCATCGTCACGGCCCTGTTACAATCATCAATCCTGCCGAGTACAATCTAGGCAAATTGGTGTGAAGGAGGAATCATGAAAGACTTAATTAAAGCTGTTGCGCTGGTAATGGGCGAAAGCCGCAATCGCCAAGTGTAATAATAAGGAGAAGTAAACATGTCACAACAAACGAAGTCAAACATTAAGTTCATTCATTGCCGCAATGTTAGCAAGAATGGGTCGGTCATTCCTCATGGTGGCCTCACTGTTGCCTATGTACTCAACGAATCATTTAAGGTAGTTGGGTGGGCCGCCGCGAAGTGTAGCAATCTTGATGTATACAACAAGACCATTGGTCGCATGAAAGCTCAAGGTCGTCTCAAGAGCAGTGAGTATTATCAGGATTGTCCTGAGATTGACGAGCCAACTTTTATTAAACAAACTCACGATGGATTCAGTA
>ERZ869921.212-NODE-212-length-38585-cov-14.370335_pt1 | contig 38585 bp, 70 predicted proteins | sample MGYA00579310_ERZ869921 | MGnify/ENA primary metagenome ERZ869921 (study PRJEB32216, sample SAMN09231816) | wastewater metagenome | place: USA: Maryland | collected 2016-06-21 | study: EMG produced TPA metagenomics assembly of the PRJNA472060 data set (Reclaimed... | reverse complement strand
CCTTCGTCCAGGTCAGGTCGGTACCGGTGCCTGGCAGCAGCACCACCGCGCAGTGCGTTCCGTCAGGCTTGGTGGTCAGGCCGGCGAAGGTGCCGCCATCGAGGCTCTTTCCGATGGGCGGAAGGGATGCAAGGTCAATTGTTTTCATTTTGGCTGCTCCGGGGATGCTGCGATGCCGTGGGCTGCAGCGTCGTTACTGATGTCGCACGCCTTGTCGTGGCCCTGCATCCATGAAACTCGGGTGCCGTGGTTGCGCGGGTCAATCAGTTCCGAACGAACTGTAATCAGCCCCTTGCGCACAGCCAGCTTCCAGAGTTCGGCGTGTGTCTCGGTGTCAGTCAGCGGCACAGGGGCGGGCTGTGCAAACCATTCCAGCGTCGCCATGTGGTCGATGATGTCGCCGTTGTCATGTATCGCAATGCGGCCATTGACGCGCACTGTGCACATGCCATTTATGTCTCGGGTCAGGTGGACAGATTCCAGCGCCACCGGCTCGGCACGGAGGGGCTGTGCTGGTGGACGAACTTCGTAACCTGCCTTAAAACCAGCGGCATAGATGCGGCGAGCCTGTAGCGTGTCAATCTGCGGGCGTGCTGCAAAGTACATATCCTCGCACCCGTACAGTTCCGCATCGCGCAAGGCAATGGCATGCTCCCGGTTCACCGGCTCGGCAGGGGCGGGCTGTGCTGCCAGATGGGCGCGGATTGCTTCTGCTGCGTCTTTGCACTCGCGGATGTATGCGCGGTCATCACTGATCGCACGGTCCAGCGCATCCAGCGCCATCTGCAGTGTGCGGTGTGGGGTGGTCATATCAAAACGGAGGGTCGAGGTCATCGTTACGCGGGGCAGGGCGGCGGGCCGGTGCTTGCGCGGCTTGCTTCGGCTTGCCTGACAGGCTCATAAATCGCTTGCTGGCGTCGCTCGGCAGCGGCTTGATCCAGCCGGAAACTTCGTACAGCACGCCACCTAGCATGATGTCGCCACGGTAGTCAGGGCGGGCGGGGTTGTCGCCCTTGTCATTTTTGAACAGTGCGCCACTGCCGTCTTTTGGTGCATATGCCATTGCTTAAGCCTTTGCGAATGATGTGGCCGCTTTCTTGAGCGCGGCGCGGGTTGTGGAATCGATGTGGCTGTCCATGTAGGTGTGCTGGTCAGCCTCTAGCTTTGCCTCTTGGATGACCTCCAGCGCATCCAGTGCCTTGCCGCCTTTGACAAGGCCGGTAACGTGCTGCGCCATGTCCCGCAGGTAAATCTTCCAGTCCTCTGGCAAGTCATCGCCAATGCCGCCTTTGGGCGTGATGATGGTCTTCGGCTTGCTTTCTGCGTCTTTGCCCGTAGTCGCGTCCAGTGCGTCATGTTCGACAATCTCCAGCGCGGCAACCCACAGGTAACGGCGTTGGTAGGTTTCCACGGCACCGATGTTCTGCACTTCATGGCAACCCTTGAGCGCGGCGCTACCCATTGGCGAAGTGATGGTGATGAACTGGCGGTTACTGCCGCTGTTGGTCATCGGGGCTTCTGTGTCGGTAATTTCCATGCGTGCCATGTCTTTGTCAAAGCTGACGATGGCGCACAGTCCGACTTCCTTGAACACCTTCATGGCCGGGATCAGAAAGTCGCCAAGCTCAAAGTATTTGTAACCAGCAAACTTGTTCTCGCCGGTCTTTTCCAACTTGAGCGCGTGGAACTTTTCCCGTGCTTCATTCAGTTTCGTGTAGATGCTCATAGTGATCCTCAGAATGGCGTTTTGAGGCCGCGCAAAGCCTCCAAAGCAGCGCGATACACAGACAGGCGCGGGCGGTTCCAGCGGTAGAGCCACACGGCGTATTGCAGGGCGGTCATGGCTTCTGCTCTCCTTGGCAAAGCGGGCACGGCAGAAGCCAATCACAATCCGGGTCCATGCCGTCACCATGACAGTGCGGACATTCCGCATCTCCATCCACATCCCAATCGTCGTAATCAGATTCGTCAATAGGGGCGGTCATGCGTAAATCCTCTCCAGTGTTTGGGCCAAAAGATCAAGCTCGCCGACCTTGCGGGCGCGAAGTACAGACTTGTCGCCATGCACTCCACGCGGTCCCTGATGGCAGTCCGGGCAAAGCGGAATCGTTAGCCAGTTGCTTGCCCGCTGCGCCATGCCCTGGCCTTCGCGGATGTGGTGGACATGCACGCCATGCGCGTCACAGATGGCGCACGGCTGCGCGGCAACGCGATCCATGTGCTTCTTTTCGGCTTTGGTCATGCTGCCCGCCTCTCCAATTCGATCCCGTGCGATGCAGCAAAGGCCATCGTGTACTCAATCAGGCTAGTCCCTCTGGACTTGGACATATCGGCAGATGATTCGCGGATGTTCACAAACTCACCCTCGATGCCGGGGACGACTTCTGATCCTTCGTTAGTTGCCACAGCATGACCACTAATGAGAAGCACTTTCCACTGGTTCTTGCTTCTCGGCTTGCCCATCCACTTCAGCCCTGACTTGGCAATGTCGCCGCACAGCGCGTGAAAGATGGCGTTCTGATCGCCAGATCGGCGCGGCTCTGCCACCGTCACCGAAAACCCCGCAGGCGCTGCCTTGACTGCTTCCACGGCTCGGGCGCGGGCAAGGTCGTGCGCGAGGATGTAGACCTGTCGGCTCACTCTTCCATCTCCCGCAGGCTTTCCCAATAAGCCTCCTGGCCGGCTTGCTCTTTGGCTGTAATCGCTTCTTCGATTTCCTGCTCAAGCGCCTCGGCTTGCTTGTTGTCCATCGTGATTCCCACGCCATTGACGCTGACAGACTCAATTTCTACCCACGCAGGCTCTGGCGGGTAGCAATGCTCTGGCGGCCCTGATGTGCGCCCCGGCGTGCCTTTGTGATAGTGGTACTCCACCACTACCGGCAGTTCGATGTGCGTGCTGAACTTCATGCTGCCCACCAGTGAACAAGCCCTGCCGCGCCAATGACGCCGATAACGACAGCCAGGACGACACCGGCTGCGCGTTCCGTGCGGCTCTGCGGGAAATGCTGGATCGGATCAGCGTCGAATGACCAGTGGCCGGATTCCATCGTGCGAGGGATGGTGAAGTTTTTCACTTGCTGCGCTCCTTAAGCATTGCGTCTGCCATTGCGTATGCCCGCTTAGCGATCTCTGGGCGATCGTCCCCCCCGGGCCAAGATCCCTCAGTCATTGCCGCCATCGCCTGCGCTGCAAAGTAGTCGCGCAGGGTCATGCCGTTGGCATCGCTGCCGAGTCGGCTGTGCGGGAACGCATGCCCGCCGTCATCGTGTTTGTTCACTTGCTGCGCTCCTTGCAATCAAAGACGATCTCTCCGTTCCTGAATTGCTGCATGGTTTCGCAGTCTTTTGCTACAGCTTTCTGGTTCATATCGGACCCCAGAACAACGCCGAGCAGAAAAGCAAAAAGCGCAGCGGCAAGAATGCCAATCAGTTCGTCCATTACTTCGGCTCCGTAAACGCCCGCACATGCGGATTGGTGTAGCTGCGCAGTTCGTCAAACCGCGAATCAGCGTCAAGCGACTGGCGCACAGAATCGGCGGCTTGCTCTGCGCTAACGTCAGCCCCGTTGATGCGCATGGCGCGGCTGATGAGCAGCACGACAACAAGCCATGCGATGAAGCACAGCAGGAAGATCGCTTCGTTGCTCATGCTGCCCCCCGCATCAGAAACGCCGGAACATCGTCAAACTTGCGCCGCTGCCACAAGCCAAGGTGCTTGACCTTTGCCCCGCGTGCCAGCGAATGCCCGTCATGCAGCATCGCCACGCCGGACGGTGCGCTGCGCATCAGGTGCTGCAGGTCCGCACGTTGGGGCGAGTGCTGGCGGAAAAGCTCGAACGTGTGCGCGTCGAACTCATACAAGTCATCGTCGTTCCAGTGCGTCACCGGCTCGCGGTGGACTTCAGACTGCGGAGGCGCAAAAGCCGCAAGGGCTTGCGCTATGGTGGGGTGCAGGTTGCTGCCCATGCTTGGCTCCGGTTGGTGTGGTTAGGCTTCGGCCTTGACGTAATCAAGGCATTGCCGATGCGTTCCAGAAAACACGCACCAATAGCCTGCGTTCGGGGCGCTGACTGCCACAACTACGTCGCAGTGTTGGTTTGTCCAAACTTTCACTGCGTTCTCCTTGCACAGTTCATCCACCATGCGGCGTGCCTGCCGCGCGTCGAGTTGCTGTTCGATGCTCATTTGCTTCTCCTGGGTTGTTTGCGTCGATGGGGGAATATTAGCAATGCATTGCTAGTCTGTCAAGCAATGTTTTGCTAAGATCGACCCTAGGACAAACCCTTACGCCGGGGCCGGGCGCAAAAAAAGCCCGAGAGCAGTCTGGTTCATCCCCTTGCGCTCCATGAAGTGGCGCAGGTTGTCCGCTAGGACATGGTTGATGGGCTGATTCGGCACCGATTGAATGTGCCGCACTCCACTAGCAATGTGTTGCTTGACGACATAGCAAAACTTTGCTATCGTCGGTCCCCATGAGTACAAACCTTGACCAGCAAGTCCTATCGCTGCTGAACGCCCGTAAGGGTGATTGGCAGGCAGTCGCAACGGCATCGGGGGTGAGCTATTCATGGCTTTCCAAATTTGCGAATGGGCACATCGCCAATCCCGGCTTTGCAACTTTGACCAAGCTTCATGAGGCCCTTGTGCAGTCCGACAAGCAGCCCGCCTGACCTAGCAGGACACCAAGCCCAAAGCCCGAGACGGCAATAGCCCGAAGGACACCCGCAATGACTGATCTTGTCGCCATGATGCGAGAAATCGCCCCGCACAGCCCAATTGCCGGCAATCTTCTGAAAGAAGCCGCCGACGAAATCGAGCGCATGCGCCTGCAACTGGAGAACCAGAAAGCGGAATGGCTGGCGTGGGACGAGAAGCGCATAGCCCTTGAGCGTGACGCTGCCCGCTATCGCTGGCTGCGGGATGTCCACACGAACCATTACACGGTCACGCGATTTGCCGGCAGCGCGTTGATTCCTCGACTGCATGGAACGTACCTTGACGCAGCCATTGACGCTGCCATGAAGCAGTAAGCCATGAGCGAAAAAATGGCCGCCCGCCAAGTAACCGCGACCTGTCGTGATTGCGGGATCGTGGAGAAGTCGAACTACTCCGGCCCCGCCTATCGCTGCTGCGCCTGCACTGAGCGTGTTGTGTCGCGGATCCGGCGCATGCTGGACGATGGCATGACCAAGGGCGAGATTGCTGTCGCGCTCGGGATCAGCAACAGCGGCGTTACTCGCTGGATCGCTGACCACGGCTTGACGCTGCAGCCACGCGAGAACCGCACCCCGCACGGGGTCGGGCAGCCGCCTGCCAAGCTGATGCCATCCGCCGAGGCGCTGGCCAGGGCAAGTGTTTGGAGTTTTGCACGTATGGAAGTTCTAACAGCCGGACAACGGCACTTGAGGGCGGCATGAAACTGAATTGCAAGCCGGGTGATCTGGCGGTGGTTGTGAGCGCGAGATTTCCTGAAAACATTGGAATCTTAGTGAGCGTTCTTCGCCAATACATTGAAGGGGAGCATTTGCCGGGAGACCCATTCAGGATGTACGAAGGCCCCTATGGTGTCTCATGGGTAGTTGAATCTGTCGGTAAACCAATCCGCAAATGGGGCGAAAAAGGAACTTACGACCTGCAGACGACTGTATTTGCAGACGTTTGCCTGCGCCCCATCCGCGACAACGACGGCGAGGACGAAACCCTGCAATGGGTTCCGCGCAAGGTGGAAGCATGAAAACACTACAAGAAGCGCACCGCCTTGCGGACGCCATCGAAAAAGAAATTGAGGAATGCCGCCTTGCGAGCTGCGAGGAAATGGTGCTGGAAGCAGTTGCAATTTTGCGCCAGATGCCAACGCTAAAACCGGAGCATGTGCCGCTGACGGATGAGCAACTTGCAAAGATTGCCGTGGAGGATGAGTTTCTACTGTATTGCGACCAAGACAGTTTCAACGAAATCGCCCGCGCCATCGAACGCGCTCACGGGATTGGCAAATGACCAGCGCACTCCAATCCCGCCTGCGTGCGGTACTGCTAGACCATCCTGACGGCCTGACAGCGCGAGAGGCTGGAGACGCTGCCGGTGTTGTGCGAGTAAGCGCAATCCAAGCTTTGCAGCGCATGCCTGACGTTTACATCGACCGCTATCTGGTCCGCCCGAGTCTGCCGCCTACTGCTGTGTGGGTGGCGGTGCCGATACCCGAGAACTGCCCGCGACCTGGGCAAACAAAACCCGATCACAGCGCGAACTGTGACCGGGCCTCTAACCACAACCACTGAAAAGGAGTGATATGGCTGACGGAATTCTAGGGGACTATGACGCCTTCATCAAGGCAAAAGCGGCGACCAGCGTTGCCGTTGGCTTTGATGCGAAGGACATGGGGAGCGATCTGTTCGACTTCCAGCGGGCCATCGTCGAATGGGCCTGCAGGCGCGGGCGGGCTGCGATCTTTGCCGACACCGGCCTGGGCAAAACCGCCATGCAAACCGAGTGGGCGCGACAGGTCAATGAGCATACTGGCGGCGATGTGCTGATCGCGGCTCCCTTGTGTGTGGCGCAGCAGACCGTCGAGGAGGCGGCAAAGTTTGGCATTCATGTCCGGTATTGCCGGGACCAGAAGGACGCGAAGCCGGGCATCACGATCACCAATTACGAGATGCTGGAGCGATTCAACCCGGCAGACTTCGCTGGCGTGGTGCTGGATGAATCTTCCATCCTGAAAGCGCATGACAGCAAGACGCGGGCGAAGATCGTGGAGATGTTCCGGGATACGCCTTATCGGCTTTCCTGCACCGCGACGCCATCCCCGAATGACCACATGGAGCTGGGCAATCAAGCCGAGTTTTTAGGCGTCATGACTGCCGCTGAAATGCTGGCGATGTTTTTCATCCACGACGGCGGCGACACATCGCAATGGCGGCTGAAGGGCCACGGCAAAACGCGGTTTTGGGAATGGATGAGCACATGGGCAGTTTGCATCCGAAACCCTGCCGATCTTGGTTTTGACGGCTCGCGCTACGTGCTGCCGGGGCTCAAGATGCACGAGCACATCATCGAGTCGCCAGAAGCCCTGCCGGGGCAGTTGTTCAGCGGCATCGCGCAGACACTGACCGAGCGCCGGGATGCCAAGCGTGGGAGCCTGCAGGAGCGCGTGAAGGTCGCCGCCGAACTGGTCAACAGCCATAACCGGCCCGCCATCGTCTGGTGCCACCTGAACGACGAAAGCAAGGCGCTGGCCGAGGCGATCCCCGATGCGGTGGAGGTGACCGGCTCCATGACGATTGACCAGAAAGAGGCCGCAATCATGGCCTTCACGCATGGTCAAAAGCGCGTCATCGTCACCAAGCCATCTATCGCAGGGTTCGGCATGAACTGGCAGCACTGCGCCGATGTGGTGTTTGCCGGCCTGGACGACAGCTACGAGAGCTTCTATCAAGCCGTCCGGCGCTGCTACCGCTTCGGGCAATTCAAGGTCGTGAACGTGCATCTTGTGTCCGCCGAGTCCGAGGGCGCGGTGAAGGCGAATCTCGAACGCAAGCAGGCGCAGGCCGACGACATGGCGGATTCGATGGTGGCGCACATGCGCGAACTCACGAAACAAGCAATCAAGGGAGCGGAAGTGGAGAAAAGCGATTACAGGCGTGATGTGGCGACTGGCAAGGACTGGACGCTGCATCTTGGTGACTGCGTGGAAGTGACCCGCGAGATGCCCGACAACAGCATCGACTACAGCGTGTTTTCCCCGCCGTTCGCATCGCTCTACACCTACTCCAACAGCGACCGGGACATGGGGAACTGCAGGACCACTAGCGAGTTCTATGAGCACTTCCGGTTTCTGGTGCGCGAGCTGTACCGCGTCATCAAGCCTGGGCGGCTGCTGTCGTTTCACGCGATGGACCTGCAGACCAGCAAGTTCCGCGATGGCGTCATCGGCCTGCACGACTTCACTGGCGAACTGACGCGCATGTTCACGGAGGAAGGCTGGATCTATCACAGCAAGGTCACGATCTGGAAAGACCCGGTGACGGCCATGCAGCGCACAAAGGCCCTGGGGCTGCTGCACAAAACCATCCGCAAGGATTCCAGCATGTCGCGCCAGGGCATTGCTGACTACTTGGTGACCATGAGAAAGCCGGGCGACAACGCCGAGCCGATCAGCCACACGCACGAGACGTTCCCGGTCCAGAAGTGGCAGAAGTACGCCAGCCCGGTCTGGATGGATATCAACCCGTCGCGCACGCTGCAATACAAGACGGCGCGGGAATCGGACGACGAGCGCCACATCTGCCCGCTGCAGCTTGACGTGATCGAGCGGGCGATGGAACTCTGGAGCAATCCTGGTGATCTGGTTTTCTCGCCATTCACCGGCATCGGCTCCGAGGGCTATGTCGCCATCGAGATGGGTCGCAGGTTCGTCGGCTCGGAGTTGAAGCGCAGCTATTGGGAGCTTGCGCGGCGCAATCTGTCGGAGGCTCGCGAGCATCAGGAATCCGGGTTGTTCGCCGAACTGGAGGCCGCATGACACAAGCAGAACGCATCGTGCAGGCCATCCGCCGCAAGCCAATGACCTGGGGCGAGATCGAGGCATTGCGCATCAGCACATGCCAATGGGTGCGCCCGCAGGAGTCCGGGCATCGGTTTCTGAGGCCGGGTGAGGCCATTGTGCGCAAGATGGGGCGGGATGGTCTGGTGCGAATCAAGGTGGAGAGGGTGGACCAGTCCTGCTACTTCGCGGAGCAGGGCGACAAGGCGCGGAAGGCGATGCATGGCCGTGGATAACCACAAGAAATACATGACTTGTGCACAACTTTTGCCCAGCTTGAAAACCGGCAAAACACAGGTTATCCGTTGCACCTCAAGAGTGAAGCGGATTCAATAGGCCGATCGCAACAACCACTTATCCACATGGCACGCATCAGAACCATAAAACCCGAGTTTTTCACAAGTGAGGACATCGTGAGCATGTCGCCACTGGCACGCCTCTTTTACGTGTCACTGTGGTGTGAAGCGGACCGCGAAGGGCGCATGGAGTGGAAGCCGCGCACGTTCAAGATGCGCTATCTGCCGGGCGACGACTGCGATGTTGACGCCCTCGGGCAGGAGCTTATAGGGCGTGGCTTGATTGTGCTGTACCAGGCCGATGGCAAGCAGTATGCAGAGATTCCGACCTTCACCGAGCATCAAGTCATCAACAACCGTGAGTCGGCCAGCACGATCCCGGAACGCGACAAGAACGCGTCACGCACGCGTGCCCCACGCGTGAAAGCGGAAGGGAAGGGAAAGGAAGGAAAGGAAGGGAATGGAAAGGAACCCGCGTCGTCACGCGGCGGACGGTTTGAGGATTTTTGGAATGCATGGCCGAAGTCCGAACGCAAGCAAGACCGCAAGGCATGCGCCGAGAAGTGGAAGCGAGACGACCTGGACGCGTTGATCGACATCATCTTGGCGGACATCGACGTTAAGCGGCAGACCGAGAAGTGGCGCGGCGGGTTCATTGAGGCTCCCGAGGTGTATCTGAACAACCGGCGTTGGGAGGATGGTGTTACGCCTTCTGGTGACAAGCCCGCGATGGTTGACCCGGATAGCCGGGGGTATGTGGAGGCGCTCGGGATGTCCAGAGGCATGGGCAAGTGGGACGAAATGAAGGAACGATGGGAAACATACGCTAGACGCGTGAAAGGTGTTCCGGCATGACTGAAAAGCAATGCACCCGTTGCCGTGAAAAGCTGCCGCGAGACAGCGAGTTTTTCCGCCAAGAGTCGCGGGGCAATCGTTACTACCTGCCGTGGTGCCGTGTGTGCGAGGCTGAACAGAAGCGCGAGAAGCGCAGAAAGGCAACGGCATGAAACGCTACCTAGTCCTAGAGATTGAGCTATCCAAAGACACGCCAGACCTTGCCGACAAGATCGCAGGGCGGGCATGGACTCTGAGCGGGGTAGAGGAAGCGCACATCGTTACGTGCGAGACGGCGGAAGAACTGGCGGCGGTTATCGCTGAGATGGTGCGCAAGTGATCGAGCATCGCATCTCCGCACACCTCGCATGGCTGCGCACGATGGACGAGGACTACGCCAAGTGGGCGCGGGCGAATTACGTGGCAATCTTGGTGACGCCGTTTAGGGGGCGTGTGTGAAATGCGAACCATGCACCTCTTTGCTGGCATCGGCGGAGGGCTCCTTGCTGACCTCATCCTCGGACACACGCCAGTTGTCGCTGTTGAGTGGGAGCCATACGCCTGCCGAGTCCTGCGAGAACGAGCCGCAGAGGGATGGTTCCCAGGCCTGCACGTGTGGGAGGGGGACGTCCGACTGTTCGATCCATCCGAGTACACCGGAATCGTGGACTGCATCCATGCGGGCTTCCCTTGCCAAGATATTTCAACCAGCGGAGACAAGCGAGGACCAGGAGAGGGTACCCGCAGCGGTCTTTACCGGGAAGTCTTGCGAATCGCTGGCGTGGTTAGACCACGATACATTTTCATGGAAAACGTATCAGCAATCCTTAGTAACGGATTGGGAATCGTTCTCGCAGACTTGGCCGCGCTGGGGTTTGATGCTAGATGGTGTTGTCTATCGGCTTCCAGTGTCGGAGCCAGCCACGCTCGAGACAGATGGTGGCTCCTTGCCAACGCTCACGATATGCGGGAACTACAACCGCAAGGGGGCCAGCAAAACAAGCGGGGATGGACTAATCACGGCGCTTTTGAAACGCAGGAGGTTTCCGACGCTGAACGCGGTCCAGGGGAATTGCGTAGGGCGACTAGACGAATTAGGTGGCAGCGGGAATCCATTCCGAGGGCTGGACGTTGGGAAATTGCTTCTGAGCCCCTCATTCGCAGAGGAGTTCATGGGGTTCCCAATCGGCAGCAGCGCATTAAGGGACTCGGAAACGCTCAAGTCCCGCTCCAAGCCGCAACAGCATGGCGACTGCTCGGAGGACCGTGAATGAGCATCCACCGCTACGCCACCCGCCAGGACGGCAATCATCGGGCCATCGTCAACGCACTGAGGGCGGGAGGGGCGATGGTGTACGAGATTCGCGTGCCATGCGACCTTTTGGTGGGCTACGCGGGAAAGACGGCGCTAGTTGAGTGCAAGGACTTGTCCACAGGTTATGGGCGCAAGGGGCTGAACGACAACCAGCGCAGTTTCGCGCAGACATGGAACGGCGGGACTTTTGCGACGATCACAGACATCGAAGGGGCGGGCAGGCTTTTGAAACTGATGGGGGAAGCATGAGCGAGAAATTTGACGGGCAAGCAATTCTTAGTTTGCCATTGACTGAAAACGACAGCGGCGCAAAAACCGTTCGCGGTTACTTGGTGGCTTTGCTGTTGGAACTGTGGAGAGAAAAGGAAGGGTTCGACGGGAAGCGGCCATTTGGCAATAGCGGTTGGGAGTTTGATATTTACAAACCACTGATCGCCGCAAAAATTATTAAAGGGGCGCTAGATAACGATGCCTACATCCTTCACGTTGATTCGGCTGCTGGAGATCGGGCTATCAATGCTGCGATTTGCGCATTGATTCATGAATGACAGACACAGAGGGCGCTGCAAGGCTGCTGGCGCTGATGGGGGCGGAATGAAAACGGAACGTGAAAAGCTGAACATCTGCATTAAGTTTCTTGAAGCGCGCGGCTACAAAATCTGCAAACCATTGATGACAAGAGCGGAAGTCGCTGATCTTCTTGGCGTCTCTATTTCAACTTTTGCGCGGATTACTTCGCCAACGCATCCAGAAGCGCGGGAAGATTTCCCTCGATCTTTCAATGTTGGGAATTTGGCGTATGGGAGCCCGCGATGGAGGGCGGAAGATGTTATGGGATGGATTGAGAGGAACGCCGGAGCAAAAGCTAGCGGAGGTTGAATGAAAGGCGAAGCAATAGCACGGGCTCGGCGGCAGCAGGCTGTAGCAGATGAGAACCGCAGGCTTGCCGAGATTCGCGAAGACTGGAAAACGCTCGAAACCGTGCAAAAGACATTGACTCATGTTGCGCGGCTGCAAAGAGAAATCAAATCAGTGCCTTTACCTGATTGGCATGGATGGCAAAGTTAGTGGAGGCTGACGATATGGTTACAAAAACCAAGAGGAAACCGACCGGGGCGGCAGCAATGGGCGCGGGGCCGGGGAGGCCGAAGGGTGTGCCGAATAAGGTGACGGTCGAGTTTCGGGAGACGGTGCGCAAGGTGCTGGAGGACAACGCCGAGAATATGGGCCGATGGCTTACCGCTGTGGCTGATGGCGATGGCGACGCAAAGCCGGACCCGGCAAAGGCGCTTGACCTGCTGGCGAAGTTGGCCGAGTACGCTGCACCTAAACTCGCCAGAACTGAGCATACGGGCGAGGATGGCGGGCCTATGAAGGCCATCATTGGATGGCAGCAGTAAAGCGCATTACGATCCCATATAAGCCGCGCGAGGCTTTCCGTGGCTTTCACGACCGTCGCCAGCGTTGGGCGTGTCTGGTGGCCCATAGGCGGGCAGGAAAGACCGTCGCATGCATCAATGACCTGATCCGCCGCGCATTCGTTGACGGCAAGGAAAACGGGCGGTATGCCTACATCGCGCCTTATCACTCGCAGGCAAAGTCAATTGCATGGGATTACCTGCTGCGGTACACGGCGGATGTACGCACGCAGGCCAATGCATCGGAACTGTGGGTAGAACTGCTGAACGGTGCGCGGATTCGCCTGTTTGGTGCGGACAACCCTGACGCACTGCGGGGTTTGTATCTGGATGGCGTGATCCTTGACGAGTACGCCGACATGCGCCCGCGAGTGTGGGGCGAGATCATCCGGCCATTGCTTGCCGACCGCGAGGGATGGGCGGTGTTCATCGGCACGCCGAAGGGGCATAACGCCTTCTACGACATCTGGCGCACCGCACAAAGCCACGAATCGTGGTTCTGTGCCACTGTCAGGGCCAGCACAAGCGGACTGCTGCCTGCGGGTGAGCTTGCCGACGCTGCGCGGAACATGACGACCGACCAGTATGACCAAGAGTTTGAATGCAGCTTTGAAGCGGCGATTCTTGGGGCTTACTACGGGCGGGAGATGCGCGAGGCCGAGGACTCAGGAAGGCTAACGGATGTGCCACTGGACAAGGCTTTCCCGGTGTTCACGGCCTGGGACTTGGGCTATCACGACGATACGGCCATCTGGTTCTATCAGGTGATCCAGTCCGAAATCCACCTGATTGACTACTATGCAGGATCGGGGCTTTCCATCCGTGACTATGCCAGCGTCGTCATGCAGAAACCGTATAGATATGAGAAGCACTGGCTTCCGCACGACGCGCGGGCTAAGACGCTGGCAAGCGGTGGGCGGTCCATCATCGAGCAGCTAGGCGCAGAGCTAGGCGGTCCGTCCAAGATGGCGATTGTGCCGGGGCTGTCGGTGCAAGACGGCATCCAGGCTGTGCGGCTGATGCTCCCTAGATGCTGGTTTGACCGCACTGCAACATATGAGGCAACGGAACTTCTTAAGCAATACCAGCGGGAATGGGACGAGGACCGAAAGGCTTTCAGGGACAAGCCGAGACACGATCACACGTCACACTGCGCTGATGCTTTTCGCATGCTGGCCGTCAGTTGGCAGCATGAAAAACCAAAAAACGAGGAAAAAGCCGATGTTTTTGCTATAAAAGGACAATCTGGTAGAATAATTACCGCGCCTCTAGAAACCCTTTGGGCCGAAACCCACAAACGGACGGAGCGGTACTAATGAGCCTTTTCCCACTGTCAGGCGACAAAATCCAGCTGACTAGCGCGGCGGTCGATGCGTCTGACGCATATCAGAACGGCATCAGGGTTTCGGCGGGTACGCCACTTGCCCGAGCGGCGACTTCTGGCGGTGCGCAGTTCAATAACGGGCTGCTGATGAGCAATACCGGGCAGGTTGTCTATGTAGACGCCACGGCAGGACTACCGGCAAACACGCAGTATTGCAACGGCATCCCGCTGTCCAGCACAGGAGCCCTGTGCATCTCCACTGACGCAATGGCGACCTATTCCAACGGCCTGCCGTTTGCGGCTAACGGGGCGATTGCCTGCACGGTGACGCCATGACGGACGACAAGAACCCTGTGGATGAGGCCCGCAAGTGGCTGGATGCGCTGCGGCTTGCCAAGCGCGAGGATGAGAAATGGGTGAAGCGCGGCGACCGCATCGTCAAGCGGTATCGGGACGAGCGCACCGAATACGCCAGGGCAGGGGAGAAGCGATACAACATTCTTTGGTCGAATGTCCAGACGATGCTGCCCGCCTTGTACGGCAAGACGCCTCGGGCGCAGGTTGAGCGGCGATGGAAGGACCAGGACCCGGTAGGCCGGACTGCTTCGGTGATTCTGGAACGTGCGCTGCAGTTTGAGATTGACCACTATGGCGAGTTTGACGCGGCTGCGCGTGGTGCTGTGCTGGATCGGCTGTTGCCTGGACGTGGCACGACATGGGCGCGGTTTGAGACTGCGCCGGTAATCCTTGCTGACGGACAACCCGGCCCGGAGCAGGGTAAGACGCCGGTCGATTACGTGTTCTGGAAGGACTTTCGCTGTTCCCCAGCTCGGAATTGGGAAGAGGTTACCTGGGTGGCGCGGCGCGTCTATATGTCGCGCGGGGAAGGCCTGGAGCGGTTCGGCGAAGACTTCAAGGATGTCCCGCTAACCCATGAGCCCATCGGCATCGACGACTTGAAAAATCAGGGCAGCTCGCAGTCCGACATTGAATCGCTGAAAAAAGCCCCGGTTTGGGAGATTTGGGACAAGTCCAGCAAGTTCGTTTATTGGGTCGCTGAGGGTTATTTCACGCTGCTGGATCACAAGCCTGATCCGTATGGGCTAGATGGCTTCTGGCCGTGTCCTAAGCCCCTATACGCCACGCAGACGACCGATACGCTTGTCCCGATCCCCGACTATGCGCTGTATCAGGATCAGGCGGAGGAGCTGGACCGGCTGACGCAGCGCATTTCCATGCTGGTGGCGGCTGTCAAGGTTGTCGGGGTGTACGACGCCACGCAGACAGCCATTGGCCGCATGCTGACGGAGGGCATCGATAACACGCTGATTCCTGTGGACACATGGGCCGCGTTCGGTGAAAAGGGCGGGCTAAAGGGCACGGTCGATTTCCTGCCCATTGACATGGTGGTCAAGGCGCTGAATGAATGCTACGTAGCGCGGGAGCAGGCGAAACAGGTTATTTACGATGTGACTGGCCTATCCGACATCATCCGTGGGTCTAGCGTTGCGTCCGAGACTGCGACGGCGCAGCAGATCAAGAGCCAATATGCCAGTTTGCGGCTGAAGCGTCTACAGATTGACGTGGCCGAGTTCACATCGGCGATGCTGCGGATCAAGGCGCAACTGATGGCGGACCTGTACACGCCGGAGCAACTCATCGAGATGTCCGGGATCAAGGGCACGATGGATGCGCAGTACGCACCGGCTGCGATTCAGTTGCTGAAGTCTGAGCCTATCCGTTCTTTCCGCATTGAGGTTGCGTCCGATTCGCTGGTCGAGATGGACGAAGCGGGCGAGAAGGAAAGCCGCGTGGAGTTCCTGACGGCTGTGGGCACGTTCATGGAGAAATCGCTCCCTGTCGCTCAAGCTGTGCCCGACATGGCCCCGCTGATTGGTGAAATGCTGCTATTTGGAGTGCGTGCATTCAAGGGCGGGCGTCCGATGGAAGCGGCTTTCGATGAAGCCATTGCCAAGCTGAAAGCCCCAAAAGAGGCCGGGCCGCCTCCGCCTGATCCTGAGCAAATCAAGGCTCAGGCTGCAATGCAACTGGAGCAGATGCGCCAGCAAGCGGAACAGGGGAAGGTGCAAGCGACCGCGCAGATTGAGCAATTCAAGATGCAGGCAGCGGGGCAGGTTGAACAGTTGAAGATGCAGCACGCCACGGAAATCGAGGCGATGAAGCAATCGGCAGAGACTGAGCGGGCGAAATACAAGGCTGATCTTGACGCGCAAGTCAGGCTGCAGATTGCACAGATGCAAGACATGCAAGCTAAAGAGGCGCGAGGCTTTGAAGCGGAGAAGTTCAACGCGGAGGGGCAGCGAGAGACAGAGCGCGAACAGCGAGAAACGGAGCGAGCCGAGACTGAAAAGGTTGATTTGTCGCCCGTTGTCGAGTCTGTCAAATCGCTTTCCGAACAGATTGCGGAAATCAAAGATTACATGAGCGCACCGATAAAGATTGAGCGCGATGCAAAAACGGGCAGAGCTACGGGCGTGAACCGTGGCGGCATTGTGAAACCGATTAGGCGCGGCGCTGATGGCCGCGTGGAGGGAATTTAAATGGCACTTGCATACGCAACGACGCTTCGCAATACGATGCTCGACGCAATCACCACGGCTGCAGGCAATGCGGCTTTGCTTCGCATCTATGACGGCACGCGACCGGCAACGGGCGGCACTGCGACGACGCTCCTGGCTGAGTTGACCTGCGGCACGCCATTCGCTGCAAGTGCTTCGAGCGGCGTTCTGACGCTCGGGAGCATCACGCAGGACGCATCAGCGAATGCATCGGGCACGGCGACATGGTTTCGCATCGTCACATCAGGCGGCACGTTCGTACTTGATGGAAATGTCGGCACGTCCGGCAGTGACCTGAACCTGACGACGACCACGATTACGAGCGGGCAGCCGGTGAGCGTTACGAGCTTCACGATCACAGAGGGCAATCCTTGAGCACCCACAAGAATCGCGTCCAGATGACGGTTTCCGGCACGCCCGGAACCGGCACGATCACGCTAAACGCTGCATCGAGCGGCTATCAGTCGTTCGCCACGGCTTACGGCGGCAATGCGACCGTGGACATCCTGATTACCGAGGGCACGGCGTGGGAGGTCGCGCGGGACTGCACGTACACCAACAGCGGAACGACCGTAACGCGGGGAACGCTGGAGGCGTCGAGTACGGGCAGCGCGGTGAGCTTCACGAGCGCGGCTGTGGTGTCGGTGATTGCGACGGCCGGATGGGGCAACGATGTTGAAAAGCAAATTGCCCGGGGCGTTGTCATCGTGCGCAATGATGGGAGCACAACGACCAGTCTTTCGGCAAGCACGTTCACCAAGCTGGCTTGCATCAACTCAGAGGATTTCGACCCGAACGGATGGTGGGATAACAGCAATCAGAAATTTCAGCCAACAAGAGCGGGGCGCTATCTGATCGTTGCAGGCTCCCAACTCACGATGGCCGGAGGGGCGGGTGTGATCGCATCCTATCTGCTGGTTGCCTACAAGAACGGCACTTCCTTCGCGCACCTTGCGCGCGGATGGATTTCTGGAAGCGGAAACGTCGGCGTTTCTGGCGCTTGCATCGTGGACCTGAATGGGTCATCTGACTACGTTGAGCCCTACGGATGGCAGAACGACAGTGCATCTAGGTCAACCGTAGCGGGCGCTGACCGCCAATTCTTCATGGCCTCTTACCTGTCGGATACATGATGCTTGCACGCGCAATCAACCAACTGTTTCCCGGAATCGACTTTGAGAGCGAGTGCATCATCGTTGACGATGGCAGGGGGCCATATATTGCCAAATGGGCGCGTCCTGAAAAGCAGCCGACAGAAGCGGAAATTGCAGCGGCGCAAGTGCTTGCGGATGCTGCCGATCAAGCGCACGCCATCAAGGTCGCCGAGTCCACCGCAGCCCGCGACGACGCGAAACGCGCATTGACGGCACTGGACACGATCATTGCAGGCGCACCGACAGCGACGACTGCGCAGATGCGGACATGGGTTGAGCAATTGGCGCGGATTGCCAAGCAGCACATTCTGGCGACTTTGGGGCGATAGATGGCTTGGGCATCGTCACCGTGGGCGGTTGAAACATGGGCTGGCGAACAGGCTGCGACCAGCGTTACCGGCACGGCTGCGGTTACCAATGCTAACGACACAGCGACTGCAAGCGGCACGGTAGGAAACCCGGTCACCGGCACCAGTGCGACAACCAATGCTAACGATACATCGTCAGCTAGCGGCACGACAACGGTAACTGGCACGGTTGCCTACAGCAACGCGAACGACAGTGCTGCGGCTAGCGGGTGGGCGGGGTCTGTTAGTGGAACGGCAGCGGTAACGAACGCAAACGACACGGCGCAGGCGTCTGGAACGGCAGAGGGTGGGGCTACAGACACGCATGACGGCTTTTGGTCCCGCGAATGGGCAAAGCTCAAGAAGCGCGAAGAAAAGAAGCCAACCATTGCCGAAGTGGCCGAAATCGTCAAAGAGTCGCCGCAGGTTATGGAAGTGGTGCGGGCGGAAGTGGTGCGCAAATACCCGCAGGTTGACTATGCCGAAGTACGCCAGAACATCGCGCTGCAGCGGTTCATTGCTCGGCAGTTGATCGAGGCGGCGCAGGAAGAAGACGACATTGAAACTCTATTGCTGATGGCATGACCAAAGAAGAATGGCTAGAGATGTGGAAGCTCTCCGGCGAGGAAGGGGAGAGGGCGTGGCAGGCGACGCAGGAAATGCATGCACGCCGGGGGGATGCGACATACGTCATTCCCGACATTGCGGGTTACAAGTCGATGGCGACAGGCGAATGGATTGCGGGGCGCAGGCAGCACAAAGAGCACTTGAAGCGCCACGGGCTGATTGAGATCGGGAACGAGATTGACGCGCATCTGAAACCGAAGAAGCGCGACGACAGCAAAGAACGCGAGCAGCGCAAGCGGCTGATTGCGGAGGTAATGAACAGCAAAGGTTGGTAGTCGCTCGCCACCGAGCATTCCGCGACCGTCGAGAGACGCCGCAACCCTCCCCGGTGGACTTGGGGGGAGGTTCAGATAAGGCAAACCCTTATGGATATCCGCAGTGCGCTGGAATCGGCCTATACCGAAGAACCGGCAGAGCAAGTCGAGAAAACTGAAGCGCCGGAACCTGTCGAGAAAGCAGACGACCGGCCCCGCGATGAGGCAGGCAGGTTCGCCGCGAAGGTGGAAACGCCGGAAGCGCCGGTAGAGGCTGCGCCCGAAGTTCCTGTCCGCAAGGCTCCGTCAAGCTGGAAGCCTGAAGCGCAGACGGCATGGACGAAGGCCGACAAGGGCGAACCGCTGACGCCGGAGGAAGTTCGGCTATTGGCGCTGGAGGCCGAACGCCGCGAAGGCGACTTCCACAAAGGTGTGCAAGAGTTCAAGACGCACAGCGAACGGGCGCGGGCCTATGACGCCGCAATCGCACCATACCGCGATCATCTTCAGACGCTAGGGGTAGATGCCCCGACAGCGATTAACGCGCTCCTGAACGCGGATAAGACCCTGCGCACGGGCGATCCTGCGACTAAAGCCGCTTACTTTGCCAAGCTGGCGCAAGAGTACGGCATCGACATCGGGCAGGTACAGCAGCCGCCCCCGCAAGATCCACAGACTGCTTACCTTATGCAGCAATTGCATAGTTTGGAGCAACGGATTAGAATGGGTGAAACGGCGATAGAGCAACAGAACAGGCTAGCAGCCGAAGCTGAGATTTCTGCGTTCGCTGTTGGGAAGGCGTACTTTCCACAAGTACGCGATGAAATGTCTGATTTGCTGAAATCCGGCAAAGCTCGGACATTGGAAGAGGCATATGACAAGGCTGTTTGGAGTAATCCAGACATCAGGCAAACCCTGATCGAACAGCAACGGGCAGACGCCCAACGGAAAGCGGCAGAGCAGGCCCAGGCACAACGCGCACGAACTGCGGCGGTCAGTGTCAAGGGAAGTTCCCCTAGCTCCGGTGGTGCATCGGCTCCTAGTGGGTCACTGCGGGATCAGCTCGCGGCGGCTCTTGCAAACGATTAGGAAAGGAACCTGAATCATGGCATCCCCAAATTTGAGTGATGTGATCAGCACGACGATTCAAAACCGTTCGGGCGTGCTGGCGGACTCCGTCACCAAGAACAACGCGCTTCTGATGAAGCTGCGCGAGCGCGGCAACGTCAAGCCCTTCAGTGGCGGTAACGTCATCCTGCAAGAGCTGATGTACAACGACGCCAGCACGCTGAACGCTGGTTCGTACAGCGGCTATGACGTGATCGACATCACGCCGAACTCGCCCATCTCTGCGGCTCAGTTTGACATGAAGCAGTACGCTGCTGCCGTGTCGATCAGCGGCTTTGAGATGCTGCAGAACAGCGGCAAAGAGCAGATCATCGACATGCTGGAAGGCCGCATCCAAGTGGCTGAAGCGCAGTTGATGAATCAAATCTCTGCGGGCGTGTACTCCGATGGCACCGGCAACGGCGGCAAAGACATCACCGGCCTTGCGGCTGCGGTGTCGATCACCCCGACTTCCGGCACCTATGGCGGCATCAACCGGGCTACGTGGTCGTTCTGGCAAAACGTCAAGTTCGACAGCACGACCGACGGCGGCGCGGCTGCTACCTCGGCCAACATCCAGAGCTACATGAACCGCGTGGCTGTGCAGTTGGTTCGCGGTACGGATCGCCCCGACATGATCGTGGCGGGCAATGACTACTACCGGCTGTATCTGGAATCGCTGCAAAGCATCCAGCGCATTACCTCGGAGTCGTCTGCAGCTGCTGGCTTCACCTCGCTGAAGTACATGGGCGCGGGCCTGAACTGCGATGTGTTCCTGGACGGCGGTATCGGTGGTCAACTGGCAACGGATCGGATGTACTTCCTGAACACCAAGTACATCTTCCTGCGCCCGCACCGTGACCGTAACTTTGTGCCGATTGGTGGCGACCGTCAGTCGGTCAACCAAGACGCCATCGTCAAGCTGATCGGCTGGGCTGGAAACCTGACTTGCTCGGGCGCTCAGTTCAATGGCGTGCTTGACGATTGATGCACCAACCTGAAAGGAACTGAATCATGGCATTCAAGAGCATCAATCCGCGCATCGGTGTGTCCGACATTGCGGAAACTGGCACGACGCAGCTTTACCCCTTGGGTACTCGCGTGCAAGCGCAAGACCCGACCTATGGCGTGGGCGAGTTCATCTACCTGCTTGGCGTGGCTTCCACCGTCGCCGGTTCGTGGGTGACCTACGAACAGGACAACGGGGCGACTGCCCTGCTGGCCGCAAACGCCATCGGTCCCGTTGCTGTGTCCATGTCGGCGAACGTCGCTTCGCAATACGGCTGGTATCAGATCTACGGCAAGTGCCCGTCTGCGGCTGTGCTGTCTGGCTTCGTGGACAACGCGAACTGCTACGCCACGGCTACGGCTGGCAGCGTTGATGACGCCGTTGTCGCGGGCGACCGTGTCAAGAACGCTCGGGGCGCTTCGGCGATCTCTGGCGGCTTCGCGGAGATGGAACTGTGGTATCCGTTCATGGATGACGGATTGGCTGCGTAACGAGCAGTTGCGGAGGGGGCTTCGGCCCCTTCTTTTTCGCCCTTCGGGGCGCTTTTCTGAAAGTAGGCAAATGGCTAACCCATCAGTCGAAAACAATGTGTTTGTGACCTTTTACATGGAGGCAATCGAACTCAAGGCGGAAAGCGAGAAGGCGGGACGCCCGATCTTTCAAGATGTGCCGTTCATCCGGGTGACCATCCCCGGCGACACGAACAACATCATTGAGCATCGGGCGAAGGACGCCGACAAGCTGAAATATCCGAAAGCCTGGGAGATGTTCCAACGCGGCGAGGCCGGTGGACACAAGGGGACGCCGCTGGAGCAGTGGCCGCAGATCACCCGAGCCCAGGTGAAGGAAGCCAAGTATTTCGAGTGCCACACGGTCGAGCAGATGGCGAATCTGAGCGACGCACATTGTCAGAAACTGGGGATGGGTTTTGCTGAACTGCGCAACAAGGCCAAGGCGTATCTCGCTGCGGCTGCGGGCACTGCGGATGCGACAGCGCAGGCGGCGGAGAACGACCGCATGAAGGCCGAGCTTGCCGAAGTGAAGGCGCAACTTGCCAAACTTTCAGAAAGTCGCTCTGTGGGACGGCCCCGGAAAGAAGCAGTAGAGGCGTGACGTGCAAAAGTTCCAAGATGTTGTCCTAGATTCGCAGGGGCGTCCGGTTGCGGGCGCTGTTATCGCGGTGCTGTCCTATCCGGGCGGCTCTCCGGCAACTGTGTATCAGACGGATGCGGTTGGAGCTGCGTACACGCCGACGACTGACGATTACGGGGCGTTCTACTTCTACGCGCCAAACGGGCGTTACAGCTACACGGTTTCGGTCTCTAACGTCCTGCGTGGAACGGTAACCGACATCCTGCTGTATGACCCTGAAGGGATTGAAGGAAGCTGGACGCCGACAGACATTTCGGGCGGAACGGCTGTGCTTTCCGTTGCTTCAGGCGAGTGCATCAAAACGGGCTCCATCGTGTACGTGTCCGGGCGCATTCGGTTTGCCTCCACGGGGGATAGCACGTCCGCTGCCTTTTCTGGTCTCCCGTACACAGCGAAGGACAGCACAAACATTTATGCGCTTGTGTGTTCTACGCAGGGGAATACTTACGGAACCACTATTAGCGGGACAACTCTCGGGGGCTTGGTGTTCGCCATTACGCCAGGAACAAAGAATTTCACGCCGCGATGGGCGGATATCCCGGGTCTTATTTGCACCAATGGGCAACTTGACGTGACGACCGTCTATTTCACTGGTTGGTATCCGACCGACGAGTGATGCCGGTAGTCATCCGCCTAACGCTGTTTGAGCGCATCTTGCAATACCTGAAGGCCCGATATGCCCGTCATCATCTCCACAAACCCAAGCATCAATAAGAGCCTGCTGGAGATTGTGCAGGGCGTGTGCCGAAAGCTCGGGCTTAATCAACCCGCGTCGGTGATTGGCTCCAACGATCAAAACATCGTCCAGCTTCAGGAGATCGCCAACGAGGAAGGGCAGGAACTTGCCGACGCCTATGAATGGCAGATTCTGACCAGCGAAGTGCAGTTCTACGCGGTGGCGACTGAATCTCAGGGGAACCTGAACGACATCGTAGACGGCGATCTAGGATGGATCGTCAACGACACGATTTGGAACCGCACGACGAATCGCCCGCTATTTGGTCCGCTCACTGCGCAACAGTGGCAGCAGATCAAGGCTCGCGCGGCTGCGGGGCCATTCAGCGAGTACCGCATCCGGGGCAATCAACTGCTGTTCTACCCGCCACCGGACGCGGGAGACAACTGCTATTTTGAGTGGGTGTCCAAAGACTTCTGCCAGAACGCGGCGGGGACTGCGAGCTATCGGGAATGGAACGCCGACACCGATGTCAGCATTCTTGATTCGCGGCTGATGTCGCTTGGCATCGTGTGGCGCTGGAAGCAGCTCAAGGGGCTGGACTTCCAGGCTGACTATACAAAGTACGCGGTGGCTGTTGAGCAGGCAAAGGCCCGCGACGGCACCAAGTCCGTGCTTTCGTTGTCGCCGTACATGCAGGGCGACTTCCTGCTGACGACGAACAACATTCAAAACGGCTCATTCCCTGGCCAATGAAGACGAAAACCACATCGCTTCCGGCTCCTATTGGGGGCTTGAATGACCGCGATTCGATTGCCGACATGCCGGTTACCGATGCGGTTGTATTGGACAACTGGTGGCCGTATCCGTCCTACCTCGGAGTCCGCAAAGGCTCCACGGACCACGTTACAGGTTTTGCATCGGCTGTAGAAACGCTGGTTGAATATCTTCCTGTCTCTGGCGCGTCTACGCTGTTTGCAGCGGCAGGAACGGCTATCTATGACGTGACCAGTGCGGGCGCGGTGGGCGCTGCCGTGCAGTCGGGGCTGACCAACGCGCGGTGGGAGTACGCCAATATCACGACTCCGGGCGGTTCGTTCCTCTACATGGTCAACGGGGCAGACAAGCCTAGACTGTGGGATGGCGCTACGTGGGTTTCTGTGGATGGCGCATCTACTCCGTCCATTACGGGCGTGACGACAACCACGCTAGTTCATGTGTGCCTGTTCAAGAATCGCCTGTTCTTTGTGGAGAAAAACACGCTATCGGTGTGGTATCTCCCTGTCAACGCTGTGGGCGGCGCTGCGGCGGAAATCGATCTAGGGTCGGTGTTCCGGCTTGGCGGGTCTGTCATGGCTTGCTATACATGGACAATTGACGCGGGGAATGGTGCTGATGACCATTTCGTCATCATCTCCAGTAATGGGGAAGTTGCGGTGTATCGGGGCACCGATCCATCATCGGCGTCGGATTGGTCGATTGTGGGGGTGTTCGTGCTTGGGCGTCCTTTGGGGCGGCGCTGCGCTATCAAGTTCGGCGGCGACCTTGCAATCAACTGCATGGAAGGCGTCTATCCGCTCGGGAAAGGGCTGCTGTCTGCTTCCGTTGATCGCCGGATCGCACTGACGGACAAGATACAGAACAGCGTTAGCGTGGCGGCGAACAGCTATGCATCGTCGTTTGGGTGGCAGCTCGCGCTGTACCCCGATGCGAACATGCTCATCCTGAACGTGCCTGGGGCGACAAAGTACCAATACGCGCAGAACACCATTACCGGGGCATGGTCGCGGTTTACGGGCTGGGATGCAAACGTCTGGTTGTCCGCATCATCGGGCCTGTACTACGGCGACGGGTCCAAGGTCCGCAAGGCGTGGGTCGGCAACTTTGACGGCACGACCCCGATTCAGTTTGATGTTTGTGGGGCTTTCGGGTACTACGGCGCGAAGTCGAATAACAAGTATTTCACGATGATCCGCCCGTACATCCAGGCTAGTGGGTCGCCATCCATCCTGTACGCACTCAATACGGATTTCAACCTGCAAGAGCCTTCGGGCGTGCTGACCACATCACCCGCGACGGGCATGGTGTGGGGGTCGATGACCTGGGGGTCAATGGTGTGGGGCGGCGGACTTGCTTCTACGGTTCGTTGGCAGTCTGTAGGCGCTGTGGCTAATTCTGCGGCGATCCGGCTGAAGGGGCAGAACAACGGCGCAGAGGTTCGCTATACGAACTGTGATGCGGTGTACCAATTGGGAGGGCTTTTGTAATGGCGAATCACTACACGTTTGGCATCGGACAGCCGCACATGGAGGTCGAAGACGATCTTCCCCCGGTGCTGTACGACGCGACAACTCAATCCCTGGTGTCAGGGGATGGGGAAAAGTTCATCACCGGGAAGCCGCCCGCAGAATCGATCCTGAGTAAGTACGGCAAAACCGCCTACGACATCACGCTGGCAAACGTCACGCCGGCAAGCGCCACCAACATGACATGGAGCCGCACCGCAGAAAAGCAGCGATTCGGCAATCAGACCATCAAGATTCAGCCAACTGCAGACACAGGCTGCATCATGCATTTCGCCAGCATGGCGATGACTTGCGACCCAGACGATTTGCTCTACACCATTGATGTGTATGTTGCCTCTTCTGTGCCTGACTATCCAGCATCAACGCCGATCATCACCCTGACGCTTTCTGCGTCTGCTGGTCTTGGGTCAAACTACGATTCATGGACTTTTGACAATGCGTGCCTGCGCCCCGGATGGAACACGCTCAAATTGTGGGCAGGGGATGACACCTCCGGCGGCTACCGTGGCAGCAATCTCGGCCTCGGTGTTACGCGCACGCGCACCGGCACGGGCTTCGATTTCACGGCTGCTGCAAACTATTTTGGTATTCGCTTCACGCAAATGAACGGGTACACCGTCTACGTCGATCAGGTGCGACGCGGAGCAAAGGCAAGCCCAAAGGTAGTGATCGGCTTTGATGCTACTGGCGTTAGTTCTGACGACACGGTTTTCTTGACCGGGGTCGCTCCGCTGCTGCAGTCGGAGGGCATTGGCGCGTACTTCACGGAAACCTGGGTCTATAACGGCCTGTATGCTGGTGCGACTTCATGGGATCGTGAAATTTCGCTCTATGAGGACTGGGGGTGGGACGCCATCAACCACACATGGAACCACGGCGCGACGGTTGAGGGGCGGCGTAACACCGTCACGCTGTCCCGCACAAGCAATTTGGTCACTGCAACATGGTCGGCGGCACACAGCATCACCATTGGGCGACAGGTGAAAGCCAAGATTTACGGAGCCACGCCGAGCGATCTGAATGGTACCGTCTGGATGACGGCGACCACCACCACGCAGGCGACATACACGGCGGCAGGAGTGGATGGCGCGGGGTCGGGAACCATCTACTTTGTATCCGTGCTTTCGGACGTGCTGGACACGGTATCAACCGAAAACCAGCAACTCATCGACCATGAGATTGTCGATACATCCAGACTGCTGCGGGCAGTAGGCATGGGCCGTGGTGCTCACTTGCTGGCGTGGCCGAATAACAGTGCCCCTGAGATTACGCAGACCGAGCTGGCCTGCCAGAAGGCCGGGGTCGTGCTGGGCCGTGGGGGTCGCTGCGGGTACTGCCACATCAACGAGTTCGGCATTGATAACCCGCTGCACTTTGGAGCGTGGGCGTTTGAGTCGTCGGCATCTCTCTACACGACGCAGACGATGCTGAAAAGAAAAATTCAGGGCGCAATCGGGCGAGGCGAATGTGTGTTCTTCTTCGGCCACTTCATCCTTGACGAGACCGACCCGGCGAATGCTGCGTATGCGCCGGTTGATCTTGATAACCCGCCAGGGCAAGGCGGGAATCCTGCCCCTCCTGCTGCGGGTCTGGTGAACAGTGATGGCGGCTGGTGGTATCTCGGCCAGCTTCGGCAGTTCGTCCAGTGGCTTAAGACGCAGCCCGTTGAAATTTTGAGTTACGCTGAATTTGCAGACAAGGTAGATGTCAACATGTATGGGAGGGTCCGCTAATGCAGATCGCCAAAGTAAATGTAGCTGCCCCGGTCTATGTGCCGGGCGGCGAGTATCTGGACGGGGCCGTGCTTGCTGAACCTGCATGGGCGCGGCGCGGGCAGCACACGATGTCGGCTGAATTTGCCCGCACGCAGGACGCAGCCGGGATGCTTGAAATCGAGAGCATTGACGGCGTCCCGTTCTTGTGGGTGGCCTGTTGCGCCCCCGGCAGTCACGATCACGCCTGATCCCATCCCCTGCCGGTAAGTATGAACCTATGCCTAGACCCATCCAAAGTAGGCCCGTGGGTCTGCGAAAGGGCAGGCGGCACATGGGTTGCGGGGCGCGGCACGGCTATCGGCAGGCTGGTGGATGGCGAGCTGGTGGCGGGCGTGCTGTACGAGGACTGGAACGGGGCGAACATCGTTTGCCACATCGCCGGAGAGGGGAATTGGGCAACGCGGGGATATTTGGGGGTGATCTTCCATTACCCATTTGAGCAATTGAAAGTGCGGCGGATAACGGTTCCTGTGTGCAGCACGAACTTTCGTTGTATTGCACTTGTTACGCGAATGGGATTTACAATAGAAGCGCGTCTGCATCGGGCTACCCCCGGCGGTGATCTTCTCTTGTTCGCAATGTTCAAAGAGGAATGTCGATTTTTAGGGGGTAGATATGGGAAAAGCATCAGCGCCTGAGGCACCTGACCTTGCCGGAGCGGCGAGGGAAACGGCGAAGGGTGATCTTGAAAGTTCGCGGTATACGACGAAAGCAAACCGGATCAATCAGATCAACCCGTATGGGAAACTTGAATACACCCAAGACCCTAACGACCCCGACAAATGGACTCAGATTCAAACACTGTCGCCTGAAGCGCAAGACACGGTAAACCGACAGATCGCGCTATCCAACGATTACGCGCAGATCGCGCAGACCGGTTTGGACAAGGCAAGGGCAACTCTAGAAGACCCGACACTAGACGTTAGCCAACTCCCGGCGCGTGCCATCAATGTCGGACAGACTGCGCAGGATGCGCTTATGTCGCGGCTGAATCCTCGCTTTGCGCAGCAGGAAGAACAGCTAAGAACGAGGCTTGCGAACCAGGGAATCACGCTAGGCTCCGAGGCTTACGGGCGCGAGATGAACCAGTTCGGCCAGCAGCGTAATGACGCCATGATGCAGGCGGCATTGCAGGGCATCAACCTCGACCAAGCCAACCGAAGCGCGGCGCTTCAGGAGCAGGCTTATTTGCAAGATCGCCCGCTTAACCTTGTCAACGCTCTGAAAACTGGCGCACAAGTTCAAAGCCCGCAGTTCCAACAATTCGCGCAGCAACAGACGACCGCAGGCCCCAACTTGCTAGGCGCGGCGCAGGCTCAGTATCAAGCAGATATAGACGCCTTCAACGCGGAGCAAGCGCAATCGGGCGGTCTGATGTCGGGGCTGTTTGGGCTTGGCATGGCGGGGTTGGGGAGCCCGTGGGCTGGTGGCCTGTTTGGCCTGGGGAAAAAGTAAATGGCAGACTTTGACACCCGTCAGCAGTTGCTAGCCGATCAACTGCGGCGCTACCAATCGCAGGCACAGACGCAGGCTCCGCAAGGGCGGCAGGCAGGGCGTGTGTACGTCGCCCCTAACCCATTGGAGTATCTCGCCGCAGGGCTTCGCGGTTACGGCGGGATGAAGGGTGAGCAAGACACGCAGCGGCAGATTGGCGAACTTCAGAAGGAGCGGCAGGCGGCGGTGCTAGAGGCTCTCGAGGGCTTCGAACGGAAGATGCGCGGCACGCCTGCGCAGCCTGGAACGGAAGGGCTGGAAGAGTTCGGGCGGGCGTCGATTCCTGAAACGCCAGCAGTCCCAAGCGATCCAGAGGGCGGCTATAAATTGCTGTTTAAGAGCGGCATTCCTGAACTGCAAAAGGTGGGGATGCAGGGCATCGCTGCGATGCCAGAGCAGCAGGCACGCAAACAGGAACGGGAGGAAGATCGCGCGTTCCGCGCATATCAAGCGGCGGCAGATAGGCAATTCCGCGTTGACCAATTGGCGGCGACAAACGCGGCAAGGCTTGAGCAGGCGGCGCAAGCGCATCAATTGCGCATGGATGTGCTTGCAGCACAGAACGCCAGCGCGGCAGAGCGTGCGGCAGCGGATCGTGAATTCCGGGCGCAACAGTTGCAACTGCAGCAGGACTTCCAGCGCGAAATGAAGAAGCTAGGCGGCGCTGTAGCTGGTGCACAGCCTTACTTCCAGCCGGTGCAGACCGCGCAAGGGGTGTTTGCCTTCAACGCACGAACCGGGAAAGTTGAACCAGTTACCGGGCCTGGCGGCGCTCCAATTGTCGGCGCGGCTGCTGATCCGAAGTTGCAGGGTGCGATTGCGGGCGCGAAATCTGGCGCACAAACGGAGGCGAAGGCGACGACCGAGGCGCGGCTAGACGCTCCAAAAGTGATCGCGCAAGCTGAGGAAACAATCCGGCTTGTCGATGACTTGCTCAAAGCGCCGGGCTTTTCGCAGGCTGTTGGCGGCAGTCGCCTGCTTGGCATCCAAAAGATTCCTGGCACAGCGGCTAAAGATTTTGATGTGCGCCTCGATCAGCTTAAAGGGCAGCAGTTCCTGCAGGCGTTTGAATCGCTTAAGGGCGGCGGCCAAATTACTGAAGTTGAGGGCAAGAAGGCAACGGACGCGATTGCCCGAATGGATGCGGCGGGAAGCGAAGCGGAGTTCACCAAAGCTGCACGCGAGTTTCAGGCGGTTATTCGCACCGGCATGGAACGAGCGAAGAAGGCGCAATCTGGCGCAGCGACCCAGCCTGCAGTAGCGCCTAAGCGCATCCGCCTAGACGCTCAAGGGAACGTAATTCCATGATTGAAGCCGAACTGCCTGACGGCACTATCTTAGAGTTCCCGGATGGGACAACGCCCGATGTAATGCGGGCAGCGGTCCAGCGCATGGGGAATCCTAAAGCGCCATCTTTCGGCGAAATGCTGAAACGCGAGGTTATCGGCTCTGTCCCTGTACAAGCCGCGCTAGGCGCTCTGAGGGGCGCTGCTGGAATCGGCAACACCATCCTGCCGGGCAACCGGATGGAAGGCATAGAAGGCGGCTTGCAGGCCCTTGGCGCTGATCCTGAGTCAATGGCTTACGGTGCCGGGAAACTTGGCGCTGAAATTGCAGGGACTGCGGGGGTAGGTGGCGCTCTTGCAAAGCCAGTCGGCGCTGTACTTGGCAAAGTCGCACCGTCTGTTGCGCCTTCGGTTGTTCGCGCATTGCAGACTAGCGGCATGTCTACGGGCGGCAGGGGTGCGGCTGATCTTGCATTGCGCACAGGCGCAGGCGCTGCGGTTGGTGGTGTTTCGGCTGGCATGGTAGACCCGTCACAGGCCGACACAGGCGCATTGATCGGAGGAATGTTGCCGGGTGCCGCGAAAGCTGCTGGCGTTGTCGGCGGCGCTGCATCGCGCTACCTTCGGCCAAGTCAGGCAACACAGGATGTTGCGGCTAAGGCGCAGCAGTACGGCATCCCATTGGGCGCTGGTGATGTAGTAGAAAACCGTGGTGTGCAGGCGTTGCGCTCAATCTTGCGGGATGCACCGCTTACCGGCAGCATGGCAGCAGGCGCAAGGGAAGGCCAGCAGGAAGCCTTTAACCGCGCTGTCGGTGGGACGTTTGGTGCGCCGCAGCCAAAGCTAACGCTGCAGGTTCTAGATCAGGCAAAGCAGCGCATGGGTGCGGAGTTTGATCGCATCTGGAATAACAACAGCGTACAGGTAGACGCGCAACTTTTGCGAAAACTGCAAGACCTTGACGCGGTTGCAAACAAGCTGCCGCGCAATGAAGGGGCTTCACTTGCCGCTGAGATTCAAGACCTCATGTCGCGCATGAGCCCCGGCGCAAGTGGCGCACCTGAGATCCCCGGCGATGTTGCAAACAAGTTTCAGCAATACCTGCGGCGGCGGGCTGAATCCTCGGCAGGACTGCGCAACGAATTGGGCGACCTTCGGCAGGCACTGATCGGCAATTTCAACCGTAGCGTATCCCCGGCAGATGCGGCGGCGCTGACGATGAACCGGGCGCAGTACAAAGCATTCAAAACGGTCGAGCCTGTGTTGCGCAGTTCTGAATTGGCGGTGGCCGGTCGGACTGCGGGCGATGTACCTGCGGCGCTTTTGCCGGGAGCGGTCAATAAGTCGTACTCAAACCTGAATGCGCCGCTTGCTGATCTTGCGCAAGTGGGGTCGAGGTTCCTTGTGGACCGTACTCCGCAAACTGGTGGTAGTGCGCGTGCTGCGTTGCAAAACACAGCGATCGGAGCGGCGCTGATGGGGACGGGCGGCCTTCCAGGAATTGCTGCAGGCGCTGTAGGTGGGGCGGCGCTACAGAAGGCCCTGCAAAGCCCTGCAGCCGCTCAATTGCTGCTAGGCGGTAGTCCGGTGGTTAACCCGGCGTTGTTGGAACTTCTGCGCTCTGGTGCGCGTGCGGCTCCAGTTGTTAGCGTCCAGTGATGAACCCGTAGATGAACGCGCCAATCACGATAACCGCGAACTTCAACCACATCCAATCCGTAAATTCCATCAAAGCATCCTAAGAGGTAACACCAATGAGTCGCAACGGTTCCGGCACCTACACGCTTCCCGTCAACAGTTGGAACCCGGCAACGAATGGGGTTTCTGCTACTGCTTCCGATTGGCAGTCTCTTATCGATGATGTTGAAACCGCGCTAACCGCATCGCTTGCTGCTGACGGCCAGACGCCGATGACCGGCAATCTGGCGATGGGCAACAACAAGCTAACCGGGCTGGCTGCGGGCACTGCTGCGGGGAACTCTCTGCGGTGGGAGCAGTTGTTTTCCCAAGGGACCGAGGTAGACATCGCCTCGGCAACGACGACCGACATCGGCGGACAGAATAGCAATTTCCTCCAGATCACCGGCACCACAACGATAACGGGTTTTGGGACAAACTACAACGGCCCCCGATTCCTGCGGTTTGCAGGGGCTTTGACGCTGACTCACGGCAGTGCCTTGGTGCTGCCTAGCGGGGCGAGCATCACGACCGCTGCAGGGGATATGGCTGTAGCGATTCCAAAGGCCACCTCGGGCACGCCTGACGGCTGGGTGGTGCTGTATCAGCGTGCATCTGGCTTGCCGCTGCTGACGACCGGGCTTGTTCCTACGGGTGCGGTAACGACTTCTGGCCTGACACAAGCCACCGCCAGGATGCTTGGGCGCACGACCGCAGGAACGGGAGCGATTGAGGAACTGACAGCGGCAAATGTGGCGGCCTTCACGGCTGCGGCATCTGACACGGCGCAAGGTGCGGTTGAGTTGGCAACGACTGCGGAGACTGAGACGGGGACGGACACGGCTCGGGCGGTCACTCCTGCGGGGCTGAAGGGTGCGCTGCTGTTCTCCAACGGCTTCCAATCCACCGACCAAACGGTAACGCCTGCCAGTACGCTAAACGTGGCGCACGGGCTTGGTGCGGTGCCGAAGCTGTTCAAAGTGACGCTGAAGTGTACGGACGCAGGCGGCGAGGCGGGCTATTCGCAGAACGACGAAGTTGCGGCGGACTTCGTGTTTACCTCGGGTGTGAGCATCATCCGCGCATCGGCTGACGCGACGAATGTGAACATCAGCTATGACGGGGCAAGCACGCAAGTGCCCAACAAGTCAACACGGGCGGCTACCACAATCACATCCGCGAAGTGGGCCTTTGTAGTCAGGGCCTGGGCTTGAAAGAGGCCAATGGATGACGACAAGATCACTGACAGCGAATGGCTGCGCCTTCAGCGGCTGGAGTCAGACCGGAGGGCGTGGCTTTGGGCGCGGCTGAAATCTTTGGCTACGTGGATCGTCGGCAGTCTGACTGCGATGTGGGCAGGCATCGACGCAGTTACGAAGTTCGTGGAGTGGATCAAAAAATGACACGCCGAGTTCTTGACTGGATGCATGCCTATCGTCTGTTCCCTTGGCTGGTGACGGCGGTGCTCCTGCCTTCCTTGCTGTGGCCTGCATCATGGTGGCTGGATGTGCGCGAAGTCTCCATTCGATCAGCCCCTTACGGACAGCCTCTGTCAATGGTGGTTGACCGCGAAATCAAGCGCGGGTTCTTGGCTGAGTGGCAGGTGACCATCCGGCAATGGGACGGCGCGGGGTGGCTGACATGGTGCAACGCCGAGGGCAAGAGCAACTACAGGCCGGATGTGCGATACCCGAAGGACTTGGCATTGCAGTGGTGGACCGATGGGGCATGCCATCCAGTGCCACCGGGCAGGTATCGGGTGACGACGACATGGGTTATTCCTGGCGGTGCGCTGCTGCCTGACAAGGTGGTGTCGGTCGATTCCAATGTTTTCGAGGTGACGCAATGAGTTTCAACCCAAATGCCACGATAGCCCGCATGCGCCGCCGTGTCGTTCCCGATTGGAAGTCAAGGCTGCGGGACTGGAGCACGATCGCCCTGGGGCTGTCTGCGGGCATCGTCGCCACATGGATGACGTTTCCCGCTGATTGGCTGGCCTTCCTGCCGGTGGAGTGGGTGGCGAAGGGAACCGGGATTCTGTCTGCGCTCGGGCTGGTTGCAAAGTTCATCGTGCAAGGCCCGCCGAAGGAGTGACGCCATGACGTTTGATGAAGCATTTGTTCGGCTGATCGGCCATGAGGGCGGTTACGTCAACGACGCCCGCGATCCGGGCGGCGAAACAAAGTACGGGATCAGCCAACGCGCCTACCCGGGCGAGGACATCCGCAACATGACGCTGGAGCGGGCGAAGGACATCTACCGGCGCGATTACTGGTGGGCGGCTGGATGTGACGCAGTGCCGGATGCCGTGAAGTTCGACCTGTTCGACATGGCGGTTAACAGTGGCGTCAAAACCGCTATCAAGAACCTGCAGCGGGCGGTAGGCGTAGAGCCTGACGGTGTCATCGGCAATGTGACCATGCAGGCAATCGGCGCAATGAACCCTGTGCGTTTTGTGGCTCGGTTCAACGGTCACAGGCTGCAGTTCATGTCCAGCCTGTCTACGTGGCCCGCATTTGGTCGCGGGTGGGCCAATCGCATAGCCAAGAATCTGATTGAGGCGTAACCATGAACCCCCTGATCCTCGGCCCCATCCTCGAAGTCGGCAAGTCCCTGATTGGCCGCCTGTTCCCGGACGCTGAAGCAAAAGCGAAGGCGGAAGCGGATTTGCTGGTGATGATCCAAACGCAGGAGTTCCAGAAAGTCCTGGCGCAGCTTGAAATCAACGCGGCAGAGGCTGCTAGCCCTGACCCTTTTACCAGTCGCTGGCGGCCCTTTGTGGGCTGGTGCTGCGGCTTTGGCTTCCTGTGGGCGACCATCGGGCAGCCGATCTTCACCTATGTCGCGGCCATCAAGGGCTGGCCTCCGGCTCCAGCCATCGACACGGAAGTTTTGCTGTACGTGCTGGGCGGGATGCTGGGGCTTGGCACGCTGCGCACGGTGGAGAAGGTCAAGGGGTCGGCCTGACCTGCACAAAATCCCGCGAAATGTATGTATGTCGCCGAGATATGTACATTTATTCGGTCTTATCTAACATTGGCGATCAGCCGTGCTTTACCTCCAATGCGAAGCGTGCGATGTTGCACGCATTCCCGATGCTGGCAAATGATGGCTCTGCGTCCAACTCGTTCGCCACAGATCGCAGCGCATCCTCCAGCACCTTGACGCGCTCCAACGCTTGTTGGCAAAGATCGGCCTCATACCTGCTTGCTTGCTCTGCGGCAGTGACACGTTCTCGCGCTGCCAGCGTAGCAGCCTGCCAAGCTCTCCACGCGAGTTCTTCGACATCTGGATGCGGCTTTGGCCCGTAAGTCATCGTAAGTGCCTGCAGCGGCGTCCTGCGCCACGCTTCAAATGCTTTGCGTTCGTCCATGTCAGTTCCCCGCCGTTGCACAGTAAGCGCAAAACGTCTTGTAGTTGTTCATAGGGCCACCGTTCACCCATTCATGGCGGCACGGCCCCTGCCCGCGCATGATGGCTAGAGCGGCATCTAAACGCGCGACCTCATCATCCATCTTGTCATGCACATGCTTGCGATAACCGGCCATTGCATCGTGGTATCTGGCCGCAACCTCTGCGGCTGCATCGCGCCCAATCTCCAGCGCCTCTATCACGGTGTTTCGTTCTTCTGGCGTCATGTCATTCCTTTGTAGGTGGGGTGCGCCCAATCGCAGCGGCTGCACGGACAATTGCGCGGCGGGTGGCAGCGTTTTGGTCGCCATCTGGAAACCAATCTTCAGTACACCAGAATTTGTCTTGCATTCCAGCATGCACCTTGCCGTGCACGTGACGCACTTCTAGCCAGAGTTTGTTTGCCAGCCGCAGCGCATCGCCATCGTCAACTAAGGGGTTCCACAACTTAGGCGCAACCCCGCGCATGTGAGTCACGCGCAATGTAGGGTTAGGCAATTCAATCTCCGCAGCCTTAGCCGCCATCTCCAGCAGTTCACGGTCAGTCATAGTCATCCTTTGCAGAAACGCCGCAGACGCGATGCAGACGCGCCAGAGGCTAAGTGGTTGATATTGCTAGGCAATGGCGCTTGTGGTTTTGACACCGAGGCGAAGGTTAGGGAACTTGGTTTTCTTCATGTCGCCAACTTGCGCCCGATCAGCCATGCCCACATTGCCCCGCCCGCTACTTTGGCGATGAACATCTGCGCCACGATCAGCGGATCAAGTCCACCGAAAGCCATTGCAGGGAACACGATGGAATCGACCAGCGCCCCGGCTACGTTTGAACCGTTGGCCCGCATCATCCAACTGCCGCGCATCCGGGCAAACACAACCCAATCCGCTAGAGCCGCAGCCATGAACGCACAGGCGGATGCAATGGCTATGTGACCAGCTGCCGGATTTAGTGCGTAGGTCATAGCGCCAGAGAACGCAATCAGCGCGGCCATCTGCCATGCCTTGACGCGGACATGCAGCCAATCCCGCAGCGCCAAGTCTAGGCCGATCAGCAAAAACGCATTGATGGGGATGGCGATCTTTCCAAACTCGGCAATCGACAGGTTAGCCAGCGTCATAGCCAGCGCGTAGACGGCGGCAGCAATCAGAGTAATTCGCATTGCAGTTCTCTTTCTTTCCAAGTGGTTGGGTTGTTGCGGGAGTTGATACGCTTTGCCATTTGCTTCGGTGGCGTTCCGGTGTCCTTGTAGTTTCTGGCTACGTTGACTGAATCAGCGGACGCTAACGGGTACTCTGACCCGCCCAAGTCCAGCATGCGCAAGCCATGCACCCACGGTAGGAACCTGCGCTTGCATAGCGCGTTAAACGCTTCGTCCATCCTGGCGCACCATGCCGGTGACTTGATTTGCCAATACTGCGCGGTGGAACCTATGCAGATTTTTGGATACTCGTCTGCCAGCTCTAACAGGTAGTCGATTGGCAAGCCCATATGCCACACCGGGGCGCTTAGTTCGCGTGGGTGCGGCCAAGCCTTGCGCATAGCCCGCTGACGTTCTACAGGACCGTCTATGACATCAGGGATTACCGCCCAATGCGGATGTCCGATGTATTTCCCGGCCCACTCTGTGAAGCCTTCAATGTCAAACGGTGCGCCGTTCGTGAAGGCTGAGAATGCCCCGTTGTCCAGCATTACCGACTGGCCGATTTCCATGCACACATCAATGTCTGTCGGCGTCCAATACGACACGCAAAAGCACTCGCCGCCCATCGTCAAAAGTTGGGCGCGTGGCGTCAATGGCGTGCCGTGGTAATGCAGCATCATCGGATAGCCGCGAGATTCAGCCCGGTAGAGCGCACGAATGTACGCCCCTCCAGCCATGCGTCTACGTGCTTCTGGCTGACGATAACCCGCTTGCCGTCCATGCGGTGCGGGATGCCCATCTCGACAAGCCAATCGGACTGATGGCGGCTCCATTTGAAGCCGGTCAGCCGTGCCAGTTCATCCGGCGTCAGTAGCTTGATTTCGCTCATTTCGTCCTCGCCATCAAATGCGCCTGTGCCTGCAGGAAGATCGCATGCATGCGGTTATCGTTTGGCATGTTGTAAAGGTATTTCGGTTCGCTGCGGTGAACTTCTTTCGTGCCGTCCATATGCTCCCGCAGTTCGCAGGCGCACCATCCGGCGTGCGTGCCTTCCCATGCGTCTATCCAGCGGTAGGTAACGCGGTAGGTCACGTCCTACTCCTTTTCGGCCACCAGTCGGGCCGTTCGGTCCAGCGGATGCGCGGCTGCATATCCAACGCTGCGGGCGAGGCGGCTACAGACGCTGGGGCCAGAGTTTCCCGGTAAGCCGGCTGGCTCCATTGCTCCCCGTCCCACCATCGCAAACACGCGAAGTCCCAGTTCACCGACGCGATCCACCATCCGAGCGACGGCGGCGGGCCTTTGTGCCACGTGGTCATGGCGTTTGGTCCTCACAGCAAGTCCGAACCGCAACAGTCCGGCCCAAATGCACATGCCGACCGACAATCGCCTCGGACGGCTCCATGTTCCGTTTCGTCGCCACTTCCTCACATCTGGCGCAGACAAGTTTCCCGGCTGGCGGCTCAGACAGGAACGTGAACTTCTTGGTCCCGGTGAAGCTGGTTCCGCACCATGCATGCACAGCAAGATGCGCAGGCCAGCGGTCGCCGATCTTGTGCGCTGTGACATGGCGCACGCGATGGATAAGCGTGGCTCTCGTGTTCTCGACGAAGGGTTCGCAGGCGGTCCATGGGATGCCTTTGTGCAGGCGCGGCGCTTTTTGGAGGGCGATCTTCATGCCTCCCCCTTCCGTGCGGCCAGTGCGGCCAGTTCGTCAGGCAATGCGCGGATTCTGTCGCTTAAGCCTTGCAATATCTCGTGTGGGTCGATGCTTTTTGGACGGAACACCATGACGCGCCCATCGGCTGTGGTGATCTCTGGCGGGTACATCAGCGAATGAATGCCAGTGAGCAGTGTTGTGGCGCTGTTTAGGCAATCTCGCGCATGGGCGTTTTCCGCCTCCAGCCCCGCCACCTCTGCCCGCAGTGCTGCTATCTCTGCGGCTTGACTTCTGTTTTCAGCTACAAGCAAATTGTGTTCGCGGGTACGAATGGAGTCTTTCGCGTGCAGTGCTGCTACACCTGGGCATGGGCATCCTTCGCTTGGTTGGCATTGGCATGGCCCGCCGTCAACAACGCAAATGCTCATGCCGTCCTCCAAAGCCTCATAGGCGGCAGCGGTTCGTAGCGGTCGCCGTTGGTGCAGAAGTAAGGGGACGTGCATCGAGTAACGCCGTGTTGGATTGCAGCCCTTTTGCACGTCCTGCAATCCGGCTCGGGGCGGGCATCCTCCAGCACGCGCACCCGCTCCCGCAGCGGAGCAACGACGTTGTTCTGCCGGTCGATGGCGTCGGCCCGCAGTGCTGCGTTATCAGCGAGCGACTTGATCAGTTCGGCGCGGGCGGCATCCAACGCCCGGAAGTGTTCAGCCCACACGTCATCCCACCAAGATGCGCCACCGGCAACCGTCCCGGCAAAGTCGGTCGCAGCATCAACAGCCTTGCATAACACTCTGATGTAAACCTGATGCGCAAACAGTTCGGCACGCAGCCCCGCTATCTCCGCATCCTTGGCGGCACTTATCTCGCCCGCGTACTGCAGCATGTCAACGCCTGCGTACTGGATCAGGCCGAGAGGGCCGGGGCGGGGGAGGGGTACGTTACTCATCCTCATCCTCCACAAAAGGGTACGACACAAGCGACTTGCCGCAGTAGCAGCAAAACGCCATCTTGTTGTCCGTGGGAGTTCCGTCGTCAAGGCGGAAATAGTGGCCGCAGGAAGTGGCCCATGTGTCGCTGTAGCTGTCGCCATCTTGCGACCAGCCACATGCAGCGGGCTTGATGTCGTTACTCATGGTGGCGTACCTGCAGTTCGTTTATCAACATGGCCGCGTGATCCAATGCGTTACCGCCAGCATAGTCACG
>ERZ869921.211-NODE-211-length-38704-cov-11.208233_pt1 | contig 38704 bp, 54 predicted proteins | sample MGYA00579310_ERZ869921 | MGnify/ENA primary metagenome ERZ869921 (study PRJEB32216, sample SAMN09231816) | wastewater metagenome | place: USA: Maryland | collected 2016-06-21 | study: EMG produced TPA metagenomics assembly of the PRJNA472060 data set (Reclaimed... | reverse complement strand
AATTAAAAGCCACTAAGTGGATCATACTCTTCATCTACTTGTACTATTCTATATACATTATTAGATCAGTGTAAATTACCTGTATCTTTATACCTCCCAGTATTCATATGATAATATACATCTACTACATCTCATTCTTTTACTGGGTATAATTCTATATTATCTCAATGGAGGGTAAACATACACCAGTTTTTATGATATTGTCATATACCTTTTACATCTATAGATTGTCTTTTATGGTCTTTGTTATCTCCTGACCATTGTATAGGTTCTACACATTGTACTATTCCTGTAAATTTTAGCTCCATTGGGATGATATAAAATGAGATAAAAGTGGCTTTCATTCGTAACCAAAACAACTAATTCATAGATAATATATACTCTGACGATAAAATATACATCAGAGGTATTTTTGTATATAAATAGAGAACAGTTTCTCTATATGGGGAGATACAGGATTCGATACCTGTATGGATGACCTGCCACGAGTTTACTCTCGCATTATATGCCTTGCATTGGTATCCTTAGATTTTAGTTAGCGTCTATCTTTCGCCAATCTCCCCATATAGAGGAATTAACCTCTAATCATTAAATATAAATGTAAATGGAATATGTTCGTATTTATAACCCTCCACACAAAAGTAAATCCCTCGATGTTCTGCACATAAATAATGAACAAAGTCTACATAATTATACCATCAATCATAATCTAGTGTTGTTGTAGAAGAGAAGAGAGGATCAGTTACAGTATATCAACACTTCATAAGATTATGAAATGATTTGTCTGTACCTTTCCATCTCCAATTGATGTCGTCCATCACAGAACAGATTGCAAAATAGAATTTACGGAGCTTCTGTTTATCTTTAGAACGGGAGAGAATCTGAGTCTTCATCATCTTTAGTAGAATTACCTAAATCTTTGTCTTTATATTCAGGACTTGCTTCTATGATTTCTTGTTGTCGTTTATACAAACCTTTGAAAGCTGTATCTGTATGGTCAGCAATAGAATATTTTTGCTCATCGTTTACAAGTTTATTCTTATGGTTAGACATAGAGATATAATCAATAGTTTCATAATCTCTACCATCTTTACCTGTATTATGAATTATTGTAAGTTCTGCAGGTTTACCCAACAAATCAAATAGATCAAATCCATCTCATTGATCTTTACCATACCAACTCTTTACATCTTTTCTAAGATTAGACATCTCAGACATAGATAGAGTGTACTTTTTAGATTTTACAAGTGGTAATTTCTCTCAGTCTTTTTCAATGAATTGTCCGTGGATTTCAAATCCAATCAAAACTTTTCTTTGCATTTTTTTCTCTCCTTTTCGTTCAATTTCTTGAGATCATAGATCAATAACGGAGTAACAAGTTGCATCATACTTTCAAGGTGCTAGCAATTTTCTTTCTCATCACGAGTTCTTAGGTGCTACAAATGACATTTTGTGTTGTAATAAATAATAAAGAACAATAGCTTGAGGGATCTGTCAGCCCATATGTTAGTGAAAGAAATTATCGTTTATTTCGTGTTTTGATTTTACTACATATTGTTTTTTCTCTCACTCTTTGAATGGTAATAATAAAGTAACTTTATCTCATTCAATTTTTTTTACTTTATATTTTTGTCTATAACTTTCAGATGCTATAATTTGATCTACTTTTAGATCATCAAATGTAAGTCGCTTTCTTTCCATTAATCTAATTGATTAGTAGATAAAAGTTCTTTACGAGATTCTTCACTTTCGTGATATAATCTTTGTTGATCTTCCATATATTGATCTTTATCAAATGATATATGAAGTAGTCTTGTTTTATATGCTTTTAGATTATTCATATCTCGTGTAAGTAATTCGTTGTGTGATTGTCTTACAAGCTCCATTGTATCGTATCAATCTAATTTATGTTCTTGTACGAACTTCATAAGATTAAATCATTTTAGAGCCATAATACTTTTTATAATTCATTCTTTAGCCATAATAAGTGCTTGATTTTCCATAACATAAGTTGTTACAAACTAAAATTCATCCTACGATGATATAATGAGTATATAAAAATATTATCGTTTTGCAAGAGAAAGTTATGTAAATCTTACCATTTTTGCTTTTTTGTTATATAATTATATATTAAAATAGTACCGTATATCATTTATCTTTTAATTTTCTTTTTGCATTATATATACTTTCCATAAGACTATCTAAAGTCTCTCTTTCTAATATATCATATATTGTTGTTTCATTTACTTTTTTTATTATAGTTTTCCAATTTCATTTTTTAGTCTTTCGTATTTTTTCTATGTAGTAAATATTAGTCATAATAATAAGTTTTATAAAAGTAAAATTTAGTCGTCTTCTCTTATGTCATCATAAATATTTCTTAATGTAATATTATGTTTTTTTATATGTTTTTTAATTTCTTTTTCATTATAGTCATAGAAATCTTCTATTCATATACCATCATACCATTTATATTTCATAGTTCATTCATAAACTCAATTAACCCAATTAATATCTTGTATATCATAATCAAGTTTGTTTTTCTTGTGTGAATTTAACATAGATATATGAATAGCGTGTATAGTCATTTCCATAAGATTTTCAAAAACTTCTTTTTGCATATCAGATCAGTAATCTAATTGTATTGTATATATTTGTGTTTTCATCTGTAATTATTAAAATATAAAATAGTCTGGTTATTTATCAAGTTCTCATAAAATATATCTCATTATAGCTTCATACTCTACTATAGCTTGTCTTTGTATAGTTGTGTTATCTTTGTTTCTTATGTCTACAGCTTTTCGTATAGCTGTGTTGTTTTGTAAACGAGATACTATCTCTTCTTTTAGTTCTAAATTATTCATCTTGTAATAGATTAGGAATTAAAAAGGATTTTCCTGACAGTAATGTATGTAAGGTTTCATTATCAAGTTTTACTCGTTTTTGTCGTTTTCAATTATCATCGTATAATCATACCATTGAAATTTTTATATCGTTTTTTCAATACTGATTTTTTACTAACTCTGCTTTTTTTATTTGTAAGTACATAATAATTAAGTAAATAATAAAGAGGTAATTTCTTGATATTCATCACAAGCTGATTTATAGATATCTTCTTCTATTTTATTTTTCAAGATTTCTGATTTTATAACATTATGATCTATCCATAAATTCTTTGATATATCATCTTTTTTTCATCTATATTTTTTTATTCATTCATTTGCTCCATTCAATAAATGATACTCTTGAATAGCTTTTGATTTTGATATAAGCATTTGCATTGCTTTTATAACAATATAATTTGTTTGATCGTTCATAATATATATAATAAATAATAAAGCTATATACGGTTTTTCTTCTCTTTTTCTTTTTGGTCTTCTGTTTTTGTAAAGTTATATTCATAAGTAGATATATCAAATGATGCTGATATATCCATTTTCTTTATAGGTCATCTTAGTTTAGATACTTTGAATTCTGTCAATCAATCGTTATCATCTCTACTGATCTGTATAATGATATTCGCAATCTGTTTGATACCTGTAGATCATTTGAACGAACTCATTGTAGCTTGACCATTACCACCTGTAGAGTTATAATGTGCAATAATAAATACCGCTACATCTCTTTTCCTAGCTACTTCGTTTATTGCTTTCATTGCATTTTCTATTTGCAAGTCCATTCTTACATTATCGTTTTCAAATTGGAAGTAATGCAAATGGTCTATAATGAATACTCTTGTACCTCTATCACATTCCTCCTCCATAAGTTCTACTATATCATTTATAGTTACTTCTTTTTGTTTATCTAATTCTACTAGATTCGATCTTAGCATAGACATAGCTGTATCAGTAATATCACTTGCTATCTCTTGGTCATATCTTTTGTGTCAAGGTTTTGTATATTCTCCATTAACAAATGATATCCAACTTAATTTACTTTTTCATTTTTTTACTCTTAATTGGTTAGTCATATAGTATATATCTTCTTTACCTATATCCTCCATTCTATCTTCTAATGAATATCTTGCAACTCTTGTCCCAGCTTCTGATAGATTTTTAGCAACCTGATTTACAAATGTAGATTTACCTACTCCTGTATCAGCTCCTATCAAATATATTTTACCACCATAGATTCATCATAGGAAATTATCTCGTTCACTCCAACCTCGTTTCATAACTTTATCAGGATCAGTATTTATCAATTCATCAAATGCTCTATGTATTTTCTCTTCATAAGTGATATGTTTCAATTTTTCTCATCTTTCAATTGATGCTTTCTCTTTTATCTCTTCCTCTTCTATTCTTTGTACTTCTTTGATTTGGATAGTACGATTAAATTCATTAGGTATCAGATCATCGCAGAACTCTGTAAACCATTTTGCTATATCTCATTTACTATTACCGTAATACTGACACCATTGTATTCGTGTAGGTCATCAATCTTTAGAACTTCATATATAATCATTAGTATCAATCCAAGCTCAAGTACTTTCACTATTTACAAATATTTGGTCTGTACCATCTGCATTAGGTTTGTATGTTATATCTTCCCCTCTTACAAGTTTTGATCTACTTACTCTATCTAACATATATCTATTAGATTGCATACCCATTAACTCCCATATATTTCTTGCTTTTGTTACTACAGTTTTTTTTATTTCTTGTTTTACTTTGATAGGTTCGTTGTATGGAAATTCTTTTAACATCTCTTCTTCATTATATTTTATATCTTCACAATATAAACAAGTAATTTTGTAAGGCTCTCATTTATTGTGATAAGTTCAAGGAACTCTCAATACTCTAGCTGTATCACTACAAATTGACTGATCTCAATGATAATACTCACGAAGTCATCTATTTACTCTCTCCCAGTTTTCTAATGTAGAATCTTCTGCAAAGTAATAGATATGATATGATTTATTACTCTCAATAATACAAGATGGTTTCAATGGTGCTTTGTTTATCAATACCATTTGTTCTTCTTTAGATAATTCATCACATTCAACAATCCAAGTATTAAGATTAGTAACTGATGCTTTATCTCTCTTTCATTTCTTCATAGAATTTACAGAGAAGAAAACACCAGCTCCTGCTGTATTTAAGTTCTTTACTAATTGTCGATCAACTTCACTAGCAGAGAATATCTGTGCAAGTTCTTTTGATTTTCTACTAGAGTTGTCATCAAATGTTTGTATAGCACAATCATTAAAGTTTGGATATGTTTTTATAAAGTCTTTGAATTCCATAGTGTAGTGGTAAAATATAAAACTAACTATTCACATAATTCTGTAATCATTTATCCCTTGTTATAAATTCAAATAATGTATATCTATGAGTTCAATCTCGATTAGCATTAGGTATAGTCTTTTCTATCTTCTCAATATATTTATTAGTTGCATCTTTAATCTCTTGTTCTGTATATTCTGATGTAACTTTATCTCGAGCCTTTTTTATTTTATCTGTAACTTTTATAGTTTTAGGTAATCCTCTTACATTCTTTCAATTTTGTTTAAGTTCTTCTATAGAGTTCCAAGATAGAATATAATCCTCTATATTATATATATTATTACTTTCCTTTACTTTACTTTCCTTTACTTTACTTGTTATAAGTAACTTATCGGTTTCGCTATCAGACTTGTTTTTCCAACGGCTAAGCATTGCTTTTTTTCATCACTCTGATTGTTTTAATTTCTTATCTAGTTTTAGTTGCATTCTATATAATAAACTAGGACTATACATATATTCTCATTGCTCTTCTAATAATCATAATTCAAATAAGTAATTTATAACTTCTATATTAGCTTGATATAACTTACTTATAACTAACTTATTAGTTAGCAATAACTTATATTCTGTAGCTTCTGATAATTTTTCTATCATTAACCAAAATATACCATATCACTCCCATCAGTATTCTGATCTAAGTAGCATAATTTTTTCATCATCTCTAGCGTTACAATCGTGTGAGAAGTAGTTAGTATTGTTTTTCATTTCTATATTTTAGATATAAAGAAAAGCCCTATCACACACCGGTCAAGGAAGCGATAAGGCTTTTACATCTGCTTGTCTATACCCGTAGTATATAGCTTTCATCAGGACTTCCCCCGAAATATTTCAGACTCAAACAGATTTGACCGGTGTTTGATTGATAGAGTTATAAGACTTTTTTTGTAAAATGCAAGACTTTTTTAGATTTTCTTTACATAAATAACTATCTGAACTCTAAAAACAAGTCAGGAACTATGTTTTTAATAAAGTATAAAAATCTATAAAAATCACTTGCAATTACAATAAATATCATTATATAAGAGTATATTTATTATTTAATCAAACTATGGAAGAATTAAGAACACGAACAGGACAACAATATGCTAAGGCAAATAATCTTGATCCTCACAACTGAAGGTATAGACTAAAAAGAGATGGTATTCCTGTAAAAGTAGTAATGAATAAACAAATCAAATGAGAGCCAAGAGGAACATTTGAGGAGAAACGAACAAAGACATATTATGTACTCAAGACTGATGCTGCAGCTTATTTATTTAAAGATATGTAATATGAGTTATTCTACATTTATAAAAAGTAAGACTTGCACAGCATATAAGCTAGAGAAGTATTACGAAAATCGTAAGAATAATATCTACATAACAACAAACAACTACTATCGTCAATTGGCTCGTAAAAAAGCAGATAAAACACTAGAACAATATCTAAGCAAAGCACAAACAAAGATAAACAAGAAACTCAAACTCGAAGAAGCACAATATAAACTAGCAATGAAAACTCTCAAAGATTGAGTGGTGAGAAAATTCGAAAAACCTATAACATTATCAGAGCTAAAAAAAGAAGCATTTAGATTAGTACAACTCTATGCAAGGCTAATAAGATGTGATAAAGATGGTATGCTAAGACTAGTAGATACAGGCAAACTCGTACACTACAAGAAAGCTCAATGATGACATTACTTCTCTAAATTCAACCATCCAAACCTAGCATTTGAAGTAAGTAACATACGACCTATAACCCAAAGAAGTAATGCAATGCAATGAGACCAACCTTGACTGTACCGAAAAGATAACCTGATTTGAATAATCTGACAAGAACAGTTTGATCACCTCGAAGCTATGAGTAAAGAGCCAAAAGGAGAACTAAAGACTAAGGAATACTACCAACAGCAGATAGATCATTACACACCACTCGTAGAAGAACAACTCAAAAGAATTGGAGAAAAGTAAGTTTTATTATTTATATATTATATTATGAAATTCAAAACACCTAAAATTCTTAAAAAAATGTTACCAGAAATATACCATAAAGTATATGAGGATATGTGTGAAACAATGCGAGATACAAAAAAAGGTGGTCTTGATAAGAATTGAGAATATTTCAAATATAAAGTATCAAAAAAAGACAGAAAGGATATGTTAAAAACATTTGTAGCCTGAACACTCATATGAGTATATGAAGAACTATCATATGTATCTAAACGACCAACACTTCCAGAATAATCCTTTTAAATAAAATAAAGGCAAGTAGTGATACTGTAAGTCCTCCATAGAATGTAATCTTTGTGTTCTTATAGAGAGGTAATCTCTCTATTGTAGAAATAACAGGGATATAGTTAGTTGTTCTAGGAACATCGGAGCTGATTATATTTTGCTTTGACGAGCTATTTCTACAATAGACAGATTGTTTATTTATATAATATAATACTATGAAAACACATACTATCACAAACATAGATAAAGATTGATATTATGATCTCGAAAGTAAAATAGAAGAATGAGTAAGAACAGTATATATAGATTCTTGAGGTTGAGAAGTTGCTCGAAGTTATGTAATGAGATGATTAATGGAGAAAAACAACGTAGAGTTAATATTTGTATATTTCTGTGCGTCAAGTGCTTTCGATATGTTCTATAAATACAAATGAAATAAAAAACTAATACAATGATGTCACGCTATGTGCCACAGAACACAAATAACAACAATAGTAAAAGATAATTGAACAAATCCCAATGAGTGAAGTGATGCTCAAGTAGAATCAATGAAACAATCACAGCGAAAACCATATTCATTTATGACAAAGAAAGAGAAAAAAGAATTTGATAAATGAAGAGATGTATATTTTGATTTTGAGAGACTGAAAGAGATATTCAAATGAATAGAGATTGTAGAATAAACACTCACACAAGTCAGACCTTTACTTTTAAAAATAAATTCAAGAACTAATAAACCTATTATAGTTTTATATCATTATATGTTATTATGAAAGAGATAGAAGATATTAAAAAGGAAGAATCTGATACGGTGGAAGAAGAAGTTTTGAAATGAGAAGTACTAGCTACAGTTATGGAATGTAATCGAACAGGTGCAGATTGTGAGTGTTGTTGAAATTATGATGAATATACTATAGATTTAAGTTGCTTTTGTCAGATTACACAAAATGAAAGAGCTAACGTATGATGACTATTGAGATGTCCAATATGTAGCTGAGACGAATATTAGTAGTCAGGAATAATCTTTACTTTAAAAATATAGATGGAATTAAACAATATATACAATATGGATTGTCTTGAAGGTATGAAACTATTAGCAGATAACTCAGTAGATGCAATAGTAACTGATCCTCCATATTGATTATCATTTATGGGTAAGAAACGAGACTATGATGTACCTAGTCAAGAGATACGAGAAGAAGCATTGAGAGTATTGAAACCTTGATGATACTTACTATCATTTGCAGGTACAAGAACACAACATAGAATGGCAGTAAGAATAGAAGATGCTTGATTTGAGATAAGAGATATGATTGCTTGGGTGTATTGATGTTTGAGTGAAGATACAGAAATACTTACAAAAGACGGTTGGAAAGATTACAGTAAAATCACTTGATATTGTCCCGTATATTGTTATAATGTAGATAAAGATATTTTTGAATATCATTTACCTACTAACTACTTTCTATATGAAAACAAATATCCCGCCTACAGAATACAATCAGGTGATACAGACCAAATTGTCTCCAGAAACCATCGTGTCGCAGTTGAACAAGATTGAAGAATCATATTCAAATATGCCGAGACATTGAAACAACAAGAGAATATACCCATTTTGGAAAGCGTGTCAGAGATGTGAGAAACCATTTGAAACGAACACAAAAGAACAAGCTACAAGGAACAAATATTGTTGTGATTGTGTATGAAAAGCTATATCAGAGAAAAAGAAATGAATATTGAAGGGAATAAATTATATGTTTGAGAAAACTTGTGAGATATGCTGAACACTATTTATGACAAGGAAAAAAAAACCTTGAAAGTATTGCTCGAACAAATGCAACTGAATAGTGAGATGACAGGAATTAGTGAAGCACTCACACAAGTGAAGGAGTTGATGGACTGAACAATCAAAAATATCATTCAATCAAAAAATGTGATGACAGAATTGCAGGTTTTGGAAGAACTGAGAAACTCTTATAAAGAGGAAATGAAAGTATGCAAATCAAATGATAAAATATGTGAGATGTCCTATTGAGTTTATTGAAATGAGCAGGAATGATTGATATGTGATGGAACACAGACTTGTTGTTGCAATTGAAATATGAAGACCACTAACAAGGATTGAGTGTGTCCATCATGCAAATCACAATGCAGAGGACAACAACATTGAGAATCTGATGTTGTTCAGAACGAATTGAGAACACAAGAGCTATGAGCATTGAAAAGATATACAACCACTTTGGCAACGATCACAGAAATAGAATACGATTGATATGTATGGTGCGTTAAAGTACCAACTTGATGCTTTGTTGCAAGAAGAAATTGAAAGATATTTATTACGGGGAATAGTGGCTTTCCCAAATCTTTGAATATCGGCAAGGCGGTTGATAAGTTGCAGGGGAATGAGAGAGAGCAATTTGAAAGAACTGATGGTGCTGGAAACAAACAAGACTATTTGGAAAGTGATAGAACTAAATCCGAAGCAGGAGTATTTGGTGGAGATAAACAAGTATTTATGGATAGTAAAGGCACTTCCGAATGGGAAGGCTGGGGAACAGCTCTTAAACCTGCACTAGAACCTATCACAGTAGCTCGTAAACCTTTATGAGAAAAGACAGTAGCAGAGAACTGCCTTAAATGGGGAACAGGTGGTATAAATATAGATTGATGTAGGGTAGAAATGCCAGATAGAGAAGAATATGAAGCAAAACAAAGAACTTTTAAAAGTGCGACAGGTAAAGTAGGAGAATTAAGTTGGAAAAATAGTAGTCCATTAAATGACCCAGAAACTTCAATAGAAAATAGTAAACTTGGCAGATTCCCTGCCAACTTCATACACGATTGATCTAATGAAGTAGTAGATTTATTTCCTAATGATAATGCAAGATTTTTCTACTGTGCAAAAGCAAGTAAGAGTGAAAGAAATAAAGGGTGTGAGAATATACCAATTAAAGATCCAGATTATAGAACCGATACAGGCAAGGGTAGTTATGTTGATAAATGAATAGCTCCACAGAGTAACAGTCATCCAACAGTTAAACCTATAGCTCTTATGGAATACCTAGTAAAACTTGTAAGTAGAGAGGATGCAGTAGTATTAGATCCGTTTACTTGAAGCTGATCTACATTGATAGCTTGTAAGAAACTCAAAAGACAATATATCTGATTTGAACTTGATGAGGATTATATCACTATTGCTGAAGCTAGACTACAATCTATAAAGTCAGAAGATACTTTACTTTAAAAATATAGTAAAATGAAAAGAAACGAACAACAAGAGATAGAACTAAGTAAGTTCATAGATAAGGTAAAGACTACCTCCCAAAAAGCAATGGACTCATCACAAACAGCTGAGGAGCTACAACAAACTATTGCATCACTATGTCTTAACTGTTATCTTCCAAAGAATAGTGAGTGTGAGATATGTTCAGGACATTGTAAAGATCAATTGTTTATAAACTTTGAAAGTCTTGAAGAAAAACCAAAAAGACACGATTGAGATGGAGATAATGATTAAACTATCTCTTGACAAACAAACACCATATAGATATACTTTATATTATTTATAACTATGCAATGAAAGAAGAAATACAACAAGATCTAAAAAATCTAATTAGAGATATAGAACGAACAGGAAACATACAAACCTTTATCGTAATAGAGATGGTTAATAATATCTTAAAAAAGATAACACCAGTAGAAGAAAAGGTGGAAGAACAAATCATCGAAACTCCAACAGAAACTATTGTAAAGACAGAAGAGAAAACAATAGAATCACTTAGAGAAGAATATAAGAACATGTTCTGAAAGAAACCATTTGGTTGATGGAGTAAAGAAGTATTAGAAGAGAAGATAAATATTTAGTTATCATAAAACATTATGAAAGATAAAACTAAAGTAAAGGTAGAGAGAGGAGATAAGGTAAGAAATAGGGCAAAGGTAATGAAAGAGATTATCAAAGACCCCACTCAATCTGAAAGAGAAATAGCAAAGAAAATATGAGTTGCAAAAACCACAGTACATAATAGTATAAAAGATCTTCCTAATGTGACCAAAGATGACCATATAACTAAGGTTATAGAGAATGACGCTAAGATTGTGAGCTTATGACAGAAGATATTGATACAAAGAATGCAACTAGCAGAAGAAGATCCAAAAGCAGTAAGTACAAGAGATGTAATAAGTGCTACAGATCTTAGTGGTAAAAGACATATGTTATTACAATGAGATGTAACGAACGACAAATGATGATTGAATGTAATAGAATGAATAACAATAAACATTGAATGACTTTAGTCTACTATATGAATGCAATTACAATTCAATGCAAGTAGAAAACAATGAGAGGCAATAAAATACCTATATGATGATATAACAACAGAGATCTGATATTGATGATGAGCTGGTTGAGGTAAATCGTTCTTGGGTGTTTTTTGGGTTTGGAGTATGTGTATGAAATACCCTTGAACAAGATGGTTCTTTGGTCGTAAAGAATTGGTAAACCTAAGAAGAACAACTCTAAACACTTACTTCAAGTTTGTTTGAGAATACGAAATACCTGTAGATAGTAAATGAGTATTGAATGGTCAAGATAACACAATAAGATTTAAGAACTGATCAGAGATATTATTGCTTGATCTTGCTTATCAACCAAGTGATCCATTATATACAAGATTCTGATCGCTTGAATTGACTGGCTGATTTATAGATGAGAGTAATGAGATAGATCTGCAATGTATAACTATTGTATCAACAAGAATAGGAAGACAGAAGAATAGAGAGTATTCTATCAAACCAAAACTATTAGAGACATTTAATCCTGATAAGTGACACGTTTATGATAGATTCTATAGACCTTATAAATCTAATACATTACCAGAATATAGGAAATTCATACCAGCATTAGCAACAGATAATCCACATATTGATCCAAACTATATAGATCAGTTAAAGAAAGCAGATGAAACAACTAAACAAAGACTATTGTATGGTAACTTTGATTATGATGATACAGCTTGAAAACTGTTCAGATATGATGAGATATTAGATATGTTCTCTAATAATGTAGAGAAATCAGATAACAGATACATATGTTGTGATGTTGCAAGACTAGGTAAAGACAATACAGTTATATCTATACGAGAATGATTAGAATGTTGAGAGATAATAATTAAAAATTGAATGACAACAGACCAAACAGCATTACTTATTAAAGATCTAGAGAAAGAGTATTGAGTTCGTAGAAATAATATAGTAATAGATACTGATTGAGTATGATGATGAGTAGCTGATCAACTAAGATGATGCGTAAACTTCATGAATAATAGTAAAGCATTTGAAACTGATAGTAAACAGAACTTCGCAAATTTAAAGACCCAATGTTATTTCAAACTAAAAGAACTAGCAGAAAAAAGGAATATAAGAATATATGCTGATGGAGAGATAAAAGATAGTTTATCACAAGAACTATCAAATATAATGCTGAAGAATGAGTTTACAGATCAGAAGATACAATTAGAAAGTAAAGAAGATATGAAGAGGAGATTATGAAGAAGTCCTGACATTGCAGACTGTATAATGATGAGAATGTATTACTCTGTAAGGAAGATGGAAAACCAAAATAGAGAAACTTCTGTAATATCTATTGACTATCTACAAGATTTTATGTAAATTCTATTGCATTTATAGAATATATACTTATTATGTTATAAAATGCTATTTATATTCAGTACGATTGAATGGATAAAATAGAAATACTCGCACAGATACAGAGAGAATATGATCTATGATATGCTTACATAAAACCGGTAAGAGATCTGTATAGAGCAAGATTACTCAAACGATTACCAGCAACGAAATGAAAATGAAAGATTATCAATATAAATATGATTACAAATTATATGGATACATTGATAGCATCTTTTTTTGATAATTGAGTAAAAGTGAAATTTGTATCAAGAAGTTGATGGATTGGAGAAGAGGAAGCACAGAACCTACAAGCAGTAGCAGAGATAGATGAAAGAGAATGAATATATCAACAAGTAAAATACCAAGTAGAACAAGATAGTTTATTTTTCGGGGTATGATTAGAGAACAAGACGGGATTCGATAAGATAAAAAAAATGAATACTTATAAAGCTATCAATCCCTTGTCTTGGATTCCTGATCCACTCCCAACACAAACAGGACAATTTGATGGACAGAACTATAGATTTCATTGATTTAATATGATAACTAACGTTCTCGATATTAAAGAGAAGTATAATAAAGAAGCAATAAATAATTATTTCAGGACACAATATAATTCAGATAGCGAAGTAACAAGAAAGACTTACGAGAACAAAGACTGAACTTGACCAATAGATATAGAGACTTTATCTAAGAACTTTAGTATAGAGATATATACTCATTATACTATAGTAGATAAAAAGAAGTATAAGTTTGTATTAAGTGCTGATCTAAAAGAGATATTCTTTCAAGAAGAACTCAAAGCAGTAACAAAAGAAGAGAAGCTTGATCCTACATTAGTACCACGACCAATAATACCTAATTTCTTTGATCCATCGAGAGGTAAACCGTTTGGTAATAGTGTATGTGATAAGGTAGAAGATAAACAAAACTATAAATCTATTGTTGCTAATCTTATGTTAGCGAAAGCAAAGAAAGAGGCATTATGATGAGATTTCCTTGTCAATAGTCGTTTGATTAAGAATAAAGATGCTTTCAATAAATCTACATTTGATACAAGATATTTCTTCTTAGATGAAGAAGCTGTAGATAGTAATACAAGATTGCAAGATGCAATGATGGAGTTACCACAAAGTCAAATCAAGACTGATGTATATAATATGATTAACTTTGTAGAGAAAGAAGCTAAAGAGGATCTCAAGATAGATCAACTCCAACAATGATTAGTACCTGATAAACAGATGACTAAATCAGAGGCTCAACAAATACAAAGCAATGCTAATATGTGATTAACATTAAAGAATGCTATCAAGAGTTGGTTCTATCAAGAACATTACTTCCAACGATGGAGATGATACCTTGAAAACTTCAAAGATTGAGAGGAGAAATTCGCTCTATTGAATGCTGATTATGAACGAGCTGGTACAACATTTAAGAGAGATGATTTCATTACTAAACAAAGTCCTTATATTATAGTATGAAGTAATGACGATATATTGGCTATAACAAACCAACAAAAAACATATCTCAACACTTTGTATCCTATTATAACAAGTGACCCTGAAACACCTAAAGTAAGTAAAAATATATTCAAGAGATTAGTGTATAAAATCAATTGACTAAAACCTAATATCATTAACTGAATATGTCCTTATAGTGCTAGTGAAAGACAAGCTAAAAGCTATGTAGATCAAATCAATCTATGACATAAACCAAAGACTATATTATCTAATCCTAATGCAGATTTCTTTACTTACTGGTTATACATACAAAAGTGTGATGATAGTGATCTAAAAGATAAGATACTGCAAGTACTAAACGATATACTAATGGATCAATGAATGGATTGACAACAACAGATGATGACTTGAAATCCTATGGCATCAAGTGCAAGTAATATAATGATGAGCCAAAATATGCAACAACAATGATGACAACCTGCATTAAGCAGACAAGATGCTTTACCTACTAATTAAATAATATGAGTAATAATGAGAAAATGATCGAATTAAAAAGATTATTAGATAGTAAATGATGGGAAATACTTGTCAATGCTTGGAAAGAAAGAAGAAAAAATCTTGCAAAAGAAGCATTATTTAGACAAGAAGGTATGATGACACCTAATCCTGAATTATCTCCTAAAGATCTATTAGTTAATAGAATAATGGAGATAAGTTATTGTATAGATAGTTTACCAAAGAAGATGATAGAAAATCCAGACTATGATCCAACAAAAGATGTAAAAGATGATCTATGAGAAGAAGTAAATGATATTGTAGACGAAATGTTTCTACAAACTGAATAATATAAAGGGCGTTCGTTAAGATGTAAGTCCAACCAACCTTGGTATGAATTAAAAACATACATGCTATGCGAATGATGCAAATGTCGCTTCGCGTTAGTTACGCTTTAACAACTAATTATTACAACCATGACAGACACAGAAGAACTAGAAGACATCGAAACAGATCTTATTGATACTGATGTAGATGAAACAGATTATCAAGCTGAACTATTAAAAGCTCAACAAGAAGCTAATAAATGGAAAGCAAGATTCAAATCTGAAAAAGCTAAAGAAAAAACGAATACATCAACTGATGTAAACTATGATGAGACAATCGAAAGAAAAGTAGAAGAAAGATTCTTCTTTGAAAAGAATGATCTCGCAAAAGAATTTAAGACAGAAATCTTAGAAATTCAAAGCAAGTATAATATGCCTGTTAATGAAGCCTATGAATTCTATCTTGCAAAAAACAAGCCAGAACTATTACTCAAAAAGAATGACTATAGTTGATGAGTCGATTGAATTACTGCAGGAGTAAATGCTCCTAAAAGTATTGATGAGATGACAGACGAAGAGTTTAAAGCTGAATGGGAAAGTAGGAAAGGCTAAACGCTTTAACCCTATTATTTATTAAATGGCTAACGATTTACAGTATTTCAACCCACAACACTGGAGTAGAAGACTCCAAATGTATCTAAAAAACTCTCTAGTTGCTAGAGAAATTACCTCTTTTGAGGAACAAGCAGTACTTACTGAATGAACAAGAGTACACAGACCATACGGATCTGATTTCGTAGTTGATGACTATACTAAATATACTGATGCAACTGCACAAGATATTGGATCAACTGATGAATACCTTGACATCGATAAGACTAAAGTTATCTCATTTGATTTAGATGCTATTGATAAAATCCAAAACAAATATGAAACTGAAAACTACTATGTAGAAAAAGCTGCTTACAGACTAAAAAATGAAATTGATGGTACTCTTCTTAAAGAAGTGTATAACTTCACTTCATACGCTGATGACGGAACTGCTGGTGGAACTGCTGGTAATCCTCATGCACTTACTGCATCAACTGCTGCTAAGTTCTTTACTAATGCTGGTGCGTTGTTACAAACTGCTGGTTGTGAAATGGATAAAACTTGGGCTGCTGTTGTATCTCCTATGACTGCTGCTACTATTACTCAAACTATGATCGGTTCAGGATTCAATACTGCTGATTCTGCATTGAGAAATGGTTACGCTGGACCGTTCGCTGGTTTCAAAGTATATGTAGACCAAAACATCAACCACAGTAATACAATTTCATTAACAAGTAATACTCTTGCATCTACTAATATTAGTGTTGCTGGTGTTACACTTAACTTTGTATCTCCTATTGGTGTTATAGCTAATAATGTTCTTATTGGTGCTGATACTACTGCTACTGCAGCTAATATCGTATCTGCTATCAACGGAACTGCTGGTGCTGGTACAACTTATGTTGCTTTAGCTGCTGCTGATAGAGCTAAACTTAAGAGATTAGGAGTAGTTGCTACATCTGCTCTTGGAGTTGTTACTATCAAGACTTATGGTAAAGTTGTATATGCTAAAGCTGGTACTAATGCTGCTAATGTAACATTAGGAACACAAGTAGAACACGCTATTCTATGTAGACCTTGAGCAATCGATATGGTTATGCAAAAGAATATTGAAGTTCAAAAGAACAAAATCCAAAGACAAACAGGTTACACTATGCTTATCTGGGCTTTATACGGAATCAAAATGTTCCAAGAAGGAAAAGATAGAGGACTTGATTTGAGATTATCTGCTGCTTAGTAGATTTCTTATACATATAGGGCAGGGCAACTTGCTCTATATAATAAGATTTTATAACAAAGTTATTATAATGGATGTAGCATCAATTATCAGTATTAGTAGAGAACATACCAATACAAGTGTATGACAAATATCTGATGTAAAATACTTAGAGTATCTTAATATTGTATATAAAGATGTTTTTTCAAGATTAACAACAAAAAGCAAGAAATATACACGACAAACATATACTACTGCTCTTGTAGATTGACAATCAGAATATGTAATACCAAAACCTACAGTATCTAGTACAGGTATAAAACTTATATTAGACTGTTATGTTGATTATGGTAGTTGAGATGTAAAAGCTAGAATATATGATAGCGATATACAAGAGATAACAGATGTAAACAACCCTTATATTATACAAAGAGATGGTAGTGTATTCTTATATCCTATTCCTTGAACTTGAACTCTTACAGTAAATTGAAAATATATACCTATTGATTTAGAGTTATTAGATACAGAATCTAATATAAAACTTGCTATAGAGTATCATGATGTACTGATTGATTGACTAAATATGCGAGTATTTTGACATAAACAATTGTTTGATAAACAAGCAATAATGAAAGGTAATTACGCTGAATGAGTAAAAAGAATTAAGGAAGAATGAGCTATGGATGTAGAAAGCTATTATGTAGATAGTATGGAGAATATACCATTTGAGTTATTAGAATAGTTTTATAATATTAGTAGTTATGACAAGTAATGCTGAACCTATAGTACAAAGAGATTTCTCTACAGGTATAACGATGGACGAATACGCTCCACTTCGTAATTCTTGTGCTTGAGCAAAAGGTGTAGATATTACACCCACTAAGGTTACATTAAGTACTCATAACCAAAACAATGTTGTATCTATAGATAATAACTCTTACATTACAACTATATGAGATATTCTTGCTAGTCAAAATGGTTATATATACGATATTGATGGTACAATGATATATGATATATCTAATGTTACTAATTACGAAAATATAAGAAATTATGCAGATTTCACAATAAGTGGTACTGACTATAGAGTATTAGTGAGCAAGAAATTCTTACATAGATATACTCCTAATTCTTTGTTTACATATACAGACCTTGCATGATCTGGTACAAACCGATCGTTTGCGTGATTAGATTTGACTCATACACCTTGATCTACTGTAGTATTTACTTGATCTGCTCCTGCTGTATCTGGTAAACAGTATGTATTGGATTTTGATGTAAATACTTTGACTGCATGATCATTTACTATAACTATATGATGAGCGACAGCAGTAAATATTACTGCAAATGGTAATTATAAACTTCCATTCAGAGCAAATACAACTGCATGAGTTATTATTACACCTACTACATCATTTAATGGTAGTATTACAGGTCTTAATATGATTTGAGCTAGTACAATGACAGAATGATTTGCAGAACTTACAAATCTATCTGATCTTGCACCAATATTAGTAGATCAATGAGATATGTATATTGGTAATGGTAATATTGTAGCTGTTATTGATAATTTATGAGTAAAATACGATGCTCTTACCTTACCAAAGGGAATAGAGATAGTATGAATAACAAGAGATGAACAGTATATAGTTATATGGACTAGATCAGATAAAAATAGTACAATATACTTTTGGGACTGAATAAATGATATTGCTATCTCATCAAAATTATGGAAAAATGATATAATACAATCAGTAGAGGATCAATGAGATTTCTGTTATGTTGTAACAGGTAATAACTCACAGACAAGAAATATATGGAAAACTAATTGATATAGTAGAGCATTAGCTTATTCAATACCATATGGTAACTGGTATAGTTGAAATGGTAACAATACAGGTATATTACCATCGTTACCACTACATTTCTTCAAATATGATACAAAAGGTAATAACATAACAACTAATGATACATCATCATTTTGAGAATATATATTCTTACCATCTAAGAACTCTGTAATAGTTTATGGTAGAAGAAATCCATCATTACCGTTTGGTATGTTTAATAAGTTTCCACTCATAAACTGTTGAGGTGTATATTCTATATATGCAGAGAACGAAGAAGTAGTGATATCTTATGATGATACAGTAGATGATGTATGTAAGGTTATTAGATACAAACTTAATAACCAAGATACAGTATGATCTCTTACAGATGATTATTATTACGGTAGTACTGGTTTCTTTGAGTTATTACCTATTATATCACTAAAATCACAAATAAACTATTCTGTAAGTATAGAATTATGATATACAACACCAACAGATACATTTATGAATATGTTCTATAAAATAGATTGATCTAAAGAGTATTTTACATTTGTATGTGATACAACAGCATCACCTATTACTACATTACCTGATATATGAGATGTATACACTATAAATAGCAATGATTTAGAGCTTGAATCTATAAATGAATACGATAGTTATACTTATCTAACATTTAAGAGAACGAGTTGAGATTATATAGTATTTAATACTGATTTTCTTACTAGAGATACAGGATCGTGAGATGTAAATATAAATTTCATAAGAAAATATGATTATAAATTCTTATGAACTATTGATAGTACTTTAGAATTAGATATAAATAAACGAGTAAGAAAAATATCAGAACAATATTCAGAAATAAATTTTGCTATAGAGTTGAATACTAATGATCCAAAACAAACACCAGCTATTTATGATAATATTTTATATCATGATATAAAACCTAATGGATAAAGAACTAAAAACACAAGATCCTATTATATTATCACAAGCTGATGAAACACTTACACCATCACAAACACTAACACTAAAAGATACTAAAAGAAATATGCGTGTATGATTAAAACCTGCAGCTGCAACTACTACTACTTTACATATTGCATCTTGATCGGAAGATATAACTTGATTAAATATATGTAATACTGGAGCAACTACAACTGTATGGATTTATATTGTACCTAATGGTTGAACTGCTTGAGATAGTAACGCAATATGGAGTAGTGTATCAATATTAGCAAATGAAACTAAGATATGGTCAGACTGAATAACACCACAAAGATGAGATATTATACAAGTAAAATCCACAAGTGGTAATGTTACCTTTACTTTATTTGGTAAAAAGTAGATGAAAATCACATCTTCTCTTGAAAATGACTATAATAAGAGTACTATACCATATAGTTGAGGTGTAAACTTCTCTACAGCTATATATTTCACTACTGCTAATACAACAGATGATTATAGTTATAGTAGTACAAATAGAACACCACTTACTATAGATATATGAGATTATGTATCTTGTATTGTATTAAATTATGATTCTACTAATACTTATATATCTATATGGTCGCAATTATTACCAAAGAATGGTGGTGCTATAGTAACAAACTATTTATGAGATATACGAGATAGTGATGGAATAAGTAGTGTGAGGTATAATAGTTGAATACTATATATAAATCATACAAGACCTAATCCAGAGTATATTACTTATGATATATTAGCAAATACATATACACAATTCAATTCTTGAACATATAGCTGATGAGTTGTAGCATCTAATACACCAGTAGATATATGAAGTAAAAAATATAATGCAGAAAGTTCATCATATATAAAGACATCAGTAAATTATGTAAAATTCTTTGTAAAGGCACAAAATATTTAGTTTATTAAATCATTATGACACCAGAAGAAACAGTAGATCTAGGTGGGGTACAAGTAAAAACCTCTGACCCTACATATAAAAGACTAGTATCAAAATGATATACTAATGAACAACTCGTTAGTGCTTATCAGAACATACAAAAAACTAGACCACAATCTAAACTCCCTAGTAACAATACTACACAAGCACCTGTAGAACAACCTCCACAGCAACAACCACAACCAAGTGTAGTAGTTAATACAGCACCTGTAGATACTACAGCTACTGATATGAAATCAAAACCAGTAAGAGATATACCAAAACAAAATAAACCTGAATTATTACCTCAATCAGATTATTTAGATGATAGCGAAGCAAGACAAACAAATATCGTTGCTAATCTTAATAACGCAAGACTTACTAATCCACAGAGTTTGAAGACTGTAGATGATTTTAGAAAATATTATAATTATGCTGGTAGAAGTGAATTACAAAGACAAACATTAGATAACTGGTACAAGTGATTTACTACAGGTAAAGATCTTGCTATGAAGAGTACTAGTGATATCTTAAATATGTATAAGTCTGGTACTATTACTAATACTGAACTAGATAATATCAATGTTGCTGATCCTGAAAAATATAATGAGATTAGATGAATCATAGAGAAAGACCAAAAAATGAATAAATATGCTAATGAATTATATACAGGAGAAGATAAAAAAACTACCAACCCATTACAATGAATCATAAATAACTATGTAAATAATCTTAAAAATTTTGCTAATGATCCTAGTATCTATACAGAGTATAAAGATGCAATGAATAGTGATAATATAAAAGCACAAAATAGAGCTATTATTGAATGACAGGCTGATCTAGATAGTATAGACCTAGAGATAGCAAATAAAGAGAATGAAATTAAAAAAAGATATGAATGATCTTGAGCTACATCTTCAAAAATCAATGCTATTGTTGCTGATGAAACTAAAGACCTATATAATATGAAGTCTAATAAAAGTATAGCACTTAATACAGCTATCAATAAATATAATAGCGAAGTAGCATCAATAAAAGATACTCTTGAAATGAAGAAACAAGAACAAGAACTACAAACACAACAAAGACAACAACAAATGAGCGAACTATGATTTGCTATGAATCTAATGAGTTATGAGACACCAGACCAACAAGAAGAAAGAGCTTGGAATAACTTTATTAGACAACAAGAATATGTAGATGGTAATATCTATTCTAATGATCCAGCTACAAGAAAAAAAGCTGTAACTAAAGCTGTAGAATCTGTATTGACTGAATTTGCTTGAATACCTATTACTAGAAGTAAAGAACAGATTGTAAGTGATATACAAGCACTTGTAGATAGTGGTAAAGATTTATGACAAGCAATTACAGAAAATGTAAGAAAACCTATTATGGAGAAACCTGAATACAAGAGACGATTAAACGATAAATTTGGTATAGATTCTAGTAAAAACTTGGTAGAAATATGATGACAAACTTATCTTATGGATAAAGACGGAAACTTCACATCTCCAAATCTACCTTGAACATTGACAGGAACTACTGGTGACCTAAGAGGTATGGCATCGCAATTCCCTTGACAAGCACGAGCAAAAAATAATAATCCTGCTGGTATTACTTGGAATGCAAACTTTGATAATCCAAAACCTTGAAGTACTGCACAAAGACTAATAGATGCTTGAATAAAATTCTCTAAGTGAACAGCAAGACCATCAGGAGAATGAGGAAATTATGTTACATTCAATACCATAGAAGATTGACTTGCAGCACAAAGAATAATGATGCAATGAACATACTGAAATAGTACAGTTGGTACAATGCTACAGAAACGAGTATGAACAGCTAACTGACCTGCTTATGCTAAGAGTGTCGCTGGTAATGCTGGTATAAATCTTAATACAAAAGTAAGTGATTTATCACAAGCAGAATTAGAGAAATTGCAACTTGCTAAAATACAAAGAGAGAGTCCTTGATTATATAAATTACTACAATCTTGAGGTGCTAAGAAAGATGAAGCATTAACAGATAAACAATTTACACAATCTAATCAAATAATTACTTCTTTCAAATGAGATCCACAAGTAAAAGCATTTGAAGAAGCATATAGTCAATGATTAAGTCTATTATCTTCATTAAATGATGCTAGTTGACCTTGAGATGTTGCTGCTATCTTCCAATTTATGAAGACATTAGACCCACAATCAGTAGTAAGAGAAAGTGAATTTGAAACAGCTGCAAAATCTGCTTGAGTAACACAATACATAGGTAATACATTTGATAGAATATCAGAATGAAAAAAATTAACTTCAGAACAATCAAAAGCATTTGCAAAACTTGCTAAACAATTTATTGTAAATAAGAGTAAAATATATGATACAAAATACAAAGACTGAATAAGAAGACTAGAACAACAATGAATAACAACTAATGTATTCCCAACATCTATGGCTGATGATATGAGAAAATACCTATGAGTATGATCAGAACAAAGTAAAAATAATAATGTTACTATAGACCTTACAACATTATACAATCCTATCGGTAATATATGATTTACACCTAAAAAATCACCAGTAACATACAATTTATCTAATTACTAATACTATGGACTTCTGAAATTTCAATTATCAAATCAGTAATATACCTAATGTTGGTGTAAAGACTCCTAAGAAAAAAGAAGAGGAATTAGTAACAAAGATGTTCCCTTGATTTACTGATAAACAAGTAAAACAACTCTATAAAGATACTGCATCTGTACCTGCTGAAAAAAAGCAAGAGGTACAACAACAAATGTATAGAGAAATTTTACCAAAACTAAAAGAAAGGGAAAAACAACAAATGAGAACAATACAAAAGAACGAGTTGTATACTGCTGCTCTTGATGATAAAAGTCAACAAAGTCGTAAAATGAAAGAATCTACTATTAGGATTGGAGATCTTTCTGATGCAGTAAGAAGTAAAGTATGACCTATACAAGAAAATGATGAAGAGGTAGTAAAAAAATTAGTAGAGAATATTCCTAATGGTAGAATGTTATTCCAGAAATATCTTAATGAATGAGATGAAGAGATATTCTATCAAGCTGGTATTAAAGAAAGAGAAGAAAAAATAGATGAAAATTTATTAACTGATCTATGAATAGGTGTTTGATGAACTATATGAGCTATTGCTTGATCATATTGAATAGGTAAAGCAACAGAAAATATAGGTGAAAGTATTTATTGATTAACATTACCACCTTGAGTTGATGAAGCTAGAGCTATACAAAAGAATAAAGCTTGATTATGACCAAAACCAAGAACAACAGTAGAAACAGCTATTGATAAAAATATAATGTGAACAAGGTCTATGATTGGTACACAAGCAGAGAAAGAAGCTAATAAGATATTCACTAAAACTGTGAATCCTATGTTAGAAAAAGCTACTACTAAAACAAATGTGCAATGATTGATAGATGAGTTATGAACAGAGATAGAGAAATTTGCTAAATGAGATCCTGATAAATTAGCTGAATATAATGATGCACTAATTGAAATGAAGAAAAGCTTTTGAGATAAAAAGTTTAGTGAATTATCACAAAAAGAATTGCACGAACTTAAGAGCTGATTACAAGGAAGAACACCACAGAAATTCTTTAAAGGTAAAGAGATAACAAATGCTTATCAAGAGTTGAGAGCAAAATTAGCTACTAAACTTACTAAGAATCTACATACTAATCTAACACAAGAATTTTGAGAAGATACAGCTAAATTATATAAAGATTATGCTAACCTACAATGATTAAAAGAAGTATGAGTAAAGAGTAGATCGGCTGCTTGATTAAAATGATGATTTGGTTGATTTTGGAGTACAATTGCACAAGAATTAGCAACACCAGCAACTACTGTATGAGGTAAAGCATTAGTATCAGTTGGTAAATTATTACAGAAACCTGCTGAACTTACTTTAAAATGAATAAAATCTATTGCTAAAGCTTGAAAAGGTATATTAAGTGCTGATCCTACAGGAATATTATCTAATATTATAGAAAATGAAATATATACAAAAGATCTAAAATGAAATCAATTAAGAGTATGGTGAGAAATGGTTGTATCTTGAATGGATAAAGAAGAAGCAACTAAAGAAGCTAAAAAAATAAAAGCAAATTCTAATACAACGTTTCTTTAATAACTAATATATACTATGGACTGATTCCGACCATCAATAACTTACTTAGCTACATTAGTAATAGGTGTGAAATTTATATTATATTTATTCTAATATGACATCACGAACAAGTAGAACAACACCTACAACAACACGGTCAGAAAGATCATCTTTCAAAATATGGATTGATTATCTTTTCTGAAATAACTGATGATCTAATCAGATAGTAGAAGATGAAACTTGAGAGTCTATATCTATATATGCTGATAGTTGATATACTCAAATAGATAATAGCACATCACGAACAGCAAGAACACCTATTTAATTTATATTAGATATTATGACAAATATATTTCCTACAGATTTCACAGAGAAAACCATACCTGTATCTGATGATAAAATCTTATTAGCTGATAGTGCTGATAGTAATAAAATCAAATATGGTAAATTTTCTAATTTTCAATGACCTCAATGAGATCCTTGACTTGCAGGTATAGATTGGAAAGGCGCTTATAGTTGAGGTACTGCTTATGTAGTAAATGATGCTGTATCTTATAACTGATCATCTTATATTTGTATTCTTGCTACTACTGGTAATTTACCAACTAATGGTACTTATTGGGAAGTATTAGCACAAAAAGGTACAGATGGTGCTGGTAGTGGTGATATGCTGAAATCAACTTATGATCCAGCAAACATAAACCAACAAGTGGTATGAACAACTGCTACTCAAACTCTCACAAATAAAACTTTAACAGCTCCTACAATATCGACTATTACTAATTCTGGAACAGTTACTATTCCTAGTGGTACTGACACATTAGTATCTCGTACATCAACAGATACACTTACTAATAAAACACTTACTGCTCCTGTTATATCTACTATATCTAATACTGGTACAATTACGTTACCAACATCAACTGATACATTATTAGGTAGAGCAACAACTGATACTCTTACAAATAAAAGAATAACCAGTAGAATTACTACTATTACTTCTAGTGCTACACCTACAGTAAATACTGATAACTGTGATTGTGTTACTATTACTGCTCTTGCAGCTGCTATTACATCTATGACTACAAATCTTACAGGTACTCCTACAAACTTCCAGAAACTTATATATAGAATAAAAGATGATTGAACTGCTAGAGCTATTACTTGGGGTGCTTCATTTGAGGCTAAAGGAGTTGCTTTACCTACTACAACTGTTATAAGTAAAGTACTTACTGTATGATTTATTTATGATACAGTTACAAGTAAACGATGATGCGTAGCAAGTGTGCAGGAGAGCTAGATTTATATATTATTTATAGAATGAAACCATCAAAAGAATGTAAGAAATGTTGAAATATATTTTTTAAGAGAAACACTTGCTCTAAAAAAAATCGAGTAACTTCTTTATATTGTTCGCATAGTTGTGCAAATTCTGTAAATATGTTATGAACAAAAAGATGTGTTTGAAGAACCTCTCCTAATAAATGAAATATTTGAAAAAGAGGTAAAGATAATAAACAATATACTAGAGTAGATAAATACTGTAAAATATGTAATAAAGAATTTACAGTAAAAAAATATAGAGAGAAAACGGCTAAATATTGTTGTAAAAAATGTAGTGAAATAGATAGAAACGAGGGAAAAAGTCCAATAGCTAATAAAATTAGAAAAAGTATTGAATGAAAGTTATGGAAAGATAGTGTCTTATCAAGAGATTGATATATGTGTCAAAAATGTAATATTATAGGTACAGAAATACATTCTCATCATATAAAAAATTTCTCTCAATACCCAGAACTAAGATTTGCTATAGATAATTGAATTACTTTATGTAAGATATGTCATAAACTATTTCATAAAATATATTGAATAAAAAATAATACAAAAAAACAGATAGATAGTTTTCTTTCACAAGAGGCTTAATTTAATTATAAAATAATACTATGGCTTTCTCATTTGTAGCATCAGAATTTATAGATAGTGATACTTTAAATACATTAGTTATAAATAAACCTACTGGTACAGTAGATGATGACATAATGTTTATTATTATAAATAGATGATCTTGATGATCTCCTATAAGTGTTCCGTCATGATGGAATAGTATATGAACACAAACAAACTACTATTTATATTGGAAAAAAGCAAGTAGTGAATGATCTAGTTATTCTTGGGGATTTTCCTGATCTACTTTCACAAGTATGGTATTATCTACATTTAGATGATGATTTGATCTTAGTAATCCTATTGATGTAGTATCTAATACTGTTTATACTACAAGTAATACTATTTTAAGAGCTGCTGGTATGATAGTAACTTATCCTAATTCTCCTATAATATATTTATGAACAATATTTAGAACAACAGGAGCAAGAACATTTACACCACCGACATCTCCAGCAACTTTTACAGAACATTATGACTGATGATCTGTATTATGATGATGATGGTTTGAAATTGCTAGTATGATACGAACTTGATCTTGAAGTACAGGAGATATGGATTCTACAATATCTTGAACTATAGCAATAAAACACGCATTTGCTGTAGCATTGAAACCTGAATTACCAGCTAATTGAAACTTTTTAATGTTTATGTAATCTCTATGGCTCAGTACATAATCCCAGCAACATTTGCTGATGATACCTGATTTAAGACAGGATTATCTCCTACAATAACTATTAGAGAACGAGATCCTATCAATCTTGTATATGTAAACTTAATAAGTGAAACTATGCAAGATATGGGTCTATGAGATTATGTCTATATATTTTCTACATATGACAAAACAAAGCTCTATAATTACAAAATAGATGGTTGAGATGATACTCTTAATAATAGATATTTCTCTGGTAATAATGAACTTGATTTCTATAGTAATAAAGAAGATTGGGGTAGTATGTTTAGAGGATATGCTAATAGTATGGATACTAATATTACTAAATCAGTTGTAAAAGCAATATCTTCCCAATTAAAAGAATTAAAGACAAAACCTATTGATTTATCAGAAATAATAAGTAAATTAGATGACATAAATAATAAAGAGATAAAAATAGAAGTTCCTGATAATAGTGAGATTGTTGATTTGATAAAATCATTAGATAATAAAGAGAGTTACAAAGAAATGATTAAACTATTTAAGGAAAATAAATCTAAAGAGATTATAAAAATACAAAAAGATAAAAATATAGAAGATGATAAACAAAGTAAAATATTAGAAATAATGAAAGAGAATAAATCATTTACTAAAAATATATTAGAAAGAGTAGAAAAAGATAGTATAATTATCAATTCATTAAGAAAAAATATAGAAGATGATGAAGATTTCAAAGAGTTGGTAAAACAAAAAGAAGAAGATAAAGAAGAGATTATGCAACTTATTTTAGAAAATGACGAAGACTTTATATCATTATTATCAGAATGAGTGTATGACAACTAATACCATTATGAAGAAAGTCTTGATGATGAGGTTGAGGAAATCTACCATATAATTATATAACAAATGATCAAACTATATCTGTATCAAACTTATATTGAGTTACTAATTCTAATTCTAATATAACTCTTACATTAAATGATGGTACAAGTGAATGAGAAACACTTACAGTAAAAAAACTTGATGATACTGACTATAGTGTATTTGTAAATACATCATCACTTATAGATTGAGAGTTAAGTATAGAGATAAGTATGGAATGAGAGAGTTATGATTTCTATTGGACTGGTTCTACCTTTAATATTAAATAATAACAATGGCCTTTACACCACTTAAACAATTCAAAACAACTCTTGATACAATCTCAAATTATGTAGCAAGATTATGATTTCTTGCAGAGGTAAGATGAGTATTGGATGATATTAGAGTAACACCAACAGGTACAGTAACAGTAGCTTGATCGCTTACTACAATTACAACTGTAACTACAGTAGCAAATGTAACTACAGTAGCAAATGTAACTACAGTAGGTAACCAAACAGCTGTTTGATGATATCAAGCTAGTATGCAAGTTGCTAATAATATGAATACTGATGCTATGCTTACAAACTATACTAATTTAATTCGTTCTTAATAACAATGACTCTTACTCAATGAAATATACCATTAGTTGATAGAAAATCACGACAAATGATGACACCATTACCTGTAGCTACAGGTGCTGGTAGTTTTTTGATAACTGATATAAATGAAATAGGGAATCTTGCTTTATTTGTATCATCTGCTACAGTACATTATCTTTATCATCACAATGAAGATGCTTGGGTACAAATACCATCAGGGGCATTAGCTGGTACATTTGGTGCTGGATCTTGTGGTGCAAGACATAGATGGAGTAATGTTGTTACTGCTAATGGTGGTTCTACTACTACTGCTACAACTACTGCTAATATCAATGATCTTGCTAAAGGTAAAACTATTAGAATACTTACAGGTTCACAGGCTTGACAAGAGTCTACAATTACTGATATATTAGTATTACCTTGAGGTACTTCAACTATTACTTTTAGTCCTGCATTACCTTGAGCTATTTCTAATACTGACACATTTCAAGTAAGTGTAGGTGTGTTCTATATTAAAAATGCTGGAACAACAGCTGCGTGAATTTTCAGATCATATGACCCGTTCACTTCTACTTGGACTACACTTGCTAATACTTGATTACCTGCTACTTGGACTATTGACTGAAAAATGATTACTACTGCTACAGGTGAAGTTATGTCATCTTGAACTGCTACAGCAGCAACATCTACTACATTAACTTGTGCTACAAAAACATATACAACTAATAACTGGATTAACTATCAAGTCCGTATTACTGGAGGTACTGGTATCTGACAAATAAGAACTATTACAGCTAATACAGCAACACAATTAACAGTAGCTGCTTGGACTGTAACACCTGATGTTACAAGTACTTTTGAGATTACACCTAATGAGGACTTTGTATATGTACTTGGTAATAATGCTCTAACATTATATCGTTATTCTATTAGTGGTAACACTTGGACAACTATGGCTCCTACTACAGGTAGAACTTGAGCGCCATCTGCTGGTATGTCTGCTAATTTCTGTGGTAAAATATGAGATGCTACATTTGATAACGAAAACAATTGTTTAGCTGGTAGGTATATCTATTCATTTAGAGGTTCATCATCTTCATTAGATAGATTTGATATTGCTTGAGGTACTGCTTGAGCTGGTGCTTGGGTTGTTATAAGTTATCCTTGAGCAGCTGAAACATTTTCTTCTTGATCGTCTTATTGATTATATGGTAAATATATATATATTAAAGCAGCTGCAACAAATAGATACTTTAAGTATTCTATTACTGGTAATTATATAGAACCATTTTCAACACTTATGTACACAGACTGAGCAGCTGTCATATGAGATAAATTATGGTTACACGTATATCAAGAATCTTGAGTTACTAAATTAGTACGATTGTATAATCTTAGAAATACAGGTACTGAACTACATAGAGTAATGATATTTTAATTTCTTATTATATTACAATGCAAAAATTCCTTACAACACCACTAGCATCATTCCTTAAAGTATTTCTTGTTGCAATTCTTACTTTGGTAGTACAAAAAGGGAGTATATACTGACTAGATTGGGCGAACATATTAGATGTTGCCGTTCTGTCTTGTATTCCTATGGTTATCAATTATTTGAATCCTGAATATAAAGGGTATTAGTTTTATTTCGTTTTTTTAGTAATGACTACGAGTGCAAAAGAGATGGGAATTTTATCTACTAAAATAGAAATGTTCGAAAAAAGCCAAGATGAAATAAAAAGTGATATAAAAGAAATCAAGGCTATGATTGAACATCTAAGTAGTAGATTTGCTTCTAAACGAGTTGAAACAGCAGTACAATGAACTATTGTTATTATGCTTACAGCTCTTATTTATGCACTTGTAAAGTCAGTTGTTATTTAGTTTACTCTATATTATGCTTGAAAAACTCTTAAAGTTTATTATGATGGTTGCTATATTCTTGATACTTTTTTCTGTATTAAAGATCATAACAATAGTAAACTCAATAAATAATAATATTATAGAAGAAAAATTAATACTATCTGATATACAATATAGTCTATCTTGATTAGTAATAGAATCCGTTATTTTAGAAACTAATAAATAATAATGAGTAAAGTACCTAAACTATTACAACCTAAAAAGAAAAAAGTAATCTTAGTAGTGAGTAAGAAAAAAGATAAAGCAACACTTACTCCTGATAAGAGAGCAAAGATTATCAAAATGGGGAAAGCTTTAGCTTAATACATTACAATGAAACTTCTAGGACAAACATTAGATTGAGTAGCTTATAACCGATGTTATTTAGTCTCAAACTTGAATGCTATGTCTTTACTTACTGGTAAAGAGATTAGTATAGATTTGTTTAGGAGTTTTTTAGTAGAGATGAAATCAAGATGACATAATCCTAAGTATTGAAAGATATTCACTTCCTGACCAGCTTGGACGCTCAAACGACGAAGTGAGAATATGGGCGACAATATCACAGTCAGAGAGATAGATTTTTTCTCTGCTAGATTCTGGGTAAATATATTTCGTAAAGTACCTATGGTTGTATCTATAAACGTTTGAAACGAATTTAGAACTGATAGAGAAGATGGAATACTCACAGACGATAAACTAGAAGATATTACAACTACAGGACACGCTATAGTTTTACAAGGATTAAAATTTGTAGATAGTAGACGAGACCAAAAAAGTTACTCATTTACTCGTGAGTATCTAAATAATGTATCTGGATTATTTAAGAGTAGAAAAGCTTTAGAATTTATAAAGAAATAATGCAATTTGATAATACAGTAGATTGTTATAATAAGACTGCAGGTTTTAATACTTGCGAGTTTATACTACTTCATCATACTTGAGGTGGTGATTATGCTTGAAATTTAAAAGTATTATCCTGACAGACTTCACGTAAGGTATCGTGTCATTATCTCATATGAATAGACTGAAAGTGTGCAAAGATTGGGAACGATACAGATATACAACGACACGCAGGAGAAAGTGAACGACAAGGTAAAAAGTTTATGAATAACTATGCTATAGGTATAGAGGTTATAAATGTAGGTACTAACTTTACACATATACAAAGGGAAAAAGTCAGAGAACTAATAAACTATTTAATGTGACTCCATAAAATACAAACATTAAATATATTAAGGCATAAAGATGTATCTCCTTGAAGAAAGGTTGATATATACGATACATTCCGAAATAATGAATATCAAACATTTACTGATTATCAAAATTCTTATATACCCAAAGAAGTGACTGAAGCATTAGATTGAAATAGTAACCTACGACATACCACAACAAATAACGACCTAAAAAAACAATTAAATGAAACAAATAATATGATAAGAAAGGTTTATAACATAATACCATAAAATGGCAATGGAAATGTTTACAGAAATCCAATATATGTTATGTATTATATGTGTTGGTATTGCAATTTACTTATATAAGAGATAGAGTTGGGTATTTATTTCGCTCATTACTATGTCACTACCATATATCAATAACAATGATAGATGAAGAGTATCACGAAAGTATGATGAAACTACACACCATATACTTGCTAAGTTTATGGGCTGAACAAACAGCAAAGAAAATATTATAAAATTATTTGACCCTCTCCATAAAGCATATCATAGGTTATTTTGAACGGAAGAAATAAAAGATGTATTATTACAAATCCTGAAAATAAATTGAAATGCATTGAACGAAGAGTTTATAAACGACATAAATAACATAATCAAAGAAAGCGATAAAAGATATTACTACAAAAATGGGGTATATTTAGAGAAAAGCAAGTAAGTACCGTATGTAAAAGTACGGAAAACTACATAAATTATCTCTAAGGTATATTATATCATTAGAGTAGTGAAAATCTTTTATTTTGTATCAATTATGATGTCAAAAAAGAACATATTCGGAAAAATATCAAAACAAACAAATTATGATAAAAAGATAGTAGAATATGTTATCAATTCTAAGGAGAGAGGGGTTTCAGATTTTGAAATTAAAGTATCAATTTTAGATTTGTTTAGGAATCCTATCACAGAACAACAAGTCATCAAAATATGGGACATCTACAAATGATGAAACAGACTAAAAGAAATATCTGAAATCCAAGACATACAATTTCAAAGACAACAAGAGAGAGCTTTTGTAGTAGAAGATGATGAAGACCTCACACAACTAGAAAAAATATTACAGAAATTCAATAAGAAAGGTATAAACATTAGTGTGAATTATGATTGAATCCCAAAATATGAATCTAAAGCACTTGCACCTTATCTATGAGGTAATCCTGATAATGTATTAGTGATAGGAGATACACACGAACCATACTCATTAGAGTGATACCTTGCTTTCTGTAGAGAACAACAAGAAATATACGATTGTGGTACAGTTATACATATAGGAGATATAGTAGACTTCAACTCTATATCGTATCACGAAAAAATAGTAGAAGAACTTAATCCAGCTTGAGAGTTTTCAGAGGCAAGAAGAAAATTGAAAGACTGGTATAGAACTTTTCCGAATGTTACAGTTACTTTAGGTAATCACGATTCTCTCCCACGAAGGCAAATGAGAACTGCTGGGCTACTTAAACAGTTTTTGAAGAATCCAAACGATATATTTGAAGCACCTGATTGACGAAGCTTTGTTGATGAGATAACTATAAACAATGTTCTATATACCCATTATGGTAATGCTCTTGTAAAATGTGTGCAAGAAGGTATGAATATGGTATGCTGACATCTCCATACAAAAGCTGGGGTACTATATTATAGGAACAGACAATGACAAATACGAGGATTACAAGTAGGGACTGGTATAGATTATAGTAAACAAGTATTTGAGTATGCTAAGATGAATAGTAAAATGCCTGTATTATCTTGTTGAGTAGTATTGAATAATGGAACACTACCAATCGTTATACCATTTACTTCATAACCACCTATACTAATGCACACTATAATAGTATATAGAACAGATAAACAAGTCTGACGAGCTAATAATCCTCATCGACAGGCTCTTGATTATGTAACAAAAAGAAGTATTACTAGATGTGTGCTATTATCTGTGCAGGACGAAACTATAGAGTGATTGCTTGAACTCTCTCTAACGAATAAAGAATGACTAGCAGAGGTATTAAGTGATACCTTAGATAAACAAAAAGGAGTTATGTATAGTAATTAGAATAAGTATATACCATTGTGTTGAAGTCAACGGAATGGTTTTTTTAAGTATAAAAAAGCCTAAGCATATGGAGGTACTTAGGATCGGTAGTCCGAGTGTATAGATATGTTTGTGCACAACATAACATCTCTCTACCTTACGCTTACATACAGATTATGTATATATCTATAACAAAAAAGATTGCAAGAGATTTTTTAGACTTTTTTACATTTTACTATCAGTACTTACACATTAGTCAGATATATCCTTTTGAAAAAAGTCTTGCATAACTAATTATTAAAAGGTAAAGGTATTACTTATGGTGTAGTGAGTTCAGGATAATCATTAAGTAAATCTATTTTATGAGAGTATCAAGAACTTTTTATAACAGTTCATCAATTATCATCAATACCTACTAAATAATACAAATCTACATTATTGATATGGCAATATCAATCATACATAACGTATGTTCAGTTTTCTATTATATCATATCAATGAATTGTAGCTATAACATCCTTCAATCTATTCATATTTAATTTATCAGTCAGTTTGATTATTTTTTCTTTTAGTTCTGCTTTCATCTTATATAATAATAGTAAGTAAAAAGGTTATTCTCTCAAAAGGTTATTTCTGACTAAACATCATCTCTTTCAGATAGTATTTTGAAGTCATAATCTCATATTATCTCTACTGTATATATCTTTCAATGTTTACATAGTTCGTTATGTTTCATATTTAACTTTGCTATTCTACTATATTTATTTCATTTATCATCTACTCGGTGTGATATTCAATCATATCGTCATCTTATCTCTACTCAACATAATTTGTAGTCAGATAAATCATTTTCATTATTTCCCATTAGGTGTATTGATTATAGAAGTAAAGAGATTTTAAAAGTTATCTTTCTGATATGAGTGTAAGTATTATCTTGCATAGATAATTATATCATATGTTCTGTATTTTCAAGTCGCTGTTGCTTTATCTAATATATCATTAAATAATGGTAATACTTTTGATGGTATTTGTTTTTTATAAAGATAATTTCACCTACTACTTTCACAAACAATAAAATATCTTCAAGTGTTTTCGTATTCCAAATCATCCAATAAATGTTTTCATTTTACCTCTTTTTTTTCTTGTATGATAGCAACATCTCATACATTTTTACCATAGTCCTCTTTATTTATTTTTTTAACTACTTCATCATATATATCTCCTCGTTTCCATTTACAATATATATGAGAATCAGATGATCTTATTTCTCTAATCTGACTCTCACCTGTGTCAGCTAGAACTTTATTTGAGTTGTCCATTTTTGATTATATAAATAAAAGGATAGGTTATATTATTTCATAGATTTTGCTTTCTTAATTCATCTAATATATCATTTGATAAATGGTACTACTATATATTCTATCAGCTTTATTATAATAATACATATAGCAAATGTGACAAAATAAGCTCAACTTGGTGTACATTCCATAACAACATAATATATATTAAATAAAAGGTAGAGAGGTTTAAAGTATTACTGCTCATTTCTTACAAGGTTTCAATTCTATTCACTCAAATATATTCTTTTGTTTTGTTATTCTTAATAGCTTATTATATATCATAGAAAACATCATAAGTTCTTCATCTGTAAATGGCATTCTTATTTCTCTATTCTGACTTACACTCTGTCAGACATTATTTTCTTTTAAATCTTTCATAATAACAAATTAAATAATAAAGGTATATATAGGGAGACGAGGAAATTCCATCCTCGTACTGTGCAAATTAATAAAGTCCGATACTACTTATAAGTGCTTTGGTTATCTGCAGTTTTTTCATATGGTCACATCTCCCTATATATACCCCCTCAATACATATGAGGGAGAATTTTTAAAAGAGTTATTCTGACAGTAAGTGTATGTATTATCTAAGATTGAAGTATATACATAGAGTTCCTAATCCAACTTGGCTCTGCAACTTTCGGATTTCAAGCGTATGTATATGATATACAATGTAATATATCGTAATTACTTCATCTATTCATACAGGACTTATAGGTTAGTAATGTATTAGCTTTACTATTAAAGTAATCCTCAACACTATCAAACTTATAGAGCCAACAATTTCATCAGTTAGGTATTTTTTGGTCTTTGATAGATTTTCAATCATCAGTCTTTCTCCATTTGATACCTCCCCAATTATTCCAAGATACATTACAAGTACCAGCATAATTTGCACCTATATGAGATTCTGCATACATAATACCAATAGCTATCTTTCGTGATAATCATTTCTTCTCAAAGATTTCTTTTCAAGAGTTATACAAGTTCCGATTGTTACATAATGGTGATTTTTGACCTCTAATATTAACTTTACATATGTTATCCATAAGAGCATTATCAGTAATGCTTCAATAACTTCTGATTGTCGCCCCTACCTCCTTTCTCTTCTCCAAGAGTGGTTGTGTAGGATTGACTATTGAAAAGATGAACCACTCAATAATGATTGAGTGAATTTCTTCATCTCTGCATTATCATTTGCAATAACTTGTTTACCTGATTGCATTGCTACTCTTGTTAGAGTTTCTGTACTATCTAAATTCTTGTAATTTCTTTTTGCTTCTAAATCATACTTTACACAGGCATCAATTGAACCAGCTCTACATTGTTCTTTGATTGATAGTTCAGGAACTCTCATACTTTGGTTATAAGCAAGAACACTAATAACACTAACAGAACATAGACAAACCAGTCAGATAATAACTTTTGCATTGAAGGTCATTGGTAATGAATAAGCCCCACTACGACTATAGGTGCTAAAAGGTTATTTAGTGTCGTATAATTGATTTGATAAACTTTGGATTGTTCTTTAGTCAATGGTATCTGATTCGATACAAGGAGCTTCTCCCAACTGACTATGTAGGTTATAGTCATTTTTTTCTAAATTGCAAGTGATTTTTATACTTTTTATAAGTAAAACATCAAAACAACTCCCAAAGTGGTATAATTATTATATAATATATTTACTTTTTTTATTTTTTGGAGTCTTTATATTATATAGTATATATATAATTATTTAAGATAAGTATAATCTTTCGATAGATTTCTTATAGAGTCTTGTCTACAATCCCTTATATATAGTATAAGTAATTTAATATTATCATTAAGATAATAGAAAAAACACTAATCACATAATTGTGAGTACTATAATATAAGAGAAAGTAAACAGATAGCTGATATCAACGCTATTTTACAGATAAGTGTCATCTCTACGATGAGTTTCTTATTTTCGTCCGTTGGTGTAATAATCCCAAAACTTACACCGAGCTTAACCTACTCCTACTTGGTAACTAATATATTTTGTATAAACAAAAAGACTATTAGTGTAATCAGGTGTTGTAATATAATACAATCATAAAGATCATAGTCATATAAACTGAATACACTAATAATCTTTCTATAAGTGTATTATATTACAACACACTATATATAAGACTATTTTATTAAAAAGCAAGAGATTTTTAGACTTTTTTTTACTATTCCATAGCTAATCATAAAGCTCAAAGAAAAAATAAGATTTGTAATACTCCTGATGTAATTTTTAACCATTTAGGACAATCTTTCCATCATCAAAATACAATAACTGTACCAATAACTTGTCCTGCAAACATAGATAATCATAGTAATTCTAACATAATAATATAATATAAGAAATAAAAACTTTATATGTATTCGTACTCTCACTTTGTCAGATAAATCCTTTTTGATATTACCCAACAAACTTATAATGATTACCTATCTTCTCATAATTATTTTCTATGAAATGTTTAACATCTATCCAACTTATATTATGTACTACATAGAGATACTTTACAAGTTGGTGTTTACTTCGTAGTCTGTCTTTGTGTTCTTGTAGCATTAGTGTGGTGGATTATGGATTAAAAGAATGATTTGATATGTTCTCGTAATGAGTGTTTAGGTGTTCCTTTGTTTGTGTTTATAAGCTCTGTATTATTTCAACTCATAATTTCAGAATCAGTTTCCCAAAATTTGTGATTATATACTTCATATCATTTTTTAAACTTATCAACTCAAAAATCTATAGTATTCAAAACTTTATTTTCTGACTTTACATTCGTTTTTTTGATAGGATTTCTTAATTTTATTTGTAATCAATCTCATTCAAATTTTACATAATCATTCCACTCTTTACTCTCATTCTTAACCAAAACTTCCTCCTTACTCTTACGAGGTTTTCTGTCAGGACTAGCCTTTTTACATACATCACTTTCTTTATTATCTCTAATTACTAATGT
>ERZ869921.210-NODE-210-length-38770-cov-21.546662_pt1 | contig 38770 bp, 51 predicted proteins | sample MGYA00579310_ERZ869921 | MGnify/ENA primary metagenome ERZ869921 (study PRJEB32216, sample SAMN09231816) | wastewater metagenome | place: USA: Maryland | collected 2016-06-21 | study: EMG produced TPA metagenomics assembly of the PRJNA472060 data set (Reclaimed... | reverse complement strand
GGTAATGAAATAGTTGGTGCAAGAAAGATAAATGTAACCCAGCCACGTCCTTCTATAGGCGTCGACGGTCTTTTGGGTGAGCTAGAAGCTAGTTCTGTACAAAGTGCTGCGCAAAGACAACAGGAACAAGCTATTCAGCAGGCAGATAAAGAACTTGCTGTTAAGAGTAAGAGTAAAGAACAATCTGGGATTGATTACGTAAATTCTCTGTTAAACCAACAGGGTCAAGTAGAACTTACCGACAAAGCTCTGGAGGAGACGGGTTTTAATCAGGCTGAATCAGATCTTAAGCAAATCAATAACGATATCCTTGCTGAACAGAACTCTCTCCGAAGACAAATTCAAGAAGTCGAAAAGAACTCAGGTGGGATGTTTGCTGGCGGAGTAAACCAAGAGATTGAACGTATTAAGAACATTTCTCTTGCCAAGCAAGCTGATCTTTCAATCATTCAACTCGCAAAACAAGGTAGGTATGACAGTGCAAAAGCTATTGCTGATCGTAAGGTTGCAGTTCAAATGGAGCAGAATAAGAACATACTTGAAGCACGCCGTCTTACATATGAGGAAAATAAGGCTGATTTCACTAAAGCAGAGCAAAGGCAGTTCGAACTCAAGCAGAACATGCTCCAAAGACAACTAAACATAGAAGAACAAACTGCTAAGACACTTTCAGATACTCGTATTGATATGATTCGTTCAGCATCTGAACAGGGTGCTCCTCGATCAGTTCTTGAAGCTATTCAGCAGGCAAACACTGCAGAGAAAGCAATTGCTGCAGCAGGACAATACGCAGGAGACATTCTCGATCGTCAGTTTCGCTTGGCTGATATTGCATTTAAACAAAAGCAGACAATGCTTTTAGGTGAACCTACTGCTAAAGAAAAACAAGATGCGGAAGCTGCACTTAAAGAAAAAGAGGCCTCTATTCCTGTTATGAAGGATAAGATTGCAGCAGTAGGAATTCTTTCTGAACATCCAGGGCTTGATAGCCGTGTTGGAACAAATGTCGCTGCACGACGTCTATTTGGTGCTAAAGATAGGTATTCTGGAGCAGGTCAAGACTTTGCTGGGGGTATTCATAAGCTTGTTGGAGGTATGACACTCCAATCCCTTATTGATGCAAAGAGTCGAGGAGCATCTTTCGGAGCCCTTTCAGATGGAGAGCTTCAAATTCTTGCCAATTCTGCTACCGCCTTGAATGACTGGGAGATCAAAGATGAGACGACTGGAAAGCCTACAGGAGTTTGGGATATCGATGAAGCGTCGTTTAAAAGAGAACTTGCAACAATCAAGAGTCTTACCGAACGCGCAATTCTTTTGAGTGGAGGTTCACTTTTGGATTCCGATGAGGCAGAAGCATTAAATTCTGTTTTTGGACCAACCAACGTTAACAGTTCAGCAGCTAGCTATTACTAATATGCCTTTCAATCAAAAAGAACAAGAAATAATAAGATTCGGTTTAGAAAACGGTAAGAGCCGTCAAGAAGTCGAATTCGCTTTGAATAAATATCGTACAGGTGCAACCTCTCCAGAAGCGGATACTCAGCCACAACAACCTTCTGCTCCTGCAGGTGGAATCATAGGTAATAACATTCGAGAGGGTATTTCAGGTCTTAAAACTACTTATGGTGGTGGTCCTAACAGTATTGGTGCAAAGATTATAGATAATGTTAAAACTGGCGCAAAAGACATTCAGGAAGGAGTCTCTGGTGTAACTGATGTTTTTGGAAGAGGAGATGCTGCAAATGTTGCTGCCAAGACAAAGATTGCAAAAGGTGTAATTAAGGCTGGAGCTCGTACTGCGGGAGATGTTGCTGGTGCTATTTATGCTCCAGTTGCTGCTGCAGTAGGTGCTACTGGTATTGGTAAGGTTTTTGACAAGGCAGCTAATGCTATTGTTGATTCCCCACTTGGACAAGCAATAACAAATAACAAAGCAGTTCAAGACTTTGCCATGAATCACCCTAACGCAGGGGATGATTTTAGTCGCGCAATGAGTCTTGCTTTTGCTGCACGCGATAAAGGGAAGATTGATCCTAAAACTGTAGTTCCTCGTACAGTAGAGCAAGTCAAAAGTGCTGGAAGTAAGATTACTAGTCCAGTAAGAGCTCTCGAGAACAAGGTTGCAAATTCTGAATTCATGAATAAGTCAGTAGATGAAATGCGTTCAAATAAGGTACGGAGTGGATATATGGAGCAAAATAATCGAGTTAAGAGTGTTAATAATGCGTTTAAGGAAGGTACACGTACATATAAAGGACTTGATGGTAAGACAGAAAAAGTCACACCTGTAGATACACTCAGTAAGAACAATATAAAACCAGAAATCAACAATGGAACTATTGATATGGGAGATTATAAAAATGGAATTGGTGGTCTTGGACGAATCAAAAATATTGTAGATGATATCGACAACCAAATAGTCACTAAGATTGGTGATGGCAGTACTAATATCGAGGCCTTCAAGAAAGCTACTATTGCAGAAATTAAAAAGAACTCTTCTCTGAAGCAAACAGGAAAAGTGGAGCCAACTCTTCGAAAGATCGAAACGGTATTCGATGACTACAAGAACTCTTATGGAGAAAATATTAGTAATAAGGAGATAAACGCTATTCGTAAGGCAATGAATAACGAATGGAATCCCGAGACTGTTGATGCTGCACGTGCTGTAGGTAATGCTGCACGCGAGATTGTATATAACACAACTCCTGATAAAGCCGTTAAAGCTCTATTGCAAGAACAAGGAAAGCTCCTTGCTGCTAGAACATATGCAGAAGCTATTAACGGTACAAAAGTTACAGGAGGAAGACTTGGAAACTACGCAATGAGGACAGGAGGAGCAGTTATTGGATCTACTATCAAAGATGTACCAATTATTGGTCCAATTGCTGGTATGTTGGGAGGAGAATACCTTGCTCGAGCAATGCAACAATCTCAGTTTACTTCTTTCGGAGCAGAACTTAAAGCACTCGCTCAGCGATCAAATAAAAGCCAACCGATAAAGAGTGCTAGTGCTACACCAAAGAGTTCCATATCTCCTAAGTCTAGTTCAAATTTCCCTACTGGTAAAGCCCCAGCTATCCCCATGGAAGGCTCAATTGAGCAATTAATTGAGAAGAACGGAGGATTCAAAGCTGGTACGCGCGCCATTTTTGACACTGCACTACAGACTAAGGATAAGGCGGGACTTCTCAAGATTCTTCCTGAGATTCCAGAAGCATATAAGACTCAATTTTCGAAAGAGATAGTAAAAATAATTGGATCATAAGCATATGAAACAGTTCACCCCCGAACAAATAAGGAAACTCAAGGCAGCCGCTGACATTGTGGAGAATGGTGATTTGGCGGTGATCAAAAAGATCATTGAATTTGGAGATATCATTGAGGAAAGTGTGTCCAATTTAGAGGAAATAAAGGAGCGAACCATTTCTGCAGTTGAAAAAATTGAGAAAATGGAAGAGATTCGACAGCCTGTTGACGGTAAACCTGGTCGTGATGGAAAGGATGCTGTCATTACAGATGCTGATCTTGCTGCAATCGCTGCTAAAGTTAAGGTTCCTGTAATTGAGAAGGTTATTGAACGAGTTGAAGTTGTGAAAGAACAGCCAATAGTAACTAATGAGATAGTTAAGGAGATAATTAAAGAAGTTCCGATTGAAGAGACTCGAGACAAACTCGAAGCTTTGGAAGGAGATGAACGTCTTGATGTAAAGGCAGTTAAAGGTATTAAGAATTATGATGATGAGATTGCAACTCTCCAAAATCGTACCCAACTGCTCGTTCAAATAGCTTCAACAAGGACAAATTCATCGAGTAGTTCTGCTGGTAGTGGTGGACATATTATACAGGATGAAGGAGTTTCTCTTACTCAACGTTCTAAACTTAACTTTGTTGGTGCTGGGGTAACCGTAACCGATGACGCAGGAAATGATGCAACCCTTGTAACCATATCAACCAGTTCAGGTGCTGGGTATCAAACTGTAACCTCGGGATCAATTAATGGAACAAACACTGTTTTCACCTGGGCTGTAGCTCCGAATGCCATTGTCGTTGATGGTGTTTCGATGAGAAAGGTTGCAGCAGATGGAACAGTGAATTGGACAGGTACAACAACGACAACATTAACAGTAGCTCCTAATTTTGACATTTATGGTGTGGCTTAATAATAAAACTATGAAAAAACTACTTACACTTTTAATACTTATTGCACTCTTTATACCAAATACAGCATTTGGAGCTTTTGCAGTCGGATGGAATGCCACATCGACAGCACAAGGTTGGATATGGCCGAATCTTGTTAACGGAATATCACAGAAGGTTGCAGCTTTCAATTTCATAGCTAGTTTCTTCACATCCACATCGACGACAGCTTCAACTTTTCCTTATGCGTCTACGACAGCAATCTCTGGAACTAATGCATACTTCACGAAGCTCGGGAATCTTACATCTAATGGTTTTGTAAAGACTTCTGGTAGCGATGGAACACTTTCAGTCGATACAACTACGTACGAATCAGGACTTACGGCAGGTGACGGACTCACCAGAACATCCAATGACTTTGATTGCGATATTGCATCAGGTTCCGTATTCGGGTGTCTTTCATCAGCCGATTGGACTACGTTCAATAATAAACAGGCAGCAGGAAACTACGTAACAGATCTTACTGGAGATGTGACAGCATCAGGTCCAGGAAGTGCAGCAGCTACTCTCGCAACCGTTAACAGTAACGTCGGTTCATTCACCAATGCAAACATCACAGTCAACGCTAAGGGATTGATTACTGCTGCTTCTAACGGCACTGGTGGAAGTGGAACAATAGATGGTACAGGTTTCGCAGGTATGATTGCTTCTTGGCTCGATGGAGATACTATTCAAGCAACATCAACAATAGTTGGTTCGCATCTAGTCGCAACATCAACAACAGCAACATCAACATTTGCTGGTGCTTTGCAGTTAGGTACTCGTATGAACATGAATGGTGCAAAGTTATTCGACCAGTCATACAATAAATATCAATCATCTGGAATAACTAATGAACAGATTTCCTGGCATAATATTACTCGTCCTGCAACGTTTAACCCTTCCAGGGAGCGTCTAGCCACATTTAAGAACATCGTTCAGACAAACAATAGTATTACGGGAGGAGTAGGTATCTCAGGTGCGACATTCGTACCAGGAGTGGATCTTCTTTTCATGGTAGATAATAACTCTGTAAACGTAAGTATCTACAATGCCGCTCAAGTAGATGGTACAGAATTTGGTAACATTACATTTTCTGGCTTTAGTGATCCAGAAGGTTTGACACTTCTGTGGGTTACAAATGATGCTAATGGTGTTCCTGATAAGGCAGTCTTTGCAGTGTCTGAAGAGCAGATAAACCAAATCACTCTATTTGAATGGGACTTACAAGCAACCAGTGGCACGATTACAAAAAGTGATTGGCCGACAATAGATGCAACAAACATGTTTGCAGAAAGTGCAACACTTGGTATGGAGGCTCTTACGTATATACCTGATATAAACTCTATTTTTACGTGTAACCAAGCAGCTACTGAATGCCGTATTATACCTCTCGATGGATCACTTACTCCAGCAGCAACAGAACCTTTTGATGCCACAACCGTGTGGTCAGGTGCAGGTATTCCAAACCTTAATGATCTGACCTGGGATCAGAGTACAAAGATGGTTATTGCTATCGGAGATGAAACGGGTGTATCTAATGCTAACCAGGATATCTGGATGTTTGACCCTTATTCAGGAACTATTATCGAGTATTGGAATAACTATGTAACAGACCTTGGACTTACAACAGCAGCAGGATGGGTACAATCAGAAGGTATCGCCATTTCACCAGACGGACAAAATCTTTGGGTTACATCGGAAGGTAATGAAATAGCATGGCTTCGTCGGTCTAATGTTGAACAAAGTTCTTACTTTTCAGGTAATGTTGGAATAGGAACATCATCTCCGTATGCCAAACTCTCCGTAGTAGGTGAAACAGTTGCTCGTAACTTCACTGCAACGACAACGGCAACCTCTACTCTTCCACGTCTTGAAACAGCTGGACTAAACAACACTGGATTCTTTACGTTTGATGGTATTACTGGTTCTACCTGGGCTTCTTTCTGTACATCTATAACGGGAAGTGCATCTTTGTGTGATGGTAACGATGCAACTGGAGGTGGTGGTGGTGGTATAGGAACAGTCTCCACATCTACGAATGAAACATCTGGTTATGTTCCTTACTGGACATCAACCAGTGGTACTCCAGCAACACTAGGCTCAGATTCTGGTATGCAATATAGTGCAGCCAGTGACAGACTTACTGTAACTAATGCAAGTACGACTGCTCTCTCCGTATTAAATACTCTGTATTCAGCCTTATCAAATGATCTTTCAACGAGTTTCGATGCACTGTGCTTTGGTTCTGATCCAGGTGTTGGATTTTATGGTTTTCCATTTTGTCTAAGATGGGATAAAACAAATAACCGTATGTTCTTCAACGACGGCAATGGTGCCCCACTCAGTATCCAGGCTAATACACTGTATTCTACTGGTATCTCAAACTCAGGCAGTATAGATAACCTTACTGGAAGAATAACAACATTAAACGCATCAAGTACAAATCTATCTACAACTTACGCTTCTTCGACACGATACTTCGGAGCTGATTTGGTTGATTGTGACAATACCACAAATTCGAAATTGCTTTGGTCAGATACTGGAAGATTCTTATGTGGAACTGACCAGTCAGGCAGCGGAGGAACTGGAAATGTTGCAACTTCAACAGGTGAAACTGCAGGAAATCTGGCATATTGGACATCTACGAACGGAACACCTGCGACCCTTGGAAAGATATCGACAACATCAGTAACTTGTACTGGTTCAGCTACTTGTGATCCATTCACAGTAATTGGTGCTTCACCTATAACAATAAATGCTTCTGCTGGAAGTGGAGTAGGTCTCGCTACTTCAACCCCAATGGTTGATACCTATGTTGTCTATGGCACAGGAGCAAGCACAGTTGGTGCAGAAGCGGCATTTACTTATGATGATGCTACTAACATTCTTTCTGTAGGCACAGCATCCTCATCTCAGTTTATAGCAGGCCAAGCATCAGCAGCTTCTCCATCGTACACATTTACGGGTGCAGGAAATTACGGTCTTTACTATAATGCCGACAATTCAATAAGAATGTCTGGTGCTGGTAATGATGTCATGAGGTGGACAAATAGTGGAACCTTCGCATTATCACCTATATCAGGAACAAACTCTAAAACATTCAGATTAAATCCAGATGCTGGTGCTGTCGGTACCCCTACATATGCTTTCGACAATGACGCGAATACAGGTATCTGGTCTCAATACGCAGATGCACTTAACCTAGCAGTAGGTGGTGCAGAACTATTCAGGGGCGATATTGCTTCAACAACATGGTTCTCAACACGAAACACATTCACAAACGCATCAACGACAAATGCAACAGTCTCATCAAACTTGTGGATCACGCCTTTGACTTCAGCTTTGATCCAAACTAATGCGGCTGGATTAACTTCAGAGTATGCAGGAACTACATGTAATGATTCTGTTATCACATCACTTACAGCATTAGGTGTAGGAGACTGTGTGAAGGTTGATCTAAACCTCGGTGCGATGGTAACTGGATCTCTTCCTCTTGCTAACATGGCAGCTTCTACAATCTCTGGTATATCTCTTGGTTCAAACCTTGCAGACTTAACAGCTACCAACGGAACACTAACATTCTCAGGTACTTACAACGGATCAACAGCACGCACAATCGGTTTGAATCTTGCAAATGCAAACTCATGGACAGCACGACAGAACTTCCTTAATGCTTCTTCAACCCTATTGAGTTCAGGAGTTTCCTACTTCGGAGCAACCGCAACAACAACAATCTCTGGAGACGGATCAATCACCATGCCTTCAGGTTCTACGTTTACAAAGACAGGAACAACAGATGGTTGTGCAACCTGGGCTTCAGGAGTTCTTGGAACAACAGGAACCGCTTGCGGATCTGGCGGAGGTGGAGGATCATCTGGTGGAACTTGGTCTACAACAACATCAACAGTATCTGGACGACTTGTGAACTACTCCAATAACAATAGCGATATTGTTGCAATCGGAAGTAACTCAACAACTACGGCAGAGTTCTTCTTCGATCCGAATGTTGTGACTGCAAATATCGGTAACTCGGTTCCTCCACAACTAAGTGCGTTTGGAACAGGCTATCATCCATTTATGATCGCAAGTACATCAAACGATGTAATTGGAATGAACATATTCAACAGAAGCGCAGGAAGCCAGGCTGGTACAGGTATATTCTTTGCAGGTGCAAATACTCCTATTACGGGTGCTGGAGCAGCAGCAACATATTACGGAGGATTGGTGCATGTTGGTCCGAACTTCAACGGAGTACCACTTGGTTTCGGTGCAGCAACACCTAACTCATTATCACTGTATAACACCGATGGACGTCTCATTCTTGGTTCAGCAACTACTACTGGAGAAATCGACGGATACGTAGGTATGGGTAGTTTTGCGGGAGGAGTTCCAGACTTTACTGTAATCAGCAACGGAAATTTCGGTATCGCTACAAGTAGTCCTTACGCACGTCTATCAGTAGTAGGTGAAACAGTTGCTCGTAACTTCACTGCAACATCTACAACTGCGACTACGACTCTACAAGGAGGACTTAACGTAGGACAAGGCGATTTGGTAACAGACTTCACGACAGGTGTTACTACGATAAACGGAAGCATCCAAGGTAACTTCTCATTCGATGATGATGCTGGATTTGTTACCGCAATGGACTTACCAGTTGTATCAGCAGCAAACGATACAACCCAAGGTTACACATTCAACATTGATGCTACTACAACTCCACCATTTACCATCTACGGTGTATCTGGAGGATCTGGAGGACTTAAGAGATACGGTGTTGGTGTAGCAACTACTTCTCCATGGAGGACACTGGGAGTTACTGGAACTGTTGCAATATCTGGACTCACTACATCTTCTGGAACTCCAAACTCAGTATGTATTAACTCCACAACGAAAGAGATAACAGAAAACGCTGCACTTACCTGTACAGTATCCGATGAGGAACAGAAGAGTCCTTTGAAAGCTCTCGATTTCTCAGCCCTGGATATGATATCTGAAATTAAACCTAGTTCATTCTCCTACAACGACCAACCAGATCGTCTTCGCTACGGATTTGGTGCACAGTCACTCCAGGCAGTTGATCCTCGTCTTGCAGACGGATACGACAAGGACGGTATAGCCCGCTCAATTGACCTGCCAGCTCTTACGGCAATCAACACCAAGGCTATCCAGGAATTGGCTGCACGTGAGGACACTGCTGGAACTGGTGGAAGTACACAGGATAAAATCCAGTGGATTGTCATTATCTTGCTTGCAGGATGGTGTACAATATTAACAATTAAACGAAAATAAACATGGAACCAATAATGGACATTTCGGAGGCATTATTCAAACTTACTAACCAGCGGGATTTCAAGCTAGAGGAAGTATCGGCACTAAACGTGGCGATAAAGGATATAAAAGATCGCTATCAGTTCTCATTTAATGAACTGGATCAAGTTAAGGCAGAAAAAGAACAGCTTGTATTAGATAAGAACCAGGCAGCTGCGGAACGTGACTTCCATAGAGTTGAAGCAGAAAATGCAAAAGCAGAAGTCGAGAGATTGAAAGATGTGATTGATAATTCAGAAATTAGTCCCGTACTTGAAATCAACCGTTAAAAACTATGAACAAACTCAAAACAACACTCAAAATAACGGTTCCTATGTTGATTGTTTTGGGCGTGCTCATACTGTGGAGCGGTAGTGTAAGAGCTATACAGATAAAAGGAACACTCAATACTTCTAAGATAGGTGTTACAACAACCAATGATTCATTAAAAAATGGTCTGGTTGGTCATTGGACGTTTGATGGTAAGAATATGTTGAATGGAAAAGCTTTAGACATTTCAACTAGCGGTTTTAACGGTAGTCCTACAAACATCGCAACCTCTACCTTCTATGCTCCAGGAAAGATTGGACAAGGATTAAATTTTGATGGGGTAGATGATTATATCAGTTTCGGAAACATAGGGTTAATGGATCAAGAGCCTTTTTCTGTTTCAGTATGGTTTTACGCCAACAACCCTGTATCAGGTAATAACCAGGTATTAGTGAGTAGTTCCGATGGCCAAGGTTTGACTGATACTACAACGGATGCTCAGTATCTTATGCTCAATTCAAGTGGACAAATAACAGCATTCTCACATAGAAGTACAGCAGGAGCTGGTGCAGTTGGTACTGTTGCATCCGCTAATACGTGGTATCACGCAGTTGGAGTATACGAAAATTCTGCTCTACGACATGTGTATGTAAATGGAGTATTTATAGCTTCTAACACTGGTGGTGAAGCCGTTAACACTCCAAATAATCTTAGAATTGGTTCCAGAAATCATAGTGGTGGTGAAGCACAATTTTTTGATGGAATAATCGACGACGTCCGTGTATATAACCGTGTGCTATCTGCATCAGAGATAACAAAGCTCTATAACATTGGAACTTCCAGGTTTGCAGAAAGCCCTACTGATTGGATGAAAGATGGTCTGGTAGGCTATTGGACTTTTGATGGTAAGGATTTTCCTAATGGCAAGGCAACGGATGTTTCAGGTAATGGAAACAGTGGCAGTCCAGCTGGCATAGCTACTTCTACATTCTATGCACCTGGAAAAATTGGCCAGGGTGTGAGGTTTGATAGTGACAGAGCGGATAGAATACTAACCTCGTTACAACTCAACTCAACAGCATCTGGATTATCTACGTCAATGTGGGTAAAAACGAATAATGAATCTCTTGCCAACCAGGTGTTATTTGCTGAGCAAACGTCGGGTGCAGTTACCTTAACTCTATTCTATAGAGGATCTGAAAATGCTTTCAGTTACATCAATGAGTACAATGTTACTGATAGTCAGGGTGGTTGGAATTACACACTTGATGAAGGTTGGCATCACATTGTTCTGGTAGAACCTTACTCAGGTGGAGATGTTGATAACGCATCTTTTTATGTAGATGGAGTTTTAGTAACTTCACTGTTTGCTGGTGTAAACTTAAACCCATCTACAGCCAATTTTATAATCGGAAACCGTAAAGATGCTGATCTTGCATGGAGTGGAAACATCGACGATGTCCGAGTATATAACCGAACTCTTAGTGCAAATGAAGTATTACAGCTTTATAATAAAGGAAGATTCTAATGAATAAAGAGGCAATACAAGACTATATAGATGATAACGTAAGGAAGTCTACCGACTCCTCAATACAAGCCCTCACAAGTCTCGTTCGGAGTTTGCAAGAAGATAATAGAAGGCACCGAGAAGAGGAGTTGGAATCACGCCAACTGTATCGCATGGAGATGCTCAATACCGTAGAGAACATCGTTAAGGTAACAGTTAACGGTAAAATAGATGCAGCTAACAAGAAGCTAGATATGCTTATCGAAAGAAGTGAACCTGTCATCAAGCAATTCGAGGAAAAACAGATTGTAAATAAACAATTTGGCCTCATAGGAACAACGACAGGTAAGTTCGCAGCATTCATTGGATCGTTAACCGTAATAGGAGCAGCATTTATATGGTTTGGTAAAATATTATATCAATAAAAAACATGATTAAAACATTAGAATTATACTGTCCAGTCAAACCATACATTGTCACCCAGCCGTGGGGTGAGCGTAACGATGCTTACTTACGTTTCGGTTTCTCGAGACATAACGGTGTAGACTTTTTGCCAGACAAGGACAAGATCGTAAAGGCTATGTGCGAAGGAACCGTAACGTCTATAGGCAACAATCCTACAGGTTCTGGTATCTATGTCCGTTATAGAACTGATCTAGTCATGTGCGAAGGTGTAGAGTGCTATGTAGAGTTCTATTTAATGCATGCGGAGAAAATTCTTGTGAACATTGGCGATAGGGTTAAGGTAGGAACACCACTTCTTATTGCAGACAATACTGGATTCTCAACAGGTGCACACACTCATATTTCTGCATACAGAATTAGTAAAGAAGGGAGAAGATTAGATAATGATGCATCAGTTAACAATACATTTGATTTTACAAAGTATTTCAATGGAAAACATGCTGATGATACAGAAGCTCTGTTACCATTCAATAACGATATCCGATATAAGGATGAAGGTCAGGAAGTAAAAAGACTCCAAATGTTCCTATCAAATATTGGTTATTTCGACATTGAACCAACTGGCTACTTCGGCGATATCACTAAAGCCGCTCTATACGAATTTCAAAAGAAGTACGTAGCTATCGATACTTTCTCCTCTCTACAAGTGTGGATTAATAAAGGTCGAGCCGCGCTAAAATTGACGCGGGCAGCAATTAATAAATTAATTTAAATTAACATGCAAAACACAAAAGATTTAGGAATTCTATCTTCAAGTGAGAACCCACAAAAGTTAGCAGATACAGTCAAAGGGCTTATTATCGGTAGTTCAGCGCTCATTATTTATATCGCGCATTTATTTGGCGTTGAGTTGATTACGGAACAGATTTCAGAATTCGCAATTGTATTAAGTACAAGTGCTGCTTCAATATTGACTATCTATGGTTTGGTTAAGAAAATTGTGATAGCTATTACTAAGAAGTTTGGAGTATAATACATACATCTTAAACTTCTTCACTAAATAAAACGAAGTTAATAAGATACAGGAACCCTGGGCATCCAGGGTATTCTTGTACCTATTATTTTTTACATAACCATGGTATTGTGTGATAGATGAAGGAAAACTATTTTATAACATTCGGTAAGTCGGCAATAATATACACCGTTGTATACGGAGCATCCTTCTTTCTCCTTGAGTGGGCTATAATCCAACTGTTCCAGAAGATTGGTATTCTCCATTGGTTCATATAAAAAGTCACACATTTTCTGTGTGACTACCGACGCTACTCACCACCGTTTCCGTAATTATTGTCGTCGCGTTCGTTTTGGCGTTCCCGTGCGTCCGCTTGACGTTCGGACTTTTCTTCACTTGTTTCACCAGAAACGAGCGACACAATTTCCTGCACGAACCCGTCTTTTTTATCGGCCATAACTCACCTTTCGTTTTTATAGGCATATCGCTCTCAAGAGTTTGTACAGTACCCTCGAAAGTACACCTATCTAAATAGTAGGTTATTATATAATAACTGTCAATGTAAAAAAGACCGCCTAACGTTTGTTAAGCGGCTTGAGCATGAGTTTCGGTATTTTCATACCACGAAGGAATTTGGACTTAAACGTCCAGCGTTTGGATTTCTTTTTTCTTTTCATCTATATCCATTCTACACCCAACAAGAAGACCCTGCCAGGAGAGATGGCAGGGCTTGCTAGGGGAAATGCGCCAGTGGGTAGGAAGATTTGTAATTATGAGAGGCGCGGGAGGATGTTGGCTCGCATCGGCATGAAGGGACCAGGCTTGGCATACTTCATACGAAGGAGTGTAAGGTACTGGAACGCAGGAAGCTCAACCTTTGGGAGTCTATCCTTGTGACGATATGTACGTTTCATGCCTAACTTATTATACCATATTTACTTGATCTCTTCTTTAAGTGATTGTAAGTATTGTATGATGTCGGAGAGGGCTTGGTTGTAACCTCTATCTATTAAGTATCCGTCACCAGTGCCATAACCATGTTTTTTCCCATTCACCCTCTCAATCACCTCATCGAGTAGACGTTTGTGAGAGGAGGCGATGAAGGATTTGAGGTCTTTGGATAACACTTCAGTGTCCCAGTCTGTACCCGCGGCTTCAAATCCATTAACTAACTTACTTAACGGAAACACTTTATCAAACTCCGCCATTATCTTTTCAAAGAATGTAGTCATTTTATTTACTCTTTAGTTTGTAATTCATTTTGTAATTGTGTTAAATCTTCTACCATTCCTTCACCAAGTCCACGACCTTTAGGTGATTCATCAGGGTCTTTAAGTATAAGTCCAATATTTACTCCCCACATCATCTTCATCATAAGAACTTTATGACACAGCTCTGTATAATCTTTAACAAAATCTTCGTTCTCTTTTATCAACTGTTCTGATTCTTTTTGCGCAAGTAATCTCTTCATATTTTTATTATTACTCCGAGAAATGGTAAGTAATGATCTACTTACACTTCTTAGAATACAGATATACCGAAAAAATTAATGCAATAACACCGTACACATAATTTTCAGTCATAAATGCTGTCCATGCAGCAAGCATCAGTATATTTGAATTCAATATATATTCGTTTATTGGTCTCATATTATTTAATTATTAGTGTTTCTTCATTAACCCAGATCGTTCCTTCTCCATTTACTGGTTGTATCTCACACATAACTCTTCCAAACTTCGTTTTCTTGTTAACCATAAATACTTCAACTTCCATGGAGTCCTTACTACGTTCTGATGATGCTTTAACTCGATAATAAAGTTTTTTCATGTTTTTAATAACCTAATTCTGTTTGTTTATTTTCTTCTAATGTTTCCTTATCTTCATAATCAGATCCTCTAAGGTTTGGATTCTTCTGTAATACTTGTCTCCATGCTCTGTCATATGTACTTGCATCTATAATCAAGTTCTTTAATCCTGACTTATCAATACCTCTGTCTACGTTGTACTTATTCCATAACAACCACGCTATGAAGCTGTTCTTATTCTTTCTCTCTCTTGCCCTCGTTATAGTCTCCAGATGACCTTTGATCTCATCATAAATAGTCATGATAGTTCGTTGATTAGTATTTCAATTCTTGGATTTTTCTTATCAATGTACTTTCTGGCCAATATCTCTACAATTTGACGATCATCGTCCCATAGTATGCCTTTCATTGCGTCAAAAGTGCCCTTTAATAGATTATCTAGATCAGAAAGGTTACTAGATACGTAGAAGTCTATATCGACGCCTATATCGCATTTTAAAGCCTTCCCTCTATATTTAGCTTTCATCTCCCATGCGATTGACTCTTTGGCATTTTTGCCTTCCTTAGTTAAGAATCTCCTACCTTGGTACATCCTGTTTACTGATACTGGTTTTGTTTTAAGAACTATTTTCTTCATTTTGGATCTTCAATTACGATTCCTAGAGATGCTACCTCTGCTCTGATTCGTTCAACGTACTCTCCGAAATCTGTTTTGTTCAATTCCGATGTCGATCCTGGCATCCGTATATCTGTTCCCTTCCACTTCACTAGCTTTGGTGGAAGGAACTTTCTCTTCATGATCTCGTGTACCTCAGTTTCGCTGTATCCTGTTGCATCAGCTATTGATTTATAAACTACACCCCACAGCCAACTGTTCTGGTTCTGACTTCGTACACCTCTTTCCTTATCAATCTGTACTACCAGTGCTTTTCCATCTGTCTGTTCGAGAAATTTCAACCAAGCACCGAGATTATCAGGCTTAAGCTGGAGATCTTTCGATTTACAGTAGAATAGAGGCATTATAAGGGTATAGAATCTGCATCAATCTCTCTTTCTTCGACCTGTGGCTTTTCTAATTTGTCTTCTGTAAGTGAGAATCCATACTTACCTTGATAACCATCGCTCAACTTACAGGAGAAATACTTACCACCATCCTTGCCATCCTTTAACCAACATCCACCGACGTTCATGTATTTCTCACCAACCTTTAGAGATATATTGTAATCTGGTGACTTTTCGTTCTTCTTTTCCTTGGCTTTGAATATGCTGAAGTTTTTCATGTGTTTTATATTAATTATTAGAATGGTATGCCATTATCTTCCTCGGTCTTACTCGTTTTACGCATTTCATCTGCTGAAGCAATACCATCGAGAAGTCCAATATTAGCGAAACCGAGTGCGCGGCCTATTGCAGATGTTTCCGCCACTTCTAACGCTACTCCTCCCATCATTCCCTTACCCCACTCTGCTTGAGAGTATCCATTGAAGTATCTTGCATCAGCAGAAGTAGTAGGTCCAATTCTTATTGTTGCTTTAATGATAACTCTTGTTTCGTCATTAGACACAATTTCTGTTGAAATCCATCCATCTGGATGCAATCGATGAAACTCCTTAACTCTTTCTACAACAGGGACATACTCCTTACCTTTTATGTTTATTGTTTTCATATTATTTTGTTATTTTAGTTACAATTGATGCGTCCCCCATAGCGCATCTTAGGCCACTTACATGTGTTCCGTTCTCGAAAGACACTTTTACTGGTTCCTTATTTTCAATCACCTCTTCTATTAATGGAATAAGACTGATATCTTCAAAGCAATATTTATCTTCTTGCGAAGAGGAAAGATCCGTCTTTATGTACATAGAATATGTCTTAAAGAAAACTCCACTTTTCTCATACGCAGTTATATAACCCTTGTGTGCACCATTATTTGATCCGAAAATTGCTGTGTGAATAGGGAAAGTAATACCTACAACTATAATCGGAAATAACACTGCAAGAATGAAAATACCTACCATTTTTTCTAAATCATATAGCATATTAGTATGGTTCATTATTAGTATCCTTCTCTAGTAGTATCTTGTGCTTCTTTCCACTGCTTCCGTAGTGGCCGTAATCTATTGATACTCCATCCACGTTTCTCTCAATCTCCTGCTTCTTACTCTCACTCGGATACTGGTTAAAGTACTCGGCCGTCTGTTGTATCAACATTTTCATATGTTTTCTTCATTAACTCCGCCAATCTTATAATAGCTTCTGCACATGTCTGTTGAGTCTTGGCTATCTGCTTTTGATTCTCCAGTGCAGCTTCTTTTAAACCTTTGATTGAATCGACCATCTGCTCGTCTATAAACCTAATGAGTGGATTGTTTTCGTTCATATTATTTTTTAGGTTTTAATTTGGTTAAATCACCCTTTAGGTAAGTAACTTCTGCAACGAGATAGTGCCCACCATTTGGGTCAGGCAACAGTTCAAACTTTGCTGAAAAATCGTGTGCATCTTTTCCGTATTTCTTGGCTTCCCTAATAATATTCTCGTACAACTCTCCCTCAATATCGTTATTGATTAACCCTTTTCTTAGTAAAAATGGTATGTGTGTAATCATATTATTTTAGACTCTGAAAGAGTATATAAGCTAGTAAACCTATCAAACCTATCATCCCTGCGAATGCTATGAGGAACCCGATCAACATGCCTGCTACCTTCTTGTTGTACTTCTGCCAGTATGTTTCTTCATTCATATAGATAACAGGATGAATAGTAATGCGAACACTGGTAACACACAGAAACATTTAATGTCTTCTTTCATATTAATCTAATGATTCGGCTTGTAATTCAACCCTCATCTCTTTAACGTGATAACACTCGAACGTGTCTCCTGTTAAAGGATCACTCAATACTCCACTACCTTCGCATAATTCACACACCTCTTCTTCCTTTAGGAAGACCTCCTCGATAGATTTTATAGTCATAATAGTTTTAGTTCATTGCCCCCACCGCCAATGTACTGCGAAAAGTATAAGTAAACTCAGTAAACTTGGTGGGGGAGACGATGAACACATTGGCTTTTAATAATTTGAGATTGGCAGGTGGGGAAGCGGAATCAACCGTCGGTCTAAAGCGCGCGACCGATATTACTTTCATGCTCCCCCATCTACCAACCTCAATTCAGCGGACGATCGCTGATTAGACAACAGGCACAAGTGAACTTGAGTGGCGTTATTTGCAGTACGAAATTTTAATTTCTAGTACTCCCGTTGTCTTGTCAAAGATCCTCTACTTACTTAATACTAGCACATATAGCTGCTAGTGCAATATACTACCTGTTGATAACTTCTTAGGAAAGACATAATGGTTAAAACATGCACCAAAGTTCTTAGCCCGCTCACACTGTCCTTTTAACTGATACAAATTCTCAATACTAAACGGAGCTAAGAAGTATCCAATCGAACTCATCTTCCACTCTTTGTATCCACCACTTCTCCTCGACTCATTCATTTTCTCTAAGAAGAAACTTAGAAGTTCACCTCTCTCAGTCTTAGTACTATTAACAGTAGCTACTTTGTAATCTTTAAATAGTTCGAGTGTTGTTTTCATGTTACTTATTTACTGTGAACATTCCCTCTTTTGCACAGATATCAACCATTCTTCTAAAAGAGATCTGATGATGATCTGCTAATTCGGAAATTATATTGACGATTTCTTCAAGTGTTTTTTTCATTGGAAGTCCTTACATTTAATTTTAACAATAATTCTTTCTCCAAAGCGTGTGCATACTTCGGAAACAGGGCGAGCGACAATACCTTCCGATTCAAAGTCACCCCAAGTACTTTTTGGTTTTGTCTTTATGAAGTCTACGAGTTCAGGTAAGGTTCCTTCTTTCATCACGGGAACAGTTTGAAGTTCAAAGAGTTCAGCAATGCCAAGCACGTTCCCTCTTTCCAGGAATACATCACCCACAACAATATCAAAAAGCACAAAGGTCTTTTCTTTTGAGTAGAGGCCACCACCTTTCTGAATACCTGCACCGTATCCTTCTCCGTACATCGTAACTGTCTTATCAGGAAACTTTGTAGCAAATAAGTTCCTGGCCTGGATGGTTTGAAACTTATTGTTCAACCAAGTGACTAAGTCAGAGGGAAGTTGCGCATTATCAGTACGACCTCCAAACAGAACATCTTTACCGTTCCAATGGATTCGGATATTCGTTCCATCAACCTTTTCCGTGCCAACCCACTTACAGTCTTTTAAGAACTCAAGATGCGGTTCACGATACTTTCCTTCAATCAGTTTGTTAGTTGTTTTGTCTCGCTCAAATATATTTATTATTTTGTGATATTCAATCATTGTATTTATTTACTTAACAATCATACGCAATGCTCCCCTTTTGTTGTATGTATGGCTCTCCAAGCTCTTTAGTGAGTTAAGATTCATAACAAGTAGATGGACAGAGGGGTCAACTGTTTTTCCATCTTTCCCATATGAACCCTAATTCAAATTATGTATTGCAGAGGAGATTTAACGAGCCTTCCCCTGAGAAACTCGAAGCTTGGCTATAAACAAAATACACCACCCCTGGGAAAGGAGAGGTGATGTATGCTGTCCACAATTTCCTTTCCCAGAAATTACGATACTACAATTATAACAACATCTGTATTTAGTGCAAGCTGATAACTGTGGAAAAGTTGTCCACATAGTGTGAATTGTCTCTACTATTGATATAATTGAGTTAATGAAGTATAAAAAATGCTACTTTTATTCTAAATGTAATAATCTTCTTGGATCAAAGGTTAGTAGGGATGTGTGCGTGCATTGTTTGAATAATATGAAAAGGGAAATGAGTATCATGCAAACCGCATACTACAGATTCTCTTTGAACATTCCGAAGGGAAGAACAGTTGATACCTTTTAAATGCATATGAGAAAGAGAAGAGGAATATTAACCATAGAACAGATACGAGAGGCACAAGAACTAAGGAATAAGTTTGGGTACACGAAACGTGAACTTGCTAAACATTTCGAAGTAGGTGCAACTACGATCTGGGAGAATATTTTTAGAAAACATAGGGCAGTGAGGATAGTGATAAAGAGAGTGTGCATACCATGTGAGAAATGTGAGATATGTTTGACAAAGGAAGTTAATGGAAGCTTTATTCCACTCAACTATCAAGTAGGAAACAAGTGTGTGGTATGTTACTTACGATCAATAGGGTTAACATTCAGAGAAACATTTAAGGAGATAGTGGAGGTAGATTAAAATAAGGTTTATCAAGGTTTGATGGGTATCCCCTACCCTATCGTATACATCACTAAATCATCGGGGGAGTGCTATTTGAGAGATATCCACTAGCAGGGAAGAGGGGATAGATGGTAGAATATAACTAATATAAATACTATGGCACATCCAGGAGGAAGACCAACTGAATACAGTGAAGAGGTACTCGAAGCTACAAGAGCTTATATAAATAGTTCTACTGATACTATAGATGAGACAGGTAAAGCTATTAAGGTTAAGTTACCTACACTAGAAGGATTAGCTTTGCATTTAGATATACATAAGGACACAGTTCAAGATTGGAAGAAATATCCAGAGTTTTCCGTACTTATTAGTCGTTTACTTGCCAAACAAGCACAAGCATTGATTAATATGGGACTACAAGGAGCATACAATCCAACCATTGCTAAAGTACTGTTGACTAAGCATGGATATCGCGAAGGACAAGACATTACAACTAATGATAAGGACTTACCAGTTCCTATCGCTACTATTAAAAGAGATGAAGAAACTAATTAATTATATAAGTAATAAGATTGATAGTATTAGGTACCCAAACTTATTCTATTGGACTGAGAGTTGTTTTATTTGCAAGAAAAGACTTAAGTATGGTGAATATTCATACAAGCAAACTCTACATGGCAAGATGGATTACTCTTTAGAAGAGTTTAAAGATGCTGTTACGAATTATCCAGGTAAACTATCCGAAATTTATAAGACTGTGTACGTTTGTAAGAAACACGATGTACAGTGAGACAACAGCATTTCAGAAGATAAGTAAGCTTAAGAAGCGTATACGAGTTGTCCAAGGTGGAACCTCTGCTTCTAAGACAATTTCAATACTCCTATATCTCATTGCATACGCTCAGACTGATAAGAAAAAGACATTGACTTCTGTCGTATCTGAATCAGTTCCACACCTTAAGCGTGGCGTCATTCGTGACTTCAAGAACATCATGCAGGCTCATAACTATTGGAAGGAGGATAGGTGGAATGCCACAGACAGCCTCTACACCTTTGAGACTGGTTCACAGATTGAGTTCTTCTCAACTGATAATGGAGATAAGTTACGTGGAGCGCGTCGTGATCGTTTATTCATGAATGAGGCTAACAACATCTCATTCGATGCATTTGAACAGTTAGAGGTTCGTACTAAGGAGTTTGTTCTCATTGACTACAACCCAACCAACGAGTTCTGGTATCATGAGTATATCCAGAATAAGCGTGATGACTATGAATTTATTATTTTAACTTATAAAGACAATGAAGCACTCTCAGAAGAAATCGTTAAAGCTATCGAACAAAGAAAGAACCGCAAAGGTTGGTGGCAAGTTTATGGAGAGGGTCAACTCGGAGAGGTGGAAGGCAAAATCTACCGTGATTGGGCAATTATTGATGAAATACCTCACGAGGCAAGACTTGAACGATATGGTCTCGATTATGGTTACTCAAATGACCCCACAGCAATTGTTGCAGTCTATAAATACAATGGAGGTTTTATCTGGGATGAAATCACATACCAAAAAGGACTCTCGAATAAGCAAATTGCAGACATTATACTCAACCTTCCCCAAGCACTCGTCATCCCTGACTCCTCAGAACCTAAAAGTAATGATGAACTCATTGCGTACGGAATTAACGTCCTCCCCGCACAAAAAGGGCAAGGATCGGTCAATCAAGGAATCCAAGTAGTGCAGTCACAGCGTATCAGTGTTACCAAGCGCTCTATAAACATTATTAAGGAGTATAGAAATTACCTGTGGGACAGAGATAAGGATGGAAGAGTGCTCAACGTTCCAGAGCAAGGTTGGGATCATGCAATGGATGCAGGACGCTATGCCATGGAGACTTTGAACATTGATGTTGGACTGTCTAAGATCGAGGAGTATATGCTTGCTGAAGCACGCCGTAATAATGGGAGTAATTATGCACGGTAATATACCGACCATTAATACGAGCGGTATAATCCGAGCATGTCATATAAAATATTCTCCTATTTAGATGAGATAACTGATGCCTACGAGGAACCAGTATCAATTCTCGATGGTCTTACTTTTAATCATAAGGAAACACTAAGAACAATTGAGTTCTATTCAAATAATCAATATCTATCAGGTAACAAGGATGCATTAGGTCGTGAGAAGCCTTTCTATAATGTTTGTAACTATCGTGTAACTGTTGCAAAGACAGCAACTGACTTAGATGTTAAAGACATCAAGTATGAGCCCGATTCACTGAATGACAGTGTTGCTACCATGCTCATTAATCACGAGCTATTTAAATATCTCAAGGAAATTAACTTCTCAAAGACTCTTAATGATATGGGTCTTACTCGCCCTAAATACGGAGGTCTATTGGTCAAACAGAATGAAGATACAATTGATGTAGTTGATTGGAAGAACGTAGAGGTTGATCCTGCTACTATCATTGATAACGTAATCATCGAAACACACTACCTTCAGCCTTCTGAATTAGCTGCTAAGAGTGATGTATGGGAGAACGTAGATGAAGCTCTTGAAGAGTTTGCTAAACAAAATAAAGGGAAGCCAGGCCGCATTGAGATTAAGGAGATCAGTGGTGAGATGCCTGACTCACTCTATAAGGAATGTTATATGGAGAAGTATAAGGCTACTAAGAAGGATCAGAATACATATAAGCGTATGTGCTTCTATATAGCCTGTTTTGGTGATAAGAAAGTACTCTTAAGTTGTGAGTATGAGAAGACATCACGATATAAGTATCTTCCATGGGATAAGATTCCTGGACGTGGTCTTGGACGTGGAATCGTCGAGGGTGGATTCGAAGCACAGACATGGACTAACGATGCAATTATCTCTGCTAAGACAGCTACAGATCTTACAACCAAAGTAATACTCAATACCACATCGAAGAAGGTGTCTGGTAATGCTATTACTGGCGTCAACAACGGTCACATCTTTGAGCTTGAGCCTAACGCAACAATGACAGCTCTTAACTTAGGACCTTCTAAGCTTCCTGAGATAACCAATATCGTAGATCTTTGGAACACACAATACGACAGGGAATCATCTACATACAATGCTAATACAGGTGAAGCACCTACAGCAGGAACTCCATACTCTCAGACTGCCCTCCTTAACCAGGTTGCTAACTCTCCTTTCGAATACCAACGTGAAGTATGGGGCATCTTCCTCAATGAGATACTCAATGACTGGATCTTCCCAGAGCTTAAGAGACGTATTATGAAGCCTCATTATCTTGTATCTGAATACTCACAAGAGGAACTAAAGATTATAGATGAAGCTATTAAGATTCGTGAAGGTAATAAGCTTGTTAAGAAGGAACTCTTGGAAGGCGAAGGTATTCCATCTCCATATCAAATGGATTCCATTGATGCCTCAGTAGATAAGTCACTCGAAAACAATGCTAATAAACGCGAGATCTATATTCCAGAAGACTTTTTGGATATCAAAGGTAAGATCACAGCTAATATAACTGGCGAACTCAAGAACAAGTACGCACTCTTGCAGTCTCTTGCTCAGATTGGACGTGATATTACAGCTACATTCAATCCTCAAACTGGTCAGTACGCTGCTATGGAGAATCCGTTCCTACGCAAGTTATATGGTTCAATTATTAACCTTACAGGTACTTCTATGTCTGCAGCTGATCTTAAGCCGTCTCCGACAGGTACATCTCCAGTAGTTCAACCAAGCCCTGCTGAATCAGCAGCTCCAGCTCCAGCGGCACCAGCATTACCATTAACCGCATAAATATATGGCAGTAACCGTAGGTCTATTAGTCCAAACAAAACTTAATATCCTTGCTGGAACCACAGGCTTGTCTAAACAAGCAGCTTTAAATGTTATTAATGGCACCACAGGGAGATCATTACAGGATAGCTTTAACATCTGGGCAGGTACTACAGGTCGTTCTATACAAGATGCTGCAAATATAAAGGCATCTACTACTGGAAGATCAGTGCAGGACTGTGTTAATCTAGTGTAATGGATATCCTTCGAAGATTTCAGGGTGATGTAAGTACACGAGAAGCTGTACAGCAATTCATTACTGATTTCATTGCTTCTGAAGGAGTAAGACTAATGTTCGAACGCAAGGATGTGTCTCATATAGCAGACGCTAAGATGTTAATAGATAGTGCTTTTGAAGAACTACACACACTCTATGGAATCAAGAAACAATCAACCGAAAATACAGAGACGTCGAGGTAATCTCAATGATCCTGAAGAACGTGCACGCATACTTAGACAGTATGGCGGTATCTTCCCTGACAATATTGTTGAGTTCGCTGAAAAGGTAATACGAAGAGAGAAGAAACAGATTAACTATTCTCGTTAGCACGACCACGCTTGACAGGATTATAATGTGCTCATTAACAGCGCAAGGGCAACGCATGAACCCTTAACGCCAGTCGCGAGGCATGAACCGACAAACAACAATGTCTGAACAAGACACTACGCCACAGGAAGGCATGAATCCTGAACCAGAAGTGGTTGAAGAGACTACTGCAGAGGAGACAGTTGAAACTCCAGCTCAAGCTGCCGAACGTACGTTTACTGAGAATCAGTTTCGTCAAATGGAAGCAAGAGCGAAAAAGGCTGAATCAGATCTTAGAAAAGCACTTGAAGACAAAGGCGATTCTGGAACTAAGGCAGCTAAACCTATTAACAGCGTTTTGTCTGGTGAACAGATTGAAATAACAGTCCTGAGAGCTCAGGGTATGGCGGACGATGAGATTTCATACTTGAAGAAATTGGCTAAGGTCAATGAAACTTCAATTATCGAAGCTCAGAAAGACGAACTATTCAGTGCATACAGGGCTAAGAAAGAATCCGAGGATAAAGCCAAAAAGGCTAAGCTCGGTGCGTCACGTGGATCTTCAACAGTTAGAAAGGAAAAGGATTTAAACTCTACTGGACTGACTGATGCTGAACACAAGGCGCTCTGGAAACAACAGATGACACGATAATTTATTAGTCTAAAAATTAATATAATAGACTAACTTAACAAATGGCTCTTGGAACAAACGGATTTACAGGTGGTAACGGTGGAGACCTTGATGTAGACATTCCATTGATTTGGGGTGAAAAGATCAACGACTACTTCCGCTACAACCTCACACTTGCTGCTTTCTTCATTGATCGCAGTGACGAATTAGTAGATGGTGGCGCAGCTATTTATACGCCAAACCTTTCTGCTCTTTCAACAAACACAAAGGCAGTTAACGCACAAATCACTCTCTCATCACCTCTTTACACAAAGGTAACTTTGAACGTATCGACATGGAGAGAAGCATCATTCGTTATCGAAGACCGTGAATTGGCTCAAGTAAAAAAGAGTTACTACATTCAGGACAAGATTGCGAAAGGTGGTGCTTGGGAAGTTGCAGCAGACCTTGAAGACGATATTGCAGCATTGTTCACTCAATTCTCAAACGTTGTCGGTTCAGCTACAGCAGACGTCGTGGATTCATCTCTCCTCACAGCTATTGCTGGTCTTGAGACATCAGGCATCCCAGGTATCTATACAGGCGATGTAGCATGGGTATTCCATCCTAATACATTCTATCGACAGATTGGATCTATCGATAAGCTTACTCTTTGGCAGAATACGTCAACAGAGATGCCACGCGCTAAGGCTCCTACTCGCGCACTTTACTCAATCCCTGTTATCGTTTCCCCAGCAGTTCCATTGGGTGCTGGTGCAGTAGGCGACAACAGTGCACGTCTTAACCTCTTGGCTCACAAAGATGCGATCCATTGGGCACGTCTTTCTATGCCTGTTAAGGCTGCGAAGGGTATGGTTGGTTCAGAAGGAGTTCGCGTTCAGCAATCTTACATCCATGAGTACTTGGGTGACTTGGTAACTATCGACCTTTGTTACGGTACAGTTCAAAACCGTGACGGAGCCGCTATCAAGATCCGCTCTCACTCTACGAAGAACGGTTTCTAACAGAACTAGGGCAGATTGTTTGGTGCTTCGTGTTCACTCCAATATGCGATACATGAGGCACCAATATTGGAAATAATCTTAAACAATAAAATATGTCAGATATTAACATAGCAGGGCAAATGTCAAGAAAGTCAATCGTTAAGGACTTGTCTGGAAACATAATTACTCTTTTGGATGAAAGCGATGGAGGATACATCATTAGAAATAGACAGATAGTTAATCAAGCTAAGTGGGACGAGATGGTAAGGAAAGAAAAGGATAAGCAGGAGGCTGCAAAAGCAATCACTATGCAGAAGGTAGACCACAATGCACCTGATCGAACTATTGCCCCTACTAAAGTTGATGCACTAGAGAAGAGAATTAATGAACAGGATAAGAAACTTGATGCCATCTTAGCAGCATTAACTACTAAGAAGGATGCCTAAGATACTCTACATTCCAGGTCAGTATCCATTCTGTTACTACTACAGAGGTTATCTGCCAGGCGTATACAGTAATCAGATGGTTGTGAAAGACTTCCTGGTTATGGGCAAGGAATCTAAGATAGAACCTATCGTAGAAGCCGCAAAGAAAGCAGATGTCATTGTGATGCAACGTCCTCAAGAGAAGGGATATGTAAAATTGGCGAAGTCTTTAAAAGCAATGGGTAAGAAAGTTATATTTGAGAACGATGATACCTATAAAGGTATTGATCTTTCGAAGCTTAAACTGCCTATTCAGCGTCAATTAGTTAAGGAATGGAACGATAATATGGAAGAAATCATCCGTATGGCTGATGGTGTCATAGCTTCTACCGCTTTTCTTGCTCAAGAATACAGTGAGATCAATCCAAATGTGACTGTATTGAAGAATTGTATAGATCCCTTGGATCGTTTCGTCTGTAAACCAAATACAACAGGCAAGTTTCGCATTGGTTTCTTAGGTTCTGTGACCTCTAATGACGATTATGCACACATTAAGGATCAAATTAGACAACTCGATGCTCGTGGAGACATTACAATCGTTGTATTAGGTGCAAAGTTCGCAGATGGACGAAGGAGAGTAGACTCGGAGGATGATTATTTGTTCTGGAATTCGATTAAGAATATAGAATGGCATCCATACGTATCAATTACTGAGTGTATGTTGACCATATCAAGACTTGCACTCGATCTTGCAATGATTCCTCGTGAGGATAGTTACTTTAACCGATGTAAATCGAACCTAAAGTTCCTAGAGATGTCACTTTTAGATATTCCAGTATTGGCTCAAGGTTTCCCAGATGGTAAAAGCCCATATCAAGGAGAGGACAGTGGATATCTCACTATCGTGAATGATAACAGTACATGGTATGATTCTGTCATAAGGATAAAAGATGACTACGAAAAATATAAGAGGATCGCCGTGAGTGCCAGAGAGTACGTTCTCAAGAATTACAATATTGAGACGTATGCTTGTGAGTGGACGAAGGAAATACAAAAACTAATAAACAAATAATATGCAAATACCAAAAGAAATATTGAGTGAGAAGAATTACACAGGCAATCGTCGTATTCTCGTCGAGGATCCTAACCTTATGGAGTTTCAAACTATCCTCGAAGGATATCAGAAGGAAATTAATCCTTTACTGGATACTCTTAACAAGGAATATTCCCCTGTTGTTGATCCATTGAACCAAGAAGTATTGAAGAAGCTTGCAGAGGTCAAAGAACTAAAAGCTAAAATTTCTGAAGAAACGGCTAAGTTTAAGGATATTATGGATACCATTGATTCTTTTGAACAGCGTGCTGATTTAATCAAGAATAAGGTTCAGCCAATTGTTCTAAAAGCTCTTGAAGGTCAACTCGGTGAATTTGAAGTAGCTCGTTATACAGAAGTTCAAGATGGAAAGATCTACGCAGTAGTATTCGATGAGATAGAAGAAAAGGTTAAAGAATTGAGAGCTAATAAGGCAAAGAAATAGTATGAAGAAAGTCCTATTGACTGGAGCATCAGGATTTTTTGGTTCACATCTTCTTCGTCATCTATTGATGAATACAGACTGGGAATTCGTCTGTCCTTGTGCCTGGACTCACAAGGGAACGCCAGAGCGCATTCTTAACGCTTTGGATGGCATGAATAAGAACAGAGTTACTGTGATTACTCATGATCTTGTCGCTCCATTTACAGAACAGACTAAGAAGAGTTTTGGAAAGATTGATTATATACTCAATATCGCATCAAATTCTCACGTTAACCGATCCATTGATAATCCTGGTGAGTTCGTAATAGGCAACACTTTGTTGGCTTTCAATATGCTTGAACTGGCTCGTGAGCTTAAGCCAGAAGTATTCCTTCAATTCTCTACTGATGAAGTGTACGGAGTTGCTCCAGAAGGAGTAAACCATAAGGAGTGGGCACCTATCATACCTTCTAATCCTTATAGCGCTTCTAAGGCAGCACAGGAGGCTACAGCCATATCCTATTGGAGAACATATAACGTTCCTGTCATCATTACCAATACTATGAATCTCTTTGGTGAGACGCAGGATGCAGAAAAGTACACTGCTCAGCTTATTAAGAAAATTGTGAATGACGAAATTGTAACTGTACACGGATCAGAGGGTAATATTGGTTCTCGATTCTATCTGCATGCACGTAATGCTGCTGCAGCAGTATTGTTCATTCTCCAGAAGCTTCCTCCTAAGTTGTATAACGAAGGTGAGAATATGCTTCCTGATCGATATAACATCGTAGGAGACATCGAGATGGATAACCTAAGCTTGGCTAAACTTGTAGCAAAGATGCTCAATAAGGAACTCAAGTATGAACTCATTGATTTCCACAAAGGTCGTCCTGGTCATGATCGTCGATATGCTTTGGATGGCAGTAAACTTAAGGAATTAGGTTGGAATGCTCCTATGAGTTTCGAAGAATCATTACAGAATTCTATTAATTGGACTCTTAAAAATCCAAAATGGCTATAAGACAAATAAAATATGGTGGAGCGGTGTGTAACGTAATGGAACAGGATGCGATTATCAGATCGGTTAAGAAAAGCATCTCTAGTGGAAACTGGCAGGCTGGCGAAGAGGCTGCAAAGATGGAGCAAGAAGCTGCCGCTTTCCTTGGAGTTAAACATGGGATACTTACTAATTCAGGTTCTTCGGCTGGTTTACTCGCCCTTAGCGCTTTGGAATTACCTAAAGGGTCTGAGGTTATCATCTCGGCAGTTACATTCCCTACTATATTTAACATTATTCTGCAGTGTGGCCTTGTGCCTGTGGTTGTTGATGCAGAGATCGGCACCTATGTGTTTCGCATCAGTGATGTAGAGAAAGCTATTACTAAGAATACGAGTGCGATAATTGCTGTTCATGCAGTTGGCAATCCGTGTGATATGCCAGCTCTCATGAAGCTTGCTAAAAAACATGACATTAAAGTCATTGAGGATAATTGTGACGGTTGGGGAAGTACTATTAATGATAAAAAGGTTGGCTCTTTTGGAGATATTTCCATCACGTCCTTCCATGCAGCACATATTGTATCAATGGGAGTTGGAGGTGGCGTCTTCACTAATGAAGGAAAGTTGGCATTACGAATAAGACAATATCGAGACTGGGGACGTCAGGCTAATACAACTGAACCGCATAAGGTAAAGGAGTTGCCAGAAGACTACAATCCACGTTTCGTTTATGACAAGATTGGTTACAACTTTCAGATATTAGAGCTACAAGCAGCTATGGGGCGTGTTCAACTCAGGAAATCAAAGAGGGTTAAAAAAGCTCGTCAAGAGAACTTCAATTATCTCTATAAGAGACTTGCTAAGATGCCAGGATTGATTATGCCACGTTCAGTTAAAGGAGCTGATGTGTGCTGGTTCTCCTTCCCTATTACAACGACGAATGGTGACAGAGGTAAGCTTGTTGCTCATCTTGAAGCTAATGGTATTGAGACACGTTCAATGTTTGCAGGCAATATCCTCAAACATCCTGCATATAAAAACTCTGTATACATAGATAAGACTCGAATCGGTATTACCAAAGATTATGGAGTTTCTGCAGATTGTGATTACATTCTCAAGAATAGTTTCTGGATATCCGTACATCCAAGATTAACGACTAGTGACAGACAGTATATAATCGAAGTGTTTGAAAAATACTATGGTACCAATTCATAAACTTGCAGGACGATTAGGGAATTCTATGTTCCAGTATGCTTATATCCATTCACAGGTTCGTGAAGGGAAGATTCCAGATATCTACGTTCAGGGTGAAGAGTATTTCATGAAATATCGCAATGAAATAAAGATGCTCTTTGGAAGCGATATCGGGAAGATAAACATGGTAGCCATTCATGTTAGACGTGGAGACTATGTGAATAATTCATTCTATGTAGACCTATCACAGACTGGGTACTATCCTCGAGCTATGGAAATGTTTCCAGACGCTTCATTCCTTGTTTTCTCAGATGACATTAAGTGGTGTATGGAACAACCAATGTTTGCTAATTGTGAGTTCTCGGAAGGCCTTAACGAAGTTGAAGATATGAACCTCATGGCTTCATGTGTTGGACATATAATAGCAAACAGTTCATTCTCGTGGTGGGCAGCATACATAGCTCCTAATACTAAGAAGGTTATCGCACCTAAAGCTTGGTACAGTGACGGAATTAGCAGAACAACATGTCCATCAAAATGGATCAGAATCTAAAAATCTCAATAGCTCTGCCTGTCCATGAAATGGATAATTGGGAGTTCTTTCTCCGACGCATATTTGCCAGTATTAAAGCGCAGTCATATAAGAACTACGAGGTTATCATCACTGACAATTCAGATAGCAATAATATATTCAATGTTTGTAAGGAATATAGAAACACCGACTTTCCTCATTTCTTCTATAGGAAGAATACTCGTAAAGGTATGGCGCAGAATACGAATGAGGCCATAAAACTTTCCACAGGAGACATTATTAAGATCATCTACCTGGATGATTACTTCGCGCATGAAGATGCCTTAAAAGACATTGTGGAGGCATTTAAAGGGGAATGGATGGCTACAGGATGCCTACATGACAATGGCTATGGAGCTATTCGTCCACATCAAGCTTCATTCAGCGGAATCATGTCTAATCAGAACACCATAGGTTCTCCTTCAGTAGTTGCTATTAAAAATAGGAGAGATGATAATCTCATGTTTGATGAGAAAATGACATGGTTACTTGATGTCGATTACTATAAGCGAATGTATCTTAAGTATGGCGAACCAACTATTCTACCAACAATGAATGTAGTTATCGGACTTCATAGCGGACAAGCTACCAATACAATGGGAGAAGCACGAAAAAAAGAAGAAGAGGAATACATTAAATCTAAACAGATATGATAATCGGTATTTTCCATAGTGGAAGTGGACTAGGTAACCAGTTAGCACGCTATGTGATGACGCGTGTAAAAGCATTAGATATGGGTGTTGATTTTGGTATGGCTTGCCCTGAAAACTTTAAGGGACAGTCCTTTATGAATCTTGATATGGGTAAACCTGTTCCCTTCAAAACCCATACAGAGATGCCTGCTGGTAAGGTTATCGTTGAGAGTGAATGGCCTTTATATCAGGAAGATCCTTTTAACCCTGTATATGACTTTATCATAAAGGACAACACTATCATCGATGGAGAGTTCCAAGGTGAACAATACTTTGAACATCGTCGAAAGGAGATAGATGAGTGGCTTAGAGTAGAACATTTAGATATGCCAGATGATCTATGTATTATTGGTTTTCGTGGCGGAGAGTACAGGTTCACTAATTGGTTCTTACCACAAAGCTACTGGAATACGGCTATGCGCATGATGGCAGATAAGGGCGTTAAGCATTTTCGAGTAGTGACCGATGATCCAGAGACAGCTTCACGATTCTTTCCTGGCATTGAGATTACTCACGAGATAGGAATGGATTGGAGACAAGTTCGATATGCAAAGAACTTGATTATAGCCAATTCTAGCTTCTTCATATTCCCTGCCTGGTTAAATGAAAGAGCACATGTAATTTCTCCAAATTTCTGGGCTGGATATAACCAAGGTAAGTGGCATTTATCTCAAAACGAATACAAGCGATTTAACTATATATGAGATTGGTAACCTCACGATACAATCACGATGTTAGTTGGATTAAGGACTACGAATGGGAGGAAGTTGTTATCTATGATCGTAGCGAAGTACCTGTGGAAAACTCGATCGTAGTTCCCAACATAGGAAGTGATCTATATGATAAACTTACATATATAATAAACAATTATGAAAACATCCCAAAAGAAGCCATCTACACGAAAGCCAACATCTTCAAGTACATTAATAGAGAAGAGTTCGAACTCGTCAGAAATAACACAGCATTCACCCCTCTGCTCACAAAACACCACAAGACATACATGCCAGTGTGTTACTACGCAGACGGAATCTATCACGAAGTAAATAACCGTTGGTTTTTACATGGTGTCCCAACTCGATTCGTACAAGAATATGATGAATTGATTGGTAACAAGTTCAAGCACCAGCAGTACAAACCATTTGCCCCAGGTTCTAATTACATTTTAACCAGAGAGAATATACTGAAATACCCCAAATCCTTTTATGAGAAGCTGCGATCATTTCTTGAATACGAACGATATCCAGGTGAAGCATTTCTATTAGAGAGAGACTTATACAATATATTTAAACCATGATCTACGACCTTTGCTACATTCTTAATGAACTAGAGCTCCTCGTAGTTCGATTTAGCATCCTTGATCGGTATGTAGACAAGTTTATCGTCGTCGAGTCACCAGAGACATTCAGTGGTGTTAATAAAGGTATCATATTCGATAAGAATGATCCTCGCTTTGCACAGTGGAAAGACAAGATAGTTCATCATATTGTAGACCCGAATGATCCTGAGCTTAGGAAAGTGGCATTAGCTAGCCCGTGTACAGGCGCAGGAGAACATTATTGGGTAAGAGAGTTCATTATCAAAGAAGGAGCTCGTAATGCTCTCAAAGATTTGGATAACGATGACGTTGTATTCATTTCAGACCTTGATGAGATCTGGAACCCAGAGATCGATTATGACCCTAAAGGTAGCGAGGTATTGAAGCCTCAACAGCTTCCCTATCTCTATTATTTCAATCAAAGGACTGATGAGAATTGGCTCGGATGGACAGGTACAACAGTCTGTAGATACGAAACCATTAAGAATGGAATAATCAACCATATTCGTACCGATGACATGACTCCTTACACTGTGCTACAGAAAGGTGGATGGCATTTTAACTCTATCGGTGGCAAAGAAAAGAAGATTTCTGCTTCACAACATCCAATTGTAAGTAGTAAAAGTGATTGGGATCGAAGGGAAGTAAATATGAGAGTGGATGAGGCTGATCTCCCACAGTTTTTAAAAGATAATAAACAAAAATGGATACATCTGTTTCGGTAATCATACCTTGTTACAAGCAAGCTCACTTTCTCGGTGAAACTATTGAGAGTGTTCTGGAACAGTCAGTTAAAGCAAATGAGATAATCGTTGTTAACGATGGAAGTCCTGATAATGCCAGTGAGGTTGCTAGAAAATATCCAGTCATACTTGTAGAGAAGCAAAATGGTGGATTGGCATCTGCGCGCAATGCAGGTATTAGGGTTGCAACAAGTAAGTACATAATGTGCCTTGATTCTGACGATATGCTTCGTCCTGACGCTCTTAAAGAGCATTTGAAATTGGCAGATGAAAATAGTGTAGTCACTTGTGGACTATCCTGGTTTGGTAACGAAACTGGTACATTTAGGCCTCAAGGTGCAACACTTGAGAGCCTGTTAGATCACAACACTGCTTATTGTAATTCCCTATTTCCTCGACAGGCATGGGTTGATATTGGTGGATTCGATGAATCAGAGACGATGAGACTTGGTCTTGAAGATTGGTTAGCTTGGATAGAGATGGCTGGTAAGGGATATAAATTTAAAACGGGTGAATATATAGCTCTTTTGTATAGAAAGCATGGCAACAACATGACCAAACAGACTACGCATCCTAATTGGAAGAAGATCACTGATTACATGGTAGAAAAAACCAAGCATTTACGTAAATAAACCGACCATAAATCCTGGTGTTAAAATCCAGGTATGTCAATCCCTTTTTCAAATACAACATCCAAGAATGGAATTATTCAACTTATAGAACGTAATTGCGGTTTCAATGATAGCGATATCTCTTCTAATGCTACCCGCTTAGCTCAATTTACTGGTGATGTTAATCTTGCTCTGGATAAAGCCATGGCACTTATCTTCCAAGTTGGAGGACGCTGGCAGTATGACGATTCTAACCATACTTCTGGCTATCCAATCATCACTACGAACATTGTATCTGGTCAAAGAAACTACGCTTTTACCAATGATGAAGGATCAAACCTGATTCTTGAGATCCATAAGGTAATGGTTGCAGATACTACTGGTTTATTCAGACAAATGGTTCCTGTTGACGTACAAGAAGGAGCTCCAACTAATTATTGGGATGGTTTAGACACCACAGGACAGCCAAATACATACGACAAGCTTGGTAATGGCATTTTTCTTGATCCAATTCCTAACTACAACAGGACAAATGGTCTTAAAATCTATATAAATCGTGAGTCTTCTTACTTCACAGTATCGGATACGACAAAAAAACCAGGCTTTGCAGGTATTTTCCATGAATATTTAGCACTTCGTCCTTCTTATCAGTATGCATATCGTAATTCTCTTCCTAATGTAACTTCATTGGAGAAAGAACTTCTAAAAATGGAGGAAGACATCATGGATTATTACAAAGCTAGAGACAAGGACATGCCAAAAGTTATAAGACCATACACTAATTCACCTTCTTAATATGAAAGAACATTTATCTACAGATCCTAAATACTTTATTGAAATATTCGGAGTTGATGGCAAGCTTCGCGACTCATTTACCGTTTATAACACCGTTGTATCAGCAGGAAAAGCACAACTCGCATTGCTTGCTGGCGATGCAACAGCAACACCATTCACGTATCTAGCATTGGGAACTTCAAGCACTGCGGTATCGGTTGGTCAGACATCGTTACAAGCAGAAATTGTCGATAGTGGATTAGCTCGTGCTGCTGCTACTGTTTCCCGTACTACTACAACTGTTACTAATGATACGTTAACACTGGTATATACATGGACAGCATCTGGTACAAAGTCTATCGAGGAGATAGGTGTATTTAATGCTTCTTCTGCTGGAACAATGCTTAGTCGTGCATTGACTGGAACAAAGTCGATAATTTCAGGCGAGACAATCCAGGCAACATATACATGCGCCTTTGCTTAATATATGGCAGTAGCATTCCAGAGTGTACAAACTGCAGGAACTAACCCAGACTCAAATGGTTCTATTGACGTCACTAAACCTACAGGATTGGCTGTTGGAGATTTGATGATTGCAAGTGGAGTTGGTAGTACAAATAATGGAATAACTTTTCCTTCAGGTTTCACGCAATTAACTGAAGTTGGAGCATTAACTGCAGGGCACATGAGAAGTGCAATTGCTTGGAAGGTAGCAGATTCATCAGATGTTGCAGCATCTACTTTTAACTTTTCAGCTGGAGTTGCATCTATTTCACGTATAACTGGAGCTGGTAGTTCTTTTGTATATAGTGGAAGTATCGCTGATAATACTGCTAATCCATCATTTACAGGAGTAACTCCAAAAGATTATGGTGGTGATATCTTATTGATGCAATTTTGGTCAGCATCAATTAACGTCAATATAAGTGGATATGCAATTGGTACATCCAATCCATCATGGACTGAAGGATTTGAAATTCAAGGTGGATCAACTGCCTCAATGGCATATGCCACACGTACTCAAGTTACAGCAACAGGTAACTTTTCTGTAAGTAGCATCGGTGCAAATACAGAGTCTGAAGGAATCATCATCTCAATTCATATTCCATATGTTTTTTCTGCAGGAGATACAGTTACCATGACTGACGCTAAGAAGATTAACCAGTCAATACGTAAAGCGGAAACTGTTACAGGAACAGATACTTCCTCGCTAGAGGAACTTATGCTTGTATCAAATCAGGCTAAGAGTAATGTTACCGTAACTAATGAGGTAAAAACTAATACATATTTTCCAACACCAATCGGAACAAATGTGCTGTTACGTTTTCCTGTTATTAACCCTACAACAGGTAACTTTTCATCTTCTCCAGAAGGATTAGATCAGACAGGAAGTACTGGATTTGATAGTTTCAATCGTTACTCTGGAACTTATCCTAGTACAACTACGTTGCTTGGAAGCACTGGTTCAGGGTTGTTTTCAAGTATAGACAACTTTACATGGGAGTCATCGACTCCAGATGGTGACTACTGGGCAAAGTTTGAAATAGGAAGTATTACATACTTTCAGACATTAAATAGGTTATCAGGAGTCTGGTCTGAAGGGCATAGAATCACATTTACTAATGAAGCAAAGAATACTGTTAATGTAATTAACATACCAAAATGACGCCTCAAGAAAGACTAGAATTTGAACAAATGAAAGCAGAGCTCAATGCTCTGAAGTCTGATGCGACTATTCCTTGGAATGTGGAACAGGCATTTCGTACTCGTCTGCAGATTGCTTCTTCTACTCTTACTACGTCTGCAAAAGGAAATCAGACTGAAAGTATTCCTGTTAACACTGCGGCTGGTACACAGGTGCAGCTTTTTCCAGACGGTTTTTTGCAGACTCAAATTAATGGAACTACAGTTTATATCGCATACTACACATGACAATTAAAATACCAGGAATCAATAAGAAACATTCAATACCTAACAATTCAGATTTGTTTGGAACTTTACATTACACCAAGAACATTAATCTTGATGAAGAAGGCTATATTAAGCTCTCTTCCAGAATGGTTTCTATTTTTAATCAATCAACGACATCTAATCTACGGTTACCAGTAGCCTTCGGTCGTAAGAGTGTTTTTTCAACATCAACAGACTTCGTAGATGTTCAAAATGGCACTCAAGCTTATTGGCTCACTCTTTCAGAGAACACGATTTCTGCAAATATCCACGTTGGCACAGGAGTTGCGACTCTGACTGATGATTCTCATGGAACCTGGTACAAGAATCTATGGCACATTACTGATGATAACGATATATTCTGGCTTGATGATGTTATAGATACGGCAACTTATACTGAAATTACCGATGGTTCGCCAGCAAATTTAACTTCAGGAGTCGTGCATTTTTTGGAAGTATTCAGAAATAAGAATGCTCTGTGTTGTACAAATGGTAATACGGTAAATCTATATACGGAAAGTGGCGGTACTTATACACTTGATCAAACATTAACTATACCTGCTGACTTTGAAACAGTAGGACTATCCTATTCCAACTATCAGATGGGTGTTATAGCTATGTTATCGACAAGTGTTGGACAGAACCAAGACGCTTACTTCTTCGTATGGGATGGCCTGGGTAGTGAAGCGAGTAGAGGTGTACCGATAGGTTCTGATAAAGCAATTGCAATTACTGCGTATAAAGGATCATGGGTTATCCTAACTCGTACAGGTATCCTTAAACTATTTACTGGAGGTGGATGGGAAGATATAGCTACTCTGCCTTTCTATTACCGAGATTTTATTTGGGGCCAATCATTCTCTCGTAATATTCTTGGGAATGTGCTTCTTGTGGATGGTGACGTTATATATATCAACTTCAACGGTATTTTAAATGCTTATGGAAAGAACTATGAGCAGGTACTCAATAGTAATCTTGGAGGCATCTTGTGTTGGGATCCTAAAATAGGATTATATGGACGGTATAGTCCTTCTATTTCACCAACAAATATGATCACGGTTACAAGTGGTAATATAAACACAACAACAGACGTGTTGACTGCTTCTGCAGGTACTATTCCTAGCACAGGTAGCCAAATCAAATATACGTATGATAAATCGAGCCAAATTGGAGGGCTTACTACTCCTCGTATTTATTACGTTATTCGTCATAACTCGACTGAGTTTAGTCTCTCTACTACAAAACAGAATGCACTCGATGGAGTTAAAATTGATATAACTAGTACAGGTGCTGCAAATAACTACTTTATGGGGCTTGAGACATATGACTATGGATCAGGATACGCTAATGCTTCAGGTGCACTGGCTCTTTTTGGGAAGACTCTTTCTGTTCATGATCATATAATATCTGGTTCTGAACTTAATGACTTCGATAGTACTGGAAATAGTAACCACATAAATGTAACTGTTCCTGGATTTGAGAACAGAGGTTACATCGTGACTCCTAAGGTAACTTTTGACAATGCTTTGGAAAATACAAAGAAGATATATATAAAATATCGACCACTTGATACAAACGACAAGATAATAGTTAAATTCAAAGGGAAAGAACTTGTAGGACTTCCAGTATCAACTCCACAAGGAAGATCCTCTTCAGTTAACCAATGTTCATGGACAAGTTCCACAGTATTTACAACTACTGCTAATCTAGCTGATGCTAAGACTGCCTTTGATGCTGGGGTTACATTAGAAGTTGAAGTTATTGCAGGAGCTGGTGCGGGAACACTTACTAAACTTAGTGATATAACTTTCTCTGCTGGAACATATACGGTAACTCTTGAAGAAGCTGTTGATGGAGCTGCTGCATCTCGTTTCTGTGACGTAATTATAGATAACTGGGAAAAGATTGGGGAGGTAACTTCAACCGATACGGATGGATTTAAAGCATTCAATATTATGAAGAATCACACGTGGGGTAAGTTCAAGATTGAACTTCGCGGAGTCGAAACAACGATTGAGGATATTAATATCGATAATGGTGTTCACCGACCGTCGGTTTAAACGTTAAAATACACATAAAATCATGGACAGCCAGCAAACACAGTTTAATACAGCTTTACAAGCTCTAACACCACAAGAGCGACAAACCTATATAGCAGCGAATCCTTTTGCTGTAAAACAGTCTAAACCAATCAATAGCGTTCCTGTGGATACTTCTATAGGCGGTAATGAAATAGTTGGTGCAAGAAAGATAAATGTAACCCAGCCACGTCCTTCTA
>ERZ869921.208-NODE-208-length-39200-cov-13.267033_pt1 | contig 39200 bp, 66 predicted proteins | sample MGYA00579310_ERZ869921 | MGnify/ENA primary metagenome ERZ869921 (study PRJEB32216, sample SAMN09231816) | wastewater metagenome | place: USA: Maryland | collected 2016-06-21 | study: EMG produced TPA metagenomics assembly of the PRJNA472060 data set (Reclaimed... | reverse complement strand
CATCCGCGAACGTGACCGTCGCGGACGCCGTCGCTGCCGCGGTGACCGTGACGGTGACCGACCCGGACGCCTCCGCCCACGCCTTCGTGTCGTCCCACCCCACACGCCCGAGGACCATCAGGTCGGTGCCGTTGACCGCCACCCACACCGTGTCGTTGACCACGGGCCGGTACGACGAGAGGCAGGACACGCCGACGATAGGCGTCTCCGTGTCCCCGCCGAGGGTGATCGTGCACACCCCGGCCTCCACGTCCGCGTTCGACGCTGCCGTGACCGTGCCCTGCCGCAGCCGCAGCGGAGCAGGGACAGGCTCACGCGCCGTGCCCCGCTGCCCGAGGAGTTCCGCAGCGCGCCGCCAGTCCTTCTGCATCCCGCTCACACCACACCGGTCCACACGGTCCGCGATCGGCCCACGACCGTCATCGCATCGGCGGCAGCGAACGGCACCGTCACCTGGTCGAACAGCACGTCCACGTCAGCCTTGAGGGAGGGCCTCGAGACGTGAACGAGGTCCCACGGGTCATGTGCAGGGTTCGCGAGCTGCGTCCATGACAGGAGCTCCGTCGCACCGAGGTAGCGGGGCAGCATCGCCGCGCACGTCGACTGCGCCTGCGTGACCGTGGTGATCATCGGGGAGGAGTACCACGCGGGGCGGGGACGCTCCGGGGGTGAGGTCGTCGGCCCGGTCGGGGAGTCCCACAGGACGTAGCGCACAGGCGCGGCACCGGACGTGGACTCACCCGTCACCACGAGCCCGTTGTAGGAACCCTCCGCGATGGACACGGACCGCTTGAGGGACAGGAGCACCGCGTCGGTCCCGTCCTCGTATGTGGCCACGATGTCGGTCGACGCGGGCTGCGGAAGGTCCCGCAGGGTCGGGATGCCGAGACGGTCGAAGTAAAGCTCCATGCCGTGGGCGGCTGCGAGCCCGCACAGGTCGCGCCACGGGTCCGAGTCGGGGCCCTCCGTGAACGTGACCAGGGCACCGATCATCGCCGTGGCCTGAGCGACGAGGGCCGGGTGCGCGGGCCACACCGTGTCGAGGGCGGAGGAGATAGCGGTCGCGAGGTCCGTGCCCCACGGGATCGTGTAGGGCGCAACCCACCTCGAGCGGGTCACGAGCCGGGAACGGTCCGCGAGGTCGGTGAGGGTCACGGTGACACCGTTCGTGTCCTCCGTCATCGACGCCTCCTGGAACCCGAACACACCCAGCGGCACCCACTCGGTCGTGCCGTTCGCGAGGACCACACCGGACTGGATGAACACCTCATTGTCGGTCAGGGGTGACGTGGGGTCCGTGGCGAACTCGGGGATCAGGTCTACCCCGTCGACACCGGAGGCGAGGGTGAGGTCCGAGCAGGAGGAGCGCACATCGCGTCGCGCGTCGAAGCTCACCGACCCGCCACGGTTGGGGTGCAGGGTGACGAGGGCCGAGCCGAGAGGGTCCCGCAGCGTCGCCGCCGTGACCCGCCGATGCGTGCCACGCACCCGCGTCATGTACGCACTCGTGACCGGGTACATCAGGGGGAGTCCACCTCGACGTACTGCACCGACGCGGTGCGTCGAGCTGTCGCGCCCGCGTCCCGCTTCCACTCGCGGTCGTCGTTGATCCGCACGTACTTCTGCGACCCGGACGGGTCCTGCAGGAGGAGCGGCTCCTGATGGGTGAGGAGGGCGTACAGGTCCGCCCACTCCGAGGCACCGAGGGTGGTGAGCTCGAGGGAGCCGTCCTCCCCGCCAATGTCCCCGGACACGACGACGGCGAGGCGTCGACCGAGGGGGCGGAACGTGCCCACGTCCTCGGTGACCGCGAACGACAGGGAACCCTTCCGCACCCGCAGGACACCGGGACCGCCCATGTTCAGCGTCGGGTCGAGGGGTGCCTTCAGCCACCACGACCCGTCGTTCACCGTCGTCACCGCGGCGTTCGCGGACACCGAGGACGGCAGCGTGAACGTCGCATAGGTGGCCCGCTCGACCGAGCGGTAGAGCAGCGCCACACCTCGAGGTGCCTCGTAGTCGTAGACGAGAGCGGACTGCGTGGCCGAGCTCACCACGGTCCCACCGAACGGGCCGGTCGTGTCGGTCACGTTGGGCCGCACCGTCGTCCACGTCGTGCCGCCGTCCGTCGACCGCTCGAGGACCATCTCATACGCCGTGGTTCCACCCACGGACCAGGCTGCGGACGGGACACCGAACGTCGTCGCTGCCGTGCCCACCTCGAGCTGCACCGCGTCGATGTGCGCGGACTGGCCGGTCAGGTTGCCCGGGCCTGCGTTGATGCCGATGAGGTGCACGGTCGCGGTCGCGATGAACGTCAGGCCGAGGCGCTGCCACGACCCTGTGCCGGACGTAACCGACGTGGTGCCCGCGGGGGTGCCGACGATGGTTGCCCCGCCGAAGGTGTTCTCGATGGTGCAGGCGGCACCCGACACCACATAGACGTACATGCTGGCCGTGTACGTCTGCCCGATGGTGAGCCCGGTCAGGACGGTCGCGGCGAGGTTCCCCGCGGTGCCGTTGCCCCATGTGCAGAGCACCGACTTCGTGCCGTGGAACGCGCGCACCGCGGACACGCTCAGGACCGCGGAGCTGAACGCCTGATTCCAGACGGCGACACCGGACTCGAAGGTGGACTGATCGTCACCGAGGAGGTTCACCGACGACGCGGCCACACCCGGGTAGAGGGCGAGCTCATCGACGTAGTGGACCTCCGCCGCAGCCGCGGTCGCCCACGTCACGATCGGCACCACATACAGCGCGCCAGCGGGTGACTGCGCCGCGATAGACAGGGTGGTCCACGACCCGGACGCGTCGTTCGTGGAGGCACTCGTCGTCGTGGACAGGAGCGCACCCACGCCGTCGTACCACGCGAGGCCGAGGGTCACAGCTCGAGCCGTCACCGCGGTGCGCACCGACGCGGTGAACGTGTAGGTCGTCGCACCCGCCACGGGCACATAGTCGGTGAACGTCGCGGTCGGGGTGACGCGGACGTTAAAGGTCGCCGCCGCCGTCGCGGTCACCGCGAGCGATGCCGTGCCGGACTTAAACACCGACGTGTTCCGCGCGAGGGTGCAGTTAGTGCCCACCGTGAACCCGGTCGTGCCCACGTCCTCCATCGACGCCTGCTGCCGCGTCAGGATGTTCGCGTGCCCCGCAGCGGACACGTTCACCCGCGCCGCCGTGGAGTCCCACGCGGCCTGCACGGTCGGTGCGATCGGCTGCGCCAGCGACACGGTGAACTGTTGCGTCACCGCGGCCTTCACCCCGAGCCCGTAATAGGGCCAGCCATAGACCCGGTACGTCGACCCCGAGGAAAGGTCCGTCGTGCCCGCGTACTGCTGCGCGTTGCTGGTGTCCGTCCACCCCGGCACCGCGAGCTCCTGATCGGTCCACGGGTCGAACCCGGGAGCGCCGTACACCGAGGACTCGTACAGGACCCTGAACATGCGGGTGCCTTCACCCTCAGGGTCCGTCGTCTGCGACTGGATCACCGGGCGGGACGTGTCCGTCACGGGTGACGTGGGCAGGGTGTAGCTGATCGTCCCGAGCGGCACCGACACCACGTCGAGGTACACCTCGGCCAGCGACGCCGCACGACCCGCGTAGTTAAACCACACCTCGACCTGCCAGTACCGGACGAGGGTGTCCGTCACCGTCGTCGTCGGCAGGGTGTAGGTGGTGAACGCAGCCGCACCCGCGTTCGCGGCCACCGCGATGGTCCGAGTCGGGTAGAGGTTAAAGAGCTCCTGGCCTGCCGCTGCACCCGTGAGCCTGTTGATGATCGGGGCCGCGGGCGTGTTATAGATCGCACCGAGCTGGTCGGGCTGCACACGCACCGACATGATCGCGCCCGCGGGCAGACCCGTAGGTCGGCGTACGCGGATGCGCGGCGTGATCGTGGACGGATGCTCACCCGCGGGGAGGCTGAACCCGGCCATCGGGATGATCGCCCGCGCTGCGATGCCGTAATAGGAGGACGTGACGTAGGTCAGGTCGCTGTTGTCGTTGAGGGCAGCGGGCACGTTCGCGGAACCACCCGTGATCGCCCACCCGAAGTAGTCCGCGAAATACGCCGTCGGCTGCAGGGGTCGGACCGTCGTCGTCGTCGTCGCCATTACAGGGCCACCTCTCGCAGCATCGAGTCGACCACGGACTCCGCGATGCGTCGGGCCGCGCGCTCGAACGCTGCACCCTCACCCGCTGCAGCACCACGCGCGTCCACGTTCACCATGATGGGACGGCCACCGAACTTCGCGCGCATCATGGCCGTGGTCCCCACCCACTCACCCTCGCCCGCCTCGCTCACCTTCACGATGCGACCACCGCGCGTCGCCGGAACGAACCCGCCCTCACCGAGGGTGGGAATGTCGGGCACGTCCCAACCCTTGCCGCCGATACCGGGAATCCAGTCGGGGGCGGTGAACGACAGCTTGCCGACCGTGCCGTTCCAGAGGTTCGCAATCGCGTTGAACGCTAGACGGAACGGGGCAGTGAGGACGGACGCCATCGTGGACAGGCCCGCCTTGAACTTCTCCGGGATGCCCTTCACGAACGACACCACGTTCCCGAAGATTTCCTTCACCTTCGTGTAGACCTTCGGCACGATGTCGATCACCCACTGCACCGCGTCCACGACCTTGCCGAGCGCCGCGATGAACAGGCGCACCGCACCGCCCACGATGTTGATCAGGACGGGTGCGAGCTTTCCCACGATCCACGACACCAGGACCGCGATCACCCCGACCACGACACCGATCCACGTGCCGACCCGCTGGAGGATCGGCATGAGGTCCTGGAACGCGGGGAGCAGCGTGTTCGTCCAGTAGTCCGCGACGGACTCGATGACCGGCTGCAGGTTCTCCGCGATGATGCCCGCGACCATGACGATGGCGGGCCACACGTTCTGCATGAACCCGGTCGCGAGCCGCTGCAACGCGGGCACGACGGTGCCACCGATCCACGTCGCGAGGCGCGACAGGACCGGCAGGACGTTGGCCTGCAGGAACCCGACGAACTTCTCGAACAGGGGGATGCCCGACGTGGCGATCCACGTTGCCGCCTTGTCGAGCCACGGCAGGAGCTTCCCGGCGAGGCCCTCCCCCACGTTCGTGAGGATCGTGCCGAGCTTCTGCATTGGGTCGCTCGAGGCAGCCGCCGCCCCGCCGAACTCCTTACCCAGCTCCTTGAGGATGATCTTCTGCGCGCCGAGCGTATTCCCGTGTGTTACAAGGGTTTTGATCTGCTTCTTCTGCTGCTCCGTGAACGACACACCCGACCGGGACAGTGCGGTGATGCCCTTGATGGGATCGTTCAGCGCCTTGCCGAGCTGCAGCGCCGCGGCCTTCCCGTCCACGCCGAGGGACGCCGCCATATCCTGCGATGCCTGCGTGGCCCGGTCGAAGATCGCGTTGCCCTTGCCGACCTCGTTGCGCACGTTCGTGAACGTGAGGAGGAGGTTCGCCGACGACTTGATGTTGTCGTCGTCGATGCCGGTCTTGTTCGACAGGGCCACCGACAGGTCGTCCACCTGCGCCGCCGTGACGTTGGCGACACCACCGGTCGTTTTGATGACCTGCTCGTTGAGGCGCGTGATGCGCGCCGCCTCGCGGGCACCGTTGACGTACCCGCCGACCGCGCCGGTCAGGGCGACGACACCACCGACGAGCGCGCCACCGGCGAGGCCCGCGAGGAGCGACGGCCCGAGCGACTTCAGCGACGCACCCATCCCGCCACCGAGGCGGGTGCCCAGCGCGCGGCCATGCTTGTCCATCTCGGGACCGGCCTTGCCGATGGCGGCGCTGGTGCCCTTCTGAATGTCGGGGCCGACCTGGCGGGTGTCAGCGCGGACCTCCACGAACGCCTCAGCGAGGGGCGTAGCCATCAGTCCTCACCTCCACGTAGTGCCGCCTCGAACGCTGCCTGCTCCTCGTCCACCCCGGCGAGGAAGTCCTCGAGGGCCTCCCTGCCGTCCTCCGCCTGGTCCGCGAGCTGCGCGAGGTGCGCGAACACGACGTTGAGGAACACGCGGAGCGGCCACCTCAGGAGGTGCCCACCGGCACCATCCCGTCCAGGAACGAGCGATCCGGCGAGGGCGACTCGACCCTCGAGCTCTCCATAGTTGACGACGGCCCATCCGGCGAGGCGGAGGGCTTCACGGTAGGGCGACCGGCCACAGCCGCGATGACCTGGCGGATCACGGCGAGGAGGTCCTCGGCGTCAGCGGCCTCACGGCGCGCGACCTCCTGGAACCGCGGCCAGTCCCCCGGCGCGATGCAGTCCTCCAGCATCCGGTGAACGGCGGCGAGGCCCTCCATCTGGTCGATGTTGACGCCCTTCACTGCGACCGCAGCGAACTGCATCAGGGTCATGGCACCGATGGCACCACGCATCGCGAACACCTCGCCGTAGAAACCGAACGTGTCCGGCTCACGGGGGGTGTCCGCGGTGTCCGTCGCATCCTTCGCGGCAGCGACGAACTCACCGTGGAACGTCATCAGCCGCGGATGGTGCCAGCGGTCCAGTAGTTGAACGGGTCGGTGCCGTCGCTGGGCTGCTCGACCAGGAACTCGACCGGGATCGTGGCCTTGTCGGCACCCTTGCGGCGCTTGACCTTGATGCCGCCCTGCTGGAAACAGCGGTAGGCGACCATGCGCTCGGTGCCGTCCGTGGACTCCCAGCCGATCATGGCGCGCGTCTCCGCACCCAGCTTCGGGGGGGAGAGCTTCGACAGGGTGGTGCCACCGGTGCCGGTCACGGTGATGGTGCCGCCGTTGATGGCGCGCTTCATGTTCGTCGCGTGGATCTGCGCGAGCTCGAACGCGAACCCGACCTGTCGTCCGGTCGTCACGTACTGCACGGGGTCGAGGTACTCCTCGACCTCCACCGGGTCGACCTTGAGCTCGTAGGAGAACTCGTGGCCGGACTCGGTGACACCGAGGGACACCCACGTGGTCCACGCGTCGGTGAACACCGAACCGGTCACGGTGTTCGTCGGGGCCGCGGTGCCGAGGGGGGCATAGAACAGGTAACCGGGTCCGAGGGCGAGAGCGTCGGACGGGACGAGGGTAGGTGCAGGCATGGTCCGCTCCTCCGACCCCGCTGCGGGGTCTGTACGAAGGTGCCCCGCGACCCGCTACGGGCCGGGGGTGACCAGGATCAGAGCGTCCACGATGTACCGATCCTCGTCCCCGTCAGGATAGAACGACGGGCCCGTGATCGACTCGACCCCGCGCACGTAGCGTGTCGCGCCGTCCACGACCACCGGCCACGGGGTGCCGTCGAGGTAGGTGCGCAGCTCGTTCGCGACCGCCGTCGCCGCGATGGCCGCCGCCTGCTTCGTGGACGCCCGCACCTGGAACGACACCCGCGCGTGGTCGATGGGTGCCTCCCCGTCGTCATCGAACCCGCCGATCCGCTCGAGCACCGCGTACGCACCGCTCATCGGGGAGCGGAGGAGCTGCAGGTGACAGCCCAGCGGCAGCGGCTTGCCCTGCCCGACGAGGGTCGAGGTGCGGCTGTTGATCCACGCACGCACCACCGCCTCCGCATCCACGAACGCGGGGAGCTGAGTCACGGTGCCTTCCCTCCTCGGTAGCCGAACGTCTTGCCCTTGAGGTCGTCCAGCGCGGGGCGGAGGAACGGCTGCGCCCTGGTGCCCGGGTGGTGCACGACCGGACCGAACACGTCACCCGTGCGGGTGTTGGCGAGGACGTGCGCGTGCACCGCGCGGATCACGTGGGGCTTGGTCCCGAACTCGACCATGCGCGCGTAGCTCACGCCCGTCCCGACGATGCCCACCCACCCGGACCCGGCCTCGATGACGCGGCCCTGGATGCTCGAGCGCAGCCACCCGGAGGGGTGGGACACGCCCGTCTCCGGGTCGGTGCTGCCCGAGGGGGAGGTGGGACAGCGGCGCTTCGCACCCTGCAGGACGACCTCGGTCGCCTCGTGGATCGCACGGAACGCGAACCCGTTGCCCTCGTTGTTGAGGAACCGGGCGAGCGCGGCCTCGTCCACGTCGACCCGCACACGCCCGGTCATCGCTACTTGCCGCCCTTGCCCTTGCCCTGGTTGCGGCCCAGCCGCTTGTCCGCGGGGGTGCCCTTCGACGGCTTCCCCCCGGCAGCGACGCCGCTCACTTGCCGTCGCCCTTGTTCAGCTCGAGGTCGTCCGCGGCACCCGGGGTGCCGTCCGGGACGCGCTCGTCCGAGGGAGCCTGCGCACCCTCCGAGACGCCGCGGGCCTTCACGAGCTCCTCGAGCCCGTGCTCGGCCACGACCGAGGCAGGCACGAGGTCGCCCACCGCGTAGCCGAGGACACCCCCGATGCTGATAGGTGAGGTCGCCTCGAACTCGTACGCCGGTGCAGCCATGATCGTGCTCCTGTTCCTAGGGGATGAGCGTGTCGCCCCACGGCACCGGGTCCGGGTAGGACCAGGTGGGCATGAGCGACTGGGCGAGCGACGTGCTGCCGCCCGTGATGGTCGTGTTCGAGTCTGCCAGAGAGTCCACGAGGAACCCGGCCTGCGCCCACAGACGGTCGTAGGTGTTCAGGTCCGCATCCCGTGTCGGGTACGCCAGCTCCACGTACGCCGCCGCCACCACCGACGCGGCAGCGCGGGCCTCGTCGTACAGGGTGGAGTCGACGGTCGCGCCCACCTTGGATCGGACGTAGGCGACCGCGGCCTCGATGAGGCGGGACACCTGCTCGTTCGTGGGGGTCGTCGTGTCGGTGAACGTGCCGAGGTAGGACTCCACCCCGGGGGTGAGGATCGAGGACAGCGTGCGCCCGGGGATCCAGTCCGCCACCGCGTCGAGCTCCGGGGTCCACTCCGGGAGCGGGACGGAACGCCGGGACCGGATCACGAACCACGCGTCGGCCTCGCCCGCGTTCGTGCCCGTGGCGAGGAACTTCGCGAGGTGGAACCCGGTCTGCGCGCCCGGGGTGTAGTCGTAGTCGTACGTCCCCGCAGGGCTCGCCGTGATCGGGGAGGAGGGCGCACCGACCACCCCGTCAGGGGTCGTGATGGTGACGGTCGCGCTGGTCGCGGACGCGAGCGCACCCGTCGCCGGGTCGCGGGTGTAGAACCGCAGCCGCACGAGGTCACCGGGCTCATAGATCGTCACGGGACGACACCTCCTGTCGTTGAGGGTAGACGCGTTCCCGCGGCCACCGTGGAACCTCGCGCGCCCTGGCCGGTCGCGTCGCCGCGCTGCCCGACCGTGGCCGTGCTCGAGGCAGCGGGACGCGCACCGACCTGGATCGTGCCGCCGCGCACCCCGACCGTGACCCATCCGAGGGTCGTCTCGAGGACACCGGACGTGTCGAGGAGGGCCACAGCGTCGAGCGCCGTCGCACCATCCGACCCCACGACCGAGCGCGCCGTCACCGCGTCGACGCCCGCCGCCGTGTCGCTCGAGGTGAGGAGCACCGCGAGAGCTGCCGCCTCCGCCGCGGTCGCCGTCTCCGCGACGCTGGCCGCACGCACTGTCACCGAGTCGCTGGCGGTCGCGGAGTCCGACGAGGTGAGGGAGCGGGCCGTCACCGTGTCCGTGGCCGCAGCGGTGTCCGTGTCGCTGAACGTCGACCCGGTGTTCAGGTTGGCGACCGCATCCGTGCCCGTGGCCGAGTCGTCGCTGGTGGACGCCTTCGCGGTCACGAGGTCGGTCGCTGCCGCCGTGTCGCTCGAGGCCGCAGCCTTCGCGGTCGGGGTGTCCGTGCCCGTGGCGGTGTCGGTCGAGCCGATGGCCCGCGCCGTCACCAGGTCCGTGCCCGTCGAGGTGTCGCTCGAGGTCGACGCCTTCGCTGTCGGGGCATCCGTGCCCGTGCCCGACTCCGAGCTCGTGGACGCCTTCGCCGTCACGCCGTCCGTCGCGGTCGCGGTGTCCGAGGCGGTGAGGCCCTGCGCCAGCGTCACCACCGCGTCGGTGCCCGTGCCGGTGTCCGAGCTCGTGGACGCCTTCGCCGTCACGAGGTCCGAGCCCGCGCCCGTGTCCGAGCTGGTCGAGCCCTTCGCCGTTACGAGGTCAGTGCCAGCACCCGTGTCGCTCGAGGTGGACGCCTTCGCCGTGACCGCATCCGAGGCGGTCGCCGTGTCGGAGGCGTTGAGGTTCGTGACACCGCCGCCCGACGCCGCGGTGTAGTCCTCGTCGTACCATCCCTCGACCTTGAGGGTCGGGTCGAACCACCCGGAGACTGCGAGCTCGGGGTCGAACACCTGCAGGAGCGCCACGGGGAGGTCCTCCTAGTAGGTGTAGACGATGCAAAATCCCGCGCCGCCAGCTCCGCCGTTGCCGCCGAGGCCCGGGTTCTGGCCCACGCCGCCGCCGCCGCCGCCCCCGCCACCGATGCCGCCGTTCCCGCCGTTGCCGCCCGCCGCCGATGCCTGCGTGGTCGCGCCGCCACCGCCGCCGCCCTTCCCGCCCTTGGTCGAGTCGGCGTCCGCGCCGTTGCCGCCCGTGCCACCAGGCGCACCGGCACCGCCGTCCGTGCCCGCCGTGCCACCGCCGCCCGCCGTGTAGACGCCTGCGTTGCCTCCCGCACCTGCCGCGACGGTCGCCGGGGTCGCGGTGTGGCTGCCGCCTGCGCCGCCGCCGCCGCCGCCCTTGACCGACGAGCCGCCGAGCGAGGATGCAACGGGCGGGTTCGCGATGCCTGCCCCGGCAGCGCCGCCGTCCTGGGCGTTGCCCGTCGTGGACACCGCCACCGTGCCCGTCACGCCCTGCCCGCCCGCGCCGTTCGTCGCCGCCGTGGGGACACCGCCCGCACCGCCCGAGGTCGTGCCCGTCGCACCCGCACCACCGATGCCCGCACCGCCGCCGCCGCCCGTGACCGCCGCGGAGATCGCGCCGCCCGCGCCACCGCCGCCGCCGAACGCGGTCATCTTCGAGCCGAACGTGGACGTGCCACCGACACCGCCCGCGCCACCCGCCGCGCCCGCTGCACCACGCGCACCCGCCGTGCCACCCGAGCCGATGGTCACCGTCTCCGTCGAGCCGAGGTCCGACGCCTGGAACACGCCACGAACCCAGCAGCCACCGCCGCCACCGCCGCCGCCCTTCGCCACGACCGCGGTAGCCAGCGACGCGCCAGCGCCGCCACCGCCACCGCCGCCGATGAGCTCCACGATGACGACCTTCGGGGTGAACGTCGTCGGCTTCGTCCAGGTGCCGCCCGCACCGGAGAACACCTGCACGTCCGCGGCTCCCGTGTTCGCCCCGGCGAGCTCGACCATCGCGCTGTTAAAGCGCCGGAACCCGGTGTCATCGAACGTGAACGACTCGCCCGCCGCGAGGGTGACCACGAGGAGGTTCACCGAGGTCGTGCCGTCCGTGTGGAGGAGGGTCACGGTGTTCGGGTTCGTCGCGTGGTCGTTCTTCACCGACAGGAACTTCACCGTGCGCTGCACCGACCCCGCGGGCGAGCCGACGATGGTCGTCGTCGTCGCCGTCGTGATGAGGGTGTTCGTTCGCCCGGGGGTCACGACGCCCGCAACGTTGTCCGCCCACGAGGCGTGCACGTCAATGTCCGCCGTGGCCGTCGTGGTCAGGCGGATCAGGTCGGAAGTGCCGGTCAGCAGGAACATGGAAACCTCACGGTCGGCGTCGGCGGATCGGGTACGACTCAGCGGGCGGAATGTAGCCGAGCTCGTTCAGTGCCAGTGTCCACCCGGATTGTCCCGCACCCGCGATATCCGGGGTGTACGTGTCGCCCCCGAACGTGCCGAGGAGTGCAGGGTTCGAGTCGTACGTCGCGATGAACCCGGACGGGCCGAACGTCCCCGTGCCCGCACCCTGGATCCGGCTCGTCCACCCCGAGGGCATGGTCCACGTGTTGATGATGGTGCCGTTTCCCTTCATCGACCCGGCCTCCACGAGGAACCCGTCGAGGCTGAGGGAAGGTGTCGCCATCGACGCGCCCGCCGTCGAGTAGGAGCCGAGGAGCTTCCGAATGGGGACGCCCGGGTCGACGCCGGTGAACGCCTGGCCGACGACCTGCCATGTGCGGGTCGCGGTCAGGGTGAGGGGGAGGACCGTGCCCGCGGTGACGCGCACACCGTCCACGACCACCGTGCACAACTCGGAGTAGAAGTTGCTCACGCGCTGCACGTCCCGTACGACGACCGCGGGGTGACGCAGGGAGAGCACGTCGCTGTTGTTCTGCGTCGCGTGGAGGAGGATCACGTCACCCGTGGCGCAGCCAGCGGGCACGGTCCAGCTCATGGTCGCGTTGTTGCCGTTCGTGACGGCGCTGCCGCTCGTGGTCCGGGGTGCGATAGCCATCGCCGCCCCCTACGCCGGTCGGGCGTGGACGCGGACCCACTCCACGGCCAGCGCGTCGGGCAGGGCCGACGAGGTGTCCATCGGCAGGTGGTAGTAGTCGGGCATCGAGCCGCCCGCCTGGTAGTTGAGTCGCATGTTCATGCCCGCGGTGCCGAACGACGAGGACAGCCACGGGTAGGCCGCGGTCGTGATCGACGTGATGACCACACCGTCCACGAGCCAGCTCATGCGCACGCCGTCCCACTCCGCGGCGTACTCGTGGAAACTCTGCCAGTCGAACGACGCCGGGGGCCGCCACTCGAAACCGCGCTTGGCCTTCCCGCCGTTCGTGTCCTGGTGGACGGTGAACACCAGGCGGCCACCGCCGAGCCCGTCGAGGACCGCCTCCACCACGTCGAGCTCACCGGGCAGGGACGCGTCGCGGAGCCAGAACGCCAGCCACGAACCCTTCGCCCGACCGAACCGCATGCGGATCGCCCACCGAGCTCGAGCCAGCGGGGCGGGGCTCTTGCCGTTCGTGTCCAGGTACGCCGTGCCGTACGGCTTCACGACGCCGGTCGGGGTGACGAACGGGGTCGCCAGGCGCTTGCACGCCAGCGACAGGACACCGCCCGCGACGGTCACGTTCGCGGGGTCGTTCTTCCCGCCGTGGTTGGACTGGTAGTCAGACCGCACGTTCCACCGGGAGCGGTCCACCGCGGTCCCGTCGAACTCGTCCCGCCACACCGGGGCACCCCAGCCGGGGAGCGTCCCGTCCGAGGTGATCGCGTACGACGCGACCGAGCTCGCAGCGTTCCCGCTCGAGTCGGTCACCGTGACCGTCACGTCAGGCACGAGGGCACCGCCCTACATCACGCGGGAGTAGACCGCCACCGAGCCCGAGTCCGACACCCGCGTCCACGCCTTGCCCGCCGAGTCCACGACGGCGACGGTGAGCGGGTCGATGACCGCCGTGACGGTCGCAGGGGCGGACGTGTTCCCCTCGAGGTCGGTGACGGTGACGGTGATGGTGAGGGGCTTCGTGTCCGGGTCGCCGTAGCGGACGGTGAGGAGCGCCGTGTCGCCAGGCTTGTACGTCGCCCGGTCGAGGGTCGCCGTGACCGTGGGGGCTGCCACGGTCAGGCAATCGTGACGGTGACGGTGAGCGCCCACACGCCGGACACCTTCGTGCCCAGCGCCGCGCTCGTCTTGTGGTTGAAGAACAGGGCGTTGACGGTGGCGGAGCTGGTGACCGTGGGGGTGCCCACGTCCATACCCCACTCGTTCCACGCGTAGTTGCCGTCGCCGGTCGCCCAGCTCGCCTTCGCCGTCAGCACGCCGTTCGACTGCTGGGGGAAGGTGGCGTCCATGATCTGGAACCACCGGTTGGCCGAGCCTGCCGCAGCACCGAGGTCGGTGTCACCGACCGCGGCGGAGCCCGCACCGTTGCCCGTGCCGAGGCGCAGCGACGTGTTCGTGAGCGCCTGCGCGCCGCCTCCGATGAGGAGGTTCGTGAGCCGGTTCAGGCCCACGGTGGTGAGGAGGTTCCCCTCGTCCTCCGCGACCTCGGCGGGCTTGACCCGGTGCAGCATGAAGTCGTTGCCGGACGGGCGCAGGATGCCGTGACGGTCGGCCATCCACTGCACCTGGTCGTCGTCGTACTTGTCGACGTGCGCGAAGGGAACCCAGCGCACGGACTCCTCGCGGCGGATCAGGGTCGCGGTCATGCCTGGCCCTCCTGAGCTGCAGCGGCGTCGCCATCGGTGAGCTCCACGACAGCGGGGGCGTCGGGGTCCACGAACGGGAGTGTGGGGGAGGCGAGGACCAGGGCCGCGAGGTCACCGGTCACGAGGTCGCCCTCCTCGTACGACACGAACGTGTCGCCGTTCCAGAAACCACCGGAGGCGGTGGCGCGGGCGGTTGCCATGAGGTGTGCCTCTCGCGTGACGGTGGGGGATGGTGCACGGGTGCCCGCCCGACTCAGGAGGGGCGGGCACCCGGCGCACCGGGGGTCGTGCTACTTGCTGGCGGGCTTCGCGTCGGCCTTGGCCGCTGCGTCCCCGGCCTTCGCCGACGTGGCGATGGCCTTGTCGAGGTCCACGACCTCGACCTCCTCCACCGCACCCGACTCGATGAGGTGCTCGAGGTGCTCGGGGGTGACCGCCGCGGAATCGATGATCCCGTTGCGGTACACCTCCCGACGCCCGACACCGGACTCGACCGCGAGCTCCACGATGGCGAGGGGGACAACCACTCGGTACTGCGCCATGAGGTGTGCCCTTCCCTACGCGCCGGTGATGCGGTAGCCCGCACCCGGCTCCTGGATGACGGGCACGGTGATGCGTCGACCCTGCAGGGTCCACTTGTCGGCCTCCTCCTTGCGGATGGCCTTCACCTCCACGCCCATGTCGGTCTTCGCGTACCCGGGCGACGCCGACTCCTCGTCGGCCATGCCGCCGAGCTGCGACGAGTCCGCCACGATGACCGTCGAGGTCACCGGGAGGTTCGGGGTCACGATGATCCGCAGACCGGCGATCACCTGGTACTCGCCGGTGTAGACCGGGTTCTGCTCGTTCTCCCGGCGCATCAGACCGGCCACGACCTGGTTGTTCATCAGGGCCGCGTAGCGGTCGTCGTCCATGATGACCACGTCGGGCTCGTAGCCGAGGTTCAGCTTGCGCACCTGGGCCTTCGCCTTGCTGATGTCGTAGAACGGCGTCGCCGTGGCGATGGTGGCCCACGCGACCGTGGCGGCAGCGTTCGCGGTGATCGCCGTGTTCACGGCGCTCATCGTGATCGAGTCCACCTGCTTGATGACCGAGTTGATGAGCTTGCGCAGCTTCCGGTCCGCGGCGGAACCGGGGCGGGAGTTGCGAGTCACCTCCTCGTCGGTGAGGTCCGTGCGCTGTCCCCACTTGAGGACCGCGGCCAGACCCGCGGTGCCGTTCGGCATCTCGGCACCGGGGTACTCGCTGCCGGAGGCGACGGCGGTGACGGTGCGGTCGGACACGAACGGCTCGCTGGCCTCGTAGAGGACAGCACCGCCGCTCGAGCGGAACGACTGGGTGAGCACCTGGTCGGACACGAACCGCAGGTCCTTGTAGTCGCGGACGCGGCGAACGATCTGCGTCGGCGAGGACAGGAACCGGCTGATCGTGAGCAGCGGGTCGGACAGCGTGGCCGGTGCGGCGGGGTAGGTCCCGGGCATGTCTCAGTCTCCTTGTCCGGGGTCAGCCGCGGTAGGTCCACTGGCACTTGTTGCCAGCGGTCGCGGTGGTGAGGGCGACACCGATCAGCGTTCCCGCTGCGGCGAGGGTCCCGAGCGTGCCCGGGTCGACGGTGCCCGCCGCGGCGGACGACAGGGCGTTGCCCGCCGTGCAGCCGGTCGGGGTGACCGTCTCGTGAATGACGCCCGGGAGCGGCCAGACGCCGACCTGCGCGCCGGACGCCGCGTCGAACGCGGCCACCCCGACGACGAGGCCGGACGCGGCGGCGGCGGGGCCGACCGTGCCGGAGCCGGTCACGATGAGGACCTGCCCACCGGTGACGGCAGCGGAGGTCGTCATCGTGGCGGGGAGGCTGTCGCCCGTGAACACGGGGGTGTAGTCAGCCATCGGTCAGCTCTCCTTGCTCGGGGCACCGAACAGCGCGGCGTACTCGCTGTCCAGGTCCGCGGTGTCGGTGTCACCGAGGTAGCCCGACGCCTGGACCGGCACGAGGCCGGGGGCGAGGGACTCGAGGGTGGCGCGGGTGCCCTCCGGGTCGGCGGCCCACGACGCCTCGAAGTGCGCGCGACGGGCGGGCGGGATCTTCCCGGCCTGCACGGCGGCGCTGATCGCGTTGTCGCGGTCCTGCTCGGCGAGGCGCTGGTCGGCGCGCACGCCCGCGGAGGCGGCCACCTTGAGGCCCTCGAGCGTCTCCGCGTCGATGGCGACAACACCCTCGGGGAGGGTGAGCGTCGGGGCGGGCGGTGCCGGGGTGTCCGTCACCGCGGGCGCGGTCATCCCGGCAGCGGCGAGCGCGGCCTGGACCTCCACGTCGGACGCGTCGGCTGCGAGGCCGAGAGCGTCGCGGAGCTTGGCCGGGTCCATACCGGCTCCCTTCTCTGACCCTGCCGCCACAGTGGCGGAGGGAACCTGTGCGCGGGACTCGTCCCGCGATGCGTACACGACCCGGGCTGACGCGAGGGCTGCGAGGCCCTGCGGCTCCGGGTCCTCCGTGGCGGGGGCGTCCACGTACTGGCGCACCACCTTCACGGGCTGCCCGAACGTGATCGGGTCGGTCGCCGTGAACGGCACCCGGCTGTAGGTGGAGTCCTCGTCGTTGCAGACGATGAGCTCGAGGGGGTCGAGGGACACCTCGATGATCCACACCGACCACGGTGCCTGCTCGTTGAACGCGCGGCGCACGTCCTCGACCGACACTGCGGCGGCGACAGGCTGCGGCACGGCTGCTCCCTTCACGGTCAGGGCGAACGTCCGGAGGTCACCCTCGGCGGATGCCCCGACCTCGACCCCGTACAAGGTTGCCACGTCCTGCAGCGACTCGAGCGTTCCGACACCCGGGGGTGTCACGCCGAGGAGCGCCACCCCGGTCAGGACGAACGGGTGCTGATGCCCGAGCTGGCAGCGGAAGTCGTACGCGCCCTCCACCGACCGGTCAGGGTAGGCGGACGCGGCCACGTCCACGAGCCACTGCGGCATCCCCTCGAAGTCACCCACGAGGGTGTAGCCGTCGTCCGCGACGCGCATCCCCGCGACCCACCCGCACGCGGGCTCACCATCGAAGCGGGGGTCGGTGTGCCCGAGCTTGAGGACAGGGCGGCGGACGGCGGGGCAGTCGAGGGCGGACACGGCGGCGGCGAGGTCTTCGGCGGTGAACGTGAACGTGCCCGTGCTGAGCGGCCACGTACCGGCCTGCATCAGCTCGACACCAGGGATTCCCCCGAGCACCACGTCACCCATACGCGCAGGGTAGCGCGGCCATCACGGCAACGTCGGACGCTGCTGGTACGTCGGGCGTGTCACGCCCACGTCGTCACGACGATCCCGCGGCAGCGGAGCCCGCCCTCACACTCCGAGTACCCGCCACTGGCGTACGCCGCATCCGCCTCCTCGAGGGAGTCGAACGTCGTCCCGTCGATGCTCGAGCACGGCCCACACGTCGCCGCGTCCATCACCTCGGACGCCGTGTAGGTGCCCGCGGGTGACACGGCCAGGACCGAGCTGCGGCCCTGCCCCTGGCCGTACGCCATCACCGCACCGAACGAGTCGCGGGGCTGCGCGTCGGTCATGGAGTCGAGGTGCTGCCCGACCGCGGCCTGCACGTCCGCTGCCGAGGCTCCGCCCTGCGCGGCCTGCACCGCCTTGCGCGACGCGGCGCTCGTCCACCCGCGGACCAGGAGGGACGCCATCGCACCCGCGAACGCCGACAGGGCCACCTCGTCCAGGACCGCGCTGCCGGGGGTGACGCCCTGCGCCTTCGCCTCCCGGACCTGCTCGGCCTGCGCCTGCTTCGCCACGGTGAGGACCGACGCGGTGAGGGCCGCGGTCAGCTCGGGCGGGGTGTCCACCTCGAGCGCGGTGAGGGCCTCGAGGTCCGTGCCCGCTGCTGCGACCGCCGCGAGGATCGCCGCGACGACCTCGGGCCGGTACGTCGTGGTCCAGTCCTCCACAGCCTTGTCCACACCCTGTGCGTGCTGCGTGTTCAGGGTCACCGGGTCCACCGCGGAGCGTGCCTCCACCGCCGTCAGCTGGCGGCGAAAGGGCCACTCCTGAGGGGCTGCGGCAGCGACCGGCGCTACGGGAGGGGCAGGGGTGTCCACGACACGCTGCGCCGCGGGGAGCGGGATCACGTCGCCGCCAGGGACCGGCTCGAGGCCGACCTGCGCGCGCCGCTCGTTGAGGGTCAGGATGCCGTAGTCGAGGTCGTAGGCGAACGTCGGGCGAGCCGGGGCCTCGGCGTCCTGGTTCACCGCGGGGAGCTTCCACTGCTCGCGCACGTACGCCTCGAGCTCCGGCGACGCGGACAGGGCACCGGAGGCGAGGAGGAGTTGCAGGGTGTTCGCGGTCACCTCGTGCGAGGCACCCACCTCCCCCACCACCACGGTCGGGACGGGCTCGTCCTCCCCGTAGTTGAGGGCCACCACGTCCGCGGCCACGTCCGCCGTCCACGTCTCCGCCACCTCGTCCGCGACCGCCTGCAGCGCCAACATGAGGAGGTCCACGAACGTGTCCCCCAGCGCGCGGCTGCCGTTGCTCGTGTTCCCGAGGTCCACGACACCAGCGAGCGCGGAGCGCGTCATCTGCTGGTCCAGGTAGTTGATGAACGGCAGCGGGTCCGGCACCGTGCCCGTGATGCCCTGCAGCGCCATCGTGAACCCGGAGGGCAGGCCGACACCGGACCGGTCACCGACCCGGTGCGCGGAGGCGAGGCGCTGCGCCTCGATGACCTGCGCCGGGGTCGCGCCAGGAGGGGCGGACACCACTGGCACGCCCATGCCGTTGCGGCGCAGGGACGTGGCGTTCACGCGCCACAGCTCCCGCTTCATCAGCCACGCACCGTAGGAGTCCCGCAGGAGGGACCGGCCCTGCCACGCGCCGCCCTCCCGCTCGTGCGCGAACCACACCAGGGACGGGCGCTGGATGATCCGGTCACGGTCGGACCCGGTGCGCTTCCACTGCTCGATCCCGGAGAGCTGGTCGTCGGCGTCGAGGTTGATCCGGTAGATGCTCTGCGGCATCCGCTCGAGGAGCGCCGACAGGCGCGCGGTGCGCCCGTCCGTCACGTCGTAGACCTTCTCGAACGGCATGTGCCCGAACACGAGGTGGAGCATCGCGAGCCGGTTCACCTGAGCGAACCGCACCGGGCCGCGGGACGCGCGCTGGTCGGAGCCCTTCACGGTGAGGCCGAGGGAGTCCGCGACGAGCTGCGCGACCTCGGGGCGGCACCCGGTGCCGTCGACCGACCACGACGCGCGCCGGATCGGGAGGGAGTAGGCCTGCAGGATGGCGCGGAGCTGCGGGTCGGTGCGCATCTGCCCGTACGTCGTGACCGACGTGGGCCACATGAGGTCGGGCACCCACTCCATCAGGTCCGCGTAGGCGGCGTCGTACGACGTAACGTCGTTGCCGAGTGTCGTCGCCATCGCGGGGTGCTCCTCAGAACGGGGCGGTCATCGGGTCGATGGTAGCGCCGCCGTACCCGTCGTCCTCGTAGCGCGAGCTCGAGGGCGGGCGGGTCGGGTCGCCGGGGGGTGTCCAGTGTGCCAGCGCCACGCGGGCCGCGTACGCCATCACGTCCACCTGGTCGTCGTGCGCGCCGGTGGGGAACTCGGCGTGCTCCTCGAGCCACTCGTCCAGCCACGGCGCGTCCGCGGGCAGGAACACGCGGTGCTGCTTCACCAGGGGTGCCGCCGCCATCGCGCGGGTCACCTTGTCGCGGTCCGCGATGAGGGGCTCGAGGGGGATGCCGGACTGTCCCGCCGCGTAGACGAACGTCGTGCCGAACATGGCCGTCTCCACGTAGGTCGTGTCGTACGGGCCGAGCCACCGTTCACGCAGCGGGCGGATGAGGTCCCAGTGCCCGGAGTCCTCCACCCTGTCCCGCACCCGGTCGAGGAGGAGCATGTCGCCGGTGGGGAGGATCGCCCACGCTGCCGCCACCGTGTAGTCCGCGGACGTGCGGGTCGACGCGGCGAGGTCGACGGTGATGAATCGGAACGCGTCACGCAGGTCACGGTGGACCTGCTCGATGCCGAGGAGGACGGGCTGCCCGACCGTGTGCCGGGCCTCGTCGTCGTGCCGCCAGTAGCGCCAGTCACCCTTCCGGAACAGGTTGCCCTCGAGGGCGGAGGGCCGCTGCTGGAACAGTGCCAGCCAGGCGTAGCGGGCCATCTTGTCCCGCATCCGCGTGAAGTACCCGGGGCGGCGGCCCTGCACGGACACGAGCTCCACACCCTCCGGCCTGCCGAGGGGGTCACCCGCTCCCTCGCTGATCGCCGGGACGGACACGACACGCCACTCCTCCGGTGCCGCCGCGAGGATGCGCCCCGCGAGGTCGTCACCGTGCCACCGCGTCATGATGAGCACGACCTTGCCGCGGGCGGACAGGCGCAGCTCCGCGACCTGCTCCCAGAACTCCCACGCCTGATCGCGGAGCACCTTCGACTCCGCCGCCGCACGATCCTTCACGGGGTCATCGATGACAAGCACGTCGATGGGCTTGCCGGTGAGGGCACCGCGGATACCGACGCAGACGAGGCCACCACCACGGGTCGTCTCCCACCGGCCCGCCGCGCGGCTGTCGCGCATGAGGCGGACGCCGAGGTCCGGGTTTCCCTCGAGGTCACGCTTGATCGCGCGACCCCATCGGACCGCGGACTCCAGCTCGTAGGACACGATCCCGATTCGCAGCGTCGGGTCGTGGGCGAGGAGCCACGACGGCAGCCAGCGGGACGTGCGCTGCGACTTGCCCTCCTGCGGGGGCATGAAGAACATGAGCCGGTCGGGGGTGTCCGGGTCGTCGATGAGCTGCACGAGCTCCCGGTCGAGGAGCTCGAGGACAGGGGATTGGCGGGTGGCCTGGTCGTACTCGCACGCGAGGGAACCCGGTGTTGGGAACCGGCGCGGCGGCGGGGCGAGGAGTCCCGCCGCGACCGCGAACGCGGACGGGACGCTCATGGCCGCGGCTCGAGGACGACCTGCACCGAGTCGATGAGGACCACACCCGTCCACCCCGCGGCGATGGGGACCGCGATGGCCTCCGTCATCGGTGCGCGACGCCCGCACCGCGCGCACGTCCTGGGACCTTCATGCGACCTTGCCCGCCACACCGCGCTCGTGGGATCGGTCGTCTCGAACCACGTGATCCGGGTGCGCCGCCAGTCGTGCCCCACCCACTCACACACGAACCGTGCCACCCGCTCGAGCATGGTCACGCCTCCCCGTCCGCCGTGGTGTCCTCCACGATTTCCACGTCCAGGATGGCACCCTCCAGCTCGCGAGGTGCGAGGGACTCGAGCATCGCCGCCGCCGCCGCCCGTGCCGCGGGGTCCGTGTCGAGGCCGAGCTCGCGCAGGAGCGTGATCACACCTTCCGCGAGGAGCTGCCCCTGCTGCTCCGCGACCGCGGTCACCCGCTCCGCGATGGCGTCGGAGTGGTCGAGGCCGAACAGGCGCGCCCGACGTTCCATGATCCGCAGCGCCGCGCGCACCGCGCCCACGTTGCCGCGCATCGCGGACGACCACACCGCGCGCTGCAGCTTGTCGAGCCGCTCACCCTCGATGGATCGCATGATCCCGGCGTGCTCGTACTGCGCGTGATCCAGTGCCCGGATGACGAGCTCCCGCGCCCACGTGTGATCGATCTTGAGCTGCCGCCCGATTTCGCGGTACGTCGCACCCGCGGCGCGGAGCTCCACCGCCTTGCGTTGGGTGTCGATGGTGGCGCGGACCCGGGCGGGTGCCCCGGGCTCGGCCTTCGAGCGTCCGGCCATCAGCGTGCCGCGGCGAGGAACTCCGCACGAGCCGCGGGGTCGTCGCGGAACAGGCCCGTCAGGGACGTGGTGGTCATCGGTGCCTCCTTGCGGACACCGCGCATCGACGCGCACGTGTGCGTCGCCCGGATCAGGCACGCCGTCCCCTGGTTGGGGACCAGGGCCGACAGGGCGTCGGTGATCTGCCGGGTCAACCGCTCCTGCACCTGGGGGCGGCGCGCGTAGTGCTCGAGGAGGCGCGGCAGCTTCGACAGCCCCACCACACCGCTCGTCGGAATGTAGGCGATCACCGCGTGCCCGGTGAACGGGAGGAGGTGGTGCTCACACACCGACGTGAACGCGACCGGCCCCACCACGACCATCTCGTCCACGGGGCCCGCGTCATCGAACATGACGGCGAGGAGGTCCTCCGGGTCACCGGGCCGCGCCGTCATCTCGAGCCACGCCTTGAGGAACCGGGACGGGGTGTCGGTGAGGCCGTCCCTGTCCGGGTCCTCCCCTGCGAGGCGCAGCATCGCGCGCACACCGTCGCGGACCGCTGCCTCATGCGCGAGCCGGTCGGGGACCGCTGAGAGGTGCGGGTGGGTGATGGTCACCGGAGACGCTCCGATCCGTGGAGGAGGACGTGCTGCCGCAGCGTGAGGTTAAACCCGTGCTCGAGGGCGGTGTCCTCGATGGCCGACGCCGTGCGAATGATGGTTCCCGCGTCGGTGCCCTCGGGCATGATCCACACGTCGCGTCGTGCGACCTGCAGGTCGTCGGCGAACTCGGCCACCCGTGCGACCTCCCCGGGGGTGCGGCACACGACCTTAAACCCGGCCCTGCCGTCCCACGCGAGCGCCGCGAACTCGCGGAGGACGGTCGGGTGGATGCGGCGCGCCACCGGGTCGCCCTGGTCGTGGAGCTTCGGCGACACCGACCACCACGCCACCCGCTCACGCATGAGCTGGTTCGGGGCGGTCGTCCCGTTCGTCTCCACGTGCACGTCGTTCGGGATGGTGGCGAGGAGCTTCGCCATCGCCGCCGTGCCCTGATGGATGAGCGGCTCACCACCGGACAGGACCAGGGGCGCGTACGGGTCGGTGAGGTGCTCGGTGATCTGCGGCACCGTGAGGGGCGGGCATTCCGCGGCCACGTCGAACCGCTTCGTGTCCCACGTGTACGGGGTGTCGCACCAGGAGCAGCGCAGGTTGCACAGGCCGAGGCGCAGGAAGTAGACGCGCCGTCCCGCGTACGGTCCCTCGCCCTGGTAGACGGGGCCGTACACCTCCGACACCGGCAGGGTCGCGCCGAGCGCCACGTCGGTGCTCACTCCGACCACCTGCACCATGAGGTCGGCGTCTCGCTGATCGACACCGCCACCTTGCAGTCATGCGGGATCGGGCAGAGCTCGCGCACCACGTCCACGAGGTGACGGGCGAGGAACTCGCTCGAGGTCTGGAACGGGAACACGTCGTTGAGGTGGCGGTGGTCCATCGTGTCGTCCACCCACTGCCCGAACGGGGCCAGCTCGCCGTAGTCGAGGACGAACCCGTCCGCGTCGACCCACTCCGAGGTGAGCTCCACGCGGATGACGTAGTTGTGCCCGTGGAGTCGCCCGCACTGGTGGCCCTCGGGGAGTCCCTCGAGGACGTGGGAGGCCGACAGCTTGTAGTCCTTCGAGATGGTCCACATGGTCAGAGCCCTTCGATGAAGTGAGACGCGGTGACCCATCCGAGCCACACGCCGACGATGCCCGCGACCCCGGCGAGGGTGGCGGGTGCTGGCGGCAGGAGCCGCGCGACACCGAACACGATGCCGACGACCGCGCCGAGCCCGAGCGCCCACAGCACGTCCATCACGACACCGCCCCGGCGTACACGGTGCCGTCGTGCTGCCCGTCCTCGGACACCGTGACCCGCACCGGCTGGTAGCCGAGGGTCGTGAGGTCCTCGTACAGGCCCGCGGCCATCATTTCGCAGGACTGCGCCCCGAAGTCGGTGAGGACACCGCCCGCACCACACGCGGTGCCGCCCGCGAGGAGGAGCTCACGGAGGGTGTCCTGCAGGTCGTGGAACTCGACCTCGCGGTCGCCGTGGCCGACGACGACCTCCGCGGTCGCCTCGAACTCGTGGCGGTGCGGGGTCGCGAGGTACGCCCGATGGGTGGGGGCGGACGGCCAGTGGTGCAGGCCGAGGACGGTCGTGCGCGCGGTGATGGTGGTCAACATGGGTGCGTGTCCTCACGTAGGGCGTCGAGGGTGGACTGGACGAACACCGCGGACGCGGCGGTCATCGCTTCGGCGCGGTCCCTCGAGCCCGCGGTCGAGAGGCCGGACGCGTCGGACGCCTTGCTCGTCCACAGGTCCGGGGGGAAATGCGCGGTCATCTTGAGGTTCGACCAGGCGCGCCACGACGGCATCCACCGCAGGGAGGTCACCCAGCTCGAGGAGTCGAACGACCCGCGCATCGGTAGGCCGAGGAGGTTCTCGTTCGGGAACACGCCGAGGAGGTGCTGCCACAGGTACGGGTAGGCGCGTGCCCGCTCGTACGCCGTGTGGATCAGGCGCAGGCGGATCGGTGCCGCAGCCTTCACGAGGTTCGCGGAGCACAGGCGGTCGTAGCCCTGCGCGAGCTCATCGAAGTAGTCCCAGCCGTCGAGGAACGGGTGATACACCGGCATCGGGACGCGGCCCGTCTCCCGTTCGATCATGGCGCGTGTCTCCCGCTTCACGGTCGCGCCGCCGAGGTCGAGCTCGATGAATCCCCACAGGCGGTCACCGAACCTGACGACGAGGCCGAGGTAGCGGTCGAGGAGGGAGTCCCACCCGTCTAGCTCGGAGGGGTGCAGCTTGAGTACCTCGTCCATTGTGAGGCCGTGCGCGCGGGCGTGGCCCATCGTCAGGTTGAAGATCCCGGAGTCGAGGAGGACCGTGCGGGACTCGTCGTCGCAGAGCCGCTCGAGGGTGTCCACGTGCTTGCCGGACTTGACCTCGTTCACGGCCACGAGGACGTGCGCGTGCTGGGTGGACTCCACCCGCTCGGGCTCTCCCGAGATGAAGTAGGCGCGGGGCGCGTCCCGGTCGAACCTGCCGCCCGTCGTGGCCTTCACACCCGCGGGCAGGGCCGTGCTCATGCGGGGCTCACGGAGGCGTCACCGAACGCGGACGCGTGCTTGTCGAGGAGGTGGCCCGCGAGGTAGAGGTTCGGCTGCACGAGGAGCATGGGCGTCTCGCGTGCCCTGTCCGACAGGGTGAAGTAGGGCTCCGGGTAGGGCGCGAACCAGCGGCCCTCGAGGTCGCGGGACCACAGCTCGTGCTCGTCGTGCAGCCTGGCCACCACGAGGAGGTGCTCCCCGACGTTCCACCGTTCCCCGTGCTTCACCTTGTGACGCGGTTCCCCCACGGTCACGTCAACCACGTCGAGGAGCTCCCCCGTCGTCGGTGCGCGCCCGTCGTCAATGTCGTCCAGGGATGACGCGGCCAGCGCGTCGAGAGTCTCCTCGAGGAGTGACAGGTCCTCCGGGACGTACCCGGACCCGTCGAGGTCGTCCTCTATCCCCTTGAGGAGCTCGAGGAGCTGCGCCTCGTCGTACCGGCCCAGGTCCGCGGTCCGGTTGTCCGCGAGCATGATGCGCACCGCGTCCTCGGAGTCCGGGTCGAGGTCGAGGTGCACCACCGAGAGGTCCGACCACCCCAGCTCGAGGGCGGCGGCGTAGGTGTGATTCCCGGCGAGGATGACGCCACCGCGGGCGGCGACGATGGGCCGATACTGCCCATTCCGCTCGAGGCTGCGGGCGATGGTGTCCGTGTCACCGTTCCGCGCGTTGCGGGGGTGCGGGGTGAGCTCCGTGACGGGGGTGCGGCGGCTGCGTAGGTCGTGGCGGGGGGTCGGCATGGCATGGAGCGTAGACCCGGGGCCTGGTGGGGGGTGCCTTGTGGGGGGTGTTGGGCGTGTCGGAGCCCGCACGGGTCCGGTGGGGGCGCGTGCGGGCTCCGGTCTGGTGTCGTCCCCTAGTGGGCGGTGGCGACGAGGGCTGTCACGGCGAGGGTGGCGGTGATGAGGCCGGTCACGCCTGCGAGGGCCATGAGGCGGAGGGGGTAGAGGTATCCGCGGATGCTGGTCTCTCGGGTGAGCTCCATGCTGTTCACCTCCTATCGGGTGAGGGGGGGGGTCAGCCATGACGCGAGGGTCAGGGCGAGGGCGGCGAGGGTGCCGTGGAGGAGGACACGGCGGGTCACGGCGTGCCGTCCATGGCGCGGGCGGTGGCGCAGGGCTCGGGCTGCCCGCACTCGCACAGGTGGTCGGCCCACGAGTTGGGCTGGTGCAGTGCCCGGACGGCGGCGAGCCGGGCCTCAGCGGCATCGCGCTCGCGGATGATGCTCCCGGCGCGTAGGAACGTCACGGTGTCCTGCTCGCGGGTCAGCCGCTCCACCTCCGCCCGCGCCTCGTCGCGCTGCCGCTTCATCTCGTTCCACGCCGTGTCCTCGCGGCCCTCGCCGCGCAGGTGCGCGACGTTGGCCCGCGCCTCGGTGAGCGCGGCGATAAGGGCGCGCACCGTGGCCTCCGCCATGCAGTCGCACGTGCCCTGGCGGAGTCCGTGGTCGTAGGTCTGGAAACGGTCGCAGTCCCAGTTGTGAACCGGGCCGTCCTCCAGGAACGCCGCGAGGGCCTCGGGGGTCAGGTCGGTGGTCATGTCGTGCTCCTCTCGTACTTCTGTCGGAGGCGCTGCACCTCGGCGGTGAGCGCGGCGATCTCGGCTTCGTTGAGCCGTTCGGACTTCCGGTACATGTCGAGTGCGTCGGCGAGGCGGTGGCAGCCGGGGCAGGGCTGGGGTACGGGGTCGGGTGTGGGGAGGAGTCGTCCGAGGCCGGTGGCGGTGTCGCGGTAGCCGGGCCCGTCGCGGTGGACGGTGGGATCCCCGGCCATTAGTCCCACCAGGGGACGCGCGTCGTGGTGCCGGAGACGATGCGATCCATGCACTGCGGCAGCCAGTTCGATGTCAGCCAGCCGATGGTGTAGCCCACGAGGACGGCGGCGGCGGTGAGCCACAGCGCCGATGGCCGGGTCACGGGGTGCCCTCAGCGATGCGGGCGGCGGCAGAGCGGAAGGCGTAGGGCGCGTGCCCATCCGGGCAGGCCCACGACTCCGGCTCCATCGCGGCGATCTCCGCTGCGACCTGTGCGCGGATCAGCGGCGTCAACGTCTCGACGGCGACGGTGGCGAGGTGGTCGTTCCACGGGTCGCCGAAGTGGAGCGGGTCGAAGTCGAACCCGCACATGCAGACGGCGGTTAGGTCGCTGCGGCGCTCGAACACGTCGTGCTCGCGCAGCGCCTCGGCCACTGCCGCGACGTGGGCAGCGTCGGCGGTCACGACTCGGCCCCGATGTTCGTGCCGCCATCGGTCGGGCCGACGTTGGCCCACTCCGGCTCGATGTCGAGGACGGCACAGGCGCACCCGTCCCCGGTCCAGTAGCGGCACTCCTCGGCGAGACAGCGGCTCACGACTCCTCCCCGGCCTCGGTCGTGGCGAGGGCGTTGCGGACGTTGACCGCGCCGACCCATCGCATGCCGTCGATGTAGCGAGCGCGGGGGTCGTCGCACAGCGCCTCGACGGCGTGGACCTGCGCCTCGGCCTTCTCTGCGCGGAGAACGGCGTCGACCTCACGCTCGTAGGTCGCCGCGCGGTCTGTCCTCAGGCGGGCGTTCTCGGCAGCCAGGGCGTCGGCGTGGTCGGGCGACGACGGGGCGGGCTCGCTCCCGCCGCTACCGGGAACGTCCTCCTCCCCGTCGTCGGTCTGTGTGCCCGCGAGGGCAGCGTCGAGGTCTGCAGCGTGGATGAAGTACGCCGTGCCGTACCGGACACCACTCGGTGCCACGAGGTCGCCGAAGTTGTAGCGCGTCAGGTCGAGGACGCGGCGCAGGGCAGCGAGGAGGTCGGGCATGTCGGCGGTCTGCGGGTCCTCGTCTAGGGCGTCGAGGTACTCGCGGGTGATGGGGGTCACGGTCCGCTCCATCCGTAGGGGAGGTCAGGGTCGTCGGAGTCGATGGCGTCGTGCGGGGCGAGGACGTTCGGGTCGGGCGGCTCGGGGGGCTTCGGGGGGCGGAGGAGCACGACGGCGACGGCCACCGCGCCCATCAGGGAGCCGAGGACCATCACGACGGCGACCACGTGCCGCAGGCTGTTCACCGGGGGCCTCCGTGGAGGGTGCAGTGCCCGTCCGTCGTCCACGCGCCGCAGCACGAGGCGCGGGTGAGCTCGAGGCGGGGCACGGTCGGCTCCGGGATCGGCTGCCGGGGGGAGTGACGCGACCAGGCGAGGGTGCGGGTCTGGCACTCGCTCGAGCACCATGACAGGCCCTTCCCGTCATGCAGGGTGGCGCGGCACCCGCACTCGGTGCACGTCGCGTCCGCGAGGACCAGGACGGCCATCACACCCACCTCCGAGCCTTGAGGGACTCCTCGCTCGAGGTCGCAGCCTGCTCGCGTCGTGCGCGCCGGATCGCACGGTTGCGGTGGAACCTCACCCGCCACGCCGACTCGTCCCACAGGGTCCACAGGGCCGCGATGAGCATAGGACCGCCCACGAGGATGAGGACCCATCCGAGCTCTTGAGCGAACGGGGGAAGGTCACGCATCGTCATCACCCTCCTCGGGCTCCGCGCGGGTGTCGTAGCAGGACCCGGGGGGCGGGTAGCCGTAGCACGCCCGCTCCCCGGTGAGGTTGTGAACCCACACGCCGGTGACGGGTGCGTTCACGATCGTGTGCCCACAGTGCGTGCAGACCTTCCCGCCGTGGCGGGGAGGCGTCGGCCCTCCGAGGAGCTGGGATCGCTCCGAGCTGCTAGGCATCGTCGTCCTCCGTCTCGTAGGCCTCGCGGGTGAGAGTGTCCAGCGCCGCGGTCACGCGGGCCGCGAGCTGCTCGAGGGTGTCCCACTCCCGGTTCCCCTCCACGAGGGCGGCGAGGATGACGGGGAGGCGCGGGTCGTGGCCGCAGAGCGGGCACTCGGGGGTCAGGTTCGCGTGCTGCGCGCCGCACTCGCGGCACGTCTGCACCGGCACGATGGTCGTCACGACCCCACCGCCACGGTGAGGTGGTCCCACGTGAGCTCGCGGCGGGCGAGCTCGGCGTCGACGTTCGCGAGGGCCTGCGCCCACTCGGGGCGGGTCAGGCGACCTTCGAGGCGCATGTCGTTGAGGGTGACGGTGTGGGCGGCGAGCTCCGCGAGGGTGTGGCACGCGAGCTCGGCCTCGGTCATCTGGTGGGGACCGGTGGGAATGTTCATGGTGGCGGCTCCTTGTCGTCGGTGTCTTGCTATGGGATAACCGTCGCGCCTCCCGGGGGAGGGTGGCAACACCATCCCGGGATCGGGTGCCGCGGAGTGTCCTGGCTCCGCGGCACCCGATCCGAGGTTAGGCCCGCAGCGCGGGGATGAGCTGGCGGAGGGACTTCGCCGCGTTCTCCCGGCGTGTCGCGCCGATCCCGACCCAGCGGGACTGAGCGACGGCGAGGGGGTCGCGGGCCGGTGCCGCGAACCACTCGTGGAACTCGGTCGTCGCGTTGAGGAGCGCCCACGCGGTGCCGCGGACGTTCTCCTGCGTCGGGGCCTCCTCGTACAGGAACCGGATCGAGTCCCGCGCGGTCGTGGTGCGGGTGATGGCCTTCGCGCTCATCACCTCCGGGTCCAGGGGCAGGATCTTGTCGAGGATGCGGTCGACCTGGCGACCGGTGAGCTCGACCTCCACCCACCGCTGCGCCTCCGCCATGAGGGCCTCGCCGGAGTCGAACGTGATGCCGAGGGCGGCGCGCGCGTCGGCGATGCGTCCCTCCGGGCCCTCACCGAAGTGGGGGGCCTTGTAGCGCTGCGCGGTCTGCTGTCCGAGCATCGCGCCGAGGGTGTTCGCGCACACCACGCGGATGCTCGTCGCCTGCGCCGTGACGGCCATCATGCCGTCGTGGCTGGCGGCGAGGACGAGGTACGGCTGCACCTGGTCGTCGGTGCCGGGGATGGTGAGGGCCTCCGGGGTGCGGAAGGTGAGGAAGATTCGCTTGCCGCCGTTCAGCGAACCCGCGGCGTCCACGATGAGGCCCTCATCAGCGATGGCCTCCGCGAACCCTGCGACCTCCTCGTTTTGCCACACCGTGTAGTCGTCCGACACCGGGGCGAGGGGCTCCCGCTGCTTCGTGAATGGGTTCACGCGCGTGGTCATCGACTTGCCCGGGAGGGGGAGGTACGAGTCGCTCTCCTCGTCGTAGGCGTACGCGGGTGCCAGGCGCACGTCCCACCCGGCGAGGTGCGCGAGGGGCAGGGCCTCCGCGACGGTGAGGTCCGAGGGGACGACGGTGCCGAGCTGGTGCCAGGCGGGGGTGCGGGATGCGACGAACGCGGCGAGGTCGCCGTGGGTCTCGATTTCGTGGGCCATGATGGGCGGCTCTTTCTGTGAGGTGGGGAGGGTTACAGGGTGACGGTGAGGGTGCCGTGAGCGGAGGCGCGGAACAGGTGCTCGAGGCAGTAGCGCGCTGCGCGGTCGAGGTCGATGCTGCCGTTGTCGTAGGCGATGGCCACGGACAGGACGGGTGCGTTGCCGGTCACGTCCGCGAGCTTGTAGAACGCGTCGATGGCGGCCTGCGAGCTGATCGCGCCGTGGACGGCGTTGAGGAGTCCGAGGCAGTAGCTCGCGGCGTCGGCTCCGGTGTAGGTGGTGGTCGTGGTCTTCATGGCGGCGGCTCCTTGTCGAGGCTGTCGTGCTCTTGTGTCTCCATCGTCGGGCCGCGGGGCGGTGGTTGGCAACACCGCCCCGCGAACCCGTCAGAACAGGTCCGCGGGAGCGTGCCCGCCAACGTGCCCGCCGTCGAACGCGAGGGTGCCCGCGGCGTCTCCGGTGTCGGTGGGGAAGTCCACCCGGACCCGGACGAGGCCGCGGGCGTTGCGGACGCGCCCGGTGCGGGTCACGAGGACGAGGAGCCCGGTGCGCTCCGAGCGGGCGAACACCTGCCCCGGAGCTGCAGCGCCGACGACCTCGTACACCCATCCCGCGGTGTCGGTCGACACGTAGGTCCGGTGCGTCGAGGCGCGGGGCGCGGTGAGGATCGCGTCGCGGGTGGCGGTGAGAGTGTTCATGGTGGCGGCTCCTTCGGGGCGGCGGGTGGTGGGCACGTGACAACCATCGCCACACCATCCCGTTATGGCAACACCGCGCGGCCATCCAATGTTGCCCACGTCCCATCGCAGCGGGCGAGGATCAGCCCCACGCGTGGGAGCTGCACCGGCACCCTGCCCGGGTCGGTCGCGTGGCGGGACACGATCCATCCGAGGTCGCGTGCCGTCTCCGGCTGGCCGTGGACGTTCTCGTGATGGCACCAGGAGCAGAGCGCCAGGAGGTTGCACGGGCAGTCCGGGCCATAGCGGCGGGTCTGCCGGTGGTGGGCGTCGGTCGCCTGCCGGGTGCAGCCGGGGCCGTTGAGCTCGCACACGCCTCGAGCCCTGGCCATCACCTCCGCGCGGGCCTGCTCGGGTCCTGGGCCGTGGTCGTCGCGTCCCGTCGTACGCCGCGGGGACGAGCGCCGCGCCTTCATCGGTGACCGCTTCACGGGGCCACGCGCTGCACGTTGATGTCGGCGGCGAGGCATTCCGCGATGACCATCGGCCACGTCGCGCACCCGTCCCAGCAGGGCATGACGCCGACGACCTTCTCGGTCACGTCGACCAGGGGGATGACGAGGCAGCCGCAGGGGAACGCGACAGCTCGAGGGGGCGGCTCGTGGCCGATGTTGGCGGTCATGGGTTCAGGGTGGCATGGAGGGCGCGACCCGCGGGGGTGATGCGGCACACGATCCGCGGGGAGCCTGCCGCCCCGGTGCGCGTCACCTCCTGCCCGTTCACGGCGACGACCTCGAGCCACCCGCCGTCGCGGAGCTCCCCGCACCGCTTCCAGTAGCAGGACCCGAGGAGTCCCGCGCGCTGCGCTGCCTCCTCGTCGGTCCACTCCCCACCCATCCACGGCTGCGCGTAGACGGCGAGGAGGCGGGCGCGCTGCGACCCCGCTCGAGGAGCGACAGCGGCGGCGGCTGCCTTCGACGTGGCGTGGTCGTCGCGTCGAGCTCGAGCGTGCGTCAGCTCCTCCTCCGGGACGGTGGACACCGGCCACGTCCGTGCCACGTCCGGTCGGATGCAGCGCCACCCGCGGTCGGTGAGGTACTCCGCGAGGTGCTCGAGCTCAGCATCCGTGGGGAACAGGGGTAGGTCGGTCGTCATCGTGACTCCAGGAAGCAGCGCAGGACGCGGGTGGCGTACGCCGGGGGGATGGCCTCCGAGAGTCCACCGAGGGTGAACCCGTCCGGGTCGACACCGAGGAGTGCGGCCCTGACAGCCTTGTCCGCGGGAACGTAGCCGCCGCGGCGGATCGTGCGGGCCTCTGTTAGGTCGGAGCGGGCACCGCCGTACACGCCACCGATGACGCGGCCAGCGCGCCGGTGCTCGAGGCAGCGGCAGGGCCCGGGCGGAGTGAGGGTGAACCCGTGAGCCTCAAACAGGCGGTGCCGTTTCAGGACGAGCCGGTGACCGCTGGCGGGGTCGTCGGCCTCGAGCCCGAACATGGTGCCGCAGAACATCACCGCGTCGTTGAGGGGGGCGCGTTCCACGTTCTCGATGACGAACGGGACACCCCACTCGAGCATGTAGTCGCGGACGGGGCCGATGAGGTCGGGGTGTCGTTCGGCCTGCCCGTTGGCGACGTTGCCGTGTGTGAACCGCTGGCACGGCGGGGAGAGGTGGACGAGGTCCGGCTGCCGCAGGTACGGGTTAGACCGGATGCGATCGAGGCCTGCGCGCCAGTCACCCGGCCAGAACGGGCCGGGGTATCGCTTGCCGTGGTTGCGGTTCAGGTCGATGCCGAACACGGTCGCGCCGCCAGCGAGGTATCCGTGGCCCGCTCCGCCGTCGCCGCAGAACACGTCCACGACGTACGGCAGCACGTCGAGCCGTGAGCGGAGCTCCTCCGCGTAGGCGGTCATCAGAACGGGGCCCGGGTGCAGTGAGTGAGGGCCGCGCGGAGCCTGTCGTTCTCGTCCACCAGGAGGATGAGGTCGGAGGCGTAGAGCTCCGCGTCGGTTGCCTCGGGGTCGAAGTGAATCGAGTAGACGAGGTCGCTCCGGTTCCGGTTCGGGAGGGTCCACTGTCGCACCCACTCACGGACTCGGGCGGCGGCGGAATCACGGTGCTCGGTGTCGGCGTGCTCAGCGGCACTCACTGCGGCGTCCTCCTCCGCCTGCTCCTGCTCGGGGGTGAGGTAGTCGCTCACGGGGTCGGCTCCCATCCGGTGTGCTCAGTGATGCCCTCGCGTGAGTAGGGCCACGTCTCGCCTTGGGTGATCGCGTGAGCTACCTGCAGGGCCACGTTGTCGTCCATCGACTTCGTGAGGATCAGAGCGGCCTCGAGGGGGCGACGGAACGCGGTCAGCACGTCGTGGCAGGCACGCACGTTCGCGGCTGCCGTGGCCACGTCGTTAACGGTGCCGTGGTCGTTCATGGCGGTGAGCTGCGCCTCCGCGCGGGCGAGGTCGAGATCCGCGGCGATGAGGTTCTCCGCGTACTGCTTCGGGGTCAGGTTCATGGTTGGCGGCTCCTATCGATGAGTGCGGGGTGTGAACCTCGGGCACCCGTCCGGTGACGGGGGATGCACCTCGCGGGTGCCCGAGGGGTCTAGGCGGTGGCGCGCTCGAGGATGAGCTCGGCCTCGTCGGTGGTCAGGTCGCTGGTGGGGATGACGCCCGCGCCGCCGCAACGCTCGCAGCCGTAGCGGTTGTCGAAACGCCCGTGCCACTCCTGGCCGGTGCCGTCGCAGTCGGGGCAGTCCTGCTCGTCAGCGGCGAGGGGGAGGTTCGTGTTCATGGTGGCGGCTCCTTGTGTGGGTGGTGCTGATGAGACCACCGTACGGCCAGCCTCCGACAGGTGGCAACACCATCGGGGAAAGCCCGCAGGGCCGGGGATCACGGGCCATCGGGGAGCCGCCAAGCAACCCTGTACCCGGACCGCACCGGCCCTGCGGGGGACCACGCTACCTCACCCCGAGCTCGAGGGGGTAGTCCTGTGCGCGCCCGCGTTGGGGCACGTCCCGAAGTGCGCCAACCACAGGTCCTCGCCCTGCTCCCGGCATCGCTCCGCCTCCGCTGCTGGGAGGACGTGCGCGCGGAGCTGTCCCTCGTGGGACTCCACGGGGCGCACGTTGCCGCGCACCCGGTCGGGCTCGCGGTTGAGGGGGATGCGCTTGCCCGCGAGGGTCTGCACCCAGCGGATCGGTGCACCGCAGGAGCGGCATTCAGCCATGACGGACCTCCTCGAGGTCGTAGGTGAGAGGCCGCACCACCGCGTAGCCGCGCTGCGCCGTGATGGCCTGGCAGGCGTCCGCGAGGTGCTCCGCGCACACCGGCTCACGTTCGACGCGGCTGTTGTCGAGCGTCGGGGTCACGACGAGGAGCACCGCGGTTGCGTCGCACAGGGAGCACCACACCTCACGTCACCACCTTCGTGCTCACCCGGGAGGGGGTGACCTCCACGACCTCGGCGGGCAGGAGCTCCCCGGTCGCGGTGAGGACCGCGCCGTCGTCGGTCATCGCGATCACGCCGAGGGTCACGAGCTCCGCGAGGGACGGGATCACCTCGACCGTCGTGATGAGGTCGCTGCGGTCCGCTGCTTTGAGGACCGCGAGGAGCGCGTCGGAGTCCCGCAGCTTGCCCGTCGCCTTCACCCCGGTCGTCTTCACGGTGCCGTGCGGGGTGGTGAGGGTCTTCCGGTCGTGCTGCTCCCGCTCCCGTAGCGCGTAGTCGGTCAGGAGCCGGTCGAAGAACGCCACGTCGCGCTCGGGGGTCGCGGTCGTCGTGTGCAGCCACGCGTCGACCCGCTGCCGTTCCGCTCCCGCGACGGCCTGCGCCTCGCTGATGCGGGCCTGCGCCTCCGACCGCTTGCGCATCGCCCACGCTGCCATCCGGTCGGTGTCGAGGCGGAACGCGCCTTCCCATCCCACGGGGGCCTCGGCCTCGGACTGCCCGTCGCGGGCGATGAGGTGCTCGAGCTCGGCAGCGGTGATCGGGTCGCCGTTGTCGAACGCGGCGAGGGACTCGTGCAGGTCGTCAGTCATCAGACACTCCGGTGTTCGAGTCGGGGGTGCTCCACGACGGTGCGATAGCGCAGTGAGTGGAGTGCGAGGTCGTGGGCCGCGTCGGTGCGGACCAGGAGGAGGTAGCGGCATCCCACGTTCGCGCACGCGTAGGCGAGCCACAGGTGCGTCAGGCCGTTGCGTCGTCCGAGGGTGTCCAGGGCAGGTGTGTCCGTGAGGTAGGGGCGCGGCTCGTGGTCGAACCTGCCCCGGTAGGGGATCGCGTCGGGGTCGTCGGTGTAGGCGGTGCGGGTGTGAGGTCGCCGCAGGATCACCGGGACGAACGGGTCACCGATCATCGGGTCACCCACACGAGGAGCCCGACCACGAGCGCGAGGCCGACGAGCCACGCGGCTGTCTCCCTCACGACGACACCCCGGCCTCGGTCGTGATCGTGGCGAGGCGGTCACGCCACCGCGCCGCGAGGTCGCGCCGGTCGTCCGGGTTCACCGCGTCGATGTTGACCGCGCCACCGATCCGCTGCCCGATGGCGTCGAGCTCGTCGCGGGTGGAGGCGGAGTCGATGAGGGCGACGGTCGCCTCGAGCCACTCCGGGTCCGTCACGATGAGGGCGGCGGCGAGGTCCTCCTTCGACCACAGGTCGAGCGCGAGGCCGAAGCGCATCGCCGCGTTGCGGAGCGCGTCGCTGATGCGCTGCTTCGCGTCGGGTCCGTCACCGACACCGATGCGTGTCACGCCCGCGACGGTGAGGCGGATCCACAGGTTGCCGTCCGGGTCGAGCATCGGCGCACCGGACGGGTGCAGAGCCATCGGCTCCCACGACCACGTGGGGTCGACCTCGAGGAGCCGGTCAGTGACAGCGGCGTGGCCCACGTAGTCGAGGTGCATCGCGGGCAGGCCGTGGAACCCGCCGCACTCCCGGCACTCGCCCTTCTCGGAGTCCTTCCGGTAGGGCTTGGGCAGCTTGCCGATCTGCTCCGGGGGGAAGGGGCGGCGGAGTGCGGCGGCGGTGATGGGGTCCATGATGGCGGCTCCTCGTTGCTAACCCGCGGGGTGCGGGGTGCCTGGCGGCTAGTGCTGACTATACCCACAGGGTCGGACCATCACCACGACTTGCCCCGACCCTTCCCGCGCTTGCTGCCCGCGAGCTCCTCCGCCATCTCGCGTGCGGACTCGCACGTCGGGCAGCGGACAGCGGCCTCGGTGGACGCGGACCCGCCGACCGTGATCGCGGGCAGGAGGTCGTCCAGCCATCCGTTCGTGCACCCGTCGTGGGTGCAGGTGCAGTGCCGCGACCACGGGCACGCCTTCCCGAGTGCAGCTCGAGGACCCGACCCGAGCATCCCGTCGCGGTGGACACCCACCGCTCCCTGCTGAATGTCCCCGACCTGGATCACCTCGTCACGGTGCGTCCGGTAGTAGTTGCGGACCGCGTGCAGTGCGTCCTCCACGTCGATGTGCCGCAGGTAGAGGTGCCACGTCTGCGCCTTCGCCTGCGCCTCGGAGAGGTCCCGGATGCCGATTCGGGCGTCGAGGTTCCGCACCTCCGCGAGGACCGTCATCACTTGGTCGATGTTCACGAGCTGCTCCTGTCGATGCTTGCCCGCCCGGTGCCGCCGTTGCCGCCGCCCGTGGTGAGCGTCACCCACCATGCGCCCGGGGAGGAGGGCTGCACCCGGTGATAGCGGGGGATCGCAGCGATGAGGTCCATGTACCCGTCGCGGCCTGCGAGGCGTGCGAGCTCGAGGCCCGCCGACCATGCCGCGTCACCGAGGGGCTCGAGGTCGGCGGCGAGCTTCCGCGCGCTCGAGGCGGTGCGCTTGACCTGAGAGGCCAGGGGGGCGCTGCCGCGGGCGAGGGTGTAGGCGTCCACCCATGCGCGTACGAGGTCGCCAGCGGTCCGCACAGGCTGTTCCGTGGGCATCCCCGGCAGGGCGTCCATCCCGCCGCCGACAGGCGGGGGAGAGGGTGACGGTTCCATCTGAGGGTTCTCTGATGGTTCGGCTGTCGCCGGTGGCAGGGGTACCCTCTCGCCGGTGGCAGGGGTAGGGGTGTCGCCCACGACAGGGCTATCGCCGGTGGGAGGGGTGTCGCCGGTGGGAGGGGTCAGCCAGTAGCGGTTCGACGTACCCGCCTTCTCCTCCCGTCGCAGCCACCCGAGTCCCTCGAGGTAGTGGAGCCACCGCCGAGCCGAGCCAGGGGAGATTCCGCAGCGGCGGGCGACCGTCGCCACGGACGGCCAGCACAGGCCCTCGTCGTTGGCCTGGTCCGCGAGGGAGAGCAGGACGAGGCGGCAGGTGGGGTCGAGCTCGAGGGGGGTGTCCCACACGGTGCTCATCAGGCGGATCGACACGGGGCGGCTCCTAGGTTGGCGGCTCGGACGTGGACCACCGTACGCCCACCGTCAACCCGCCCGGACGTGATGAGGCCCGGACACCCTCATCCGGTGAGGTGCCCGGGCCTCATCGAGGCGGCGCGCTGCCGTCCCCTCGCCAACGCGCGCCCGCCGCTACTCGCCGCGCTTCGTCCTGCGCGCGAGAATCCACCCGTTCAGGGAGTGCAGCCACAGCTCCTTGCCGCGCTCCGGGTCCTGCACGACGCGGACGCCGCGGTACACCACCCGGTGCCCGGGCTTGCGCAGGAGAGGCTTCCCCCGCCGTGTCACGACAGGCGCGTCACGTCCGGGTCGGACGCGGGGCCGCGTCGCGACGAGGACCTTCGTGACACCGCGGGTCGGCTTCGGCGCGGGCTCGGGGCGAGGAGCGGGGATCGGTCGCGGCGTCGCCGGGTTACGGCCAGTGCCGCGGGCGAACTTCGGCTCACGCCAGCCGACCATCTTCATGCCCCACCGCTTCGCCGTGACACCGATGGGCTCGAGGGTGATGAGGTCGTGCTCCGCGTCGTTCGTCCACTCGCGCCCGTCGCCGTTGCTCGTGGTCGTGTGACCCGGCGTTCCCGGCCTGCCCTTGTAGTGGATGATGCCGCCGCGCGGCACGTTGGCGAACACGCCCGGATGCTTCGTCGCAGGGTCGGCCTGTTGCCACGCCTCGATGGCCCACCCGGACCTGCCAGGGCGAGCCGGGAGGGTGCCCGACGCCGCATACCCGTAGGCCTTCGCCGTGATGCCTAGGCACACGTTGTGCCAGCCGGTGGTGCGCCGTGTCGCCTGGTCGTGCAGCCACCCGATGGCCTCGTCCACACTCCACGGCGTGTCGTGGGTGCGGGCGTTGCCGAGGAGCGTGCTCACTCCTGGCCCGCCTCGTGCTCACCGTCGACCGCGGGCACGAGCTCCTCGGTCGCCAGGGATGGGCCCTCGTTGCCGATGCCCGCCGAGGCGAGGGAGGTGAGGACGGACAGGACACCCATCGACATGGCGGCGAGGCCCGCGGCCTGCGCGACCGAGGTGACCTGGCCGAGGTCGGTGAACGTCACGGCGGCCCACGCGGTCGCGGCACCCTGCGCCGCCGACTTGATCGCGCGCTCCGCGGTCGCCTTCCAGAACAGGATCGTGAACATGGGCGGGGACTCCTCAGTCGAGGTCCGGCTCGTCGGGGATGGCCGGAGTCTGCTGCTGCAAGGCTAGGCCGAGCTCCGCCGCAGCGGCGGCATTCGACTCCACGACACGCGTGAGCTCCGCGAGCCCCGTCGCCGCGGTGTCTCGGTTCTCGTCCACCCGGTCGGAGAGGTCCGACACCCTCTCCCGCACGTCGAGGATGATCACGCGCTGCTCGTCCAGGCGGTGCCGCTGCTGATCCTGAACCTCACGCAGCACACGGATATCCGCGGCCACGTCCGCGAGGGAGTCCCCACCGTTGCGATACCCGGGCTGGATCGGCTGAGTCGCTGCCTGGATGAGCTGCTCGAACCGTTCCGCCTGCCGCTGGTCCGCGCGCTTCCGCACGGTGTTGATGATGACGACCACGGCGGTGACCTCCGCCATGAACTGCACCCACGACCGGACGGTGTTCACGTCCACCTGGATCGTCGGCAGATCCCCGACCGCGCTGATCACCTGATCCCACATCGCGTGCCGCTCCCCGTCCCGGTCGTTGTTGATCTTCATGCTGCCATCCCGGTAGGCGGGGGGCAGGCTTCGACTCACCCGCTGGCAGCGGACGGCAGCATCTGGATCGCGTGCCACTCCACGACCGGCGACGCCGTGGTCACGGTGCCGTCGATATGCCGCACCGAAGCGGTGAACCCTGTCGTGCTCGCACCGGACGAGAACGGCACCCAGAACGTCGTACCCGAGCACGACACGAGGATGCGCGGCGTGACCGTGAAACGCGTCGCATCCGCGAACGTGACCGTCGCGGACGCCGTCGCTGCCGCGGTGACCGTGACGGT
>ERZ869921.207-NODE-207-length-39263-cov-19.932947_pt1 | contig 39263 bp, 63 predicted proteins | sample MGYA00579310_ERZ869921 | MGnify/ENA primary metagenome ERZ869921 (study PRJEB32216, sample SAMN09231816) | wastewater metagenome | place: USA: Maryland | collected 2016-06-21 | study: EMG produced TPA metagenomics assembly of the PRJNA472060 data set (Reclaimed... | reverse complement strand
ATGCCCTCGGAAACTTCTTCCTCATTGCAATCAAGGCTGGCGGTCGCTTCCAAGTGGACGACACCAACCAAACGGACTATCCGACCATGACAACAAACATTGTCTCTGGTCAGAAGGACTATATAGCAATCTATGACGGTGCTTCCACACCAAACCAAGTCCTCGACATTCGTACAGTTCGTATGCTCACTCCTAGTGGAACATGGGTCAACCTCACTCCAATCGACAAGGAAGTAGATGACATCAATGCTTACCAAGGACAGACAGGCACACCAACGAAGTTCGATGTTGATTCAAACGGAATCATGCTCTACCCAACGCCGAACTACAACTCGACAAACGGACTAGAGCTTTACATCTCGCGTACACCAGTTTACTTCGTCTCAACTGACACAACAAAGGAAGCTGGCATCCCTAAAATCTTCCAATCGTACCTGTATCTTCGTCCATCTGCTGATTACTGTGCCGTGAAGACACTTCCACAAGCGAAGAATCTTCAAGATAAAGTGACGCGAATGGAAGCAGACATCGCGGATTATTACTCACGGCGAAACAGGGTTGATAAAAAGAGATTGACCCCAGCCGCGCAGAATAACAGGTAGATTATTATAAAATTATTAAACACACATGGCATCATATAACAAGTTCAACGCCTTTGTAGCGGACATCGCCAACAAGGTACACAATCTAGGTTCAGATACGCTCTCAATCGCTCTTACTGCTTCGGCAAACGCCCCTGTAGCAACGAACGCAGTTCTAGCTGACCTCACACAGATTTCATATACGAACCTTTCGTCAAGAGCATTGACGGTTACAGGTTCTACGCAGACATCTGGTACATACAAGCTCGTCATCACTGACAAGACACTTACAGCATCGGGTGGTGCAGTAGCCGCTTTCAGATACGTTGTTATCTACAACTCTACAGCCGCTTCGGGAAACCTCATCGGATGGTACGACTACGGTTCATCTCTCACTCTTGCAGACGGTGACACATTTACTATCGACTTCGACGGAACAAACGGAGTTATCACTATCGCATAATCATTATGGCACGATACAGAATCTACAACGGCGCAATGCCTACAACAGCCGCCTTCGTACCAGTTACGACAGGTACTTCAATCAAGACACTTCTACAGTTGAAGCCTTTTAACCAATGCAAAATCGTTGCATGGGGCATTTCATTTGACGGAAGCGCGGCGGCAACACCAATCAAGGTTGAACTCATCGAAACAGGAACAGTCTTCGGAACGGTTACGGCTTCTGCTGACGCTGACTGTATCAAGATGAACGGTGCAGACCAAGCGGTCGCATCTGTCGCTGGTCTTACACTCGGAACATCGGCAACTGGCTACACATGTACGTCAGAAGGTTCAATCACAACTACTCGCATGTTCGACGAACAGCTTGTAGCACCAACCAACCAATACATCTACCAATTCCCACTCGGTCAAGAACCAGTCATGGTCATTGGTAACGCAACTCGCATCCGCGTAACGGCGGCGGCGGCAGTAAACGCTATAGCGTGGATTGAAGTAGAAATCTAAACGAAGTAACCTATGGCACAAAAGACAATGACAGCCGTTAGCGGCGCAGTAATAAGTACCGCACAAGCAAAAATCGGCTCTGCTTCTGGTCTTTTCCACGCCCCAGGAAGCGGTGACGAAGTAACAACCCCCGATAGCTCGGATTGGGATTTTTCGTCGAACTCGCTGTTCTCTATTGAGTTCTGGTTCTACTGGAAAAACAACTCGACAAACTATATGTGGATTGTTGGTCAATCTCCAACGGCTTCTGATTTCTGGGCTGTTGTTATCCACCCATCTGGTTCGGATAACATCATCTTTGGAATGGTTACGGCTGGTGGTGGATGGTTGCTCAACTTCTCAATCTCGGCATCAATCACAGCTAACACATGGCATCACGTCGAAGTGAACCGTCAAGCAACTGCTGGTACTACATCCGACTGGAACATCTTTTTCAACGGAACAAAGGGTACTAACTCACTCGCTCTCGGTGCATATAGCACGTCACTCTCTAACCTATCGGGAAATCTTGAAGTTGGAGGAAACGTTCTAAACAACTTCGGTAACGTTTGGGACGGTCACATTGACGAACTCCGAATCTCAAAGGGTGTTGCTCGCCACACATCGAACTTCACTCCATCAACATCTGCTTTCGTGACGGATGCACAAACTGTTCTTCTTCTTCACTTCGAAGGAACGAACGGTTCAACATCATTCATTGACGACAGCGCGATTGCGGCACTCGCTCCAATAAGCAGACACACATCACAAGCAATTAACAGAGCATCAACGTATTAAATTATGGCAAGACACGGTAGAACATTCCCAATACGCCCACACATGAACTACCAAGGACGTACTGGTATTTATTTCAACCGTTATAGCACTCTTGCGGTCACAGTTGGGACGTATGCTCTTACTGGTATCTCAAACATACTAAAAAAAGCCGTAAAGATAGTTGTCACAGTCGGAACTTACACTCTAACTGGAATTGCGGCTCTTTTCTCACTCGGAAAGGGAATGGTTGCAACTGTCGGAACTTACACCCTCAATGGATTCTCTGTCCTATACCACCGAACAGTCAACATGGTAGCGACACTCGGAACTTACACGCTCACAGGTATCACGACACTCCTACACTACGGAAAACTCTTTGGTGTTACAGTCGGAACGTACACCGTGACTGGTATCTCATCAGTCCTAAACGTTGGAAGAAAGATGCTCGCCACACTTGGTACTTATACCCTCACAGGTATCGCTACGGCATTTATAAGAGGTAAGGGTATTGTAGCCGCAGTTGGAACTTATGTCTTGACTGGTCAATCAACTGGATTCACCAAGTCTGTGCGTATGATTGCAACACTGGCATCATTCACGCTCACTGGATTCATCGCACGACTTCTTTACAACGGAACTTCGATTCGATGGACTGACACGACAAAGACAACAGAAGGAACGAAGGTGAACCAAACGAAGAACTCTACTACATGGGTAGATAACACAAAAACATAATATGTCAACACAAGTAATTCTAAATAAGTTCGACGGGGGACACGCAGAAGACCTACGCACGACAAATACTGATGAATGTGAAAAGTCGCTCAACTTCGACTTGTTCATCAATCCTCACAAGCTGATTCCCTACGGCGATTCAATCGCAGAAACAATAACTGGTGCTACGATGGACGACATCGAGATTGATTCCGTTGACATTGCACTCGTTGGTTCAGACTACGCGTTCGTGGGAACGGGTTATGAAAGTGCTGGTTCATCAAAGATAAACTTTCTCACGAAGTCGTCTCTTGTTGATGTCAGTGGCGCAACTCCATTCGTCTCGAACGCTATCTCTGGTGGTGGAACATACCAAAAAGGAAGCCTTGTTGTCTATAAGAACCTCGCTGTAGCACTTCTCTATAACGGTTCGGGTACATACATCGCATACAGCCTTACAGCATCGGGTACAGCAACGAACATTGGTTCATTTTCGACTTCCTCAACCTTCCGCGCACGTCCATTCGTTCACCCAGAAGACAACATCCTCTACTTCGCTGTCGGTAACGTCATCGCAAAGTGGGACGGAACAACATTCACTTCATACACAACGATTCTGCCATCGGGTTATGAAGTATCGTCACTCACTGACTACGGTTCATACCTAGCCATTGCAATGCGTCCAGTAAGAGGAACGGGTAACTCTGTTGTCTATCTATGGGGACGTGACGGAACGCTCAACACACTCCAATCTGTCATCGACTTCGGTGAAGGTGACTTGCTGATGATTGAAAACCTCAACAACAACATCATCGGTATCATGGCATCTCAAAATACGTTCAACACAAACCTTTCACGAAAACTTGTCGTAAAGGGTTATTCTGGTGGCGCAGTTGAAACACTAAAGTCACTGATGCTCTCATCACTTGTCAACACGACTGTCTACAAAGTCAAGAACGGTGGAAAGCTCTACTTTGGACTTGGTAACGATGACTGTGTGTACGCTGTCGGCAAGAACAAGGCTGGAACATACATCATCACAAAAGACCGATACATGAACAACGGAACGACAATCGGTTCGGGATTCTCTGGTCTTTCAATCGTCGGTGACATCCTGTGGTCTGCCTTCAACGCACTCGGTGGAACATACACCCTGATGCGTTCAAAGATTTCACTTCTTTCGCAAGAATCAGTGACATACACCAGCACCTCAACATATAGAACAACAATCAACCCATCTATGCCAGTGCTTGACCGATACAAGGAAAAGCAACTCGTATGCGTTCGCGTAGCCTACACAGGTGCGCTATCTGGTGCTACAGTCCTCAAAGTATCAGTTGACGGTGGCTCATTCTCTACCGCAATCTCTGACACAAACGCGGCTGGCGAACACACCATCGAATCAAACGCTATGGACGATGGAACACCACTTCCAACAGGTCGTGAGTTCCAATTCCAACTTGAATCGACTGGTGGCGCACAAATTAAGGAAATCCAATACGTCTACAACGTACTTCCAACCCTAGAATAGTATGAACACGCTACCACAACAACCAAATCAACAGCAATCACAAGAAATTGTCAGACTGAAAGGAATTGTTGACACGCTGATGGCTAAAATAGGGACGTTCTACGATTCGTACTACAAAAAAGACTTCGCAGACCGCTTCTATCTCGACAAACCACTCGTCTTGAAGAACGGAATGTTGATTGAAAGCGACCTTCCACTCTATTTCAGACGCGCGGATAACTACATCGGTACTGAATCGGGTGCGAATAACGCCATTACAGCCAATTTGACTGATGCGAAGGGTAACACAATCCCCCTAACTGCTGGTCTTGAAGTGAAAATCAAGATTGCACACTCGCTACAAGCTGGTGCGAACACTTTTGCGGTCAACGGAACGTCGAAGAACATTAAAAGTCATAACAACCCAGCCAACAACATCGGCACAGCATACGTCTCTGGTTCAATCGTACACTTGATGTATGACGGCACACAGTGGCAAGACATGTCGCAATAAGCGATTTTGCTTATCGTGGTATAATTACAACACAACAACTTCCTATGGCAACAACTATTACAACTGATTCACTCAATGTCACAGACCCACTAAAGACAATCACGCCAACGCCAGATATGACCAACTATCAAGGCATAATCGACCAAGGCGCGGCTGATACTAAAGCGTCTCTTGATAAAATTAACGCCGACAAAGCACTTCTGACTGGTAAGACTGCTGACACGGCGGCTCTCAATGAGACAACGGGTGTCAATGCGGCAAACGCTGACATTGCAAAATATACGACACAACTTGCAGACATCAATGCAAGTATTTCTGGGCTGTCTAACGAAGCCAAAGCAATTCCACTAGACGTTCAAAACAAGGCGGCTAACACGGGTGCAACTGACGCTGGTGTCGCTCCTATCACGACTGGACGTTTGCGTGAAAACGCTATCAAGGCTCTCACACAGTCTTCTCTTGCCGATGTTGTCACAGCTAACATCACAGGTTCGAACATCAAGCTCGCCGCCGCACAAGACAAGGTTACACAAGCAATCAACCTAAAGTACAAGCCTATCGAGGATGAAATCGCAAACCTCAAAGACCAACTACAGTTGAACAAGGACTACATCACTGACCCAGCCGAAAAGAAACTTGCCGCCGCACAGCAACGCGTACTCGATGAACGTACACGCGTACTTGCACAGCAAAAAGACCTTGAACAAAACCTTTCATCTGTCGCTCTCGAAGCCGCAAAGAACGGTGCATCACAATCTGTCATCAAGGCAATCTCTAGCGCAAAGTCAATCGGAGATGCCATCACAGCCGCAGGTACTTCACTTAAAACACCTTCAACAGAAGTTGTCAAACTCGGTGATAGCCAAGCTATGCTCATCGACAAGAATACTGGAAAGGTATTGAAGACATACGGAACAGCACCTTCAACTGGTGTCAACGTAGGTGGCGCAAACGGCGCGGCATATAGTGGCGTACTTTCTACAATCCTTGGTTCTGGTAAGTTCACAAAAGACCAAGCCGCCGCAGTAACAAACGCCGTCAACAATGGTCAAGACCCTTTCACTGTCATCAAGAACAACGCGAAGAACATCATGGGTCAAACCGAAGCTACGAAGCTCACAAGCCTAGAAGCATCGCGTGATGCCTTCAACGACTTCGCCGCATCACTTCAAGCCTACTATGATGCTGGTGGTGACACATCACTCATCAAGGGAAACTTTGAAAAGACAATCAACAAGCTCGGTAAGGTCAACGACCCAAACCTTGTCACTCTTGCAACTCAACTTCAAGGAACAATTCAGTCGTACAGAAACGCAATTTCGGGTACTGCTTACTCTGACCAAGAAGGTAAGGACATCGCATCTATCTTCCCTGGAATCACGAACACGAAGACGATGAACGATGCAATCATCAAGGGACGTAACAAGCTCTTTGATACAAGCATCGACGGAATCTATCGCTCGGCTCTCGGTGGGGCTTACGACACTCTAAAGGGTGTTGAACAGAAGAACTCTACAGCGAAGAACGGAATGTCTGACCGAGATTATGTCTCAAAAGCCTTCACGCTTCCAGCGAACAAGTCTGCTGGTGACTATCAAACCGTTATCAACAACACACCATCTGGTAAAATCCCTGTCGTTATGAACGATACAGGAGAAATCGGTTACATTCCTTACACCGAGTTCAACCCAACCAGATACACTAAACTCTAAACTATGCCATTCGAATCAGCCTCAAAAGTAAATAGTTCCTCAACCTTCACATCGGCATCGGATGTGCTTGTAAACAAGTACCACCAAGAGGAAGCCAAGGGTCTTGAAGGCGTTGGCGTAGGTATTGCAAAGTCACTTCTAAAGCTCGTAAAGGGCGCAGGGCAAGTTGGAACAATGATTGGAAACGCAGTCCTTCCAAAGTCTATGGAAATCCCAGACACTTGGTCAGACAAAGCTATGGAAGCGAACAAGAATAATCCGAACGCTCCAAAGGCAGAACAAATCCAAGCAAAACTTTTCAACAAAGAAAATCTGAAAGCAAATGGTACTGCTGAAAAAGTCGGTAACGTTGCTGGTGACGTTGGACAATTCGTTCTCGCCGCCCCAGAAGAAGCAGTCACAAAAGGACTGACACTCATTCCAAAGATTGCAGTTCGCGCCGCTAGTTCTGCTGGTGTCGCCGCACTTCAAGCAGAAGATGGAAGCCGAGGTAAGGATGCCGCTATCGCCGCAGGAACAGAAGCCGCAATCCCAATCGTCGGTAAGTACGTTGCGAAGCCAATCTCAACTCTTGTTGGTCGCGTAGTAAAGGGTCTTGCATCGGGTCTATCTGGTGTAGGTACTGATGTCATTGACCAAATCGTAAAGAACCCAAAGCTCGCAAAGACAGCATCACAAGCACTCGACGCTGGTGGTAACACTGAAATGCTACGCAAGAACGCAGACACATTCCTACAAGGTGTGTCTACTATCCGTCAGCAAGCTCGTCAAGCATACGGGGACGCACTCGACACTCTAAAGAACACCGACATTGACCCAACAAAGTTCAGAAGCAAGGTTCAACCACTTCTCGACAAGTTCGGTTCAGTCGTAGAGGGCGACACAAGAACTCTCAACAATGTAGAGTTCAGCGACCCATCAAACATCAAGAAGGCATCTGCTATCATCGACAAAATCCAAAATGTCGAACTCGATGGAAAGAGCCTAAAGAAACTCACTGACTTCATCGAAAGCAAGAAATACAAGATTGCAACGAGCGACGAAAGACTTTCATTCAACTCGTTCATCAACGATATTTCGACTGGTCTGAAAAAGACAATCAATGAATCAACCGACAAGCTCGGGGAAATGAACGCGAACTACTCAAAGGACATGCAACTTACGGATGCAATCGAAAAGACATTCGGCAAGGTGAAGTTCAAGAGCGCGGCAGAACTCAATAAGATTTCTCAAAACCTCGAATCTCTGTTCTCGAAGAAAGGTCTTACTCCACAGTACGTTGACGACTTCCTAAACCGTCTCGGATTGAACCCAGAAGACCTAAAGACATCGGAAGCTGTACGCCAAATCAGCGACAAGGCTTCTGGTGCGAACACGAAGGGTCTGAACGTTGGAGAAATGTTGCAACAAGTCACAAGCGGAATCGTCACTCCAAAGACAGTCCGCAACCTTTCTATCGCAACTGGAATCGCGGAAGACACGCTTCACAAGGTACTTCGTTCACCAAACAAGTTCGTTCGTGAATCATTCGTTAAAACTATGACCGACCTTCTAGGTCAGCCCCAAGAGTAATCGCTATGGACACCTTCCTCAAAAAACTAAAAGAAGTGTGGTACATAATTGTGATGATTTGTGGATTGGTTGTCTGGTACGCGAACGTGAACACTCGTCTCGATACTGTCGAAGCGAAGCAAAAAGACCAACAAGTGACGCTGGATAAAATCGACCAGCTATCAATAGATATGGCAGTCGTGAAAAACGATGTGTCATATATTAAACAGACAATAGCTCAATAAAAATATGACAGAACAAATCTTTACAGGTGCAGTACCCCACGTTGAAAGCCCCCTTGACTACAAAACCAAGGAGGTTGCTTTCGCGTCTCAACCATTCGACTGGAATAGTGGTTTCGACATTGAACAAAAACTTGGTGCATCTATTCCAACCAAAGACCAAGGCTCATCTGGGTCTTGTGGTGGTCAAGGATGGGGCTACTACGGTGGCGTACTCATGGCTATCCTACTCGGTCTTGGTTATGACGAAAAGTCAGCCAAGTTCATCTATTCGCAAACATTCGTAAAGGGTGGCGGCTCTGATGGGCGCACGAACTCTGACCTTGTTTGTAAGAAAGGATGGGGTAGCGAAGCTCTCACGACCTCATATGAGAACGGAAACCCACCAACAGAAGACTTCATGGAACGTCCACAAGACATTACACAAGAAGCCTTCGCAAATGCACTCAAATCTCTCGGTCTATCTTACTCTGTAGCACCTACAGACATCGACAGCGTAGCGCAAAGCATCAGAGACTTCAATGGGTGCGTAATCGGCATCACAGGTTCGAACAACGGTACTTGGTGGACAGCATTTCCTGTACCATTCAAGACTGGTGACACACCTTGGTATCACTGGCTGTACGCTGGAAAAGCAAAACTCATCAATGGCAAGAAGTTCATTGGTGTCAAAAACTCATGGGGTGACAAGGTTGGTGAAAACGGATGGCAATGGTTGTCGGAAGAACACTTTTCGGGTAAGAATATCTATACTGGAACAAACGTCTGGGTAGTATGGAACATGATTCCAAGCAAACCCCATCCTGTATATCCTCATGTGTTCAATACAGTTTTGACATATGGAATGACTAATTCTGAAATCGGATTCCTTCAAGCAAAACTTCAACAGCTAGGATTCTTCCCAAAGAACGTCAATTGTACTGGTTACTTCGGTGACATCACAGCCCGTGCATTGAAGGCATGGCAAGTAGCAAATGGCATCATGGACTTCGCAAATGAAACAAACTTGACCAAGATTCGCTTCGGTCAAAAGTCTATGGATGCAATCAACAAGCTCTAGTTATCCCCAACTTATTTATCAAACCGTGCTATAATTATAGGGAGGGGGGACGACAAATCCCCCTTTCCGCTATCTAAATATGGAAACAATCAAAAGGTATGCAATCAGTTCAGCTCACACATTCATAACGGGCTTCCTAATTGGAATCGCACCATTTGTCAGTACGCTTACTCTAGCGTCACTCGGCAAAGATGCACTGAAAGCAACCATTCTCGGTCTTATTACAGTAGGTGTTCGTGCTGGTATTAAAGCCATCTACGAAGCCTACGTTGCGAATAAGGCGACAAAAGCCTCACAGGGCTAACCTGTGCCAAGCCCGTGGATTCGGGCAACTATGAAAAAAACAATAATGATGGGTCTTGCACTTGCTGTAATGCTAGTGTGTCGCCCAAAGATATTGGTGGCGCAAGATGTTGTGCCTGTAGAATACAAAACAGCCGATGACTACATCTCTGAAATCTTCGGGGATAAAGCAAAAATAGCAACGGCTGTCATACTTCACGAATCACAGAACAAACTGGATGCCGTGAACTATAATTGTATCTATGGGGGCAAATCCACATCTTGTAGAAAAGGTGATGAACCGAAGGCATGGTCTGTTGACTGTGGCATCGGACAAATCAATGTGCGCGCGAAGTCATGTCCTTCCGACCTGTTGACCCTAGAGGGTAACATGGAAGCGATTGAAAAGATTTACCAGACGCAAGGACTTAACGCGTGGGTAAGTTACAAGACGGGGCGATATAAAAAATACATGAACGTGTAAAGAAAAAGCCACCCTTAATCGGGTGGTCTTTTCGTTATCGCTCGTTGTGACCAATACAATATGGACACTTGATGTAGAATCCCCACTTGCCGTGATGAATCTCTTTTTTAACAAGCTCTGTGTACTCGATGATTGCGGATTCCTTCATGTCTTTCAGTTCTTTCAAGAATGGACAATCATTTGAGTGCTGGCTTCCAAGCCAATGTGACCAAGAGCGATTCGTCATCTTCGCTGTGTGTCTCTTACAAGCATAATATTTGCGCTTGATACACGCTTTACATGTCTTGCGCTTCTCTTGTTCCCACTCATGGGAGTATTTTTCGATTGGGTCTTCTATGAGTTTAGACATTTGCTCGTCGTGGTACAGCGTTTAGGTGCTTGATAACTTTTTCGGCAATCTCTGTTGTCAAACCTTCACCCGTGAAAGATGTCTTGAAGAAGTTTGGCATTTGTTCTTCAAGCATGTCATCATCATCATCATCGAGAATTGCATAACGTGTCACTTCTGGGTGATTGTCAAGCCACGCTTGAATCTCATACCCTCGCTTGGTTTTATCAATAGGGTTTCTAGGTGTCTTGTCGAAGATTGGTACGATGCGCTTTTTGATATGCTCAACGCTTTCTTCGCTATGTCGCCATGAGGAAGATAGAACAACCTTGCAACATGTACTCATCTCAATCCTTCCAACCAAGAAACACATGTATGCGTCCAGTGGAAAGTATGCCTTGGGGTCTTTAGTGAATGTATCTTGACAGTTGCATACGCCGTCAATATCTAGGAATAGGACTTTCATGTTATTCCAGCTTCCACTTACCCGAACTATCCATAACCAAGCACCAGTCTTCGAGCCAGATTCTAATTTCAGACTGGTCGTTATCCAGTGAGAAATCTTTTCCCGATGCAATGAGAGCATCAAGGAGTTTCTTTAGTTTTTCATTCATATTAGTGTATGAGCATTAGGCAAATAATAGTTGTTGCAAGGATTGTTGAGAGTATGATTCCCCAAAGGAAACCAACCTTCTCACCATCGCGCAAACCAGAACTGTAATACATGCAACTCTTGTCGCAGTATTCGTCGAACTCTTTATGTGTCATTAGTTTTTTACGCTAAAGATAACACCAGACGATAGGGTAGCTGTGAGCCACTTTCCCTTTACTTCGATGTCAACAATCTTCACGTCTGGGTGGAGAAAGCCTTGAAGTTTTGAGAGCGATTCGTAGTTTATTGTATTCATATTAGCGATTGTTATGTTTATCAGAGCAGTCTTGACAAAATGCAGAACCATTGCGTCTAGGATTCTGACACTTTTCGGGGTCGAGAACGATTCGGAACTGGTCAACGTATACATCATCCGTTCTGAATGTCTCGATTGAAACGCCAGCGTTCTTACACATTGCGTTATACATGACAGAGCGTAGGTGTTCGGCTTCGCGCTCATCAATCAAAGGCAACTCTTTGTTTTCTTCTAGTACCTGTTCAAGAACTTCGTCGTGAATAATAGCGTCAGCGTGGATTCCATTTACTTGTTCTTCTGGGGTGTTCATATTTTATATCCTGTTAGTCTTGGCAATGCTCTGAACGACTTGTCGAGCATGTTTTCTGATGGGTAATCGTTGAGGTTGTCGCAGATGTCAGCAATTTTGATTGCGATTGCGTCCTCGTCGGTAAGCACTCTTGTAATGTAGTCGTCATACTTCTCGCCCTTTTGGTGAGTGAGGATTCCAACGACCTGTGCGACACGGAAACCGAACACTTCTGCTATCTCGTCGAACGTTGCGTCTGTGTCCTCTAGCGTGTCATGTAGAAGCGCACAGACCTTCTGTAGCGGCGTAGCGACACGTTCTGATACACGAATCGGGTGATTGATGTATGGTGCGTCAGAAATCTTGCGCTTCTGTCCAGCATGAGCCACTGATGCGTATTCGAGAGCCTTTTGATATGTTGTTGGTGTAATCATCAGAAACTTTCTAGGTAATCAATAATGGCTTGCTCGTCACCCTTTTCATACAGGTCGAGAAGCGTTGAGTAGAATATGATGTCTGCTTTTACTGTCTTGTTTTTCAGTCGGCGCAATTCCTCTACTCGTTCTTGCCCGTACTTTTCAATCATCTTAAACGTGTAGTTTATTTTGACTGTCTCTTGTTGGAACTTTAGGTTGCAACCGCCAGCTTGCCCGTGCATGTTATCTGGGTGGTATCGTAGCAACGCCCCTCCCCCAGCATCGGGAATCCAGTGACCAGCTTGAAAGTTCCCACCACTCGCATACCGTCCGCAGTCAAAACATAGCCCGCCGATTTGGTAGTCATCCGTACTATCACGCCGCCGTATATAAGTGTGAGATGTCGTATAAAGTTTGTCTTTGACAGCTTTGAGTTCATCTTTCTTTTTAGGCATTTTTTTTCACGTTCTCTGGCACGGGGTAAATGTCAATGTCGCCAGCTTGATATGCTTTGAGTACGCACGACACACAAATCTTCTGACCGCGCCAATCCCGTGTCTTGATGAATACGTTTTTGTCCCAACCACAACCACCGAAGTTTCCGCAGTACGAGTTGTGAGAATAGAACATTGCTTCAACACCCATCACCTTCGCCTTTTTAGGCTCGTGCATGAAGTGGTATTGAGATTTCTTGTTTGCTTGTGCGATTATCATTGGTTTGTTAGTGCTAGAGCGATACAACGAGGGCATCTGTTAGTGTGTTGATATACTCCATCAACTTTGTATAGGCTATGGAAAGCGAATCTCCTGTCACCCTGTAGGAATAGTCGGAGATAAGCAATGAAGGTGAAGTAATCCATTAGCGTATGAGCGAACCTTCTTTGAGTGGGCTTCGTGACCAAGTACCGCAATCTTGACACTGGTATCTTTGGAAACGAGTTGTTGCGGTGTTCTCGAATCCTCTCTTGTGAAGTCTTGTCGAGCCGCACAGTGGGTTAGGACAGTTGCGTTCCATTCCCGTTATGACGTTGAAGTTGTGATTCTGCTTTGAGAAAGGAAGAATCCTTTTCATAACAAGCTCTTGAACCAGAACGTCATTCTTACAATACTTTTTCATGTACCTCCAGTCACTCTCGATTCCCTTTTCACATCCGAACCATAGGCTCTTGTGTGTTGACAACTTGCGTGGAATACCAAGGAAGTCGGCAATGTAATCAAGTTTGTTTGAAGGCAAATGAAACTTATTCTTTGCAATTTTCTTTGTGTCAATCGACTTGGTTGGTGCAATCGGTTTCAATCCGTGAGCAAGCAACCGAGTATTGAACACTGGAATGTCGAACCTGTCCCCGTTGTGTGCAGAAACCATGTCGGCTTCTTCAATCAGTGGGGCAAAAAACTCTACAAGCTCTTTATCATTCAACACGCCCTTTTTGTAACCCTTGAAGTCATCCTGTCCGATGACGTGAACCTTTTTCTCGTCGCTCCATTTCCAAGCTACGCACAATATCTGTTCGTACTCTATGATTTCGATGATGTTTGTCTCATAGATATTTCCGAAGAAATATCCTTTGGCTGGTGAAGTTTCGTAGTCGAGCGATAGAATCCTCGGCTCAAAGCGCACCGCCGTTTTTTTTATATTTTTCAAGTCGTTGTATTGGGAACTCATTATTATCTAGTAGTTTTTCCGACAGCTTCATTGCGTTGTAGAGGTGGAACATGTCATCAGTGAGACTGAATAGGTTTACTTCTTTGCGAATCTTACGCTTTATGCTCTCGTTCAATTCGTTGCTTGACATATTCTGCTCCTGTGACATTAAAGAAGATTGCCGCCGCGTGGTCTTCATCTGTCTCACCATCCAACCACTGTATAAAGTGCCTGTATGCAGAATCCTTGAAACGTTGTAGTTCTTCTTCCCCGTTTGCTTTCTTCCAATTATCGCGTCCATAATGAACCGCGCCTCGACCCATCAGTTCAGCCCATCGCTTCAACATCCATGTCGGAATCAAAGTGTAGAGGGGCTTGTTCTCGTCGATGTCGCGCACCATCCCAGATTCAAACTTCTTCTGCTTCTTTGAGTTTTTTGTCGTGAATGGTTTAGACATGGAAATCATAATTATCGGCAAGCATTTCTTCGAGGGTATCGACCACTTCATCCCACTTGCGATACATCGCATCTTCGTAGAAATCAAAAATAAACGCGTTGTTGTATCTAACGCGCCAGTATTCTCGAAGTCCACGGGCTTCAATCAGTTGTTCAATCAGCTTTTCTTTCATGCAGTAAGTGTAACATGCACTTCAACATCGGGTGTGGATAACTTTTTCTTGTACGTCTGGCGAGATTCGAACTCGCAAACCCGAAGGTCATGGTTTCTAAAACCACTGTGTCGCCGTTGCACCACAGACGCATATTTTCGCACAAAGCGGAGAGGGTAGGACTCGAACCTACACGCCTTTTACAGCACCCGTTTTCAAGACGGGGGAGATGCCAATTACTCTTTACCAATCCATGCGGTAGACTGTGTACTCGAAACACAATCGGTTGACGACCACTCGCTTTAGCAAAGCGGTGAAGCTCCTAGCTTCTTAATCTACCAATGTGCAACGGGGTAGAATCGAACTACCGCAACCAAAGGCAAAGGATTTTACAGACCCCCGAGCGTCCATCGCTCACCCGTCACTTTTCTATATTATACCACGATAGTATAAATGTGTTTCCACCAAGAATCGAACTTGGATAGTCTGGTTAAGAGCCAGATGTTCTGCCACTGAACTATAGAAACATTTTTCGCACATAGTACCCAATGAGGGAATCGAACCCACGCATCCTAGATGTAAGCTAGGTGTTCTGCCATTATACTAATCGGGCAATTCTAGGTGTGCGGTACATGCCCCAACGTTGATGCACACCCATTGTCGAGCGTAAGGGAATCGAACCCCTATCAAGAGTTTAGAACACTCCTGTTCTTTCCATTGAACTAACACTCGGTATTCGCAACGGGTACTGACCCCGTGTTTCCTCCTTGAAAGGGAGATGACCTACCATTAGTCGATGCGAACATTTTACAAGACCCATTTGTTTGTTATAGCCAACATGAAATGCTGTTAGGGTCTTATTGTCCAGCTTGAAGGAATCGAACCTCCGTCCAAGTCTTATCAGAACTTGATTCTACCATTAAAATAAAACTGGGTACGCCATGTGAGATTCGAACTCACACTTTGCAAGGTTTGAGCTTGCTACCTCTGCCGTTGGGCTAATGGCGTGTACGAGAACCAAGAATCGAACTTGGGAAAGCGGTGTATAAGTCCGCGATTTTGCCACTAAACTATTCTCGTGTGGTGTCGCACCGTGGTAACGCTCCACGTTATCTGGGGTTTCAATCCAGTGCTTTACTTTTAAGCTAGTGAGACGTTGACACCAGTAACGGAATCGAACCGTTGCATACGAACTTTGCAGGAACGCGACTTTCCACTTGTCGAACTGGTGACAAGGCTACTACTAGCCAAGAGTGGTTTTCTTTTTTAACGTGTAGTTCCCTTACTACATTTCAGTGAGCCGACATACGGACATGCACCGTACTCTAAAGTTTACAAAACTATTGCATCGCTATCTATGCTTTGAAGGCTTGGGGGTAGGCGGCTTGCGGCTCACCAGACCCAATGTTATGTTTTGTACTACTCGGCGGTGCAATACCGTTGCTAGTAAGTTGTCATAACTCAAACGCTCATGTACTTCGAGCGTCCTTGTTGCGGATACGAGAATCGAACTCGGTTCAAACTTGCTTATGAGACATGCCGCTTAACCATAAGACCCGCAATTTTCGCACAGGTGTTCGTACTAGGAATCGAACCTAGTTGGATTGTTTAAAAGACAACTATTCTGCCATTGAATTATACGAACATAAAAACTATTTACTTGTCAAGCGTTGGGTATCGTGTGAGAATCGAACTCACTCTGCTTCCTTCACAGGGAATTGTGCGACCACTACACCAATGACACCATCTTTTATATTCTTTTCACGCCAGTCCTGTTTACCACAGTTGACGCAAACATACTTGCAGTAGATTCTTCGAAGGAAGTCATGCTCGTGTTTTTCCCAAACATGAACGCCCTTGTTGAACTTGCACTTCTTTTTCTTTTTGAGACTGAATCTTGGCTCACGTTCTTCGAGAGACATGACTTCAATCTTCTTTCTAATTTCGCTGTATGGTCTTTTACCCCAACCGCCAAATTGTACTTTTTTGATTTCCGCGTTTTTCATTTGATTTTGTTCTCGTTAAAACGTCAGTGACTAATCAAGACACCAATGGGTACTTCGACAACTTTGTTATCGTCTTTTCCCTTTGCGCGACTATGGAGAATCGAACTCCAGCAAACCACTAGACAGGCGGTCATTCTACCACTGAATTATAATCGCATTGACTGGCGTGCTACCATTACACCAACGAAGGAATTACTCTCTTGCGAGACACCCACGCGCCGATTCGAACGGCACTTCCAGTCACGGCTTGAAGGGATGGATTCGAACCATCGGTAGTTCCCTTAACAGGGGAGTGCATTGCCGCTTTGCTACCTTCAAATGTTTCGCACACGCACATCGCACATTGTCGGCAATGAAGGAGTTGCACCCTCGTCAACGGTTTCGAAGACCGCTATTCTATCTTCTGAACTAATCGCCGTATTTTGTGATTCAAAATCACAATGCTTGGGAAGGTGGATTCGAACCAACCATCAGAGGGTTCAAAGTCCTCTGTCCTGCCGTTAGACGATTCCCAAATATATTCGCACCTAGTCAAGATATTGGGATTCGAACCCAAATCATTCTCGTACCCAAAACGAGTGCCATAGCCGTTAGGCGATATCCTGATGTGCGGGTTTCAGTTGTAACAGTGAATCCCAGCCGTAAGACTGTAGGCAATGTACGTCTGCCTCCGAGTTTTTCGCATCGGTAGCGGATGTAATACAACATCAGTGTGCATCGTTAGGGACTTGAACCCTACTTTTCTGATTGGAAGTCAGATATGTCGCCATCTACATTTACAATGCAATTAGGGCTACTGGACATCGGTTGTTCACCTAGTCTTCACCCTTTGCGTACCCACAACGATTCGAACGTTGAACTCAAGTTTTGGAGACGAGAATCTTTCCTATTAGACTATAGGCACATAGTCTTCTCGCAAAGAAAACTATTTTGAGGTTTCTTCTTGTGCGCGAGAAGTGTGGAGAATGAGAGAATCGAACTCTCGAATCCGTGGTGCAAGCACGGTGTTTTGCCACTAGCACTAATTCCCCATACTCGGCTTGTTTTGTAAGACAGTCCGAGTGTATTTAATTTTCGAAAAACTAGGGTTGAAATCAAAAGTTCAACCTTTGTGGACATGGGGGAAGTCGAATCCCCGTGTTCGTAGCTACCATTGTAGGTTCTTCCACGAATCTAGCCGTTAGTCACGCCCACATATATTATACCACGACTTTTGAAATACCTGTGGATAACTAGTATTTCAACGCCCAGAATAGCCACCTATTGAAACTCTCTTTTCTGTTCTCTTTGTCTTTTGCTATTGAGATGAGGTAGTAGAGTTCTTCGGTTTTCATGTGAGACAACCAGAAGGATGCGAGTGATGCTGGTGTGACTTTCGCATAGAACATTTTAGACTTCTTGAACTTCGCTTGGTTCTCTTTGGAATCTTTCAAGCGGTTCGTGCGAAGCCATGTTTGATAGTTCTTCCATGTCTGTCGTTTCCAGTCTCTCTCGTAGTACGGGTAGAGGTCACGGAACAATGAGCGTCTTTGATTTCTGTCGGCTTTGCTATCAGAGAAAGGTTGCTCGACCGTGAGCTTCATACTTGCGATAGCGTCAGCCATTGAAATCATGCAAGAAGTGTAGCATACGATTTTTTTGAGGGTGTTGATAACTCGTTATCCACAGACCATTTTTACCTCCATGATATACTCTCTCAATCGCTGGGGGGTTTAAGGCAAGCGAACGAAATATGCCTAACCGTTACTCGGAAGCCGATTCTCAATTTAGAAGAAATTGGAAAAACGATTTCGAGCCTTTCTACCTTTTTATATTTAGATATGGGGGGTAGGGGGGCTGTATCAAAAACCTCAAACTCATTTAGAAAAATTAACCACACGAAGTATTTATGGTTGTAAGACTAGAAGACAATAGAGAAACTTGGGAAAGAGAACTGTATGAAGGTTTGATGAATGGAACTTTTAGTTCGAAAGTAGGCGTAAAGTATTTTCCGCTTCGAGACTTCATAAAAAAACAGCGCGACGATGAAGCAAAAAGAGCGTTCAAAGCTGGAATGGTTTTGGCTCGTGATATTGCGTCAACGCATGAAGAAGATGAAGAACTTGGATATTGTGATACAGGAAGTGACATGGAACTTGCTTGTCGTAGTGAGTGCGTGGACATGGCAGTAGATAGAATTAACGCATACATCAAAAAATATGAACCTAAAGTTTGAAAGACCGATGACGAATAAGCAGATGTGGGAAAAGGCAAGCAAACTTCGCTGTCCTCATTGCAATATACTCATGCACATCGTTCAAAGTTTTCAGTATGATGCGAACCATGTGTACTATACATACCATTGTTCAAATCATGGGTACATGGGTACAGCACTCAACGTCTGGGAAAGATAAAGTTATCCACACCCCATTTTGAAACCCGTGATACAGTTTTAACATGACGGAAAAACAAAAGCTCGACATGTGTTCCTTCTACCTCATTAAAATCGCTCGGGAAACAAACGCGGATGAAATGAAAATCGAACACAAGAATGTCACGGTCAAGGGTGTTCCGATAGGGTCTTGGGAAATTATTGTTAAGAAAAAGAAAAATGCAAATAAAAAATCTTCGTGAGTGGTTGATAAAAAAAGAAGGTGAGGTCAGCACCGCAGTCAACCGACCAGCAACAATCGGTGAACTCATGGAAGCGGTCGAACTCATCATCGAGCAAGACGAGAAAAAATAATGTTCCACATTCATCGCTGGAACAAATGGCGCACCGTGCGTACAGAAGTTCTCGAACATTTGTATGGCATGTTGATTCCTTATCGAATACAAGAACGCGAATGTAAAACTTGTGGGTTGATTCAGATAAAAGTTAGCAATGTAAAAGTTCAGTGGAGAGTTTAGAAATGAACTGGAAAGCCCAACGCCAAAATTGTAAAGGCAAAAAGAAGCTAGACAAGAAGGGTGCGATAACCGCCAAAAACTACGCATGGAATCACGAACGTCTTATACTAGACTTCTATCCGTGTCCAATCTGTGGAATGTGGCATCTTACAAGCAAAAATAATAAACGCCATGACTAACAAGATTGCACACATTACAGAGTACCTTGGTTCAAAGTATTTTTTGACTATCGTTCAATGGAAAGACAAATCTGCTTGGAGGGTTGGTCTTGACTGGAAGAATGAACATGACTACGAGTTCATTTGTGAAAAACCCACTCTGATTGAAGCACTTGAATGTGCTTACGGATATGCGAATGGCATGAAGTAGGTAGTTATCCACAGCCAAAAAAAGTCGTGTGCTACAATAAATGTAAGACAGGTACAGCAAACAAAAAAACAATTCTCTATTAAAGAATCACGTTGAAACAACTGTCTTGAAAAAATAACTTAATAAGACCCTAACAGCAATTAAAAATATATATCTTGAACATATAAATAAAATTGGGTCTTGAACTCTACAACTAAATAAGACTGGAACAGCAAAACAACTATGTAATAAAATTACAATTTCTGGGTTTCCCAGAGCCAAAAAAAGCCAGAGTGGAAGGTTATTGCCACTAGCGCGGTTCGATGCCGACACACAGTCTTGTTCGATTATTAAAAAATAAAGACGCTAACAGCATTTATAAAAACTCCTTTTAAGAGAGTGACGGAAGTTCGATTCTTCCCCGAGGCACTATGTCTCGGTCGTCTAATGGTAGGACACTTATAAATGCGTCTTGTAACAAAATTATGAAGCACCTAAACAAAATCAAGTTTGAAACGGTTGGTTCTACTCCTTCTAACTCACTCATCAAGGGTATGCGTTCAGCAACAGCGATGGGTACGACAGAAAACGGTGCGCCTACGTTCACTCGTTCTGGTTCAGCACTTCTCGACTTCTACGCACAAGCTGGCGCAATGAGAAAGAACCCAGAAAAGGCACTTGAACTTTTCCAAAAGGCTTTCTCGGAAGACCGCCAATCGGCAATCCGAATCCTGTTCTATCTCCGTGACGTTCGCGGTGGACAGGGTGAGCGTGACTTGTTCCGCACATGCCTTGAATGGCTCGGTACTGACTACCCAGAAATCTTTGAGAACATCATCGGTTTCGTAGCAGAGTACGGACGCTGGGATGACTTGTTCTTCGACAACGATGTAGTCTTTCGCACACTGAACCTTCAACTCGCAAACGACACATCAGCCAAGTCACCTTCCCTTCTCGCAAAGTGGATGCCGACAATCAACGCATCAAGCGCGAAGACAAAGGCAAAGGCAAAGTTCTTTGCACAGAAGCTCGGTCTTGACCCTATCCGTTACCGCATCATGCTTCGTGACATCCGCAGAAAGATTGCGACTGTCGAAGCGAAGATGTCAGCCAACAAGTGGGAAGACATCAACTACTCGGGCGTTCCCTCACAGGCATCACGCATATACCGAAACGCTTTCAGCAAGCACGACACGGAACGCTACGGTAAGTTCATCGAAAAGGCAGAGAAGGGCGAAGTGAAAATCAACGCCGCTACTCTCTACCCTTACCAGATTTACAACAACGTTCGTTCAGACTACTCGCCTACTCTTGAAGCTCTGTGGAATCAACTTCCCGACTACACGCAAGGCAAGAACGGTCTGGTACTTGCAGACGTTTCTGGTTCGATGGAAGGCGACCCAATGTCAGTGTCAGTATCTCTTGCGCTCTACTTCGCAGAACGTAACAAGGGGGCTTTCAAGGACTACTTTATGACCTTCTCGTCTGACGCGAATCTCCAAAAGGTTCAAGGTAAGACACTCCGTGAGAAGATGCGCTCGATTGAAAGCGATGGATGGTGCGGTTCTACAAACATCCAAGCCGCCTTCGACGCAATCCTCGGTGTAGCGGTCAACAACAACGTTCCAGCAGATGAAATGCCGTCCACCCTGTATATCATCTCTGACATGGAGTTCGACAACGCGACACACGGTCATCAGACAAACTTCGAAGTCATAAAGAAGAAGTACGCGGCGGCTGGCTACACTATGCCATCAATCGTATTTTGGAATGTTGACGCTCGAAGCGGAAGAAATCTTCCAGTCGAACGCGACGAGAACGGCGTAGCGATGGTTTCTGGCTTCTCTCCTGTCATCTTCAAGATGGTCACAGAGAACAAGTCACCAGAACAGGTCATGTTCGACACAATCAACGCGGAACGTTACGCAAAGATTGTAGTATGACCACTACAGGCGGTGAGATTCCAAGCGGTGAACGACCGCACGACATGACAGAGCGACAAGAGATTCGAATTAAGAACGCATACGCGGCTTTCATTCGAAGAAATTGTATTCTCGACGGTGAACCAGTGCTTGTAGAAATGTTGGTGAAGGATTTGGCAAACGAATTGTTCGACATGTTTGTGGTATTGACAAAGAAGTAATCCACAGGCGCGACGATGTTGTACGTTTTCTTTTTGTCACAAGGTGAGATAATTACTTTGAGACAAATTGAAACGTAAACAAGAGGGGAAAAAGAATTGAGTGTTCGCTAACGAAGCTCGCGGTGAGAAAATTATTTCAAGCCGATAAAAATGTTAGCCCCTTCTCGCTTACGTTTCACTAATTATTAAAAGCCTCACACATAAATGATTAAAAAACAAACTGGTGTGTCCTATACTCCACAAGAGTATCGTGCTTTGAAGCACTGTGTCGCATGTAACAGAGTGTCTGACATAAAGTACGGTGAACAATGTGAGGTGTGCAAGGCTAAAAATCTCCGACACTGTAAAATGTGCGAAATCGTTTTGAGAACTGGTAAGAGTACATACTACACTTACGACATCAAGGAAGAATACAGGGGCGATGCGGTCAATCCGAAGCCTAACCGAAAGGATGTCATCGAGTTCTCATATGAACGAGACACCCTATATCCACCACATTCCCCAAATCTTTGTATCGGATGCTTCGGCTTCGAAGAAAGAATCAAGGATGTGTGCTGGGTATGTAGGGTGAAGTTTGAAAACACAGAAGAAAATTATAAAGCTAACGGGAATACATGTTCTGACTGTGCAGAACCACTCCTAGAAATTGAGTTGAATGACGAAGAAACTGACAACGATAGACTTGAAGGGTAAGGCATACGCAACCGTAGCTACCAGAATCAAAGAGTTCCGTGAGGTTTGCCCGAAGGGTTTGATTGAAACGAAGCCGACGATTCTACCAGACGGACGCACAATGTTCTCTGCTCGAATCTTGAAGGACAAGAGCGACGAGACATCGGCAGAAGGAACTGGTCACTCAATCGGTGTAGTTGGAAAGGAAGCAAAGGACTTCGAGAAGCTAGAGACAATCGCAATCGGACGCGCTCTCGCAAACATCGGGTTCATGGCATCTGGTGACGTTGCATCGTTCGAAGAAATGGAAGAGTTCATGTCTGACAAAGAGACGAAGCGTCAGATGAAGATTCAAGAAATCATCGAACAGGTAGACGCAATCACAGACCTTCCTACACTTCGAGAGTTTTACAAAAATAACAAGGGCTGGGGCGTAGAGGTTGACCAGTACATCACCGAGAAATCGAAGCAGTTGAAAAATGCAAGTTCATAATTTCGAGCAGGGTACACCAGAATGGTTCGCGGTTCGCAGGGGAAAGATGACGGCATCGAACGCAACGGCAATAGGAAATTGTGGCAAGGGTCTGGTTTCGTACATCGAGGAAATGATGTCAGAGTATTATTCCTCGGGAGAAAAAGAACAATTCTCCAGTAAGGACACAGACCGTGGACATGAACTAGAGCCAATAGCACGACAGATTTATGAGTTCGAAAACGACTTGGTGGTCGATGAAGTCGGTTTCATAGAGTTCAATGAATATGTGGGTGCAAGTCCCGATGGTTTGATAGGTGAAGACGGTGGGCTAGAAATCAAGTGCGTAGACGACAAAAAGTATTTCAAGCATCTCTTGTACGGTGAATCAATGATTGAATCCGACTACAAGTGGCAAGTGCAAATGAATCTTTTGGTCAGTGGGCGGCAATGGTGGGATTTGGTTTATTACAACCCCAACTTCAAGCAGTCCATGTGTGTGTATCGAATATATCCCGACAAGGAAAAGTTTGATGCGCTCACGAAGGGCTTTGAAATGGGTACGGCAATGATTAACAACATTAAGTCACAAGTTCAATAAACATGAAAGACACTACAGCAGAAAAGCCATCGTTCGAAAAGGGTCAGAAGATTATCGTCACCTCGCTTCACAAGGAAGACAAGAACCAAGGCATCAAGATTGGCGATTGTGGAATCCTCGTTTCGCGTTCCAAGGACAACCACACTTATTGGGAAACTCACTTCATCGAAGGAAACTTGAAGGGAAAAAAGTTCTTCATGTTTGAAGACCAGATTGAACACTTCATCACCCCAAAGTTCGCCTACGGTTACAAGTTCAAGTCAGAGGGTCAGACCTTCCAAGTCGTAGCAGTCAAGCTCAACAAGAAGATGAAGACATACGTTTACATGCTCTACTGTATGGAACACGGCTGTCCTTCGGTCATCCTTGAAGCAGACATTCCTACGAACGTAAAGGTCAAGCCGACAATCGAACTCACACGTTCACAGGCTGGTCAGAAGCTCGCAAAACTTACTGGTAAAAAGGTCATTATAAAAAACTAACCTAGCATATATGTTTAATTTCTTCAAGTCCCCTGTGCGCCGTGCTATAGACGCTCACATTGCAAACCGCATCAAGAACGCCGAGATTGCTTACAAGTCGGAAGTCAAGAACGCAGAACAGACACTCGCAAACAAGAAGTCTGTCGCTCTCGCAGAGTTCCACAAGAGCATTAAGGTGATGAACGCAGACCACCAGACACGCAAGAGCCAGATTCTCAACAAGCGTGTTGCAGACATCTTCCGTGGACTTTTCCCAACAGAGGTCGGACACTCTAACGGTACTGACGAAGCAATCCGCACTGGTGGAACTCTCGCCGCCGCCCCAACCACACATGAGTAAGATTCTCCTAAAGCTCGATGTGTCAAAGTTCGACAAGTCGAGAATCAAAGACAACACCTTCACGACACAGAAGGGCGAAGTCACGCAGAAGCTCTACGATGTGGAAGTCGTCGCACTCAAAGAGCGCAAGTTCATCAAAGAGCTTGAATCCACAACACTCTACAAGACCCACTTCGTTGTGCAAGCAAAGACGAAAGAGGAACGCGCCACAAAAGCCGCCGATGTCTATGTAGGTGAAGGGTTCACGTTCGAGCCGAAGTCTACTACAGGTGTACAAGATACGCCAGTAGACGACGAGGACATCCCATTCTAGTCATGGACGCAGAGCTTCAACGAGTAACTGACGAAGCCATCGAAAGAGGTTTTAACAACGCTTCGATTAAATGGCGCGTCATGGCTCTTGAAAACCTTTACCGATTTGCGAAGTGTACGAAGACATTTACGGTGAATGACTTTCGAGACATGGTAGCACTATCACCCATCAAGACACACGACAACCGAGCGATGGGGGGTGTGATACAGACAGCAAGAAAGGAAGGTTGGATAAAGCCAACGGGAAAATCAATCCCAAGCCGCGTAGGTCACAAGGTTCACATCCAAGTTTGGGAATCTCTTATCTTCAAATCCAATGGCTAAACTCACCGAGTGTACTACATGTCACAAAAAAATAAGTGCGCTCGGCTGGGGTTCGCATCAGAAGTCTCACGATGACTACATTCGGAATCATCAGAGATATGTAACCGACTATCTCGACTTCTCTTACCCGACAATGAAGCCAGCAGACAGGTTGCGCTTCGACATTGGGAACATCTACGAAAACAAAATCCAGTGTAAAAATTGTGGCTGGGTTATCCGTTCAAAGAATCGCCATGACTTCATACGCTGTATTTGCGGAGATGTCGCGGTGGATGGCGGTTCGTGGTATCAAAGAATCATCGGCAAGCTCGACGGTTACATTGACCACACAACATACTTCAAGTACAAACATGTCAAAGATAGTCCTACCAGTTCAACTAAAACCAATATCCCGAAGGGACGACAGAAGCGTAAAGCTATCGTTTAACACAAGGGAACTTTCCCCATCTGAAATCCTCACATTGATGTCGATGGAAGGTGCGGAAATGTGGTTGTGCCTAGCTCCTAACGCAGAAGAAATCGAAGTTCCCGACGAGCCAGCAGTCCTCGAAGGGAAATCAAAAAGTGAGAGATTGCGTGCGGTTCACTTCATTCTTTGGAAGCAACAAGTCGCAAAGGGCGCATTTGTAGGAACGTTCGAAATGTTCCGCGACGAGAGAATGGAAAAACTTATCAGTGTAGAAAAATCAAAAATCGAAGAATAATATGAGTGATAAAAATGTTTTCAAAGTGTTCTCTGCCGTGATTCTCGCGTTTTGGATTGCCTGTGTGCTTGGCTACGTTATGAACGTTGTTAAGTTCGTGAAGCTCGACTTCCACAAGCCATACAAAGCAGAGGTCATTCGTGGCATCGGTCTTCTTCCACCAGTAGGCGCAGTCGTCGGCTACATTCACATCTCGGACAAGTAACATGCACACACTTCTCGCTCTCATTGTCGCAGCTCTTGGTTACATTTCCGCGAAGCATGGACTTGAAAAGGGTTACTTCGGAGAATACTTCTTCGGCGCAATCTGTCTGGTAGTTTCTGTCGGAATGTTCCTGTTCTACATTACAAACTATTCAGCATGTCTCTACTAATATGAAAAACTTTCTTGTCGCACTTGCTTTCGTGGGTCTTCTCGCAGTATCAAGCCCTGTTTTCGCTGGGTCATACGGCGGCGGTTTCAGTTCAAGTTCTCACAGTTCATTTAGCTCTGGCTCTAGCTTCCATTCCTCTGGGTCTTTCAGTTCTGGTTCGAGCTTTCATAGCACACCGAGCTACAGTGGAGGCTTCAGTTCGCCATCTCGCTCATCTGGTTCGTTCACGATTCCAAAGTCAACGTCAACCTACGGAGGTGGACTGACGACACCAACCAAGAGCGCAGGGGGCTTCACGCAGTCTACGCCGAAGGTATCGACACCAAAGGTTGTACCGCCAGCACCAGTACGCACGTCTACGATGACCACAGCCTACTACAGCCACGTCAGCTACGTCTACTACCATCCGTACATGTACTACTGGAATCCGTTTAGCTCGAATTGGTTTCTCTGGTGGTGGATGTTCGGCAATCATCAGCAGAACACGCCGACCACTACTGTCATCAACAACACGACATGCACGCCTACAAAGGATGTTCCATGTCCAGCAACCACTACCACTAGCACCCCAACGAAGTAACACATGAAACCAGACTACGAAGGACTTGTTGAATACATGAAGGGCAAAGGCTCGATTCCGCTTGTTGTCATCTACGGAAAGGAAGCAAACGGTGGCGTTGACCTCGACTTCCTCACCACACCAGCCTACGACGATGCAGACGCTACGTTGAAGGGTGACATTAAAAGCACAGTTAAGCGCGTTGCGGAAGCTCTCAATGGCTAAAATCCTAAAGATGAATCCCGAGGTAAAGAAGAAGTGGCTCAAAGCCCTTCGCTCGGGTGAGTACAAGCAGACGGTGGGTGTACTCCACAAAAAGGGCGGCGGCTTTTGTTGCCTTGGTGTCCTCACTGACCTTTACCTCAAAGAGAAAGGAATCGAGGACGGGTGGGTTGGCGAAGACCGTGGTGACGAGTGCCAAGTCAAACTCACCAAGTCGGGTGAACATGACTTCGAAAATCTCCTTCCATCAAAAGTTGCATCATGGGCTGGACTGAAAGGTCAAGACAATCCCGTGTGTGGCGACTTCTCACTCGCAGAGTGGAACGATGGTGAAGGTGGCGCAACTCGCAAGACCTTCAAGAAGATAGCAGACCTAATCGAAAAGCACCTCTAATATGCACACACTAAAGTTCATCATTGCCGCGCTTTGTGCTATCAGTGCTATCGGTAGTTTCTACTTGATTGGTGAATACCGAAAGCCAATCACGGTGACTACTGCTCTCATCGGTCTTGCTCTCAACGCTCTTGTTATTTACATGATTTTCAACTAGCCATGAAACTTCAATACAGCGTAAGCGAAGACTACACAGCCGAGAACATCGACATCCTCGATGACCAAGGTGTGAAAATTGCCAGCTTCAACACACAAGCAGATTGCCCCGAAGACAACAACTTGTCGAGAATGGGCGTTCTGAAAAGTCTTGAAGACTTCCACAAGATTCTCACTGGAAAGGACATCGAAGTCGAGACAGTACCGTACCAATAGTCAAAAAGAAAACACACCCGTAACAAGGTGTGTTTTTCTATTAGTGGTCATTCCATGTTGGCATCCTATCGAATCCAAGTTTCTTCCATGATGGAATCTTTCTTCTCTTTTTAGGGAACAGACTTAACTGACGACCCTTCTTTGGTTTGTCCATAAAGTTGTGATTTTCTTTAATTATATCATGCGCGAAAATAGTGATTTTACGTTGGCGCATAAGGCTCAAAAGTTATCCACAGAAACGCTTGACGTGAATTGTGTATTTGATATTCTGTATGTGTAAGAGAAACGCATAAGACACTCTTGCAAAAACATTATGTCAGATAACTACCCAGAAGGTGTCGAACGTTTAAGCCCCCCTTGGGCTGATGATTCACCTTATAGCAGAGATTTTGGAGAAGGAATGGAAGACGAAGAAGAACAGGACAACGACGACATTATCCACGAAGCAATAGAAGAAAAAAACAATGACTAAACTACAAAAGGCAACAGCAGAGTACGCAAAGTTACAAGCACAGATAGCCGAGATTGAATTGAAGAAGTCGGCAATCGCAGTCACCATCAAGTCAGAGATAGAGGGAATGGGCGCAACCTCACTCACGGTCAAGCAGGGAATCTTCACACTCTCACCTAACGTCAAGTATGTCTACTCCAAGAAGGTTCAGAAGTTGGAAAAGGACATCACGGCTCTCAAAGAAGACGAGAAGGAGAGTGGCAAGGCAGAGCGTGTCATAAACAGCGTTTTAGTTCGCTTTACTCCTAACAAATAATCACCATGAACAAACTTAAAGACGCAATGGGTGTTTTGGTAACGGAAGCAAAAGTTCTTATTGGTAATCGTCCAAGCAACTTCGGTGGAATCATCCTCGATGAACGCCGTGATGCAATCAAGTTCATTTTGGGCGACGAATACTGTACTCTCGACTTGACCACAGAACGTGAAATGGGTTCTGATGATGAGATAGTCAGAAGCTACTACATCAATCATCCTTCGGGTTGGATGGATGCAGAGAACACGGCACACCTTGTAAACGTTCTCGACTTGGCATCACGAGTTGGTCGTCTCGCGGAAAGCATCGGTATTCCTTTCATATATCGTAATAGATAGCCATGAAGATAGACTGGCAGAACGCCCCACCTATCAAGTACGGGCAAGAGTGGCGACACAAGCGGTACGTAAAGGTCATGGTCGTCGCTGGGAAGAAGCATGACATGGTGTTCTTAAAGAGCAAGAGTGGTCGCAAGAACCACCACACCACCGAGAAGGATGTATACCTACACTTTACTTTATTAGGATAACGTGCTAGAAAAATCATATGACAATCATTCAATCAAAGTACACGGGCATGTATTTCTGCTACTACAAGGACTGGTCAACCGTAGGTGAGACACGCGAAGAAGCGATGTCACAAATGTTCGAGAACATCGTTAGGTAAGTTATGTCCAAGCAAATAGACAAACCAATCTATAGCCGTTGCAAGAACCCACTGTGTTTGAATATCATATACAGAGACGGGTTCAAGTACGGGGCAGGGGATTATTGTGACCTCATGTGCAAGTCGGAAGGTGTCGGCTTTCTACGCAAGAAGCATAACGAGCATAAGCGGTTTATGAAGGCTCATGGTTTGACAGAAATGGAGTTCCGTGTCTAAACATAAAACTGTGGATAACTCACTTGCTCACTCCCATAGATTTGCTACACTGTATGTATGAATAATTATACACAAGCAGAGATGGAGAAGATGCGTTTAGAAGCGTTCCAAAAGGGTGTATCAGAAGGCTACGTTCAGCTTATGAAGGACATCTTTAGTTTTATCATTATAGTCGTTATCATCATTATCCTGTGCGTAATACTCTTTTAATCTTATGGCAAAGAAATCAACCGTGTGTCCTCGTTGCGGTGCGACCGAAGGAATGGAATATCCAGCCCTCTCACGCCGAGACAACAACACTGAAATCTGTTCACCGTGCGGTCAAGAAGAAGCAATGATAGACATGGGACGCAACAGCCTTCCAGCCGCTATCAAGAACGAACTGAACTTTCTTACCAAGCTAGTACGCGGATAGTGATATTGGAAGTCGTGGTATAATACCTACGGTTTCCACTCCAAACTATTCTATATAAAGCGAGTTGCGCTAACTAACGAAGTCCTCCCTCACGGGGGGATTTTGTTTTTCGTGGTATAATACAACATGAAATGTCAGAAATTAAAGTTATCATAAGACCTCAAAAAGACTTCCCGTTCATTGGTGAGTATCGAAAGAGATTCGCCATCACAGACAAGACGATTTTCGTTGCTGGGGATTCAATTTACACAAATTACCCGTTGACGAAAGACCTCTTGGTACATGAGATTGTCCACCTAAAGCAACAGGAACGAGACGGATTGCTTAATTGGGTGCATGACTTCCTCGAATACCCACAGAAACGCCTTGACTACGAGCTTGAAGCCTACAGGAAGCAACTTGCAAGCATCAAAGACCGCAACCACCGTAACGAAGTAAGAATCGAGAGCGCAAAGAACCTTTCATCTTCACTGTACGGCAACATTATCAGCTACCAAGAAGCGTTCGACGCAATGAAAGTATGAACAAAGAAGCAAGAATAGCGGAACTCTTGAAGAAATGGATGCCACGCTTGGGTCTACAGGACTGGATAATCAACGTAACGATTCACGCTACAGAGATGGAAGGCGATGACAGATGCGAAGCGGCTATCACAGAAGACTTGAAGTATCACAATGCCGACCTAGAAATCTACAAGCCCTTCTGGTTGAACGACCCGATACACCAAGAGAAAGACATCATCCATGAGTTGACGCACTTGCTCACATGCCGATTGCATCCATACCTTGCTCCACTTGGAGATGATGCACTTGAAGAAACTGTGCAGACCATAGCGATGCAATTCTTCAATGCCTACAAGGAAGAAGAAATTACCAAAGAAGAACTAACCCCAGCAATGGGATTTCATACAGACGATGAATAACACACCAATCAAAGCAAATGAAGGAAGCGGATTGCCAGATGCTTGCCCTATTACAGATGGCTCATGCCCTCGTGATTGCGGTTACGGCGCACACATCACAGTAAGACGCGCTCCGTTGAACGTAATTCTGCCCGAAGACCCAGCAGATGCCAATAGATGCGATGGCTGTGAATAAGCTAGAACTCTTTAAGGGCTGGGAAAAAGTAGGACACATTGAATCTCGTTTTGGAAGGCTTGCAATAGTAGAAGGTTCAGTAGCCGACCTTGTGGCTGGTAAGATTCCAACACACAAAATAGGTTCTGGTAAGGTAATCAGAATGAGTAATCAAATGATGGACAGACTAGAAGGCGAAGACCACACGGACTATGAGAGCTAGATTCAAGTTTAGGATATTCAAGAAGCAGTTTTATATTTGGAACAAGAAGGGTCGCTTTGGTGAGATTAACGCACACAACGATTCATTCCAAAAGCTACTCTTGACCATTCAATGGTACATTCATTCCCCGACGAGAAGATACAGCACATGGTGGTGCATTAAAGCAGGGTATAAACAATGGCAACGCTAAAGCAACTCAAAGAAAAACTGGACAATGCCATCTTCAATGATGGAGATGAGATTGAACACGTTGACCTATCCTACAAGCAGTTCAACAAACTCATAGACGAAATAATCAGTGCCGCGCTTGAAGAAGGCGCAAACCTCAATGACAGACCAAAACACTAGCGAGAATACAGAAATGCTCACACCCCAACAAGAGGTGTTTTGTCGTTATTACACACAGAACGATGAGCTTTTTGGAAATGCTACCTTGTCATATGCCGAAGCCTATGGTTATGACCTAGACAACATGCCACATGATGACGGGAAGTTCAAGTTGAAGGATGGCACAATCGCATTTGAACACGAAATCCTCCTTATGGAAGGGGGCAAAGAGAAAATGAAGTGGGCTGAACAGGTAGAGCCGTCTACTTACAGACGAAACTATGACTACTGCTCACAGGCTGGTTCACGATTGCGAAGAAATGAGAAGATACAGGCTAGATGCCGTGATTTGCTCAATGATTTCATGGTGGACAAAGTTATCGACGCACGCCTTACTCAAATCATCATGCGTGGTTCTGCCAGCGATGCTATCAATGCCATCAAAGAGTACAACAAGCTCCGACAACGCATCGTAGAGAAGAAGGACATCACATCTGGTGGTAAGCCTATTCAAATTGTGTTCGACCCAATCTTTAATGAAAAAACTACACGACAAACAGAAGGAGATAATACAAAGCCCGAAGCGGTTTAAGACCGTCCGTGCTGGTCGTCGTGGTGGTAAGACAATCATGGAAGTAGAGGACATGGTGTTCGAGGCTGTCAACAATGAAGTCGCGCCAATCTTCTACATCGCTCCTACACAGATTCAAGCTAGAGCCATCATATGGGAAGAACTGAAAGCACGCACACACGGATTCGGTGAACCGCATGAACAGCGACTAGAGATGAAGATTCCCAACAAGTTTGGTGGATTCAACCTCATTAAGATTGCTGGATGGGAAAACCGCGAAAACTTCCGTGGACAAAAGGCGTGGAAGATTTACTTCGATGAAGTAGACACGATGAAAGACTTTTTCATTGGCTGGCAAGAAATCTTTAGACCAGCATTGACCGACTTGAAGGGGCAAGCAATGTTCTCTGGTACGCCAAAGAATGAAAACCGCAACCTTCGCCGTCTCGAAAAGATGGCTGAAAACAACAGTGAGTGGGGTTGCTTCCACTTCACGACTGCCGATAACCCTCACATCGACCCAGAGGAAATCCAAAAGGCGCACGACGAGCTTGACTTCGATACCTTCAAGCAAGAGTATCTAGCCGAGTACAACGACAATCAAGGTTCTCTGTTCTCATATGATGCGGTGGTGGACGTATTCACAAACACCATTACTAAAGATGATGCAAAGTATCTGATTATCGACATTGCTGACGATGGTTCTGACAACACAATCTTCTCATTCTGGGAAGGGTTGGAAGAATACAAGCGTGAAGCGTTCAATCGTCTCAACAGCGAAAGCATCATCGCTAAAACACGCGAATATGCCGCCAAAGAAAGAATACCTTACTCGAACATTGCTTGTGACGCTATCGGTGTTGGTTCTAGTGTTGCTTCCAGTTCCTATTTGGACGGAATTGTTGGTTTTAAGTCCTCTTATGCTCCTATCAAAACGGACATAAGCCCAGTAGAACTGCCAAACATCCGCTACACAGGCGAAGTGAAGCTCACAACCGACTACAAGAATCTACGATGTCAGTGTGTCTTCATCCTTGCACAGCACGTCAACAACCACTTGATTGCATCACGCGTCACTGGCGACCTCAAAGAGAAGGTCATCGAGGAACTGCCAATCTATCAAGACGTTTCAAAGGGTGACGGCAAGCGCATGGCAACGTTGAAGAAGGACGTGAAGGAAGTATTGAAGCGTTCTCCCGACAACTCCGACACATGGATTATGCGAATGTACTTCGTCATCAGAGAAAAGATGAATCCAGTGCAGTCAGAAGAACAAGCACGCGTTCAATCAGTGCAACAAAACATGTTCGTAAGAAACGGGAATCGTCAAGTAGACAACTCTACAAAGTGATGTTGAAACTCGTGGTATAATATAGGCACTTAACATTAAATCTCGGTGGGGCAAAAAATAAATGAACACAATAGACGCATACCAATTTAGAAGCATCACTCAAACTGGTGCAGTACGCAATGGTTCTGGTCGCATCGCAGGATTCCTCATCAACTCAAACTCATCGGGAACAATCCGTATGCTTGATGGATTGAAGGCATCGCTTGTCACATACGCGACAGGAACAATCACATCTGACGCAACAAACCCAGCAGACGGCGACCTCATGGTCATCGGTTCTATCACTTATCGCTTCAAGACAACACCAGCGCAAGCATACGACATCAAAATCGGTGCAGACGCGGCTACAACTCTCGACAACGTAAAGGCGGCAGTCAACGCATCTGGTACTGACGGCACAGAATACTACGCTGGAACTCTTGCTCACCCAGAAGTTATCGCAACAACCAACACCAACACGACACAGGTTGTTCAAGCAATCCATCCAAAGGCGGCTATCGGTAACGCAATCGTAACTACAGAGACATCTGCTCACCTTTCATGGGGTGCGGCAACTCTCGCTGGTGGTGTAGACGGTTCAGTTCCTATGGGTGGAACATACACGGTCACAACCGCAGTATCTTCAATCCTCACATTCCCAAAGCCAATATCATTCGGCACAGGACTGTACATCATCGTTGGTGGAACACTCGACGCGACACCAATCTTCGCAAACAACTAACTTAAACTATGAACGAAACAAGCATCGGGGCAATCGTCCGCAAAGCAGAATCGGATTATGTTAATGGCACGACTACTATCTCAAAATATGTAGAGTTTTCACAGTACGAAAACATCGAAAAGATTGATGCCTACCTCAATTCGAAGCACATCTCGGGTGAACTCGATGCTCTTGGTCGTGAAAAGCCATTCTTCAACATCTGTACTGGTGCTGTAAACATCTGGTATCGCGCTACAGACATCGACAGAAAGGACATCCGCATCAAAGCAACGAAGTCACAAGACTACATCGGTGCTTTTCTTGCTACCATCCACCTACAAGAATGGATGAAGAAGGACGCTTTCGGTCAGTTCCTCAATGAATGGGGACGCTCACTCGCACGTTATGGCTCATCAGTAGTCAAGTTCGTAGAGAAGGGTGGCAAGCTCCACGCATCAGTCGTTCCTTGGAATCGTATGATTTCAGACACGGTTGACTTCGAGGGTAACGTCAAGATTGAAAAGCTCTACTTCACGCCAGCACAACTTCGAAAGAACAAGGCGTATGACCAAGAGCAAGTAGAAGACCTCATCGAGTGTGCAGAAAAGGCACGCGAAACTCTCGACAAGCAACGCCAAGACAACAAGAACGATTATCTTGAAGTCTATGAACTCCACGGCGACCTTCCACTCTCATACCTCACAGGCGATGAAGACGATTGCGACACATACGTCCAACAAATGCACGTCATGTCATACGTTGCAGACGACGACAACGATGATGAATACAAGGACTTCACACTCGTAGCTGGACGTGAAAAGAAAGACCCATACATGATTACCCACCTCATCAAAGAGGATGGACGCGCACAGGGTATCGGTGCTGTTGAACACTTGTTCGAAGCACAATGGATGGCGAACCACACAGCAAAGGCAATCAAAGACCAACTTGACCTTGCATCGAAGCTCATCTTCCAAACGTCAGATGGTTCATTCGTAGGACAGAACGCTCTATCCGCGATTGAAACTGGTGACATTCTCATCCACGCTCCTAATGCTCCACTCACAGAAGTCGCTAACACGTCTCACGACATCCAAGCACTTCAATCTTACGGTCAACAGTGGCAAGCATTGGCGAAGGAAATCACTTCAACGCCCGATGCTATCTCTGGTGGAACGATGCCATCTGGCACAGCGTACCGACAAGTAGCAATCCTCAACCAAGAATCTCACTCACTGTTCGAGATTATGACCGAAAACAAAGGTCTAGCAATCGAACAAATGATGCGTATTCACATCATTCCTTTCTTGAAGACCAAGATGGGAACGGCAAAGGAAATAGCCGCTACTCTTTCAGCACAGAACATCACTCAACTCGACACGATGTATGTGAACGCAGAAGCTGTACGAAGAATCAACGCGCACATCAAGAAGCACATGTTGAAGGACAACGGAATGGGTGGCGAAGTTGCCCCTCCAATGGACATCAACAAGGTCAAGCAAGACATCCAAGGTGAACTAAACCAAACTGGTAACACTCGCTTCCTAAAGCCATCAGACATTCCCGACAAGACATGGAAGGAAACTTTCAAAGACCTTGAATGGGAAGTTGAAGTCGAAGTGACAAACGAGCAATCCGACAAGGAAGCCGTACTCACAACGCTCACAACAGTCATGTCTACGATTGTCAACAACCCAATGGCACTCCAAGACCCTAACATGAGAATCCTGTTCAACAAGATTCTTGAAACCACTGGTTCAGTCTCTCCAATCGAACTCACAACACCGCCACCAGCACAACCAACAGCCCCAGCGACACCTGTTCCTAAAGTTGCTATCAACTACAAGGACTTGTCACCAGACTTGCAAGCGCAAGCGGCGGCAGAAGCTGGATTGAAGGCTGAACAACAACCTTCGACACCAAGTGCTGTAGGTGGTGGGGATGCCTAGTCAGCTTACCCAAATTATTAGTTCTATTACAAACAAATGAAGCTCAACATAAACGTAAACAAACCAAAGAAGGCTGTACTTACAGAGGAAATCCTCAAAAAGTATAAGCGTCAGTCGCCAGAGAAGTACGCCGTCAAGTACGGTCTTCTCACTCCAGCCGAAGTCGTTGCAAAGCTCAAAGCCAAGGTCAAACTTGCAGAGCTAAAGAACGTTGACGAGGAAGGTGACTACATCGTTCCTGTTCGATTCAACGATGACGGAGTTGCAGAACTCGACACCGAAGAAGTCGCACGCAGAAACGGTGAGGAAGCAGTAGTGCCACAGTCAGAAGATTCGACATCAACTGACGAAACAGACGAGGACGAAGAATAGTCTGTTATTAAAATAATCGGTGAATATAAATATGAACACAACACAAAAAACTGGTATGCAGAACGGGGCGCAAATGAGAATCACGCCCGAAGACATCGCAATTATCAAGGGTCTATTCAAGGGAAATGAAGCCGCGCTTCGATTGATGCGTAAAATCTTTCTCCCAGAGCTTGACCCAACTGCTCCAATCGGACAGATGATTGATATTTACGGAAGCATCCCTACTAAAGATAGAACCGTAGAGCAGATTGCAGTTGACCTCATGGCACGCAACATCATGGTTGCTCACTGTGACGCAATGCTTATGCAACTACAGGCTATCGCCAACTTGCCAGAAGAAGGTGCTACCGCGAAAGTTTCTCCAAAGAACAGCGCGAAGTAACCGATTCTGAAAAGTGTGGTATAATTATCAGTAACGAGAAGGGCAACTCTTAAATAGCTCACTCTGGTCTGTTCAAGACCTATAAACTATGAACAAAAACAACGAGCACGATGGCTCTCAAAACATCGAGGACGAAGATATTGACATTGACGATGGTGCGCCCGCAGATGACGCTTCGCAAGAAGATAAAGATGCGTACTATTCTGACCTAAAGGAAAAGAATAAGCAACTATTCGCTCGTGCAAAGAAAGCAGAAGGATTCATCTTGAAGGATGGCAAATGGGTTAAGGCTGAAAAGCCAGCTCCCGTTGAAAAAAAGCCATCCAAGAAAAAGGATGATGACGATGCCGACACTCCTGAACCATCTTCAACAGAGAAACTCACAAGCACTGACGCTATCGCCATTATGAGGAACAATGTTCCCGAAGAAGACGTTGAATCTGTCGTTGAATACGCACAGTTCAAAAAAATCTCGGTAGCAGAAGCTCTAAAAACTGGCTTCGTAAAAGCTATGCTTGCAGAGTCCGCCGAAATGCGAAAGACTGCTGATGCTTCGGCAACAGGCGACAATCGCAGAGGTGGCAGAGTTTCCGACGAGACTATCCTAGCCAACGCCAAGAAGGGAATACTCCCAGAATCGGACGCTGACATGGACAGACTTGTTGCTCTACGCAGAAAGGGGCTACGGAAGTCGTAAACTCAAAATCTACAACTTCTAAAGTTTAATCGGTGGGATTATTGATTAACTTTAGAAATAATGAACACACTATCTACCAAGACATACCGTGACAAGTATCGTCTAGCAAACCTCGACAGACTTCTTCGTGAAGCTCTCGTTGCGGAAAAAATCTGTATGGTTGACAGAACTGGTGCGAAGACTATTCAGTCTCCATACGGTTCAACACCTACAGCTACCGTTCAAGCAATCGCAGGTACTTACTCTATCTCAACTTACACGACTACTGATGACACGCTCACAGTAACCGACGAAGTTATCGTAGCAGAACACATCTTCGACTTCGAACAAACTCTCACAACGCTTGATGTATTCGCATCGCGTGTTGACCAACAACAATTCGCTGTTGCTCACGCCCTCGACATCTACGTTCTCAACAACCTCCTTGAAGCTGGTACAGGAACATACACAACCCCAGTAGGTGGCTTCACAACAGCCGCAAACATCGTTGAAATCATGTCTAACCTTATCTCAAAGGTTGCTGGTTACTCCGACTTCTACCAAGGTATGTACCTTGTCATCGAAAACACTGACATGGTTGGATTCATCCAATCTGGTGTTGCCAACGGATTCAACTTCTCTGACGCTGTCCTTAAAAACGGCTTCATGGACACATTCCTTGGTGTAGAAATCTACGTTGTTCGCACTGGTACTTTCACAGACGCGTCTGCTGACAGCACATCTGGTACAACAACATGGACTAACTCGGGACACAGACTATTCGGTATCAAGAACATCTCTACTTTCGCAGCACCACAAGGTGTTAAGTTCAGCGAAAAGGAAGTTTCTGGTAAGACTGGAATGGAAACTGTTACCTTCGGTTACGTTGGTTTCAACGCATGGTATCCAAAGCGTGCTTTGACCATCGACATCACCCTAGCCTAACCCAATCCCCCCTTGTGGGGGGTTTAGGGTATGGATGTCTTCCCACCGATTACATCTATATCCTACACCCTTCATAAGTGGGATTACTCCTAACCTCTCAACAACTATGAACACAATCAAAGAACAACGGGGTGGTGATACTCTCAACTTCAAGCGCAAGATAATTGCAGGACTTGGGGCAACGAAGACACTTACCCACCATGATTCTGGCGCACTTATCGTACTTGACCGTGCGGCTGGTACTACAGTCACTCTCCCAACATACGCTCAAAGCGGTAAGGCTGGAACATGGTTCGAGTTTATGGTCAGCGTCACCAAGTCTGGTGGTTCTGACAAGGTCATCACTGGTGCTGGTACTGAACTTCTAGTAGGTTCAATCATCAACTGTGACACCGACACGTCTGATGCAGTTGCAATTTGGAAGGCTCTAGTCGGTTCTTCATACATCTCAATCAACCTCGACGGTTCGACAAAGGGTGGTATCAAGGGCGACAGATTCGTTCTAACTCAACTCAACAGCACAACATGGCAAGTTTCTGGTGTCACAAACGGCACTGGAACTGTAGCTACACCGTTCGCTACCTCATAACGCACGCCACCAGTTTAATCGCTGGTGATAGGGTGGCGGTCGATACGCCCTTTCATTAGTGATTAAGCAATATATAACATGAAGTTTTCAGATACAACAAACCGCGATGGAATCATCCAACTCATAGAACGCGATACTGGTACACAGAGCGCGACTACTACTTCGTACCCACTGAAACAAAAGACAGTAGACGTGAATGATGCCCTCGGAAACTTCTTCCTCATTGCAATCAAGGCTGGCGGTCGCTTCCAAGT
>ERZ869921.206-NODE-206-length-39338-cov-5.388820_pt1 | contig 39338 bp, 52 predicted proteins | sample MGYA00579310_ERZ869921 | MGnify/ENA primary metagenome ERZ869921 (study PRJEB32216, sample SAMN09231816) | wastewater metagenome | place: USA: Maryland | collected 2016-06-21 | study: EMG produced TPA metagenomics assembly of the PRJNA472060 data set (Reclaimed... | reverse complement strand
CTCATGTAGCAGCCGTTGTCCCCGCCGCCGCACCAGCCGAAGTACATACTTTCGATTTCGGCGTCGGTCGCCTGGACGCCCTTGCCGTTGTCGCTGGCGGTCATGAACCCGAGGCCGTGGGTGAGACTGCTGATGACACAGCACCCGTACCGGTCGTTGCGGTACATGCGGGCGAGCACGTCGCCGGCCTTCGCCGCCCAGTTGCAGGTGTCGGGCATCGCCGCCGCGAGCTTCGCCAGGTCGGCGTGTTTCGAGAGCCGCGGGAACAGGTGCGTCTTGCCGCCGGCCGACACCTGCCGGAAGTCGCCGCGGTCGAACTGCTTCTCGGGCTTCGCGCGGCCGAGCTGGCGGGCCGGCGGGTCCGCCTTCGCCGGCGCGGCGGGCGGGTGCTGGGCCGGGGCGAGCCCGGCGGCGGCGAGGAACAGGTGGGCGGCGATGACGAGTCGCGGCAACATGGTCAACCTTCCTTCGCGAGCGAATCGGGGATGGGGTCGTGCTCGCCCGTCTCGTCGGGGAGCGTCGGGTGCGGGCCGCTGCCGGCCGACAAGCCCTGCCGGTGGAGCGCGGTCACCAGGTCGAGGATTCGCCTCGTCAGGGTGTCGAGCACCCCCTGCTGCTCGCCGTTCTGCTTCTTCAGCCCGGCGACCTCGGCCATCGCCATGCTCGCGGCCCTCTCGCTGGCCGCGTGCTTCTCCTGGCACCCCTTCAGGTCGAGCTTCACTTCCTTCAGCTCGTCGGCCGTCTTGCCGGTGTTGCGGTTGTTCAGGTAGCCGAACACCGCGGTGAGGATCATCGACAGGGCGCCGAGAATCCACCCGGCGTCGCTCCCGGCGGCGGCGGCGTCGGCGGCGAACAGCGGCATCGGCGCGGCTCCGGCGCGTCGGGGAAGTACGAGCGCCCGCACGTCGGCCGCGGGTCGCGTGTGAGACGGAAGTGTGGCGGGGGCCGTTGCCTGCCCGACGCGGGCGGGCGGTGGTCAGGGCGTGGGCGACTCAGCCGAGCCCGACGGCCCGGTCCACCGTCGCCGCGTCCCACTCGGCGACGCGGACGCCCCGGTCGTTCCAGCCCATCGACACCCGCCAGACGCCGGCCTCCAAGATGGCGCCGCACGGGAACGCGACGACGCAGTAGTTGGGCTTCGTCTCGGCCGCGTTGTCGGCCGCGCTGCCCCACAGCATCGGCCGCGGCGACTGGGCGACGACGCGGAAGGGTGGCTTCGCCTCGAATACGCTGAGCCCGACGTTGTAGTGCGGCTTCCGGTCCGCCCCCGTCCGCCCGTGGAACCAGTGGTAGTACAAGTCGCCGACCCGCACCGGCGGGGCGCCGCCGCGGAGCACGCCGCCCGCCCACGGGAGCGTGACCGGCGTGTCGGCGACCCGTTCGGCCCGGTCGCCGTCGATCCTGACTACGACGTGCCGCGGGCCGGTCGTGTACACCGCCAGCAGCTCGCCGTTGTGGTCGAACATGCTCCAGTTCTTTTCCATCGGCTCCTGCCGGCCGGCCAACTCCGGGTAGAACACTTCGCCCACGTCCAGGTCGTCACCCAGCCGGGCGTAGAGCTGGGACGTGCGGATTCGTTGCCCGGCCCGCTCGACGCCGATGAACGCGACGTGGAGTCGCCCGCCGAGCGTGAACAGTCGCGGGTCTTCCCGGCCGCCCGCCGCCCGCGGGTGAGAAAGGTTGATCTTCGTGGACCGGACGACGGTGTAGTCTTCGGTCAGTTCGGCGACGTGGACGTTGCTCCCGGCCCACCCGTCGCGGTAGGCCATCAGCAGGCGGCCGCGGTGACGGATCAGACCGGCGTTGAAACTGTACCCGTCGGGGCGGGCGGCGAGCCGGTCCGGCCCGACGGGCACGAGTCGGAGCGGGGCGACGAGCGGCGGCGGAGTCGGCTTCACCGCCGGGGCGTGGCCCGGGCACGTCTGGCACTGGTCGTACAACCGCACGACGCCGCGGCCCTTGAGACAGTGGCGGTCGGTGCAGCAGCAGCCGGGATCGACCTTCGGGCCGAGGTGGAAGCACGCGAGCTTGAGCGGCACGCGCCCGGCGGGCTTCGGCGCGGCGGACTGTGCGAACGCCGCCGCGAACCGGGGGTCTTTGGCGATGAGCCGGCACTGGCCGCAGAGGGCGGGGGTGCCGCAGCGGGCGTCGGGGGTGCAACTCATGCGACGCTCACAGTCACGTCGCCGGCCGCACCGAAGATCGCTCCCGGGAACACCAGCCCGAACACCGGACTGCACGCCGCCGCCGTGGCACAGGCCTGGGCGTCCTCGCCCGCCGTGGCGACCTTCCAGCCGGTCGCACAGCTGTCGCCGACGAACTCTACGACAATGGGCACGGCGCCGTTCTCCCAGCGGAACCCCGGAACCGTGGCCGTGAGCGTGTACGTCCCGGCGTTCGGCCCGTCGGGGATGACCGCCTCCAGTGCCGTCGAGCCGTTCTCCAGCGGCTCCCCGGGGCCGTTGCAGGGGTCGACGTCGCTGCCCGCGCCGGAGCCCGTGGCGTCCCCGCACGGGTCGAACGATCCCGCCGCGCCGCACGTGACGACGAACCCCATCTGGTCGGCAGGCGCCTCGGTGCTCGTGTCGGGCCACGTGAACGTCAACTCCGCGGGGGCGCCCGGGCTGCCAGTCGGCGTGACCGTAACGACGTTGGCCGGGTCGCCCCCGTAGTACGCCACCCCGGTGACCGGGTCGCAGATGATGACCCAGGACGTCGAGTCGCCCTGACCGAGGCGGAGCGTCGGCCGGCCGTACTCGACGGCCCACGTCCCGGTGAGAGTCCGCCCGAGGTTGTCCACCGTGGTGACGCTCGCCCCTATGAGGTCGCAGGACGCGCACGACGGCAGGGCGGCGCACGAGACGTAGATCGTGATCTGGTTGCTGCCGCACGGCCCGTCCCAGGCGTCCTCGCACCACAGGCAGTCGAAGTGCGTGAACTTCATCCGCCCGCCGACGCACCCCTCGAACGTCATGTACCGGGTGTTCGCGTCGTCGTCGGTCAGGGTGGCCGCCGGGTTCCCCCGCTCGTCCAGGAACACCCGCAAGACCGTGGCCCCGGCCCGCGTGGCGAACGGCGCGAACTCCCACCCGCCGGCGGTGCCGGTGCCGACCGCCGCGTCGTAGGCGCCGTAGACGGTCGCCCCCTCGACGTTGGCGCACTTGCCGGACCCGGGGGCGACCTCTGCGGCGAGGGCGGAGTCGGCGCCGAGGCCGACCAGCAGGGACCGGCACGCCGTGGCGGCCGCCCCCGCCCCATACGCCACCAACTCCCACACCCGCCCGCCCGCCCCCGGCCCGAGTCGGCCGAGGGCCAACTGCGGCGGGTCCGCGTCAACGTCGAACTCGGTGTCGTCGAGGGTGAGACCGGGCTGTGATGTCGTCAGGACGTGGCCGTTGACGACTTCCGTGGTGGTGCCGTCGCCGAACTTCCAAACCTCGTGACCGGTCCACGCCTGCTCCCCCTTGTAGGTCGTCTCGCCGGTGATGGCGAACACGACGGAGAAGGGGTCGCGGCCCGAATCGCCGCCGGGCGGCGGGGCGTAGTTGCCGCGGGGCGCCGGCGGGCGCGTCAGGTGGCGGGGCAGGGGCATCAGCGGAAGATCCCGCGGCGGCAGAACTCGGCTTCGAGGTCCGCCTTTGCCGTACTCGTCCCGTGCCCGATGCCGCCCACGTCGGTGTCAGCCGGGCTCGCCGGGCCGACCGGCACGCCGCCGGCGATGATCACCGCGGCCGCCTCCAGTTCCTTCTTGCGGTTGAGCGGTTCGGCCTCGGCCGCCTTGTCCGGCTGGCCCTTGCAGACGGCGAGGTAGGTGCCGTAGTCGAGGACGTAGTCGCGGCGGAAGTCCCACGCCGCGATCGTCGCCGCGCTGTAGCCCTTCGCCGCCAGGACGCCGGTGAGCTCGGCCTGGGCGAGGGCGTTCGCCCGCTGGCAGATGACCTGCCAGCGCTCGGCGAGCTCGGCGGGGTCGTCCACCCCGATGAAGCGGGCCACGTCGGCAACGAGCAGGGCGTCGGGCACCCACGGGGTCGGCATCGGCGGCACTCCGGGCGGAGTGCGCATCGTGCCGCGGGGGATTGCCTGCCCGAAGGGGGTGTATACTTCGGGTGTCAGCCGGCGGGAGTAGCTACCCGCCGCAAGCCGGGGCCGTGACTGCCGGGACCGTGTTCCCCCGGCTCGTCGCGGTCCCGGCCCGCTGGCGAAGGAACACAACCATGCAGACGGGCCAGATACCGGGGCCGATCTACGCCGTCGCCACCGAGCCCCGCCCGCCCGATTGGAACTTGTTCGCGGCGACGCTCGTCCGCGTCATCAGCAGTTACGGCGAGGTGGTCGCCCTGTTCACCAGCGAGCGGAAGGCGAAGGTCTGGCTGGAGACGTTCGGCAAGCGAGACTTCGAGAACTTTACCTTCAAACCGTTCGCGTTTACCGAAACCGACGAGTTCCTTCAGCTTCTCAGTTACCTAGCCGACCGCGGAGACGAGTATGTCGCGTTCGACCCCGTCGGAAACGTCGTCGGAGTCGCCCCCATCGACGTCCTTAAGCAACGCATTATCGGGGGTGGAACTCCTCCCGGCCGTGGTTGAAGGCTGGGTCGCGGGCGGGCGGAGGGTGCCGGCCGCGGAATTCATAACGCCGCTGGCGGACATCCAGCCGGCACGGGCGAAGGAGTAGCCGCCCGCACCGCCCCGGCCGCCCCCTCGCCGCGCGGCCGCAAGATCGCTACACCTTCGGGCGAATCACCTTGCGTCGCCCGAGGGGTGTCCGATGCGGTACACTGCACTGTCGTCGCTGATGCTCACCTTCCTCGGGGCCCTGCTCATGCTCACCGCCGCCGACCCCACGCCCGCCGACGGGCAGGAGAAGAAAGACCCGGCCCTCAAGGCGCCGTTCGATCAGTTCGTGAAGGTCGAAGCGGTGACGGCGAAGGGGGATGCGTTCGTGAAGGAGGGGGTGCCGGCGTACCGTACCACGTCCAAGCTCGATATCACCTTCTGGCGGGTGCCGAAGCGTGCATTGGGCGTGGGGACGAACTTCGCAGGACTGAAGTCGGTCGTCGTCACGGACAAGGACGGGAAGAAGCACACCTGCGACAAGGTCGGCGAAGTGGGCGGCGGGGCCAACGGGGAAATCTCGTTCCGCATCGTGACGCCGAAGCCCTAGCCGCCGTCGATGTTGAACAGCTCGTACAGGTCCTTCTCGACGTAGTTCGCCACCAAATCAGGCACGCTCCCAGGGGCGTAATAGGTCGTCCCCCGGCCGACGAACATCCGCTTCACGAGGTTGCCCGCCGCCGCGTGCTCGGTCACGATCGGGAAGAAGTACTGGCTGTTGTGGCCGCCCGGCTTGAACCAGAAGTGGAACGTCAGGTCCCACGCCATCAGCCCCCGGTCGAGCATCACCGGCACGAGTTCGTCGGTCACCTCTTCCAGCATGACTGTGCCGATCGGCAGACTGAAGAACGGCACAAGATTGATAGCGTTCAGGTAGGTCGATGCGGGCGTGCCGTCGCCCATGATCTTGGCGAACAGCGGCGAGCCAGGCCCCCACACCGCGTAGTTGAGGCGGCACCACTTCAGCGCGAACCGGTACGAACTCTCCGTCAGTCCCACGGGGTACGGCACGGGAACGAGGTGACCCGGCGGGTTGTTCTCGCTCACGCCCGCGGGGTCGATGGTGCGCTGCGTCGAACTCGGAACGGTGATGTAGTCGGGCTGACTTTGCTTGGTGATGTACTGCGTCCAGCGGCCGGATTCGACCCCGCCGTAATCCTCGTCGTCCGCCGCCACCACAAACGGCAGCCTCTCGTACTGGATTGTGATCCGCGCGAGCAAATACCGATTCACCGCGTCCTCGGTGAACTGGTACGCCGGCATCGGCTCGGTCGTGATGGAGCCGTCCGCGGTCAGCCGCCGCCAGTCGCTGGGGTCGTTGCCGTCCCAGGCGTGGCCCGAGATGTCCACGATCTTGGTCGCGTAGAAGTCCGGCACCCACTCGTCGAGCTCCACGCCGACCGGCCGCGGCAGCTTCTGCGGCACGAGCCTGGTCAGCGTCAGCACCCCGCTGTTGTCCCAGTAGTCGGACTCGCCGACGAACCACCGGGCGACGTGGTAGCGGTAGTCCCACAGGCAGAGCACCTGCCGGGTGGCGATGCTGCCGGTGCGGTCGAACGACACCTTCGGCGAGCCGTCCGCGGTGACGGCCTCATCCACCTGCCAGGTGTCGATTGTCGTCTGGTCGGGCGGCGTGAGTCCAGGCATCCCGCCAGCGTGCCGCGGGGGATTGCCTGCCCGGGCGGGAGGCGCGGGCGTTCGCGCCGGGCGGCGCGGCTATACTGCGGGTGCCGGCCGGCGGGAGTAGCTACCCGCCGCAAGCCGGGGCCGTGGCCGGCGGGACCGTATCCCCCTGCCGCTCGCGGCCCCGGCCCGCTGGCGAGAGGGATACGACCGATGCCAGACGCAAGCCGGGTGAGGTTTGACGACGCGACGTTCCCGCTCTGGGTCGTCGTGGACTCCGCGGTCGAGGCCGAGATCGGCGAGTCCGCCGCGACCCAGTACCTGACGAACGGTGCCGGCGAGAAGCTCCAGCCGCTGTTCACGACCGAGGCGGCGGCCCGCGAGCACATCCGTCGCTCCGGGCTCGGCAACCACGCTCCCGCTGCGATCGCCAGTCGAACTGACCTGCTCATCCGGCTCGAGCAGTTCCGCGCCCGAGGAGGCACCCATGTCGGAATCAACAACCCCGCCGGCGACCCACCCGAGTACGCCGCCATCCGACTCGCCGACTTCATCGCCCACGTCCGCGAGGGATAGCATCCCCCCGACCCTGTCCATGTTGCCGGTGGAAATCATCGTTCTGGACGAGACGTGGACCCACGCGGCCTACGGCCCCGACGCTCCGGAGGAGGAGCCGGCGGCGGGGTAGCCGCCCGTACAGCTAGAACCGGCCGCGGCAAGGCATTACACTCGGCGGCGAATCACCTTCCGCCGCCCGAGGGGTGTCGCCCGTGTCGCTCCGCGATAACCTTCGGACCCGCTACGGCCCGCTGACCGGCGCCGCGTGGCTCGCCGTGACTGCCTGCGTCGGGCTGGGCGGGTTGGCAATCGGCCTTGTGGCCCTTGCGTTGTTCGTGAAGATCGAGGCCGAGCGGCGGCCGGCCGCGGGGAGTAGCCGGCCAGCCACGGAGCCACGCCCATGAGGTACGCCGTCGTCTACGTCGAACCGCCGAAGCCGGGGAGCCCGGCCGATCAGATGCACAACTGGCGAGTGGTCCAGGAGGGCCACGAGCGGATGCCGCTGCCGAAGCCGATCGCGGAGGCGGACCCGGAGTGGAACATCGGCGGCGGGGTGTGGGTGATCCCGCTGGGCAAGGGCATTCCGCTCATGCTGGCGCTGGCCGACTGGTGCCGGCACCTCAAGACGAAGTACCGCGCCTTCATCGTGGACGGGAAGCCGGACATGACCGTGATCGGCCCGGAGACGTGGTCCGCCAGACTACGCGCGGGCCGCGGCGAGCTCGGCCGCGGCCTGGTCGAATCCATCCCGCACGCACGGCAGGGCCGCATCGGTGAGCTTCGACCGCTCGGCCTCGACCAACTCGGCGGCGATCCGGGCCGTCATCGGCGACAGCATCACCGGCCGCGGGGTGGTCCGGTCGTCCGCCGCCTCGCCGCTCGCCATCGTCCGCCCTCCGGGTTGGTGGTGCGTGCAGTATACCACGTTAGCCCGCCCTCCCGCTCGGCGGCACCTGCGGCGTCGGCGGCCCGCCGTTGAACCGGTCCACGCCGGCCCGCACGCCGGCCGTCACTTCCCGGACGCTGTCGATGGCCCGCAGCAGTGCCTTCATGTCGAGCACGTCCCCGTTCGCGCCCGCCAGCTGACGAGCCTTGGCGGCTCCCGCGGCCGACGTGTATTCGGCCCGCGGCCCCATTGCGGCCGTCAGCGACCGCATTACCATTTCGAGGTTGCCGGCGAGGCCCGGGCCGCCCGCGCCCCCACCGTCGGCACGGGCGGCCCGCTCCGGGTTCGCCCGGCGCCACGCCTCTTGCGCCGCCGGACTCATCACCATCCAGCCGGGGGGCAGCCCGCCTTCGCCCGGCCGCTGTCCGCCCGCCGCCCGCGCCCCCGGGCCGTTCGCCTCCATCGCGCCCGGCGGTTGCGGCAACCCGTACTTCTCACGCAACTCGGCCTTCCGCTTGTCGCGGTCGGAGAGGCCGAACGCTGCGGTCGTCTCGTTGAGGGCGCCGCCCAGGAACGACATGATCCGGCCCCGCCCGCCCGCGCGGTGGATGTCGTAAAAGCTGTCGTTGGACGTTTGGTCGCTCACGGCCCCGGCGACCAGTGCGGCCGCCGGGAGCTTGGTCGCAACCCGGCCGGCGAACCGGCCGGCGGACGCGCCGAACGCGCCGGCCCGCGCGAGTAAGCCGGTCCCTGCCGCCGCCCCGCCGCCGCGGGCCATCAGTGCGGCCGCCCCCACCGCCCCCGCGGCCGTGTAGTCGGACCGGGAGCCGCCGGTTAGGGTCTGCACGACCGAGACGAACGCCTCGACGGCCGGGATCAACTTCGTGACCACCAGTTCGGCGAAGTCGCTCAGCCGCGGCCTCAGTTTCTCCCAGATCACGTCGGAGACGGTGAGGATGCCGGCCGCCATCAGCACCATCGGCGGCAGAAGGATCGGGGCGAGCGTCGTAGCCATGACGTTGACGGCCTTGCCGAACACGCTCATGCCGCTGTTGTTCGCAGACAGAATTGTGCCGAACGCGATCAGCGGGGCGAGGACGCGGCCGAACGTCGAGGCCAGCGCCTTCGCCACCCCGGACCCTTCGTCCTTCTTGGCGGGCGAGGGGCCGTCCCCGGCTTTGTCCTTGTCCTTCTTGGGGTCTTTGAGGGCGTCCCACATCTCCTTCCAGGAGAAGCCCCGGCCCGTCCCTCGCATCGCGTCCGCGTAGGAGTTGGCGGCGTCGGTGCCCTTCGCGGCGTCCTTCCCGCCGGCGACGTTCACGCTCACCGCTCCCGCCCGCCAGCCGATCACGACGACCGGCTGCGGCGAGTCTGTCGGCCCCGCCGCGCCGCGCCCCCGGCCGCCGGCCTGGACCGCCGCCGTCATCGCCGCCAGCGTCACCGGGTCCGGCCCGCCGCGGTCGCGGTTGCCGAACGCGGCCGCGGCCGCGTTACCCACCCCCAGCCGCCGGGCGAGGAGCTCGAGGGCGACGGCCAGTCGCCGGGCCGTGGCATCGCTCAGCGGCCCGCCGCTTCCGGTCGGCCCGCCGGTCCCGCTCGGCGATCCAGAGCCGCTGTTGTTCGGCGGGGTCGGCGATCCCGACGGACCAGAGGTAGCCACGGTACACGCCTTCGGGGGTCACGGGAGGCAGGTCGCGGGCGGCTTCCTCTCGCGGGTCGGGGAGCTTCGGCGCCCACCCCTCGCCCCGCTCCCAGCCGCCGGCGAAGAAGTCGAGGAGTTGGTCCGTCGTCAGCCGCCCGATTTCCCAGGGCTTCCAGTTGAAGGGTGGGTTGGCAAGTCGGATGACGAGGTGGCGGACGAGAGCAGGAAGTTCCGGGGGAATCCCAGCGCCACGCAGAGATCCCCCAGCACTTTTGGGTCGCTCTCCTCCATCGCGACGACTTCGAGAAACGCCTGGGCCAGCCCGCCCTCGATCAACTCCCGCACCTTCTCGCGCGTGATGCCCGGGTTGTCCCGCTTCATCACGATAAACAGGAACTCGGCCATGCCGTCGGGCCGCTGCTGGGCGGCGACGTACATTTCGCTCAGCGGCTCGTAGGCCAGTTCGCCGATCTGGTCGAACACGGCCCGGAGTTGCCCGCGGACCACCTCGCCGGCGATCTCGGGGGGCGTGCCGGGCGGCAGCGTCGCGGCCTCTCGCTTGGCGCTGTCCTTGAGGTGTTTGCTGAACGCGGCCTGCTCGTCGAGCTCGGCCTTGCGGAGCTTGAACGTCTCGCCGCGGACCGTGACTTCGGTCCCGGCGGCGAGGAGGTCGGACAGGCTGGTCGGCACGGTCACCCCGCGACGAGGACGTAGTTGAGCACCTGCGTCCCGGTGCCGGTGATGTCGAGCGTCCGCGCCCCGCTGCCCACGTCGGGGGCCGCGTCGTCCAGTTCGAGCTTGACCCGCTGGCCGGGGCTGAGGGTGACGTCCCAGTCGTCCCCGCTCGCGCACGTCCCGTACCCGTTCGACGCCCCCTTGGCGATCTTGATCTTGTTGGCGTTGGTCGCGGGGTTCTCGAAGATCGCCAGCTGAAGCTTGAGGCCGGTGAAGTTGACCGTCTCCTCGGCCGTCTTGCCCGGGAGCGCCGCGAGGTTGATCGTCGCCGCGCCGGCCGACATCGCCAGGGCGTCCTCGGCGTGCTTCGTGACCGGGGGCGTGGTCGAGCCGGTCAGCGTCTCGGACGTGTCGAGCCCGTTGAACCCGACCGTGGCGTTCGCCGGGTCCACGAAGTCGCCCTCCAGCGTCTCCGTGATCGTGACCTTCGTGGTGCTGACGACGGACAGGCTCACGGGTCCACCTCGACGGTCAGGGTGCGGCCGGCGACGGCCGTGACGGTGCCGGCGTAACTCAGCCGCGAAACGGACACGACCCAGCCGGCGCCGACTTCCGGCGCGTCCACCTCCAGCGTCATCGCCGTGCGGTCGGCGGAGAGGGCCGCCCACAGCGACAGCACCTCGCCGTCGCCGGGCGGCGTGAGCGCGACGCGGGTACGGGTCGGACCCGTCGTGGCCGCCACGAGACCCGCCCGGGGCCGGGCGCCGCCCGCCAGTTTGGGTTGCTCGGCCACGGGTCACGCGGGGGTTGAGGGCTGGTAGCGGGTGTAGCTGCGCTTGTTGACGGCCGTGATCGGGACTGTGATCGACCCCCTCACCTGCACCTTCTGCCCGGACCGCTGGACGCGGGCGAGCGGGAACAAGTAGGCCGGGTTGGTGTCGCCGGCATTGCGGAACAGGCGGAGGTTCGTCAGCACCGTCCCGGCCGCGATCTCGGTGTAGAACCCGGTCGTCGTGTCCTGAACGAAGTTGATCGTGATCGTGGCCTTGAGGACGCCGCTGTCCTCGTCGTGGTAGCCGCCGGTGCTACCGCTGGTGCGCTCGGCGGCCTCCGAGTCCTCGGACACGTCCCAGTCCATCGGGTCTTCGAGGTCCACGCCATCCAGCGTGACGGCGAGGTACTTCCCGCTCACTGACATTGGAAGCCCTCATCAGGCGGACTGGCGAATTTCCTTCGTCTCGAACGTCATCGCTACGACGCTCGCAACCACGGCCTTTCCAGCCTCGCCCGGGGCAAATGCGGCCCGGGTGCCGGCGAATACGTCGTTCAGCTCCGGGACGCCCGACAGCGGGAACCGGTGGAGCAGCCGCCGGATGGCCTCCCGCTTCTCCCGCACGTCCGGGGTGTCGTCCGCCGTGTTCGGCTGCGATGCTGTGGACACGAGGTAGGCAACCCACACCGGGTACTTCACCAGCACCTTCGGCGCGGAGCCCCCGCAGAGTTCTTCGACCGACTCTGGCTCCCCGCAGCTCACGCTGAACATGGGCAGCGAGTCGGCCGCGGAGACCATCGGCGTCTCTTTGCTGTTCCGCCGCCGCCGCACCCGCGCGCCCGGGTACAGCCCCCGGACGGCCGCCACGACCGCGTCCAGCACCTTCGTCGCCACCGCTGACATGCCGCTACGATGCCGCCCCCGGTTGCCTGCCCACCCCCTACGCCGTCCCCCGCCGCCCCACCGTCCCCGCCTCGTTCCACTCCCCGTCCACGCCGCCCTGGGCCGCCGTCACCGCCAGCCGGTAGACGTCGCCCACGGCGAAGCCCGCGTCGATGACGCCCGACTCGATCACGCCCGCGTAGTCCCCGGAGCTCGCCGCGGTGTAGGCGAGCGTGACGGGGTCGCCGACGGCGGCGTCGGCCTCGTCGTACAGCTGGGCGGTGACGGTGGCGGCGTTGAGGTAGGCGCCGGTGGCGGCGTTGCGGAGGCCGGTGAGGGTGACGGCGCGGTCGTTGCCGAGGTGGAGCGGCATTCAGTCGCCTCCGAGGGTGCCGACGGCGCGGGCGGTGGTGGTCAGGGCGGCGCCCGCGGCCGGCGCTGTGGTGAGCGACCCGGCGGCGAGCGGGCGGGCGGCGAGCGTGGCGGACGCGCGGGCGCCGATCGACCCGTCGTCGCCCGCGGCGGTCGTTGCGAACGTCAGCGCCGCCGCCCCCGCGGCGAAGACGGCCGACGACCCGACGCCCGACCCGCCGAACACGACGGCCGACGCCCCCACAGACCCGGCCGCCGCGCCGACGGCCGTCGCGTCGAACGCAAGACCGGCCGCGCCGGTGGCGTCGGACAGGCTCGCCCCGACTGCCGTCAGGGTGTAGGTCGTCGCGGCGGCGCCGGCCCCGGCCGCGAGACTCCCGCCGGTCGCGGCCGGGGCGAACGTCAGCCCGGCCGCCCCGGCCCCGGTTGCCAGCGATCCGCCGTCACCGGCTGCGGTGGTAGCCAGCGTCGCAGTGCCCGTCGCGTCCGCGAGTGTGGCACCAGTGCCCGCCGGCGAGAACGCCAGGGGCGCCGAGCCGGCACCGGCGGCGGCAGACGAGCCTGCGGCCGTCGGCGCGAGCGTGGACACGGCTGTGCCCGCCGTCGTCGCAAGAGCCGACCCGGCCGCGGCAGACGTGAAAGTAGCCGCCGCCGACCCCGCTGCGGCGGCGAACGAGGCGCCAGCAGTCGCGGGGGCAAAGGCCAGAGCCGCCGACCCCGCGGCTGTAGCGAGCGGGGCGCCGGTCGCGGTCGGGGTAAACGCCACCGTGGCGGAGCCGGTCGCGTCGGCGTTCGACGTGCCGGCCGTCCCGCCCGTCACCCACGCCCGACTGGTCCAGCGGCGGAGGGTGTTGGGGTGGCCGCGGCGCGCCTGGTCGTACAAGCCGAACGCCAAATCGGTCGTCGGGGCGACCGTCGCCAGCCGGGCGTGCGAGACGTGCCCGCCGAAGTAGTTACCAATCCCGCCGGACCACCTGCGGCTCCCGACTGCCCACAGCGACGCTGGAGCGCCGATCGAGTCGGGGAACGTCGTAGCGTCCAGTGTCCCGTTGACCCACGCCCGCCACGTCCCCGCCGCCCGGCCGACGACGACGTGATACCACTCGTTCGCGGCGGGGAACGAGTACGAGAAGTTCCGCCACGCCACGCCTGGTAACAGTAGGGTCAGCCGACTCCCACTGTTCCCGAAGCTGGTGCCGTGGATGCCCACCCCGAACCCGTTCGCACTGCTGCCGCCGTCCCCGACGGAGATCAGGTGTCCGGACTGCGGCAGGGTCGCCGGCCGGCACGCCACCTCGACGTACAGGTTGTCCGTGGCGGTTGTGAGGGCGGCGGACCCGAGAATGTGGTCGTCGCTCCCGTCGAACCGGATGGACCGGAGCCCGCCGTCCCCGTCGGCCCACCCACTCGTCGCCGCGCCCGCGGCGCCGAAGCCGGTGAGCGCCCCCGTGAATTTGCCCTTGAGGTCGTGGAGTTGGTAGCCGCCGCTGTTGTTCGGCAGCGGCAGCCACCACGCGACCAGTCCCGCGTTGAGCGGGTGGTCGGCGACCGGGTTGCCGAGGTCGATGTGCGAGCCGACCACGCGTCACCTCTCAGGCCGAGGTGGCGTAGACCGGCTGGTCCGCGTAGGTGTGGTTGCCGCCGGTGCCGTTCAGGTTCACGCCGGTGTTGTGCGCGACGAACACGGCGCACTTCTTCGGCACGACGCCGCCGAACAGCGCGGCGACCGAGAACACGGCCGAGTAGACGCGGTTGGAGGTGGTCGAGTCGCACCGCATGACCGCGGCCAGTTTCGCCACGCCGTCCCGCACGCCGGCGCTCGTCCACGTCTCGGCGCTGGGGGTGCCGTCCATCACGTCGGGCCAGGTCGAGCCGTCGTAGCTGCCGACGACGTACACCCGAATCTCGGTGCCGCTGGTCGGCGTCGTGCCCACCGTCACGGCGATCTGTTGGAGCCGGTCGAGCGCAAGGTCGGTGGTGTTGTCGGCGACGTACCACTCGTACCCGGCGGTCCAGTCCGCCGACGACGCGAGGGAGGTAATCCCTCCGTTCCCGGTTGCCGCGGTGCCGTAGGCGAGCTTGGTGTCAGCCATTATTCCGCGCCTCCCCCACCAGCCCGGCGGACACGCTCGCCCCGTACCCCCACGCCGCCTCGGCCCGGCTGAGCTTCACCTCGGCGGCCAGAATCGCCGCCTTCGTGTCGGCCGGAATCAACGCATCCGGTATCGCCGCGAGGGTCACGGACAGCGGGCCGACCTCCAGCCGCAGCGGCGGGTCGATCGTGGAGTAGGCGGCGAGTTGGACCGTCGCCAGCAGGCCGTACAGGTCCACCGGGCAGTCGGACCCGTCCGGCAACTTGCGGTGCAGCACGGCCAGCGGGACGATGCCCCACCGCAAGGCCCGCGAGAGGGCGACCACGACGGCGCGGGCCGGGACGTACCCGGGCAGGTCGCGGCGGCTGAGGGCCGCGGCCACGCCGGCGTCGTCCCCGGCGGCCCACAGCGGGGCGAGCTCGGCCGCCAACGGGCCGGCGGCAACCTCCTCGGCGATCTGTGCGGCGGTGGGCACGGCAGACCCCCGGGTCAGTCGCAGGTGATGGTGGGCGTGACGCGGGGCGTCACGCCGTTGCCGCACACGATGCCGGGCGAGATCGCCCCGCTGAACAGCAGTACGCCCGCGCCGGAACTGGCCGTGCCGACGCCGAAGTAAGTTGCCGTGCCCGACCCGCCGGTGCCGGCCGGGAACGACGACTGCACGCCGGTCGCCACGCCGGTGCCGTCGGACGCGACGGTCCACTTGCTGCCGTCGCGGGCCAGCGCCACCCGGGCGTAGGACGTGTACGCCACCTCGCTGGTCGTCTGGTCGCCCGTGTCGCCGGGGTCGGCGGTGTGGAGCGACAGGTACAGGCTCCCGGCCGTCGAGCTGCCGCGGAGCCCGGTCGCGTCCCCGATGTTGGCGACGTAGGTGTTGAGGTTGTTGAGGATCAGTTCGAGCAGACCGCGTTCGAGCGTGTTGGCGGCGGACACGGCATCTCCTCAAGCGAAAGCGGGCCGCCAGCTGGCGGCCCGGGGGTGCGGTTCGGTGCGGGCGCCCGCACCTCAGCCCGTCGCGACCTCGACCGCGTGCCGCCCGCACGCCGGGTAGGCGTCCGGGAGCAGCGGGTGGAGCATGACGCGGTGGATCTGCCCGCGGGCGTCCACCACGGCGGTACAGGCCGGCGGCCCCTCGCGGCACTCGCCCTGGGTCGGGGCCGTGAGGTTGAGCGGGTCGGCCGGCGCCTTGTACCAGAACCGGCACGTCCCGCACGTCTTCTCGCCCACGCCCGCCTCCAGTCAGGTGCTACCGATCGTCGCCGGCTGCCGCGGGTCAGACGATCGGCACTTCCAGGCCCAGGACGGTCACATGGAACAAGGCGCCGCCGTAGGTGCCGGAGAGCGTCCACCGGGCGGCGGCGTCGGGGGCGCCGATCTGGTTCAGCACGACCGGGCCGCACAGGTCGCCGACGGCCGATAGCGTGTCGTTGTCCGCCGGCATGACTCGTCGCTCCGGGCGTCGGGGTTCGGGCGGCTCACGCCGCCGGGGCGGTCGCGGCTTCCAGCTCCGCCGTCAGGTCGGTAATCTTCTTCTCGGCCGCGTCCCGGGCCGCCTGGTGCTCCTCGCACGCGGCCGCCAGGTGGGCGATGTCGGCCGTCGCCTTGCCGAGGGCGGCGGTGAGGTTGGCGACCTCCTTCGTCAGACCCTCTTTGAGGGCGCCCAGCTCGCGGTTCGACGCCGCGTAGGCGACGTTCTCCGCCCGCTGCCGCTCGGCCTCGGCGACGATCGCCGGCGTGGGGTCGTCGGCGGCTTCCAGCTCCGCCGTCAGGTCGGTAATCTTCTTCTCGGCCGCGTCCCGGGCCGCCTGGTGCTCCTCGCACGCGGCCGCCAGGTGGGCGATGTCGGCCGTCGCCTTGCCGAGGGCGGCGGTGAGGTTGGCGACCTCCTTCGTCAGACCCTCTTTGAGGGCGCCCAGCTCGCGGTTCGACGCCGCGTAGGCGACGTTCTCCGCCCGCTGCCGCTCGGCCTCGGCGACGATCGCCGGCGTGGGGTCGTCGGCCGTCTTGGCGACCACGCCCGGGAGCCGGACGCTGACCGGCCGGCCCGTCGGCGCCAGGCACCCGACCGCGACCCGGCCGGCCAGCCCGTTGTCCCGGTCCGCCGCCCACTCGGGGATGACGTCCCCGGCGACGAGCACCCCGTCCGGGAACCCGGACAGGATCAGCTGATGGCCGGGCTGGACCTCGTAGTTCTGCACGTTGCCGCCTCGTGGGTCAGTCATCCCGCCCGGAGTCGAACCGGGTCCGGCTTGTGTGGCATTTCGCCGGTCGCCCCGCCGACTTGCTTCAGCCCTGCCACGGGTCGGCAAGCCACGGATGGGCGGCGGGTCACCGTGCCCGCCCCGGGATCGGGCTTAGCTCCAGTACACGGCCGCCATCGCGTCCTCGTACCAGACCTCGGGGGTGCAGTTGAACCCCCACTCGAAGTCGTACCCGTGCGGCTGGCGGTTCCGCACGTGGGCCGCGAGGTAGATGTTCTTCCCGAACTCCGTCGCCGAGCCCGGCGCCTTGATGCTCGGCACGTCGAAGTCCGCCTTCGGGCCGAGCAGGTGCCCGGCGTGCCGCGCGAACGTGAACTGCCCGAGCTGCTGGCCGCCCGGCCGGGAGCCGAGCCACACCGCGCTCGTGTTGCCGAGGAACTTGGTGAAGTTCCCCTTCGTCCGGTTCTGCACGTCCGACAGGAGCGGGTAGTACCCGCGGTTCCAGGGGACGATCTCCGGCAGGCCCATGCCGATGAACAGCGAGTTCAGGCTCCGGTCGCCGTTGAGCGGCGGCTGGGGGCCGTTCCGGTTGGCGTTGTCGAACGGGGCCAGGAAGCTCGCCCCGTACTCGCTCTTGAAGGTGCTGCGGACCTGCGTGGTGGCGAGGAGCGTGGTGATCGCCTCGTCGGTCATGCACAGCTTCGACTTCGACCCGAACCGCGAGCTGGTGCCGCGGTTCAGGGTGTTCGCGGCCACGCGCAGGTCGTCGATCGGCGTCGCGGTCGTCGGCGCCCCGGCCCAGGCGGACATGCTGAGCCGCTGGTAGCCGTTGATCTTGTACGTGTGCTGGACGCCGTTCAGCGATTGGTTGTTGAAGTACCCGTTGACGCCGAGGTCCGCGAAGATCTTGAAGATGCGCGGGGCGATCCACTCGCCGATGTAGATCATCACCGTGGCGAGCCGGTCCCCCACGTCGAGCGGGTCGCTGATCGTGCCCGGCTCGCGGCTCCGCACCAACTCCGTCTCGTTGATCTGGGTGTACCCGCGGTACACCCCCGGCTCCACGTCGTACACCCGCACGCCCGGGGCGACCATCAGCTCCGGCGGCGCGTCGAGCGAGCCCTGCGGGGTGAGCCCGTAGGCACTCTCCCGCTGGTCCCACTGCACCTTCCAGGCGTCGCGGTCGGCGAGCGGGAACGCCTTGACGAACGGGTCGGCGTTGCCGTCCTCGTCGGCCATGAACCCGGTGACGAGCTCGGGGATCAGGGCCGCGCTCTCGGCCACCATGTTCTGCGTCAGCGTCGGCATCGGACGGCCTCGGGCGGGTTAGCGGGGCGGTGTTCGGGGGCGGCGGCGGACCGCCCGGGGGTTACAGCAGCTCGACCATGACGCCGGGGTCGGTCAGCGCGAGCCCCTGGTGGTAGACCAGCTTGTACGGGCTGGCCGACATCACCGTGCTGTCCAGGTAGCCGGCCGCGGACCCCACGAGGACCGACTTCTCGGGGTAGTTCGTGTTGTCCGCGTAGAAGATGCCCTTCGACCAGCAGAGGACGCCCTGCGCGGCCTGGTTGGTGGGCGCCCCGCCGTCCCCGCCGACGATCGAGCCGACCGGGTCGATGGTCACGCCGTTGACGACGAACCCGTCCACCCGGCCCGGCGTGCCGCCCGTGGCGAACAACTTCGCCTGTGCGGCCCCGGCGGACCCCTCTGTCGCCACGGTGATCGCCCCGACCGTCGAGGCCGAGCCGCCGGTGTTCGCGGTCACGGTGAAGGTCAGCAGGCCGCCGACGTTCTTCGAGGCCATCAGCGTGTTGAACGTGATCGTGTAGTTCGCCGAGTCGGACCCGGTGACGGTCACGTTGCCGTCCCACGCGGGCACGGCGGCGACCAGCGCGGCCTGGATCTGGGCGGCGGACGGGAAGCCGGCGACCGAGTTCGCGGTGATACCGCCGGTGACGGTCAGGCCGCTGTAGACCTTGTCGCCGTAGTAGGTGAAGTACCCCTTGAGGCCGGTGGCGCTGGCCTTGGTCAGCGTCAGGGTGAAGACGTGGTTGGCGACCGCGCCGCCGATGAGGCCGACGCACATGCCCTGGGCGTAGGGGCCGCCGACGCCGGTCGGGCCGCCGACCGGGAGGGCGAAGGAACTGCGGACGGCCAGCTCCGGGTTCTTGGCCGGCATCAGCCCCTGCAGCGGGTACCGCGTGTACGTCGGCATCGGTCGGGCTCCGGGCGGTGTTCGGGGCGGAGGCGGTCGTGTTCGGGGGTCAGTTCTTGGCCGGCATCAGCCGCGACCGGGTCAGCGGGGCGTGGCGGCGCATCGCCTCGCTGTCGAGCATCCGGGCCTGGAGCGGCGTCAGCGAGCCGTCGCCCGGCTGGCGGCCGTCCGCCACCGTACTCTTGAGCGCCGGGTTCACCGGCAGCGCGGCGAACCCGTCGAGGAACGCCGAGAACTCCTTGGTCTGGTCGGCCTCGCTGCTGAACTCCTTCGACTGGAGGATCAGCAGCGCGCCGGGCCGGACGCTCGTCTTGAGCACGTGCGGGGTGACCCGCAGATCGATCTGGCGGGCCTTGATCTCGCGGTCCACCTGGGCGGAGAACGCCTTCTCCTTCTCCTCGGCGGCGGCCGCCATCGTGGTCGTCTTGTCCGCCTCCAGCCCGCCGACCCGCTTGGTGATGTCGTCGGCGAACGCCCGGAACCACTTGGGCGCCTCGTCGCCGTCCGGCTCCTTGTGGCCGGCGTCGGTCGGCTTCTTGTCGTCGGACATGACGGCGTCGGCCGGGGGCGGAACGGCGGCACCGCCGAGGGCGGCGAGCAGCTTCGCCTTCGCCTCGGGGCTGAGCTTCTGGGCCTCGGCGATGAGCTGGGTTTCGTCCACGGGTCGCTCCTGGAACATGGCCGAGAAACAGACGGTCTTGCAGTCGGGCTCCGGGTCCGGCGCGGCCGACATCTCGCGCGTGACCTCGGCCATCGCCCCGAGCCACTCGGGGAACCGGGTCGCGGCGGGCACTTCCGTCCCGTCGGGGAAAGTCGCCTTCGGCAACTCCATCCCCGGCAGGGCGGGTTGCTCCTCGCCGAGCAGGGCGATCGCCGTGAGCACGTCGCCGGGCAGCTTCTTCGCGGGGTCGCGCGGGTCGCGGTAGTTCTGCTTCAGCTCCACGCTGCCGCTGTTCAACCACCCCGCGTTCACCACCTCGCCGACGTCCACCGGGATGCGGTCCAGGTCGATCTCGTACCCGCCGTCCGCCGTTGGGTCGCAGCGGGTGATCTGCCCGCAGTTCGGGAAGCCGAGCTTCTTCAAGAGCCGCTGCTGGCGGTCGTGGCCGAGCTTCCCGACCGGCGTCATCAGGCCGCGCAGGGCGGCGAAGTTCGCGGGGACGGTGGCGACCTGCGGGGCGACGTACAGTTCCTGGTTGTGATAACCGGGTGCGAACACCTTCCAGCCCAGCAGCCGGCAGTAGCTGCGGTCGGGTGCGGTCGCGGCGTCAGCGGCCCCCGTCGGCATGATCACAGGATGCGGGGGCGGGTTGCCTGCCCGAGTTCGGGGGCGGTGGGAAATGCGAGCCGCCCCGGCTCATCACCGGGGCGGTCGGAGCGAAGTGACGACCTGCTGTCACGTCCGCAGCAGCGGGAAGTATCGCAGCGGCTTCCGATCGTCGCCCCGGAGCGGAGCTGTAGCAACGGCGGTCAGCGCATTACCCATGTCGTCCTCGTACCACGCGCAGCAGCGGACGCCCTGAGCCTTGAGCCGCTGGAACACGGCGTCGAGTTCGGATTCGTCCTTCACAGTGCAGATGACGAGGTGGGGGTGCGTCTGATCAGGTTCGCCGAAGGCGAACGTGGCAGCGATGGCGGCGTGAGCGGCTTGGACGGCCAGATGGGATCGGGCAAGATCGGCACGGACGAGGACGTAAACGTAGGCGGTCTGGACGGCGGGTTCCTGAATCTACGTCATGGCGGAAACTCCGAGAAAGTGGCGGGCGAGAGCGAGGGGCAGGATTCGAACCTGCGTTTCCGGCCCTATTACGGACCAGCGTCCTAGCCGCTAGACGACCCAAGCAAGCGCGCGGGGAAGGATTTGAACCTCCGACCCCCGGTTTCCCGGTGCTCTGCCACAGCCTTGCGGCCGTCCGTCTGAGCTACCCGCGCAAGTCCTATCCGATGGTGATGCCCGCCGCAGCAAGCTCCTACCGGGTAGGGGTTGACCGGCGGCAGTTGCGGGCCACCAACCGGTCCGGCGCTTCCTGAAGGACTCGAACCTTCACCTGCCCCGTTTAGAGCGGGACCGCGCTGCCATTACGCGAAAGAAGCCAACACGGAGATACTACCCGACGCTGCTTCGCTAATCAAGTGGTTAGTGGTAGAATTCCGGCGCCGTGGTTACAACCCTGCTCATGCCGAACCGCGACTCCGTTCCCGGGCTGGCCGCCCGGCTGCGGGCCGCGCGGCTCGCCGCCGGCCTCACCCAGGTCCAGGCCGGGGAGAAGGCCGACGTTCACCACATCCTGATTGCCGGCTACGAGACGGACCGCAAAACGCCGACGCTCCGGATACTGCTGAAGCTCGCGGGAGCCTATGGCGTGGACGTGTGCGACTTGATCCGCGAGCCGGACGGGTAGATTCGCGTCCCGGGCTCACGCCCCCGCCGCCCGAATCGCCGCCGCAATCACCTCCACCCCCGGCGGCTCACTCAGCCCGAACGCCGCCGCCACCGCGGCGAAGGCGTCGTGCATCGCCACCGCGGCCCCGTCGGCGTCGTCCGCGTACAGCTTCACGCCGGTCTTCTGCTTCACCCACACGAGCCCCGCCCCGACGACCTTCGCGGCGATGGTCGCGGCCAGGTGGGCGCTCACCCCGGTCGCGTCCTTGACCGCGTCGGCCGTCTGCGGCGAACTGGTCTGACTCGTCATCGTGGGGTTGAAGCCGAACTTCGCCATGTCCTGCGGCGTGTCGAACACGGCCGTGACGGCGTCGATCGCCCTCAGCATCCCCGGGGTGAGCCCCACGAGCGAGAGGTGGACCTTCGCGGCCGCCGTCACCGCCTTGTCGCCGAGCCGTGCGAGCATCCCCGGGTTCGCCGCGGCCGCCGGGTCGGCCGCCGTGAGGGCGGCTTCCACAGTCGCGCGCGTCTCCGCCTCCGGCGGGGCGGGATGCTCCGCCGGCCCCGACGTGCGGGCGTCCGCACCTCCGGCGGGCGGCGAGCTCGAGCTGCCGCCGACCCTCTCCGGCCGCACCCAGTGCCCGGGGTGCTCGGCGTCGCCCGTCTGCGGCACGAGCCCGGGGCGGGGCGGTCCGCTGGCGAAGTCGCGGGCGCCCTGCCACTTACCCAGGGCGGCCAGCACTTTCGGTGCGTCGGCCTTCAGCTCCGGCCGGATGCCGTTGTCCACGACTTCGCCCGGGTCTCGCCACTCGACCTTCTCGCCGCGGTCGCCGACCCGGGTTTCGAGGTCAATGCCGTCCTGCGTCGGCAGTTCCCAGACATGGCCGGCGTACACGCCGTCGTCGGACCGCCAGTCGCCAACGAGACGGCCGAGCGGGAGGGGCGTACCGACTTCCTCGGTCCACTCGCGGGCGGCAGCCTGAATCGGCGTCTCGCCGTCCTCGATCTTCCCGCCCGGGAACTCCCACGTCCCGGCCGCGGGGTCGCCGGGCGTGTCGGCGCGGCGGAGCAGCAGCACGCGGCCGGTGTCGGCGGCGCGGACGCAGAGGCCGGCGTGGGTGGGCGGCGAGTCGGGGGCGGCGGCGAAGGTCTTGGCGGCGGGCTCGGCCGGTCGCATCTTCTCCGCGTCCGCCCCGCCCTTGAACCGCATGAAGTGATAGTTGCGGTCGTTGCGGCTGATCGTCGCAATCCGCTCATTCTCCGGCACCTTCGCAATTTCGTTGAGGGCGTGCAGCTCGATCCCGTTCCGCCCGTAATCCCGGTTCAGGGCGTCAACCGCGGCGTGCAGTTGATCGACCGTCACCCCCGGCCGCCGCTTGGCGAGTTCGTGGTACACGCGGTCGATGGGGATCATCCCGTCCTGGTGCTCCACGAATAGCCGCTGGTGATTCCACGCGTCCGCCAAGTCCTTGCGGAACCCGTCGTCGGCCAGCAGTGCCTTGCCCGCGGCCTGATACGCGGGGTCGTCGGGTGTCTTGGCCGCCCCCGGCTTGACATCGGGAAGGCCGTTCGCGGCGGTCTTCACGGCCGGCTCCTTCGGGGCTGCTGCCGCTGGCTTGGTTTCGGCTTTCGGCTTCGCGGCCTTCGGTGCCTTCGTCGTCCCCGCCGGCTCCACCACCGACCGCCGCACGTTGTTCCCGATGTTTTCGTGCCCGACCCCCGCGTCCCCGTACAGCCCCGACCAGCCCCGCCGCGTGACTCGCACCGGCGTGCCGCTGCTGATGCCGGTCGCACTCTCCATCGTCGCCGGGTCGAACGGGACCGTTGCCCCGACCTCGTGCAGCGGCTTGACGCCCAGACCCTCCATCGCCCGGCCGAACGCGGCGTCGGCTTCCGGCGTGAGACTCCCGGACTGGTGGGCATCCGCGTGGGCCGTCGCCAGTTCCTTGCGGAGCCGCTTCCCGTCCTTGCCCGCGGCATTGTGGAGGGCGGCGTCGAGGTAGGGCTTCGCCTCCTCCGGGGCGGACGCCAGGTGGGCGCGGACGGTGGCGTGGTCCGCCGGTTCCTCCGCCGGCACCGCCACCGTCCGCCCCGTGGACGGTGCGTCCCGTGTGACTGCCGCGTCCGGCCGCCGGTCCAGTTCGTCCGCAACCCGGTTCGCGGTGGCGGGTTGCCCTTGTGACCCGCTCGCCGGGAACGCCTTCCCGTGGTGCTCGCGCAGCTGCGCCGCCGTCTCCTCGTGTCGGTCCCGCTCGAACGGGTCGAGATTCGGGTCCACCGCCGCCCGCTCGTGGTCCGCGATCCGCCGCGAGCCCTCCTCCGCCGTCACGCCCGCGGCCACCTTTGCTGCCTGCTCCGCGGTGTACCCGACCTTCTTGTCGCCCTCCCACCGCTCGTACCCCTTGCCGGCCGGGACTTCCTCGCCGTCGGCCGTCACCGTCTTGTACCGGTTCGGCTGCATCCCCGCGAGCGCCATCCGCGCCGGGTCTGCCGCCGCCGGGCGGACGTTCTTCGCCGCCGCCCCGGCCATCGTCTCGCGCGCGTGGTCCTTGAGGGCGTCCACGAGCTCCGCCTTCAGCTTCCCCCCGTGCCCGCCGCCGCGCAGCTTCTTCACCGCCTCCCGCACCTCGTCCCGGGTGAGCGTGGCGAGCACGTCGGGGAGGACGGCCAGGTCGTCGATCGTCAGCGTCTCCGGGGCGGTCATCACCTTCTGCCACGCCGCGCGGGCCTTCTCCCGGGCGGGCTCGCGCTGCTCCTTCAGTTGCCGGGCCTTCGCGCGGGCCGGGTGTTCGGGTTCCGGCTCGCCGCGGTCGGCGCGGCCCTGCGCGGCGAGCAGTTGTTGCGCGCGAGCCCCGTAGGCGTGGTTCCCGCTCTCCGTGTTCGTCGCGCGGCCCTTCGATCGCGGCGTCGGGTCCGCCACCCAGCCGAAGCACTTCGCCCCGCTGGCGAACGTGCGGACCATCGCCGACAGGGCTTTCGCCCCCGGCTGGCCGTGCGTCCCGGCCTCCACGTCCGCGGCCAGTTCCGCCAGCCCCTCGGGGTCGTCCGCGAGCTCCGCCAGGGCGTCCGCCAGGGCGTCGTCGCCGGCGGCGTGGGCCTCCAGCATCGCCACGGCGAGCTCGGCGACGCCGGGCGGGGAGGTACGCGCGCCCGCACCGCCGGCCGGGGGACCGGGGTCGGCGCTGAACGTCTTCGCCGCGCCGTCGTCCGCGGGCGGCCGCGCCCACAGCCACCGGCGGTTCTCGCCGCGGCCGACCTCCTGCCGCTGGAGCCCGGTGAGTCGCGCGAAGTCGCCGAGCCGGAGGCCGTACGACTCGTGCATCGTGCCGGGGTAGCGGCCGTGCGGGTCGGCCCGAAAGTGCGTGGCGTACGACGCGGCGTCGCCGGCCGAGAAGTCCGCGGCGGGAGCCGCGAGGGCCGCGGGCGTGGGGCCGTCGGTGGCGCTGCCGGCGGGCATCGCCGCGGCTGGCGGGGCGGCCGGCTGGCCGGGCTGGGGGGCGCCGGTACCCCCGCCGCCGTCGTCGGGGCCGGCCTCGTTGACGTTGATCTCGTCGTCCGGGCCTTCCGCCGGGGGAATGCCGAGGATGGCCGCGACGCGCTTCGCGCTCATCGACAGCCGGCCGGGGAACGCCTTCTTGACCTTCTCCAGCGTGTCCCCGGCGTTCTTGATCTTGTCCCAGTTCAGCCCGCCGAGCTTCAGCACCGGCAGCGGCACCTCGCCGAAGTTCGGGTAGATCAGCTTCGGCACGAGTTGCTTGTTCAGGCACCGCCCGACGGCCTGCGACAACAGGTACTCGCTCGTGTCGCTGCTGAGCTTGCCGACCTCGGTGTCGCCGTGCGCGTCACTCCCGCCGACGCCCTCCACGAACGGGAGGTACGCCCCGCGGATGGCGAGGAATACGTTCTCGCGGTGGACGCGGACTTTCGCCTCGAAGGCCTGGAAGTTGACCGCCGCGGACAGGCTGAGCAGTTGTACATCATCCTCCTTCGACGTGACGAGTACGCCGCCCTCTCGCAGCTTGACCAGTGCTTCGAGCAGTTGGTTCTTGTGGACCGGGTTGGCGTATTTGCCGTAGATGTACGGCTCCGAGTACATCTTCATCGCGAGGTGCCAGATCTTGTAGGCGTCCTCGATCAGGCAGGCGTCGCGGTACGCCGCCCGCATCGTCGGGTTGCCGAACGGGTTGTGGAATACCCTTCGGTACGTGAACAGCACCACCTTCTTGGGGTCGAACGGCTCCATCCCGCGGACGGTGCTGATGACCTCGGTGACGTTGCGGAACACGTCCGTGCGGAGGCGGAGGAACCGGGTGTCGAGGCTGCGGAGGTGGTCGAGCGCCCACGCCTCGCCGCGCGTCGGGTGCGGGGCGGGCCGGAGCTTCGGCTCGCCGACGCTGTGGCCGAACAGCAGCGCCGGGAGGACCGTGTCCGTCAGGATCGCCGGCCAGCCGCCCTCCGACTGGTCCACCGACCACATCAGGAACTCGGCCACGTCCCGGGACGCGGGGTCGCCGCGGTCGAACGGCTCGGCCGTCACGTCGGCGGACGCGACGGCGTCCACCAGGCCGTTGATCGCGGCGCGGACGACCCCTTCCTTCTGGTAGAGGTCGAGGTACGCCTCGCGCATCTCGCCCGTCTCGCCGCCGGCCGGGTCGAGGCTGAGCGGGGAGTGGCCGAACGGCTGGGAAATCAGGTCGTGGCGAATCTGGTCGGCGCCGAGGTCCGCGGGGGCGCCGCGGCCGAACAGCGATCCGAGCCAGCCGAACCCGAACATGCGCGACACTCCCGGGCGGCGGGAGCGCCGCACCGGGTAGGGTGGCGTGGGGCGTTGCCTGCCCGGCGTGGTAGGATGGGGGCATGACCGACGACGCCGCGCTACTGGCCGCAATCCGCGGCCGCCCCGACGAAGACACCCCGCGGCTCGTGTACGCGGACTGGCTCGACGACTATGGGGCGGGCGCGGAGCCCTGCCCGTGTTGCGGCGGGGCGCGGACCTGGACGTGGAACGCGAAGCCGTGCGACGCCTGCGCCGGCCGCGGGTGGGTGCCGGACGGCACCGCCGAGCGGGCGGCGTTCATCCGCTGCCAGGTGGAGCTGGCGCGCGACTTCGCCGGCCCGACGCGGTGGTGCCGGTGGCCGCACGTGCTGTCGATGGACGTGACGACTGCCGACACCGACGGCCGGGAGACGGTCGAAACGGAGACGGGGCCGACGCTGACGTGCGCCGACCCCGGGCTTGAGCGTTCCCCGTGGTGCGAGGAGTGCCTGAGGCGGGCGGGGCTGGAGCGGCAGCAGCGCGAACTCTGGTCAGCGAACGTGGATGCGTTTGCCGCCAGTCTGCCCGGCGGCCCCAGGATCGCCCCGCGGTTCAGTGAAACCTCTGTCCGGCGGCGCAACCCGACGGAGATCGACTACCTGTTCGCCCGCGGCTTCGTCGAGCAGGTCACCTGCTCCGCCGCCGACTGGCTCGCCCACGGCGACGCGATCGCGGCGGCGCACCCGGTGCGGCGGGTGCGGCTCACAACGCGGCCCGTGGTCGAAGGCGACGAGGACGACGTGTCGCGGCTGTTGCGGCTGGCGGGCCGCGAGAAGTGGTTCCGCGTGCCGTACTCGATCCGCACCGGCGTACTGACCGAGCACATCCTCGGGTTGGAGTGGCCCGGCGTCGCCTTCGAGTTGCCGCCGCTGTTCGACGCCGCCCGGTCGTTCGGCGAGCCGATGATCGCCACAGGTCGAGCCCTCGCGCTGGCGTTCGCCCGCATCGGAGAGGCGACCCGGGCGATAGGGGCGATAGGGTCCGCGATGCTCGCAGACCCGGAACTCGTCGCCGCCCTGGAGGCGATCCCCGAGCCCGACGACGCCACTACCGCCCCCTGAGCACCCCCGGCAGTCGCGCCCCCGGGACCGCGGTGTAGTCGGCCGCGTACGGGTTCTCGCCGGCGAGCCCGCCGAGGTTCGCGGACACATACCTTTCGGCGTACCGGAATGCATCCATCCCGTGGTCGTTCACGGCGATCGGCTCGTCCTTCAGGAAGTCCTCGTCCCACGTGTACTGCGTCAGCTCGGCGAGCGTGGACGCCGGAATGCCCCGCTCCTCCAGGTAGGCGTCGGGCTCGTGGGCGAGTGCTTCCGGGGCGAAGAACACTCGCGGCGGGAGTCCCGGCCCCTCCAGGTCGAACCGGGCCTGCGCCGCCTGAATCCCCTTGTCGCGGTCCGCCTTGTCGGCGAGCTGCAGCGCCAGCCCGCTCTCGCGCTCGAACTCCACCTTCGGCTCCTCGCTGTGGTCGCAGACGACGACCCGGGGGCTCGGCTCGCGGCCCGTCTCGATCTGCTCCTTCGCCCACCGGCCGAGCAGGTCGGGCCTCGCGTTCGTGCGGAAGAACTCCCGGTACAGGTACATCCGCCCGTCGGGGTCCACGGCCCAGAGCTGCAGCACGGTCGGCGAGGTCTTCCCCCAGTCGATCGACCACACCCGGGGCCACTCGCGCGGCGGCTGCCAGCCGGCGGGCTTGAGGTGGAGGTCCGGGTCGAATGCATAGACGACGCCTTCGGCACTCGCCCACTCGCCCTTGTAGAACCGCTTGCGGCGGACCCCGGTCATCATCTTCAGGCGGCCCCCGACGTACCGCCGCCCGGCCTCCGTCCACGCCCCGGCGCGGTAGTCGTAGTACCGCGGGTTCTCGTGGTGCCGGGACTCGTACAGCCGCGTCTTCCGGGCCTCGCACCGCTTCTTGAGCCAGTGGTGCATCGGCCCCGGGTTGCAGTCGCCGAGGAGCTGGTCGAACGGCCCGGCCATGGCGCGGAGCCGCCCGCCGAGCGTCTCCCAGTCCACCAGGTCGAGCTCCGTCGCCTCGGGGCAGTAAATCAGATCCCACTCGCTCGACAGCACCTTGTCCGGCCGGTCCATGCCGCCGGTGACGAGCACGCTCCGGTTCGGGAACTTGTAGGCGTGCCGGTGGCCGCGGTCGATCGGCTTGGCGATGATCGGGTGGCCGGCGCCGAGTACGTCCCGCTCCCACGTGACGAGCACCGTCTCCGTGAGGCTGTGCCGGGTCTTGCGGACGACGAGCATCCGGGCGCCCGGGTACAGCCCGCCGAACCAAAGAAGTTTACACAAGTTTGCGAGAGTCTTGCCGCTTCCGGCCGGTCCTGAGATCAGGTACTCGCGGGACGTGTGGTCGTTGAACGCGGCGAGGTTCGCGCCGCAGAGTTCGATGCCGCGGCTCATCCGGGCGTCTCTTCGGGCTCGTCAGGCTCGGCCGCCGGCGGGGGGACGGCCGTCGGCCCCTGGATGACGACGAGCGTGTTGCCGGCGGCCGCAGATCCTTCCTTCTTCGCCGCCGCCCCCACGATCTCGGCGAGCTTCGACCACGCCGCGAGCTTATCCGCCGTCTTGACCTCGACCGCGTGTCCCTTGAGTCGCTTCTTCCCCTTCTCGCCCGGGACCGGCTCGAACAGTTCGTGACTCTTGGCGCTGACCACGGCGGCGGCCTCCGTGTCCGGCCACTGGTGCGGCAGCAGGATGCAGCCGTGTTCGTCGTAGAGCTTTCGGCGGTCGTAGGTGGCAATCGCCGCGATGCCGGCGATGATCTGCTCGACGGTGACCTTGGCCGCCGCGGCGGCGTGGCGCTGCAACTCGCGGATGTACTCGCGGACGGTAACTTTTCGTAACAGGCGAAGGGCCATTACTTTCGCCGAGTTCTCGCTGCCGTGCGGGAACCCGGCGTCGATGTACGAACGGGTGGCGTTGGCCGTTTCGACCCAGAGTTGGCAGAAACGGACCTCGCGGGCGGACAGGGGCGGCGGGTCGGTCTTGTGCTTGCGCCGCCGGGCAGGGTCCGGGGTACTCACCTCGCGGACATTGTGCGGCCCGGGCTTGCCTGCCGGCTCCGAATGCCCTGCCCGGCCCCCGCGGGCAGGCATACCCGTCGGCTATACTTCACGCACCTGCCCGACGATTCCGCGGCCTCCCCCGAGGCCCGGAAACGACACCACCCCCGGGGGCGTCATCCCCGGGGGTGGCTACCGTCGTGTCAGACCCGCCGCGCCCGGCCGGCCTTCCACGGTCATCATACCGCGGAGGGCCGGCCCGTGTCTGTACCTACCCCCGAATCCCCGAAGCCCAAGCCGCCCCCGCGCTGCTACGCCCACCGGTCGTACTACCGGTACGTCCGCCGCGTGAAGGGGCGGAGCTACCAGGCCCGCGTCCCGCTCGCCGGCGGGCGGAAGTGGGAGAGCGTCAACCTGGGGCTGTACTCCGCCGACGACCACGGCAGCATGGCCGGGGCGGAGCGGGCCGCCGGACTCGCCGCGAAGGCGTACTACCAGCGGCACCGGCCCTGGCTGACGCCGTGGCAGGTGATCCAGGAGCTGCAGGCCGAGGGAATCGTCCCGGTGAGCGTCCTGCCGCGGTGGGTCTACCGGCTGCCCTGCGGCCGCTACGCGGCCCGCTGCAAGCGGCGGCGGAAGGGGGTCGTGATCGACCTGCCCGGCCCGTTCTACACCCCGGAAGCCGCCCACGCCGCGATGCGGTGGTGGCTCCTCCACAGCGACACGTACGCGAACCCCTACCTGCCGGCCCTGGCGGCCTGGCCCAACCCCGGAGGATCGCATGGCCGAGACGGCGATGGACGTGCTGAAGAAGGAGAAGGCGGCGCTGGCGAAGCGGCTGGCGCTGATCGAGAGGGGCGAGCGGCTGGCGGCGGACCTGGCCGAGCTGGTCGCGGAGGACGCGGAGGTCGCCGGCCTCGTGCTGTCCACGCTCCCGCAGCAGCCGCGGCCGGCGGAGGGGCGGAAGCGGTGAGCGGTGATTTTCGCGGCGCGAATTCGCGCCGCGGGAGGGGCTATAGAGAGAGAAGAAGTGTGTAGTAGATATCTACTCTCTCTTTTCTCTTCTCTACACACCCCCTCCCCGAAATTTTCGCGGCGCGAATTCGCGGCGTCGCTCGGGCGCCGGTTGTTCCGTGGCGCCAACAACCAACAACGGGGCGAGCGTGCGGCGAAAACGCGAAAGCCCACCCGGGGAACCGGGTGGGCTTCTTCTTCGCTGGGCGGCTCGTGGCGGGGTTGGGCGCGGCGGACGGGCTGGCGTCAGGCCTGGGCGGGTTTGGCGGCTTCCTGGCGGCCCCGGGTGGCGGGCTGAACCGGTTCCGACAATTGCTTCAGCCAGCCCTACGAGTACAGGGCGGGCGAGTGCCCGGCCAAGCGGCTGACATGCCTGTCGAGCCACACCTGAGCCGCAGCCTCGCCGGCGTCCCGGTCCTCGCACACGGCGGACCCGGGCGATTCGCCCGGCGCGGGAAGGTGCTGCCACCGCCACACGCCCGGCGACGCCTCCCAGACGATCACCCAGAACGGCCAGCAGTTCGCCGACCACGACCGCGCCCGGCCGCTGCTGTCAGTGTCACGAACCCAGTCGATCCTCATGCCGCGCCTCCCCGGGGGAAGGGCGGGATCAGCACCACCAGCCCGAGAGCCACGCCGAGCCCGACCCGCCACGAGTCGAAGTGGCTCCCGAAGCACCACCCGGCCACGACGGCCAGGAGGAGTGCCAGGCAGCTCGCGTTGTCCCGTTCTTCCTTCGTCATGCCGCACCTCCGTTCAGATCACGTACTCGGCCGGCTCGTCGTCGATCCCCGTCCCCGTGCCGACGATCGCGTTGTGCATCCGCCAGTAGCACGTCCGCCGGGCGTCCTTCGCCACCGCCTCGGTGGCCGGCTCCCGGTGAATCTGCGGCGCCTTTACCACCTCCGTCAGTCGCGCCCACTGCCAGCCCTCGTACCCCCGCGGGTGCGGCGACACCTGAATCAGCCCCGCCCACGGCGGCACCTCGTCGGGTGCGACCAGCCCGGCCGGCGTGACGTACCAGAACCGCGTCGGCCCGTTCGGGCTCCGCTGGTCGAGCAGATCGTGCTTCGCCACCTTCTCGCGGCTGGCGAGCGACCCGCGTTCGTCCCACAGCCACTTCCGCTTGTCGGCGTCGGCCCGGAAGTCCGGGCGAGACACCTTCACCTCGTACTCGCGGAAGTACCCGGCCTCCGTCAGCTCGAACACGTCGCACTCCCACCACCGCGGCGGGGTGTAGTTCGGGATCACAAGGTGCCGGCGGTAGCGGTCCCGCATCACCGTGCGGACGATGTCCCGGGCATTCATGCCGCCCCCTCCAGGCCCAGGAACCCCGCGAACCGTGACCCCTTGTCCCGCAGCCGACCGAGTGCTCGCACCTCGATCTGCCGCACCCGCTCCCGGCTGACGCCGCCGATCCGCTCTCCGGCCTGCCGGAGGGTCAGCCCGTCGCGGTAGATGGCCTCGAGGACGGCGATCTCCCGCGGTCGCCCCGCCAGCACGCGGGCGACCGCGGCCCACACGTCGCCCGCGTCGGGCGGTTCCTCCCGCGGGTCGGCCGCCCGGTGGTCCGGGATCGTGCCGGCGTAGTCGCGGTCGTCCTCCCCGCCGGCCGCGCCGAACGCCAGCGGGTCCAGGCGAACGAACCCGTGGCTGTCCGGCACGTGGAACCCGCCCGCCGCGTCCCGGTGGGCGTGCGGCCGGAGGTGCTTCAGCAGGTACCACCCGGCGAAGGTGCCGAACTGGACGCCCTTCGTCGGGTCGAACCGCACCGCCGCGTCCCAGAGCCCGACCTGGGCGGCGCTGCGGTAGTCCTCCAGCTCGCCGCGGCCGTTGCGCAGGTGCCACTTGCGGGCCTGCGCCCACGCGAACGCGGACCACTGCTCGACCAGGGCGACGCGCACCAGCTCGACCCACCCGGCGTCGCCCGACGCGAGGGCGTGCTGCAGCGCCCGCTCTAGGGTGCCGGGCTTGGCCCCGGGGCCGCCGCCGCCGCCCGGCCCGCCGGCGTCAGCTCCCACGGGGACAGCTGGTTGCCCTGCTTCCCCCACCACGGTGGGTCGATCGGCCGCATCAGTTCGCGGTGCAGGCTCGACAGCGGGAGCCCGACGGCCGCCCCCAGCTCCCCCGTCGTCAGAGGGCCGGCCAGAAGCGCCCGGGCGATCGCCAGCGGTCGGTCGGGGTCGCGCGGCCGGCCGGCGGGCCTCTCCCCCGGCCCGTCGCTCGACGGCCGGGCCTCGGCTTTTCCCGGCGGCGTCTCCGCTAGCGGTGTCGGCAGGCCGACCGGCCCGTGGGGCGGTGGGGGCGTGCCGGTCAGCCGGCGGAGCGTGGCCAGCGTGGTGCGGACCTCGGCCAGCTGGGTGAGTAATCGCGTCTCCTCGGCGTCGAGTGTGGCGAGCAGGTCCGGGGTGGTCACGCGGCACCTGCTTTCTCGAAGACGAGCCGGTCGGGTTCCTCCCGCTCCAGCCGCTTGTAGAACTCGATGAACGTCTGGGTGCGGCCGATGTCGCCGCTCTCGGTCCGCCGCACCGGCCGCGGCGGCACGAGCACGGGGCGGTCGGGGAAGTAGCGGATGCCGGGCGCGCGGGTCAGGAACCGCACGTCCGCGTCGGGGAACAGCGTCGGCAGGTGGGCCGTGCGGATCCGCTTCAGGTCGTCGTCGCCGAAGCACTCGGGCTCCGGGAGCGAGGCCAGAATGCCCTCACACCGGTGCAGGTCGCGGCGGGTGCCGGTGCAGATGAACCGGGTGCGGTCCTGCGGCACCCCGTACTCGACGGCGTTCACCAGGCCGTAGACCAGCTCGTAGTACGCCCCGTGGGCGGCCGCCAGGAACTTCTTCATGTAAGCGCCGCCGTTGAAGTCGGTGAACCCCGGCACGTTCTCCATGATGAAGAACTCGGGCTTCGCCTCCCGCACGACGCGGAGGTACTCGAACACCAGGTCGTTCCGGGCGTCCCCCACGATCGCCCGCTGCTTCCGCCGCGACGTCGAGGTGCTGAACCCCTGGCACGGCGGCCCGCCGATCACCATGCACGCCTCGCCGACGCGGAGGTTGCCGGCCGAGAGGAGTGCGTCCGTCGGCGTGGTCGTGATGTCGCCCTGAATGAGGGCGGCGTCGCGGAAGAACGTCGGTCGGTTCGCCAGGAGCGCCTCGCACGCCGCGTCCTCCCGCTCGTGCTGGACGACGCAGCAGAAGCCGGCCTGCTCGATGCCGAGATCGAACCCGCCCGCGCCGGTGAACAGGCTGATGACCGGCCGCCCGGGGAGGGAGATCAGGTCCTGCTCGCGCGGCCCGATCAGCAGGTGGTGGTTCCGCCGGACCAGGGTGCGCGGCGGCATCCCGTCCTTCCACCGGACCGGTTCGGCGACGATTTCGGCCTCCGGCCAGATCGGCCGGGGCGGGGCGACGGCGGTTTTCACGCGGCACCCCCGATCGGTTCGGCCGCGGTCGAGAGCGCCGCCGCGATCGCCTCCGCGGCCTGGCCGGCCGGCTTCGCCTTCGCGCCGAGCTTCACGCCGGCGAGAGTGGTCTTTGTCACCCTCGCGGCGGGCCTCTTCGGCGGCTTCGCGGTCTTGGCTCCCACGGTCAGGCTCCGATGGTGGTGGATTCGGCCGGGCGGTTGACGAGCAGCACTTCCGGGGCGGACTTGTTCGTCTGCGTCTTCCCGCCCTCGGGCCGGTGCCACGTCCACCGGTTCTCGGGGTACAGCTCGCGGACGAGCGGGTGGTCGTAGTACCGGACGACGACGCGGCAGGCGTGGAGATCCGCCAGGCGGGCGGCGAGCAGCCGCTGGCTGGCCTCCGGGAACGCGTGCTTGTAGCTGTCGCCGGGGCCGGGGAAGGGCGGGTCGAGGTACAGGCCGTGCCGCGGCTCGTCCTTCACCCGGGCGAGGAAGTCGAACACGTCGAGGGTGGTGAAGATGCACCGCCGCATGACGGCCTGCCACTCGGTCAGGCTCTCGGCCGCCGAGCGGAACCGCGTCGCGCTGTCACCCCCGCCGGCGTTCCAGCGGGACGACAGGCCGCTCTTGAACTCGCGGGCGGTGCCGGCCAGCCCGTTGCGGGCCATCCACGAGCACACGAAGTAGTCTGCCGCCCACGCGAGCCGGTCGGCCGGCGCGAGGCCGGCGGCTTCGATCGCCGCACACCGGCCCTCCTCTGCGGTCAGCTCGTCCGGGTGGAACAGCGTCGCGTCGAGCCGCTGCTGCAACTCCTCCCGCTGGTCGGCGACCACGCGGGCGAGGTTGATGACGTGCCGGTGCAGGTCGTTCACCATCAGCGTGCGGGCCTTGATGTGGGCCAGCTCGCACATGCCGCCCGCGAAGCCGACGCCGACCCACTCGCACCCGGCCAGCAACTCGCCGGCCTGGTGCGCGCAGAGGCGGTTCGATCCGAACCACGGGGCTAACGCTGTCGTCTTCATGCCCGCTCCACCTTCCGGCTCAGGAGTTCGCTCTGCTTCCAGCACCGCTCCGCCAGCCCGAGGATCAGCGGCCGCGGAACGACTTCCACCGTCCCGTCGCCGAGGACGGTGACGATCACGTCCTCGACGTGGTCGCGGATCGCCCGCTCCAGCTCGGCGCGGAGCAGCGGGTTGGGGACGTAGCGGGTGAGGTCGATGCGCACGCTACCCGCCCTCCCCGAAGTAGTTGCGGATGAACACCACCGCGACCCACGCGGCCGCCGCGAACCCGGCGATCATTACCACCGCCTGCGGCCAGTCCGTCGGTTGCATCTCAATCTCCCCGTGTTGTGGTCACCGCAGCACCTCGACGATCCGCGGCCAGTCGGCCGGCCGCCACTCGTACACCTCGACGCCGCCGACCCTCCGCAGCTCGGCCAGCCAGTCTTGCTGCTCGGGTGTCGTGCGGCCGCCTGCGGCCTTCAGCTCGGCCAGCACCAGCCGGCCGCTCCGGGCCGCGGCCACGTCGGGCCAACCGGGGTCGCCCTGCGTCCCGGTCGCCCACCCGCGGGCCGTGCGGAGCGGCAGCGGGTGCCAGCGGAGCCAGCCGAACGCGCCGGCCAGGTCGATGACGGCGTTCGTGAACTCGGCCTCGGGCGTGTCGGCCGGCAGCGTGCCGACGATTTCCGACGCCGCGACCACGGCCAGCGAGCCCTCGCGGATCGCCTTGCGGATCAGGTCGGCGGACGCGCCCCGGAAACCCATCACCCCTCCCCGTGCAGCCCCGCGACCAGGTCCGCCACCCGCTCCCAGCCCCACGCCGCCACGACCAGCCCGACTGCCGCCGCGGCGGGGTCGCCCGGCCCCTCGCCGCCCAGCGGGGCCACGTTCCGCACCCGGCCGAGCCCGTACCGCCAGAGGACACCGCCGGTCACCGTCGGCGACTCGTAGGCATGGACGCGGGCCTCGAACTCCACCGGCGTCAGCGTGTCGCCGCGGCACAGGTCCGCGCCGCTCGACCCCCAGACCCACACATGGTCGGCCGCTCGCACCCACCCGCGGTCGGGGACGTCCACCAGCAGCGCCCGGACCAGCGTGCGGACCTGCCTGTGGTGCCGCTCGACGTGAACGCCGAGGCCGCGGCAGCGAGCCCAGCTGCCGACGAACGGGGCGAGGGCGTCGCGCGTTTCGAGGGCGGCGGTGGACACGTCAGACTCCTCCGGCCGGCCGCAGCCGGTACTCTGCCCGTGTGATCTCGTACCGCTCGCCGACGCACCGCAGCTGGTACGTCGGCCGCTTGTCGATTCGGTCGGCGTTCTCGACGCCGGTCACCTGCCACCGGCACCCCGGCAGCAGGAACAGCCACCGCCGCCGGCCGAACGCTCGCGGCACCGCCACCGTGTACCGCGTCGTCACCACGTCACCCACCGACCAGCGGAGGGGGGCAGCGACCACGGCCCCGTTCACAAGCTTGGCCCGACCGGCGGCGATCGCCCGGCGTTCCTTGCCCGACTGCTTCGGATTCTCGGTCGCGGTCATGCGCCCACCTCGAAGAGGGAGGGTTGCACGTTCACCGGGTTCAGGACGTGTGTCGCTGCCACCCGCAGCCGCCGCTCCAGGCCGCGGCACAGCGCGACGGTGTCCCGCGAGCGGTCGCCGGCGAAGAACCGTCGCTGCGCGTCGAGCGTGCGGAGCGTCAGCCCGGCCAGGTCGTCGCCCGGCAGCGCGGCCGCCGCGGCCCGGAGTTGCGACTCCAGCACCTTGCACTCGTCCAGCACGGCCGTCTGCCGGCCGCGGAAGTAACACTGCTGGCGGTCGAGCGTCTGGATGGCGAGCCGGGCCAGCGTCTCGGCGGGGGTGTTCACGCGGCGTCCTCCTGCTCGCGGGCCTCGCTCGCCCGCTGCTGCTCGCCGAGTTGGCGGGCCAGATCGGCGGAGCGGATGCCGTGCTGAATGTTCCGGTACTCGATGGCCGCGTAGCCGTGCCGCGCGATGACGGCGTTGAAGGCGTCGCCGACGTTGAAGTCGCCCGGCACCGACCGCAGCTTGGGCCGGCCGCGGTCGTCGATCTTCCAGCGGGGCGAGCCGTCCTCGACCGCCGCCCGCAACTCGTCACCCTTCAGGTCGATCCGGTCGATGCGCGACAGCTCGTGGTCGAGCAGTGCCTCGCGGCGGTCGTCGCCGAGCCCTTCCCACTCGCGGTCGTCGATCTTCAGGAGGGCGTCCCGCCCCCACTTCGCCCGCTCGATGGCCGACTCCGGCTTCATCGTCGCCAGCACCGCGTACCCGCCGTGCTTCAGGGCCGGCTTGTCCGAATCGCTGTGCCGGGCCATCAGCACCCCGACGATCACCCCGGCCTCGGCGAGCCGCGGGTGGTATGCTCGCGTGACTTCGGCGAGAAGGGCCGAGGTGAGGGCGTCCGCATCGTGGAACGTGGTCGGCATCGCTCCTCCGGGCTAACTCTCGGGCAACTCTCGGTCATGGCCGAGAGTTGCAAAACACCACTAATCGCAGCGTTTTCGACTAACTCTCGGAACTTCCGATCTCTGCCTCTGAGGGGTCAGAATCGGCCCGGCTCGACAGCCACCAGTCGCCCGGCCCATCCACCCGCCCGACCGCCTCACGCCAGGTCAGGCCGGCTGCCACCTCCCGCCACCGGACACCCCGGCCCTTTCGCGGGCGGTGAAACACCCGCCACCGGGCCGGAAGTTCCGAGAGTTCCACTAACCTGTTTCCCCGCAAGGGGTTTTCAAACTCTCGGTGCGACCGAGAGTTGCCCGGAAGTTACTCCGGGATCGGCGGGCCTTCCGCCGGCCGTGACTTCCACCCGCCCGGGGAGCCGACGCCGATCCACCACTCGCCGCGGTCGCCGCCGACCTTCTGGAACCACAACTCGCCGGTCCCCTGCCGGCCCAACTGCGACTTGGCGTCGCGGATCGTGGTGGGGGCGTGGCCGGCCGCCCGGCCCGCGGCGTCCACCTCCTTCGCCGGGTACGCGTACTCGCGGAGGAAGCTCCGCAGCCACGCCCGGCACGCCTCGACGCGGCCCGACGCCGGCCCGCCCGGGGCCGCGGCCCCGCGGGCGTTCAGGTCGTGCCCCGGCGTCGTGGCGCCGACCGTCCACCGGCCGCTGTCCGCCGCGAAGGCGAGCGGGACCGTCCCGTCGGGGAGGTCGCGGCCGGTGACGTACAGCCGGGCGGCCTCGCCCTTGCTCGCGGTGTCGAGCACCCACGTCGAGTCGGCCGCGCCGGTCAGGCCGAGGGTGCCGCTCACCTCGTCGAGCGGGTCGTCGGCCTTCAGCTTCCGCGTGTGCGTGACGAACAAGCCGCTGAGCCCGTAGTGGTCGAGCAGCTCCTTCGTGCCGCCGACCGCGGTGTAGTCCTCGGCGTAGGTCGCCCCGCCCGACCCCTTCGGCTGGTCGCGGAACCGGGCGATCGTGTCCACGATCACCAGCCGCGCCGTCGCGCGGTGGGCCTCGATCCACTCGGCCAGGTGGTACAGCCCGCCGCCGCCCGCCCGCGGCCACGCCGTCTGGAGCGTCAGCGTCTCGGGAACGAACCAACCGGTCGCCTCGCGCAGCTTGACGAGCCGCGACTGGAGCCGGCGGCGGGTGTCCTCGAGCGCGAGGTACAGCACGTCGCCCTGGAGCGTCGGCCGGCCGTCCACCTCGAACCCGCCGGCGACCGCCCAGCCGAGGAGGAGCGACAGCCACGACTTCCCGTGCTTCGGCCGGCCCGCGAGGATCGTCAGCCCCTCGGCGAGCAGCCCCTCGACCAGAAACCGCGGCGGGTCGAACGTCTCGGCGACCAGGTCGGCGGCGGTGACGCCCGGGGGCGGCGCGGCGAACTTTCCCGCCTTCCACGGCGGAACGGCTGCCGCCGGCGTCGTGGTCGGCCGCGGGGCGGGCGATGCCCCGGGAGCGAGCGACTCACGCGCCTTGTCGATCAGTCCCACGCGAACGCCCCGCCAGTTCGTGTTCGAGTTCGGCGACCCGGGCTTCGAGCCGCACCAGCTCCCGGGCGAGTTCCCAGTTCTCACCCGCGGCCCGTCTCGCCGCCGCCCCCACCCGCTCGGCCATCCGAGCCGCCGCGGCCAGCTCGCCGACCGCCGCCGCCACTTCCGGGGGCGGGGGCGGGTCCGGGGGCCACCCCGGTGCGATCCCCGCGTTCTCTGGCTGCGGCCCCGGCCGCAGCTCGGCCGGCCAGTCGCCCCCCGCCGGCACCGGCGGCCCGGTCGCCAGCCGCGGCGGCTCGCCGTACACCGCCAGCGACAGCCCCGCACGCTCCCACTCCGCCGGCGTGGCCGGGGGCTGCGCGGCGAGCCAGGCCCGGAGCTTCGCGCGGGCCGCAAGCATCGCGGGGTCGAGACTCACGCCGAGGCCGCCAGCTGCCCGAACGCCGCCCGCATCCGGCCGAGCCACTCGTCCACCCACCCCAACGCGACGCGGGAGAACTGATTGGTCTCGGGCGTGTCGCCCTCGCCGATGCTGGCGAAGAACCGCTCGACGGGTCGGGCCGGGTTTGGCGTGAGGCCGGGAATCGCCGTGTACTCACAGCGCCGCACGTTGGCGAGCGTGCCGACCAGGCACGCACACGCCCCCGTGTAGGTGGAGCCCTCCACCCGGCCCTCGGCGATCGCCGCCCGTAGCCCCGGCACCTCTGCGGGCGAACTGGACAGCACCGCCCAGAGGTCATCGCGGATCGGCGCGAGGTCGGCCCCCGTGAGGACGGCGTCCGTGAGGTCGGCCCGCGTGAGGACGGCCCCCGTGAGGACGGCGTCCGTGAGGACGGCCCCCGTGAGGACGGCGTCCGTGAGGACGGCGTCCGTGAGGACGGCCCCCGTGAGGACGGCCCCCGTGAGGACGGCCCCCGTGAGGACGGCGTCCGTGAGGTCGGCCCCCGTGAGGACGGCCCCCGTGAGGTCGGCCCCCGTGAGGACGGCGTCCGTGAGGACGGCCCGCGTGAGGACGGCCCGCGTGAGGACGGCCCGCGTGAGGACGGCCCCCGTGAGGTCGGCCCCCGTGAGGACGGCCCGCGTGAGGTCGGCCCGCGTGAGGACGGCGTCCGTGAGGTCGGCCCGCGTGAGGTCGGCCCGCGTGAGGACGGCCCGCGTGAGGACGGCGTCCGTGAGGACGGCCCGCTTACCGCCCTCCTCCGACCGGAGCCACTTGGCGTGGGC
>ERZ869921.205-NODE-205-length-39603-cov-26.175786_pt1 | contig 39603 bp, 67 predicted proteins | sample MGYA00579310_ERZ869921 | MGnify/ENA primary metagenome ERZ869921 (study PRJEB32216, sample SAMN09231816) | wastewater metagenome | place: USA: Maryland | collected 2016-06-21 | study: EMG produced TPA metagenomics assembly of the PRJNA472060 data set (Reclaimed... | reverse complement strand
GCGCCTGTTGTAGTTCCTGCGCCTGTTGTAGTTCCTGCGCCTGTTGTAGTTCCTGTGTTTGTTGTAGTTCCTGTGTTTGTTGTAACGGTACTTCCTAAAGCACCTTGACCTGTTGTGACAGGGGTGTAGCCACCTTGAGCCATATATTCTTCAAAAGCCTGTCCTAACTGATCAGCAGTCATTGGACCCATAGCGTTACCTGAAGCAATATCGGTAATCATGTTTCCTTGTGCTAAGATTTGCTCAGGTGTCATACCTGCTACAGAACTATTAGCAATCTGTGCTTCGATAGCCGCCATCGCTTCTGGAGTCATCGCTGCTTGCATAAAAGAATCGTAAGCAGCGTTAGTACCAAACTCAGGAATCATACCACCAGCAATGTCGGCATCATATGCAGCTTGTAACAACTCAGGATCGGTAATACCTGCGTTCAGTAAGCTGGATACATAAGCACCGCCTCCACCTAACAGAGCGCCCTTAAGAACATCCCCGCCTGTCAAAGCAGCACCACCGCCGCCCAATAAAGCACCGCCTGCTACGTTAGCTGCTGTGCCGGAAAGGCCTAACGAAGAACCTAGCAATCCGCCTGCACCCCCTGCTGTCAAGGCTGCTAAAGCAATAGGACCAAGTTCCTGTCCTGTTTCCTTCAACATTTGACCTAAACCGCCAACTTTTTGAAACTTATTAGTGCCTGCTAATTCACCAGTAGGAGAGTATTGTTTATAAGTGTCGCCAGTAGTCTGATTTTCTTTGTACACCAAAACTTCTTTTAAAGGGCCTTGTTCAAAGGTTTCTCCTTGTCCTCTAGAATCGTAAACAGGTTGAACCCATGTTCCACCTAAGTTAACATTCTGTCCCGGAGGAAGTGTCTCAGCAACACGCGAAACAATAGCACCTTCAGACAAACCAGTAGCGGCAGCCATTTGAGCAGGAGATACACCGTATTCAGCCATAGCTGTTGCAATCTGTGCGTCTGTTAGGAGGGGATTAGATGCAAGATATGCAGCTACTTGTTCATTGGTTACAGCCATTTTAATTTAACCTTTGTTACGATGTAATTCAAATGTATTAAGCAAATTCATGCTAGAGCCTAGTTCACCATATGCTCGTACTTGATCACCTTCTTCAAGAACGATGTAAGCACCTCCATCAAACTTAATGAACTGAGTAGGGCTTAATACATAGTTGTCTAACACGTAATATTCAGTATTAGTGCTTGCATCATACCAAATAATATCTATATATTTGTTTTGACCTGTGTGGTTTACAGCATAAGAGAGGTTCCACATAGCATAGTAACCAACAGGAACTGTATATACTGTTGTCTTAACTTCCGGTGTTAATACTATCCCTACTGATATTGGTCTCATCTTGTTTCACCTTCTTAGTCTTAACAGGAGCTTCTTCAATAACTTCAGTATACTCAGAGTGAGTACGCATAGTCTTAATGTCATGCTCGTTAGTAAACTCAAACACATTGCCTGAGTGCTTGCATTTAAATCGCACTGCGCTGTGGGATTTTGTCATATAAATACCTTTCTTATATGTTCTCTTAAAAACATATGAAAAAGGTCCCTCCGAAGAGGAACCCTTTATTAGTTACTATTAAGCTGGAACAGCCAGAGCAACAGCGGAGTAGTCACGCAACTCGTCGCAGCCGAACAGAACGTCAGCGGTGAACAGGTTAGCCAGCCACTCTTGCTTGTACTGAGTCTGAGTACGCACACCCATTTGCTCAACCAGCACAGCGAACTCTTTGTGAGCCAGCAAGCAGATACGATCACCGTCAGTAGCAGTGTCAGCGTTGGTGGTCACGAAGACGGGGATACCGTACACGTTACCAATTTCACCGTTACGGATGGTGTTAGAAGCACCTGTCTCACCCACGAAGGCTTGCTCAGTGAAGCGAGCGATACCCATCAGAGTGTTACGAGTCGAAGGAGGAACGATCAGGAATCGGCCATCCATAGGAACATCGTTGTCGTCCAGACGTTGAATAGTGCGGCGGATAGCAGCATCAGTCAGGGCACCAGCAGTACCAGTGTAGGCGGTAGTACCGTCAGCACCAGAGTAAGCACCAGTGTAAGCAGCAGTACCGTCACCACCGTTGGCCTTACGACCCAGTTGGATGATGGTAGAATCCACCTTACGACCCAAAGCGTAACCAGCGTCATCAGTGTAGAACTGACGCAGCGAAGTCAATGCCTGAGCTTCAACGATGTCTTCGATCAGACGGCTGTATTCCCAGTGTTGGTTGATAGAGACAGTCTTCTCGCCTTCGGTAGCAGCGATCAGGGTGACCTGAGTCGAAGCAGCCTTAGCAGAAGCGTCACCGCGAGTAGGGGCGGGAATGTGAACGGTGTCGCCTTTCTTACCCTTGAAGTTCATTTTCTTGATCAGGTTTGCAGCGACCAAGCTCTTTTTGTAAGCAGCGATAATCTCATCAGACCAAACTTCAGGAATGAAGGTTGCTGCGGTTGTCACTGTCACGTTGTTAGTACCTAAAGCCATTTTAAAATTCTCCTAAGAATTAATGTTTGTAAATTAAAAATTTCATTTAACACGACCCTCCGCATAAGCTGCCATAATTTCAGGCTGAAGTGCTTCATATCGGTTTGGATCAGTCATACGTAGCCGGATAAGGTCGGCACGGCGATATACTTTCTTTGACGATTCACCAGTTCCACCAACGTCAACAGCGGCTGCTTTAAGGTTCTGTTTGCGTACAGAGTTGCCTGCTTCAGTTGTTTGTGCTGTCTTAGATGTGCGAATCTGTTTGAATGTAGAAATCAATTCATCTGCTGCTGTGAAGTCGTATTGGGCATCTGCCATTGCGTACATATTAAGACGCAAAGGAGAACCTTTTACCCATTCAATAAACTCACCATCACGTACAATATCAGCAAAGTCAGGATGCTTTTTAGCAAGCAGGGTTTGTGTCTGCATCTGCTTTAATTGTTGAGAGGCTTGTTTAGCTGCTAACACATCAGGGTGATTAGCAACAGCGTTTTGAACTGCTAACTTAGGGTCTTCAAAGAAGTCAATCTCAGTTTCTTCTTTGGTGGGTGCATTTGTCTGTGTCTGAGAGAGTTTTTGCTTCAATAGCTCATCGGCTAACCTACGTACTTCCCCAACTTCCTGTGCCTGTCGCCCAATAAGCTTTTCAGCCTCTTGGTGCATACGAACAATATCTTCGAGATTCTTACCCTTGTATTTATCGGGAATCTCAGGAGCTTCTTGTTTTACTTCTTCAGTAGTTTGAGTGGCTTGTTCAGCCTTGAAGTCTTCAGCGTCGATTTCACTGATTTGAGTCAGTTCTTCATTTTCAATTAATGCCATACCTAACCTTTCCTTGCTCCGTAGAGTTCTAAGGATAATAACTTTAAAATAGATTCAGAGTTGTGTCCTGTTAAAGGACGTTCCGTTTCTGCTCTTGTTTGAGCTTTTCAGCCCGTACCTTTGTCCACCTGTCATAAGCATCTGGAAAAGCTCCTGAGAACCCCTCCAGCTTAATATTAGGTGAAGCTAAGGCTTTGACAGCTTCCTTACCGCATACAGGGCATACAATGCTCTGCTCACTGTCATCTCTTAACGCTTCGGTTACATGTCCGTCAGTACACATGAAATCATTGAGAATCTTCATTCTGCAACTCCTCGTATACTTGTTCACATGTATCTTTGCGCTTTAAAAGCAAGTCCAATATGTCAATCTGGCCTTTACGGAAGAATAAGTCTTGTGTGTCCGTGACCAATGATAAATTATTTAAACTATCTTTTAACTTGTTGAGGTCTTCCATCAAGTCAGCCCACCCTTGGGTAGCCATCATGTTGAAAGATTCCTCATAATATTTCTGTAAATTAGGAGCCAATTTGGTTATTCCTTTGGTTGTAAACGTAATAACTATATTATAACATAAAAGTTACAATTTGTCAAGCATTATTTACATTTTGTTAGCTTTTGTCATCATTTGCAGTGTAGCAATACGCTCATTGCTCTGAATATCCTCTTGCTTGAGCATCAATTCAGTCATCTGAACCCTACGCTGGAAGTCTTTAGACTCGTTATCTTCATCCAAATTAGTAGATAAGGCTGAGACAACCTTAGCCTGAGCCAACTGAGGGGTAACCTGAGCTTCAATCATAGCCTTCTGAGCATCTGCTTGAGACTTCTGAGCTTTAGCTTGCAAGTCCTCAATCTGAGCCTGTAACAGAGCCATCTGCATCTGTTGTTGTTGCATTTGAGCCTGTTGAGCTTCAGGATTAGGTTGACTCATCTGCTCCAAGGTCTGAATAAGCTCACCACGGTTAGTAAGTGAACTATTTTGCAAGATACCTTTAAGGATCAATGGCAACACAGGCGTATTTGGTCCTAATGTCTGCAACAAACCAATTAACTGCTGCTGCTCAAACTCACGAGCCAAGATACCCAAAGTAGCTGTAGGAATGAAATTCATGTCCACCGTAGGATAACGCTCACTATCGAACTGCATATAACGATAAGCAGCCTTATAGATGAAAGGCATCATGAAGTCTTCTTGGAAGTTCGTCAGAGTACGCTTGTACTTCTTAATGATACCTGCCATAGCCATAGACATACCACCAGCGGTAGCGTCACGAGGCACGTTAGAGGGCATACCAGCACTGTCAACAGTACCTGTAGCTTGCAAGAGCATACGTTCAAAGTTTTGTGCTGCTGCGGCTGCATTGCCGTCAGTTTGTCCGAACTTGAAAGGATACAGAATCTCACTAGGAGCGCCGTTAGTCAAGATAGCTTTACCGGGCTTAATCTCAAACTTCGCACCACGAGGAAGGCGTGTAGCGTCCATGGCGATCATAGGTGCTGTGGTGAGGGCTAAGGAGTCCATATGAGCACGCAACTGACCATCAATGGCCTTCTGCATGTTATATGCCTTTTCAACCGTTCCACGACCCCAGAAACGACCGGGAACTGTATCGTCTTGATAGGCGATAACAGGACGATCCTTCATCATGTAGGGGTTAGGTTCAGCCTTAAGCAAGATACCATCGTTAGCAATGACCACAATGGCTTCCACCATGTTGCAGTAATCATCAGCTTGAGAGCCTTCAGGGAAGATATCTTCGTACTCTTCATCCTCAAGGTCTTCTAAGTATTCACGAGGAACTAAACCATAATAAGTGACAAGTTTAACCTTATCATCTTGGTATTGTGTACTGTCTTGTGTGGGCTCTAAGTTAGAATCATCGTAAGTAGTACCGATGTTGACTTTCTTGTAGATACCGGATTCGATGCCTTCGACAACCTTGTGCAGAGAGACGTACTTCTCGATGGCAACACCCATAGCATCTTCAATAGAGTCTGCGTTAGGGTCAATTAAAAAGTTCTTAGGGTTAACAGGCTTGATCTTGACAGCGACTCGCTCAGTCTCTTCAACACCAATAGCCGCTGCGTTAGCGATACCGGGAATAGGCTGTGTAGCTGGAGCGTATTGTTTCTCAGCCTTAACAATAATCTCACCGATACCTGTACCGTAGATTTCAGCCATCAATTCGATCTGATCAATAGACTTCTTGATCTTATCCTTCTTGAAGTCTTCCATCAATTGCTTCTTAAGCATTTCAACGTCTAACGAGTTACCGTTAACGTCCTTGATGTCATCTTCAATGTCAAAGAATTCACCTTGGCCGAAGATAGCTTCAATAATCTCTGCGTGACGGGTCTCTACAGCCTGCTGAGTGGCAGGGGAAATGATACGGCTACGCTCAGACTCTCGGGTCTTGTCTTGAGTGTCCCAGACGCCACGGAAGATACGCTCATACTCAAGCCATAAATCCATGTAGTTGGCATCTCGATAGTCACGCCAGCGTGTAATATGATCAGTAACCCAAGAGGTAAGTTCTTTCTCTTCCTCTGTAGGCTCCTCAAACATATCTTCGTTATAATTTTCTTCAGACATTATTTTGTTCCTTTAGTAGCCCGATATTGGGTCTAAAACTTCGTAATCATCATCTTCGTAGTCCTGCTGATACGAAGTAATCGCTAGTTGATCGGTATAGCTTAAAGCATCTACCAAGTCGTCGTGCAAACCTGCTGTTGGAAACATAGTGATTTGATCCCACGCTGTTGTCCAATCTTCATCTTCATTAAAACTAATACGACCATGTTCAAACCGACCTTGTAAAGCCCAAGCAATCCTATCTTGCTTTTTCTTGTTACCATGAGTCAAGTCTTGAATATGAGCATATACGTTATTTTTACGCATAAGATCATTTAAATAAGGCAATACAGCATTCTTTAAAGCTCCTCGTTCAATGCCAACCGCTGTTGGTCGATAATCTCGAATAGCTCTTAGAATGTTAGCAGCAGTGGCTCTAATGTCCCATCGACCATGTAGAATTTCTTTAACCCACCAATCGCCTTCGTCTGTAACTTTAACAATAGCAATAGCTGATTCATCAAGACGGGACTTTGAAGCTCCAGGGTTCTTTCCTACTTCCTCAAAACCTGCTAAGTCAATAGCAATGATGTAATCACCATGTTGAGGTTCAGGAGCTTTCTTAAGCCACTCTTGCTTAAAGATGTCTTGGCCTGAGTTATCAAAGTTTGCTAAAAATTCTTGTTTAAAAGCAAAAGAACTTAGTGATTTTTTGGCAGCTTCAATTTCTTTTGGATCAATAGTTGGATTGTCATAAGTGGTGTAATGAAATGAAGCCCACTCAGTTTCTTCCTCTTCTTGTCCTTTTTTGTAGAGATCGTAAAACCAGTTTCTACCGCTAGGGGAACTGATCATCAAGGCTCCGCCTTTTAAGTCAGATAAGGCAGGACGAATAATTCTAGACCAAATATTATCATCTTTCACAAACGCCGCTTCATCGATAACAGCAAAGTGAAGTTTTAATCCACGCAAAGTATCAGGATTTTCTGCTGATCTTAAATGAATTTTTACCCCTGTAATTAAAGTGATGTCCATTGAGTTCACATGGGCAGATTTGATAACATCTCGTCCTTGATCTAAAAAAGCATCCCAAGCAATCTGACGACATTGCGACTGTGTTGGTGCTACGTAAACCACAGCACTTCCCGGAGGGGCAGACAGGCCTTCAGCCAGTGTCTTTTTTATAGCGAAGTTAGATTTTCCTACCCTGCGGCCACAGGCCAAAACCTTAAACCGCGCAGGTGAATTCCAAACTTCGAGTTGCCACGGGAGAAATTCCCAGTTTAAATTAGCCATTCAATTCCTTAAGTATTCCGCTGCTTTTTCAAGCAGTTCTGGATTATCTTGAAACATTCCTAAACCTACATTACAGGAAGTACACAAGAGTTTTCTTACTTTCCCTGTGACATGGCTGTGGTCAATTACAAGGCCTTGATAGTTTTCATTCTCGTTCTTATCACAGAGAGCACAAGTGTAGTTCTGCTGCTCACGTAACATATCATATTCTTCAAGAGAGATACCATACTTTCGAAGCATTGCTCCGTTCCGATACCTATCTTTATTATTGTGATACCATTCTTTACTTCGTTGAAGGTATTTTTCTTGGTGTTTATCGTAATGACGCTTTTTCTGTTCTTTTGTTTTTTCAGGATTGTCTTTACGCCACTGTTTAATATCTTCTCTTTTCTTGGCTTTTACTTGCTCACTTGAATTGTAAATAGCCATGCAACCTTTACATTTGTATTGGTATCCGCGTGTAATAGCCTTACATTTATTAAAAGACTCCAGTGGTAGGTCTAACCCACACTCATTGCATTTTAAAGTTTCCATTTTGATTCCTCTTGAAAAGGTAACAGGTGTTCAGACCCTCGCACCTGTAAACGAGGTTCAAGCCGATCACTCGGTGTCTTTTAACTCGACATCCATTATATCATCTAAAGTTTCAACCTTAGGCGAGCCAATGGAAGAAATATTGATACTGATCTGGGGCATACTTCCGTTGCCTGACTTAGTAGCTTCAAAAGCAGACACAGGCACAATCCGATCCACAATCAACTTCCACGCTGCTGCTTGATTCTTGTGTTCATCGTTAAGAGCAGCATCATAAATAGCCTCTAATACCTTAGCTGACTTAGGGGAGTTCAACATCCTAAGCTTATATTCATTGATGATGGCAGCATCACCTTTAGGACGACCAACAGACCTAGATTCTTTAATCTCAGTAATGTCAGACTTCTTCGGTCTTCCTCTCTTGTTACCACTTGGTGCAGTCATAGTCTTTATCCCTCCATAGGAGACTTCTATGTATAGTACTATGGAGTACTAAGACATTTCGTTAACATTTCTTTAAAGGCAGAATCTAGATAAAGTATATTATTAATGTTAACTGTTAATAATTTAACTTTTATAGTACCCTTTCCAAGGTGTACATGATCTAGATTCATCACTGTTTGCTAAGAAGTGGGGTCAGGCTTCATAGACTTTATCTGAGTTCTGCATAGTTAAGATGTTAATTTAACTAATACGTATATTATAACATAGTTTTGTCTATTTGTCAAGCTTTTTTTGATATTTGTTACAACTTTTACATCTTTTTACACTTTCTTGTGATATACGTCACATTTTTGGTACTCTAAAGTGCCCCTTTTAGGGTGTTCGCCATCACTTTATAGTCTCTACTTAGTTATAAATCATAACTATTTGTAAATCAAGTACTTAGATGAGCTTTATTGCCTAATTTTTAAGCACTAATCTGTCCCCAATTAAGTCCTAATTTACCTTTTTTGTGGACGGTAGAAGTGATCTTGATCACGTAGGCTCCTCCATGCTCTTTTTTGTGTGCGTTAGAGGCTCCCGCAACAATTATACACAAAAGTCTACCCCTCCCCCCCATGACTTTGTAGTCACATTGCAACTGTAGAGTCACTTTGTGACTGCTTAGTCATGAACTATACTGCATAGTCTGCACTATACTGCATGGTCACTTGCTAGACTACGTAGTTCTACGTATGACGAGGCAGTGTGAGGGGCGATGAAGGACCTTATAAGCTATACTTAACAGTCACAATCTAGACTATCTAGTCACTCCAATTGTTGTATTAAAGCTACAATATGTAACAGTTTGTAACAGTCTAAATAAAATGCTTGACAATGCTAAAACAGTGATACAATACAGTCATGCCAAGCAATGGTGCAAGGCGTAAACGTCAAAGGTGACTAAATGGAAATTCTAATTTATGGCCTCAAGCAAGGCGAAACCCGCGATTACATGGAAGACTTGCTGGCTTGTTTTCCTAAGACTGACAAAGCCGCGTTAAACATTGAAAAGGTTAAGGAAGCCGCAAGTGCTCAAGGCTTCCACTCTTTCAGGGTAACGGGATATAATGGTGAAGCTCCTAACTTTGCAAAGGCGGTGAACGTATGAAAGCCAAGTACTTGATCCAAATTCAAACCAATAACGCTAACATGGGCGTTACGGGCTGGTTTACAATTCACGGTGCAATGCGTAAAGCCGCCGCCGATGAAATAGCTCAAGATTTCCGGCACGCTCGATCAGTCACTGACACTCGCGCCGTGCGGGTTATAAGCGCGGTAAAGTTTACCGAAGAAAATCGAACTATAAACCATGCCGCAATGAGGGTTAACCGTGCAAATTTATATTGAAATCAAGTTGACAGTCAAAGACGGGCTTGTCAAGTCACAAAAGGAACTGTCGGAATGGGTTAACGAGCTTGACTATAGCGTTAGCGGCTATGGCATAGAAGAAACAGAAATTGTCAATTACGATTGGTTTAACCATAACAAAGACGATCAACTGTAAGGGTAAACACCTATTGTAGGGGCTTTAAAGGCCCTTACAATCTAAACATCATCAACAAAACGGAGTAAACATCATGCGCGAAAAGATTGAAGATATCCTTGTCACTATCCTCTGTCTTGCTATCTTTGCAGGTTGGGGTGTCTTGCTGGCCTTGGGAGTCTAATGACCCTTCACCGTGTAGGGTTTTGTCTGAATGATAGAATCCTATGCAGTGCAGTGTTAAATAGATACACGCATTCAGCCGTCCTGACTGTCTCAGGCAATCAACCGAGGTTTACACCATGAAACAATCTATCACCTTCAGTCAGTTTATCGATGCCTTCCACGATTATGATCGTTACGATTCATATGGCTACGATGGTTTACGTATCATCTTTGACTATCTGGAAGACTACGAAGACCAGACGGGCGAAGAAATGGAGCTGGATGTTATCGCCATTTGCTGCGAATACAATCTGATGTCTTATGATGACATTGCCCGAGAGTATCGCATTGACTTGTCTCACCTTGATGCTGAGGACGATGATTACATTGAACAGCGTGAAGAGGCTGTTATGCAGTATCTTAACGACAACACTATGGTGTTGGGTACGTGTGATGATGGTGTGGTGTTTCAATGCTTCTAAGGAATCTACAATGTCACAATATCAAATCCAGTTCATCTCAAGCGGTATAGTGGCTTTTAGCGCCTCTGAGCGTGCCATATGCCAACATTGGCTAGAATGCAACGATTACGGGCCTGACGTGCCTTATGTAGACCCTGAAACAGGCGAAGTAGACCCACATCGATGGGTCAAGGGAGAATGTCTGTATTTGTTCAAACTTAAAAAAGTGAAACCAACATGATTAAAATTATTGAATTATATGACGGCGAAGAGGACTGTTCTTTGCTTGTCTCGATTGATTCTGAGCACTCAGGTGTTTTGTTGTATGGTACAAATCAATACAAAGAAAGGGTTTCAATGTTGTTTGATGATCGACTATTGAAAAAACTTTGTAATGAGGTGTCTAAATCCATCAAAAGTAGAGCAACAAAAGCCAATTCTTGTGGAAAGGTAAAATATTATGCATAACTTGTTTACGTGGCCTTTTCCGCCCTTCCCTAACCCATTGGACACTGGGCATAAGCGCCCTAAATTCAACCCCAACAACCATGAGGATGCGCCTTTATGAACAAACAATACACCATTGCCGATGTGCTGCACTGCGCAGCAGACAATCACTTGATTGCTGAGTCACGCGAGAACGAAGGCCGATACAAAGAAAGGTTTTCATGCTGTGCTGTTGAGGAAGCCATTATCTGTCTCACTGGTGCTTTATACAGTATTGATTCACTGGCATTATACCGCCGTGTCATGTCTGGTCTGAACGCTATGGGGTGCGACGCAGGTAGTGCCGGTCTGTTCAAAAAGTATGGCGACAACCCAGACTACATCAACCCCGAAGTGCAAGGTATGCGTTACATGTGGCTTAAATGGGCGGCACTGATGGCTGAGGAACAAGGCGTATGACAAGGTAGGAACCGTCAACAATCACATTTTTTATAGGAAAAACTAATATGACTACTACATCAATCAATCAAATCTCAATCAATGGTATTGATTATGTCCGTGCTGATAGCGTTACAACACCACCACTTCCAACAGGCACTCGTGCAGTAATTGTTGTTGATCGTGGTTGGATATTCGCAGGCGATGTTGTCCGTGAGAATGGGCGCATCAAACTTAGCCGTGCTGTGTGGGTGTTTAGATGGGAAAGTGTAGGCTTTGATGGGGTACTGGTAAATCCAAAGAGCAGCAAAGTGACAATCAAACCGATGCCTCAAGGTGTTGACATCCCCGAAGGCTCTGAAGTGTTTTGTGTTGCTGTAGCAGATGACTGGGGGCTGTGATGTTTAAACCTGTTGGTGACGGCTACGGCTACGGCTACGGTGACGGCAACGGCTACGGCAACGGCTACGGTGACGGTGACGGTGACGGTGACGGTGACGGCACTCCATCAACTACATTGAAAATGAAAAACAAATGAACGACATCATCTCAACGTCATACATATATCAATACAAACTGGACGAGTTCCACTTTGAAGGTGAAGCATTGGTAGAACAGTACGATCCACACTGTAAGCCTGCCTTGACCATCATTAGCGTGTATATGGACGGTAAAGAACTACCAAAGCCTCTACAGTCTGATTGGTTGATTGATAAACTTGAAGACCACGTATTAACATTGTGGGCATTTGAACAACGGAGTAAACAACCATGAAACCTTCACACTTGACGACACCACGAACATTAGATGAATGTTATTTTGATCCGCGTGGACAAGCTATAGAATCAATGCCTGAAAAGCAGCGTAGTCTATGGTCAATGCTCTTTAGACTGTTCACGCCGCGCTGAAACACCCCTAGAAGGCCTTAAAAGGCCTCTAGAAGCCCTCAAATAGATACACCCAATGGCTACACAGCCAAGACACCAATTAGGAGCTTTAAATGAGTAGATGCCAATGTTGTGACAAACGATTAACAGAGTATGAACTGACCTTGCGACATGCCCTGACGAATGAATTCATGGACACATGCATGGACTGTCTCAGCGAGATTTCAGAACTTTCACCGATGTTGGTCAAAGGCAGGAAAGACCTTCTTGTCAGTGTGGACAATGAAATAGAGATTGACAAAGATGAAGAAATGTGATACCCTCTATACTCTATAGTATCTATGACATTTCATAGCTGTTACATAGAAGTTAAATATTATAAGATAACTTATAATATATTTATACTTTAATGTAACTTTAACGTATAGTAGGTAAATGTTGATAACTTTCATCAAAAGGTAAGACCATGAACGATATGATTATGGACACAGACAACGATTATGATGCATACATGGATGATGTCTTAAGGTTTGAATGCTGGTATCATTCGGTTATTGATGATTTCGCTAACCTCATTCAAGCCAATGGCTATGATAAAGTTATGCTTGATGTACAAGAGGCACTCAAACGCATCGAAGGCAACAAAGGATGATTGTCTTAGTTTGTATGGTTGTCTTCACACTTTTAAAGGTTGTTCTATCATGAGTAAAATTACTTCAACAGGCTTTTATGGCACTATAGGAAACGGTGATGCTACTGTCTGGATCGATTACAGAGCAGAGCGTGATTACGACGAGCGTGGCGATTTCTGGGACATTGACTGGGATGCCGTTAAAGTTTACTATGGTGAATCTGACATTACTGCCACAATTGGTGATTCAACATGGAAGCACATTGAAGACTTGATTAATGAGGATTTGAAATGAACCACATCGACACAATGAAGCAGGAGCCGGTGGCCCGTAGCAAAGCCTACGACATGATTGATCGGTTCCTGCAAAACAACCTGAACAGTGACGAGGACTATGCTGAGTATTCAAAGTCGCTGGACATCATCTACACATCCCCACCAGCACAGCGCAAGCCGTGGGTGGGGCTAACACCGGAGCAACGGGCAACCATCGCTGAAGCAAACAACATGCTGGTTGACGATGATTTGTTTGACGCCATAGAAGCCAAACTCAAGGAGAAGAACGCATGATCGCAAAATTCAGACCAGTAAATTGGGCAGACATCAACCAGCCCGGCGCACCAATCATCGGATGGGGGATTGAACGCAAGCTAGACGGAGAACGCAGGTACAAGCCAGTCGGGTACAACGGAGAAATTCACCCGTTCAAGACCAAGAAAGAAGCTCAGGCTGTGTGCAACGACCTGAACGCCAAGAAGGCCGCCCACGGCATCAAGGAGAACACATGAAGACCATAATTGAAATGGCGCGTGAAGCCGATGCCTGCCACGACGATGTGCAAATCACGCCGTTTCTCGAACGCTTTGCCGAGCTTGTCCGTGCTGACGAGCGTGCGGCGTGCCTGCAAATTGCAGACCAGTGCGCTGATGCAGACATGGACGCTTCAATGGCGGCAAACTCCATCCGAGCAAGGACATCCTCATGACTTCAAAGTTTCTACGTCATATACCCTGTGAACACTGTGACAGCACTGACGCGAACAGTCTCTATGACGATGGACACACACATTGTTTTAAGTGTGGCACTACAGAGTTTGAAAATACTATTGAAGAAAGATCAGTTATGCGGGATGCAGTAGCGCCTACAAAGAAGTTAGAGATCAAAGGGACTATTAAATCAATCCCTGATCGAGGTATCAGTCAACAAACCTGTGAGAAGTATGGAGTTACTCAAGATGCAGAACACCATTATTACCCTTACACAGACGGAACAGGCACTACAGCGGCTGTCAAGTCTCGGAGGGTATCCGACAAATCTTTTAGTATCCAAGGAAACTTTAAAGATGTTGGACTCTTTGGACAACAGTTATTCCATGCTGGAGGAAAGTACGTCACAGTTTATGAGGGAGAACTTGATGCGCTTGCAGGGTATCAGCTCACAGGAAGTCAGTGGCCTAGTGTATCAATACGTAACGGAGCACAAGCAGCTTTAAAGGACTGTAAAGCCCAATATGAGTGGCTAAATAGCTTCGAATCAGTGGTAATCTGCTTTGATGCTGATGAGCCGGGTAAGAAGGCAGCTAAGGAAGTTGCTGAGTTGTTTGGTAACAAGGCCAAGATCGTGCAGCACAAGAGTGGCTACAAGGATGCTTGTGACTACCTTATTGCAGGAGCTACAAAGGACTTTGTTAATGAATGGTGGAAAGCTTCTCCGTATGTTCCTGATGGTATTGTCAACGCTGCTGATCTTTGGGAAGAAATTTCCAAGCCCGAACCAGTGGCTGAGGCTCAGTACCCTTGGGCAGGCCTGAATAAGCTCTTGTACGGTATCAGACCTGCGGAGTTGATTACGGTCACCGCAGGGAGTGGATTAGGTAAGAGTCAATTCCTTCGAGAGATTCTGTATAATCTGTTGAAGACTACAACATGGAACATTGGTGGGTTATTCTTGGAAGAGTCAACAAGGAAGACAGCAAGGAGCATTATGAGTCTCCATGCTAACAAACTGTTACACTTACCTGATACACCTACCACTGAACAGGAGCTTAAAGATGCTTTCGATGCTACATTGGGGACAAATCGCATATATTTGTTTGACCACTTTGGGAGCACTGACATTGATAATATCGCCAATAGGATCAGGTATATGGCAAAGGCTTGTGACTGTCGTGTCGTATTCTTGGATCATATCTCTATCGCTATCTCTGGTAGCGACCTTGGCGATGAGCGCAAAGTGATTGACAATATGATGACTCGTTTGCGCACACTAGTGCAAGAGTTGAACATCACTCTGATCTGTGTGTCTCACTTGCGTAGGCCACAAGGCAACCAAGGCCATGAGGATGGAGGTAGTGTGTCATTGTCACAGTTGCGGGGCTCTGGAGCCATTGCTCAACTAAGCGATGCAGTGATCACGCTGGAGCGTAACAGCATGGCTGAGAACGAAGAGGAACGTCACCTGACCAAGATTGCATTGGCAAAGAACAGGTACAATGGCGAGACAGGACCAGCGTGTAAGTTGAAGTACAACGGCTACACTGGACGTATGACCGAAGTTGAGGATGAGGCTCTGTGAGCCGAATGAATAGGAAGCACTATGAGTAAATGGATAATTCAACCTTTGAATGGGAAATATTATGGCACTTTAGTGTCAGACGGTGTGAAATCGCTGGTAATTTGGACAGGATACACAGGTAAAGTTTCTGAACGAGAAATTGAAGAAGGGTGGACAGATGACTATGGTTTTGACCATGTGGAGTCTGACCGTGATTACAAGATTGCCTGTGTAATCCGTGATGCTTTAAACAAAGAGAACGTATGACTGAAATTGAGGAGGTTACGCAATGAGCACACACGGAGATGGCGGTAAAGGATCAGCACCAAGGCCCATCCCAGACCCTCAGAAGTTTAGGGATAATTGGGATGCTATTTTCGGTAAGAAACCTAAAGAGGAACAGAAATGAAAACAGTAATTGAGACGGCACGGGAGGCTGGGTTTGAAACAGGAAAACGCGACTACGCAGACGGGCAGGGTAGTCATCCATATGTTGTTCCGATAGGTTCTAACACTTGCCTGCCGGAGCTTGAACGCTTTGCCGAGCTTGTCCGTGCTGACGCTATCGCCAACGAGCGTGAGGCGTGTGCTGTAATGGTTGAGAAAGAAGCTCAGTACAGTCTCGCTAAAGCCATCCGTTCGCGTTCTAGCGAACGCAGGAGCAAGGAGCAACAATGACCATTGAACATCTAATCGTAGGCGCTACCGGAGTAGGTTACCTGATCGTAGGTGTGCTACAATGGTCCAAGGGAGAGATCTCTAACGGGATGATCTGGACTGGCTATGCGTTCGCACAGATTGGACTATGGCTTAACATCAAATGAGGAGAAAGATTATGCCTGATATAGCAATGTGTAACGATTACTCCTGTCCTCAGTTTGACAAGTGCTACCGAGCGCAGGCCAAGCCTTCAGAGTACCGTCAGAGTTACTTTGCAGGTTCTCCTCGGAGTGTGGACGGATGTGATTATTTTTGGCCTACCTTTAACGAGCAGATTGAAGAACTTCAAAGGAAAGACAGTGAGAATAGTTCTAGACATCGAGACAAACCTAGCACACGATAAGATTCATCTTGTTGTGACCAAAGACATTGATACCGGAGAAGTACGTACATGGAAACATCCAAATGGCCTAAACGACTATCTAAGCAAGGCTACGATATTAGTGGGCCACAATCTTATCTCGTTCGATGCAGTGATCCTCAATCGTATCTGGAAGACGAAGATTCGTTTGAATCAAGTGTACGATACGTTGGTAGTAAGCAGGCTTCTCGATCCGAGCAGAGAGAACGGTCACAGTTTAGAGGCTTGGGGTCAGACGCTAGGCACACAGAAGATTGACTATGCTGCTGTATGGCAGTGGATGATGGATAGGAAAGAGGAATATAAAGGTGAATGCTTTGACAACCCTATTGATAGCCTTCTTAGCGATTACTGCGTTAGGGATGTTGAAGTTACTGCTAAACTGTATATTAAACTATGCAATGACTTTAATGAGAAACAGTTCAGTCTGGAATCGTTAGAGCTTGAGCAAAGTGTTGCAGCTATCATTGCTCAACAAGAAAGGAATGGGTTTAAACTTGATCAAATCTACGCAACCGTGTTACTTACTGACATCAAGTCAAAAGTGGCAGGAATATATGAGCGAATGCAACAGAGATGGCCTCCTGTCACTGTTGAACGATTCTCTGACAAAACAGGAAAGCGACTCAAGGATAGCGTGGTTACTTTCAACCCCGGAAGTAGACAGCAAATCGGAGAGAAACTTCGAGAGCTAGGATGGAAACCTAAGGACTTTACTCCTACAGGTCACCCCATCGTTGACGAAGCTGTGCTAGAGAAGCTGAACATACCTGAAGCTAAACTTATTGCTGAGTATCTGATGTTGAACAAACGTATAAGTCAGATTCAGTCGTGGATGGACGCTGTAGGTAAGGACGGTAGGGTACACGGTAAAGTCATCACTAACGGGGCTGTAACAGGCCGTATGACACATAGTAGCCCTAACATGGCTCAGATTCCCAATGCAGGCTCTATCTATGGCCCTGAGTGCCGGGAATGCTGGACTGTTGAAGATGGTAATGTGTTGGTAGGCTGTGATGCTTCAGGCTTAGAGCTTCGTATGTTGGCTCACTATATGAAGGATAATGATTATGTCAGAACTGTCTGTGAGGGATCATCTAAAGACGGAACGGATGTTCATACAGTTAACCAAAGAGCAGCAGGACTCTCTACTAGAGACAATGCAAAAACTTTTATCTACGCCTTCTTATACGGTGCGGGAGATGCAAAGATTGGCAGCATTGTTGGGGGAAGCGCGAAGGACGGTGCAAAACTCAAGGCCAAGTTCCTTGACCAAACTCCAGCCTTACGTAAGCTCATCGAACGAGTGGCAAAGCAAGCAGCTAAAGGGTGGGTTCCCGGCTTAGATGGTAGACGCATATGGGTACGCTCCGAACATGCAGCTCTGAATAGTTTATTGCAAGGCGCTGGCGCAGTAGTGATGAAGAAGGCTTTGGTGTTGTTTTACGACAAGATCAAGAAGTACAAGTGGAATGTTAAGCTAGTTGCTAATGTCCATGATGAATTTCAGTTTGAATGTAGTAAGGACATTGCTGAAGAAGCTGGAAAAGCTGCTAGAATGTCTATCATTGAAGCAGGCGAGTATTTCAAACTTAGATGTCCTCTAGACGGGGAATACAAAATTGGAAGGAACTGGCGTGAAACACATTGACGATGAAGACGGTGAATACAAAGGTTGTGTTAGTATCGATGTGTATGAAAATACTTTCGATATTTCTATGACAAATAGCTTGACATTCGATGAGCTGTATGCTATCATATATGCTTCTTTGATTTACATTGAAAGTGTTTCCCGTGACATGGAATACGTGAAGACGATCAAAGATAAATTACACTGAGAATTAGCGAGTGTGTTGTAAGAGGTAGCCAAGATGGTCTTAAAAACCATTGCCGTTAGGCGTGAGGGTTCGAGTCCCTCCACTCGCACCAAGTTTCGCCTGTAAGGGCTTTTATAAAGGAAAATGAAATGAGCAGTATTAAACCCGTTAAAGTCTCTGGTTCCCTCTACTGGGCTAACTGGATGGCAAACTTCAACACTAAGTTTAATGAAGACAACGACAAGTATGAATGCACCTTGGGTGACTTGTCTGACAAAGCAGCAGCAGCCTTGGAAGAGCTAGGCATTAAGATCAAAGAAAAAGACACAATGGGTAAGTACATTGTTGGTAAGTCTAAGTTTGTGTTTGAGCCTGTAGACGCTGATGGCAACAAGGTAGATATCTCCGATATTGGTAACGGAACTAAGGTGACAGCATTGGTTAGTTCTTATCGTCACAAGATGTCTGCTAAGTTCGGCGCTGCTCCTTCGATTCAGAAGATCATTGTTACTGAGCTTAAGACATACGTGCCTGAAGGTGAAGAAGAAGATGTCCTTTAAATAAAGCTTGACTTTTTGTTTTTGATTTTCATCATCTAGACCCCTCTGAAAAAGAACTTAACCTTGGAGACATTATGCGTCGAAAAGATTTTTCAACAATCGAGAAAGAACTATCAAAGTGTGTTCTTCTTTGTGCTAATTGCCACCGAATTCGTCACTTTGAAGGAGGTTTAAATGAAGTTAGAGAGTCCTAAAAAATTGCTGATAGACGCTGACTTCCTTTAGCTTATCTACGCTATTGGTTTTACGTGTGAGGATGTTTCTGAGAGAACAGCAAAGAATAGGTTAGTAGAGACAGTTGAAAATTTAGTCTACATACACCTTAAAGCTGACTCTTATGAAGCATTCCTGACAGGTAAAGGTAACTTCAGATATGACATTGCTAAGACAGTACCTTACAAGGGTAATCGTAAAGATACCGCTAAGCCACCTTATTACCAAGAGCTTAGGGATCACATGGTTAAACGGTTAGGTGCTGTCGTAGTAGAAGGTCAAGAAGCAGATGATGAGGTAGCTATACGGATGTCTAAAGAGCCTGATACATACACTCTTGTGGGTGTGGATAAGGACTTACTTCAGATACCCGGATGGCACTTCAACCCCTCAAAAGACTTGGAGCGATATGTTAATGAATTCGAGGCTTATAAATCGTTTTGTCTTCAGTTGCTTACAGGCGACAGAACGGATAACATTCCCGGCTTACAAGGCGTTGGCCCGAAGAAGGCTGAAAAAGCTCTTAAAGACTCGAAGACTAAGCAAGAGCTTCTGGACACAGCGTGGGAGAAGTATCAAGAACTTGGACATACGTTGGAGTATTTTACGGAACAAGGGCAGCTACTATGGCTGAGACGTTATGAAGGGGAGATATGGCAACCAAACGTAGCTTGACAGCTAAACAGGTGGCAGCTAAGTATGGGTTCCGTAGTGGCTTGGAAGAGCGTATTGCGGAACAGTTGGACAAGGCAGGGATTGAGTACACGTATGAGAAGGTTAAGCTTAACTATGTTAAACCAGCCTCCAAGCATGTTTACACTCCTGACTTTGTGCTTGCTAACGGGATCATTGTAGAGACAAAAGGAAGGTTCTTACCTGCTGACCGTCAAAAGCATATTCTTGTTAAGCGACACAATCCAACATTAGATATCAGGTTTGTCTTCAGTAATTCAAAGGCACGTATCAGTAAGATAAGTAAAACTACGTATGCAGATTGGTGCATCAAGAATGGTTTTAAGTTTGCTGATAAAACAATACCAGAGGAATGGTTACATGAATAGTATTTTTAAGTTGTTAGAGAATCCTAACTTGAAAGAGATAGCGTACGATGTGATTGACATCCTTGTTGTAGAACGTCTGAAAGAGCATTACATTATGTGCTTAGATTTCGATGACATTGATACAGCAAAGAATATCCTAGGCGTACTTCGATACTTTACTACATATGACGAATTCACTGAGTTTTTAACGGAGACACGAGATGCAGGTTACACTGATCAGGGAAAATGAAGATGGTTCAGCTAACTACAGCTTCGATCTGACCAAGGAAGAAGAACAGAGCCTGATTCGATTAGGTATCCTGACTGCCTTGAAAGAAGCTATCCGACTTGGCGATGAATTAAAAGTAGTAGAGGAAGATGTAAGTGAATAAAGTACGTACAGTATGGGCAACGCCTGAGGGTGAAGACCTTATTGCTTATATGGCTCGTGTAAGTGCTCCTGCTAACCAAGATAACAAAGAGACAGCCCCTAAGCTGATCAAGTATCTTATTAAGCATAAGCACTGGAGTCCCCTTGAGATGGTAAACATTTGCATGGAGATTGAGACTACACGGGATATTGCAAGACAGATTCTGCGACACCGCAGCTTCAGCTTCCAAGAGTTCTCTCAGCGATATGCTGAAGTAGATAACTATGCTTTGTCTGAGCCCCGCTTGCAGGATGTTAAGAACCGCCAGAACAGCTTAGAGACAGATGATCTAGGATTGATGTATTGGTGGGAAGGAGCTCAAAAGCGTGTCTTGGACGATGCTCAGTTTATGTATGAATCTGCGCTCAAGAAAGGCATTGCTAAGGAAGTAGCTAGAAAGTTATTGCCTGAAGGACTGACAATGAGTAAGATGTACATGAATGGCACACTGCGTAGTTGGCTTCACTATGTGGATATCCGCTGTGACAAGGCTACGCAGAAGGAGCACCGAGAAGTGGCTGAGAAGTGTCGTGATGAATTAGCTAAACTGTTCCCTAACACAATGGAGGCATTTAATGCGAATCGCTCAGATTGAAGACTTACTGGATGAGTTTGACTTTGAGAAGGTCAAGAAGGTCATGGATTGTCTTGAGTGGACTTACTTTGATAGTCCAGACAGTGAGGTGAGTATCGGTGAGCTTCGAAGGATGGCTAGATACCTACTTGAAGAAGTGTATAAGGCAGAGGATGACGAGCATCTATATGCGGGATGTGGAGGCTTCCATGCCGAACGATGGATGTATCCGGGAGATACACAGAAGTATCTTGAATTAAAGTTTGTAGTTGCAGAAGGGAGTAACCCTGTATGTTGATGGAAGAATACCAAGACCTAGCTTTTAAGACAGCCCTAGAGACAGCTAAGAACCCTGCATACATGGTTGCTAACCTTAACTCTGAAGCAGGCGAAGTTGCAGGTAAGTATGCTAAGTGGATTCGAGATGGTGTCTTGGATGAAGTAGGGATGCAGAAAGAATTAGGAGATGTCTTGTGGCAGGTTGCAGGACTATCTACTGTGATGGGATGGAGCTTGGCAGACATTGCCCGTCAGAATCTGCGTAAACTTGCAGAACGTAAAGCTAACGATACTTTGAAAGGATCAAGTGATGACCGATAATTTTGATTTTGAACGTACATATTCTTTTTCATACACTGATTGTGGAGGTAAAGTCTATACTAAGACAATCCAGACCCCCGGCGCTACGTGGATGGAATGTATTAATGACTATGTTCGCTTCCTTGAATCTGTATTCCAATATGATATTATGAAGCAAGTTCGCCTTGAAGAACCTAGCTGGATGAGCGCAATGGAAGCACATCATAGTGATTATATTGATCCTTGGACAGGTGAATACTTTGTAAAGGATGGAAATGAAGATACTGGTAATTCCTGATACACAGTGCAAACCAGATACTCCTACTGAGCATCTTGAGTGGGCAGGAAAAGCTATCTGTGATTATCGTCCTGATGTGGTTGTTCATCTCGGGGATCACTGGGATTTCCCTAGCCTGAGCAGCCACGATAAAGCCGGAAGTAAGTACTTTGAAGGTAAACGATACTTGGCTGATGTTGAAGCTGGCAATAAAGGAATGGATGTCTTGCTGGCTCCTTTAAAGACCTTACAAAAGTCTCAAAAGGAGTCTAAACACAAGATTTACAAGCCTCGTCTAGTGTTTCTCAAAGGTAATCACTGTAATAGACTGACAAGGGCTACCAATAATAATCCGATGCTAGAGGGATTGATGACTTACGATCATCTTAATCTAAAAGATTGGGAAGTTCATGAATTTCTTCATCCGGTATTTATCAATGGAGTCGGCTTCAACCATTATTGGCCTGTTGGTGCTATGGGCCGTCCTGCGGGCTCTGCTTCTGCTGTTGTTAACAAGCTGCACATGAGTTGCATAGCAGGGCATCAGCAAGGTAAGCAGGTTGCCTATGGTAAACGAGCCGATGGAAAGCCTATCTGTGCTATCATTGCAGGTAGTTACTATCTACATGATGAAGACTATATGGACCAGCTTTCTAACCGACACTGGCGGGGACTGGTGATGTTAAACGATGTCAAGGATGGCGGCTTCGATGAGATGTTTCTGTCTATTGAGTATTTGGAGCGTAAGTATGGAAAACAAGTGTAATTCGTGCTTCTATGCATTGATGGACAAAGACCTAGAGGCTCCTTGCATTACTTGTACAGGATATTCTAATTACGTTAAAGGAACAATTTATATGACTTCTCATGCATCAAAGCCTCTCCGAGAAGCTATTGATGATTGGTTTAAACAAGGAGCTAACGGAGTGACACAGGAAGACTTTTGGACAGACCATGACTCTGTACACAAACCTAAACACTATATGTTGTTCCCTGATAAGAACATTGAAGTGCGTGATGTCATTGAGAAGCTAGTGAATAAACTTCATGGATGTCCTGCAATGTGTGTAGCTGACTATGTTCAGATGATGCAATACCTTATGCGTTTTATGGACAAGAATGGTCTTGAAGATTTGAAGAAGGCTCGTTGGTATTTAGACAAGCTTATAGATGCTTATGACGAGCCTGACTTTTGAGGAATTAAAAGAGAGGCTCACTATGGTGGACGAGATTACTCTGTTAGAACTACTTGAGATAAACAGCAGTGATCTTGTCCATCGTTTTGAAGATGTAATTGAAGATAACAGAGATAAATTAGAAAGAGAAATTGAATGACTACAGATACTTTTACAATGACGCCCTACAACCACTATATTGCCAAGAGCCGTTATGCACGTTACTTGGACGATAAAGGTCGTCGTGAGCACTGGCCTGAGACAGTAGCTCGATACTTTGACTTCATGGAAAAGCACCTGAAGAAGAACCATGACTATACATTGACAAGTGAATTGCGTAACAAGCTTGAGACTGCTGTTACTAATCTTGATGTTGTGCCTTCTATGCGCAGTATCATGACTGCTGGTGATGCTTTGGAGCGTCAGAACGTAGCAGGCTATAACTGCTCATACTTGCCTATTGATGATCCTAAGGGCTTTGATGAGGCTATGTATATCCTCTTGTGCGGTACAGGTGTAGGCTTTAGTGTGGAGCAGAAGTATGTCAACAAGTTGCCTGAGATTCCAGAGAAGTTGTATGATAGCAATACTGTGGTGGTCGTTAAAGACTCTAAAGAAGGATGGGCAAAGGCATTGCGTCAGGTTATCTCCTTGCTATACGCTGGAGAAGCTCCAAAGTGGGACGTATCTGGTGTCCGTCCTGCGGGAACAAGGCTTAAAACCTTTGGTGGCAGGGCTTCCGGGCCAGAACCGTTGGTTGAGTTGTTCAAGTACGTTGTTTCTAAGTTCAAAGGAGCTTGTGGTCGCAAACTTACGTCCCTTGAAGCTCACGATATTCTCTGTAAGATTGGGGAAGTTGTCGTGGTTGGAGGAGTTAGACGTTCAGCAATGATTAGTTTGTCTGACTTGGGTGATGATCGCATGGCTCACGCGAAGGCAGGTAACTGGTGGGATGGTAACGGTCAACGTGCTTTGGCAAACAATAGTGCAGTGTACGAGGTTAAGCCCGATGTTGGGCAGTTTATGCGTGAATGGAGTAGCATTTATGAAAGTCATTCGGGAGAGCGTGGAATCTTTAATCGGTATGCTTCAGAACTCCAAGTTGCGAAGAATGGCCGACGAAAGCTCAATCAAGAGTGGGGTACTAATCCTTGCTCTGAAATTATTCTTCGCCCTTATCAGTTTTGCAATCTTTCCAGTGTTATTGTTCGTAGCACTGATACTGTGGATCGACTTCGGGATAAAGTCGCTATGGCGACGATTCTCGGGACATTCCAATCAACGATGACTAACTTCCCATACCTGCGTAAGGTGTGGCAGACTAACACTGAAGAAGAGCGTTTGTTGGGTGTATCTATGACAGGTATCATGGATAATGCTTTGTTGAATAACCCTGATGATCCTGAATTGCCTACTATTTTGGAAGGATTGAAGAATGTTGCTGTTGATGTTAACGCTGAATATGCTGATGCAATTGGTATTAATCGTTCTGTTGCTATCACGGCTATCAAGCCTGAAGGTACTGTCTCTCAGCTTACGAGTACTGCTAGCGGTATTCACGCTCAACATTCCTCTTATTACATTCGCCGTGTACGATCTGATAACAAAGACCCTCTGACTAACTTCTTGAAAGCTCAAGGATTCCCTTCAGAGCCTTGTGTGATGAAGCCTGAAAGCACTACAGTGTTTAGCTTCCCTGTAAAGGTTGCTAAAGGTGCTGTGTTGCGTGAGGATTTGAGTGCTATTCAACACTTGAAGCTGTGGTTGATGTATCAGCGACACTACTGTGAGCATAAACCTTCTGTTACAATCTCTGTGTTGGAACATGAATGGCCTGAAGTTGGTGCTTGGGTGTGGCAGAACTTTGATGAGATTACAGGTGTGAGCTTCCTGCCTATGGACGGGGGTACATATCGACAGGCTCCTTATGAAGCTTTTGATGAGAAAGGATATGAAGAAATGTTAGCTATTATGCCTAAAGGGATTGATTGGGAGCAGTTCATTGAAAATACAGATAACGTGGAAGGTTCTCAGACCTTGGCATGTACCGCAGGAGGCTGCGAAATCTAATGAAAGTAATCGTCTACACTAAGGATAATTGCCCTGCTTGTGTAGCTCTGAAGGCTCGTCTCTCGAAAGAGGGCGAGTCCTTTACAGAAGTTAACATCGGTAAGGACATCACACGGGAAGCTTTTATGGAAAAGTTTCCTATGGTACGGCAAGTACCTCATATTGAATTTGTGAAGGAGTAAGATGGCAAGCAAACAAATGAACAGAGCTATTCCAGCTAAGGAACTAACTCCTCGTGAGAAGACCCATAACAGCTTGAAGTTGAAGCTAGATGACATGACAGTCATCAAACCTAAGACAGAAAAGCAGATGGATTTCTTTGAAGCCTACCAAGCTTCAAACTACTTTATGGCTTTGCATGGAGTAGCTGGTACAGGTAAGACATACATTGCTATGTACAAGGCTTTGGAAGAGGCTATGGATCGTAACAATCCTTTTAACAAAGTGACTATCATCCGTAGTAGTGTTCAAAGCCGTGATATGGGCTTCCTTCCGGGCGATGCAGATGAAAAGATGGAGGTCTATATTCAGCCTTATCGTCAAATCTGTAGTGATCTGTTCAAACGTAAGGATGCTTGGGATCGGCTTGTAGAGCAAGGGCATATTGAGTTTGTCTCTACATCGTTTATCCGAGGTACTACTTTCTCAAACAGTATCATTGTTGTCGATGAAACTCAGAACATGACCTTCGAAGAACTTGATACTATCATTACTCGTGTTGGTGACAAGTCCAAGATCATCTTCTGTGGTGATTATCGACAGACTGACTTGAAGAAAAAGGATGACAAGAGTGGTATCTTGAAGTTCTTTGACATTGCAGGACGTATGAAAGAGTTTGTACGTATTGAGTTTCATATTGAGGATATTGTTCGTAGCTCATTGGTTAAGAACTATATTATTGCAAAAACTTTGTATGAGGATGGAGCATGACAGACAAACCTACAGTACACTTTAAAGGCACTGCTACCTTTTATCCTACACCGCTGGCTCCTATGCATCAAAAGACATATGGTCAGTATGCAAATGAGTATAATGAGGTAGAATATGCCCGTGTGTATGGACTTGATCATCCTATCCTCGGAAAAGATGATATCCGTACTTCCATTGTTGTCCAGAAGTATCCTGATGGCTCTTTTGAGACACTGAACACTCTGTATGTACCAGTAAAGGAAACTAATGACAAAACGATCAGCGAATGATGCAGAAGAGTTCTTCTCTATGTTTAGACCTCCTGAAAAGGACTCAGGACTTATCCGTACTATCTCATCCAATATTCACACACATCTTGTGTTCATTGATGATGATATTACACAGCCCAAGGACTACCGAGATGTCATTGAATGCCTAGTAACCTGCGGTGAAAATGACAATGTTAACTTCTTGATCAATAGCTCAGGAGGACGTACAGATAGTATCTGGCAAATCATTGAAACCATGAAAGGATGTCGAGGTGAAATTACTGCTACGGTTATTGGTTCTGCTTATAGTGCTGCCAGTATGTTGGCTTGCATGGCTAACGAGTGCTACATTGCTGATAGTGCTGAATTTATGTGTCACACTGCTCACTACGGTAGCATCGGTACTGTTCCGAACGTAAAAGGACAAACTGACTTTGCTACGAAGCAAATCAACAAGATGCTGGATACCTGCTACAAGGGATTCCTAACCGATAAGGAACTGGATGAATTGAAGAACGGTAAGGAGTTCTGGTTTGATGCTGATGAAGCACGTAAGCGGATGGCAAAGCGATACAAGTATCTTAATGCACTAAGTAAACCTCCTAAACTTGCTAAGGTCACTGAAGAACCTGTAGCATAAACGCAAAAGGCCCGTTAGAGCGATAAACTCTAACGGGCCTTCTTTGTTACTACTCTTCTAATTGTCTACGACAGGACTTCAAGGCTTCTCTGAGGATGTCTGCTTTGGCAGCTTCCCCGACAAGAAACTCTGCATCCTCTCGATAAAGTTGTTGTCCAGTGCTTCCTGCTCCTGTGCTGACAGAGGAACCACTAGTCTCGGTACTGAAGGTAAGGGTAATTGGTCTTTCTGTACGCTGGCGCAAGCTGTTAACGATAGAAACATGACGCTGGTTAAGACTTTTAATAGCATCTTCTTTGTCCTTTAGTTGTTTGACTAGCTGTTGCTTATGTTCTTCCTCTTGAGCTAACACCAGAGACTGCTGACTCTGGCGATATTTGAGGAACTTTGTAGCTTCTTTGTCTACTCCGGCTCCATAAGACAACCAACTAGAAATGATTATAGATAATAACCAAATAATTACTACAACTACAATCTTATACATTGCCCGTACAGAGTTTATATTCCCTCTGTCTCCTGTGTGTTAAACCCTTGAGTGGTTCACCTTTAAACTTATTCCACTTCAGAATCTCTTTACAAGCTCCTTCGTAGTCATAAGTTTTAAGCTTCTTCACTAAGGTAGAGTTACAGAATGCTCCTGTACCAATGTTGTATGAGAGTGACACGTAAGCATCAAACTCATACTGATACAAGGGCACAGCAGCACATTTCTTAACACCTTCTGAGAACTTATCTGCATCGCCTAACAACCTCACTAAAGCTCTCTCAGGCGTGATAACATCACCTTTCTTAACTCCCTCAGTAGTACCGAAGCCTATCGTTGGAACATCACCGGGAACAGGGATAACTGCTTTGGAAGTAAAACCTTCCTCCAGAGCTATCCCTACTAACACGGCTGCTGATAGATATAATGAAGTGACAGCAGGACGTATCATAACTTAGGTGCAGTCACATCTTTGTAGATACTGTACAGCTTGTGAGCAATCATTAGTACCGTATAGATCAAAGTACACCAAAGAAGAATCTCAGATACCTGATACCCTGCTACAGTGGCTAACGACACAGTGATCGGTGCAGAGGCTTTAGCAGCCATTCCTGCTGCTGTTTCAGTTGTGTGTGATAGATTCGACATAAATATTTAAACCTTCTAAATATATTATTCTGTTGGAACAGAAGACCAATCTATATTAGCCTTTGGAACTGTTAAGAGAGGTTCTTCAGTCTTTGGACCTAAGATATTATTGATAGGCTCAATAACAAGTTTCGTGAAACCAGATGGACCTAAAGCACGTTCTTTAGCAGTTGATAAATATTTAATTGCCTTAGCTCCTTTTGGATCAAGCATCAATTTAGCAAGTTGTCGTTGTGTCAGTACCAAAGCTAAACCACTAGCAGCAAGTCCTGCTACGTTCTCTTGCGCACGTTGCTGCTGTTCTGGACTTAAAGCAAAAGCGTAAGCACCTCCTAAAGTTGCACCAGCAAGGCCTAAACTACCAATAGTAGCGCCTGTACGTCCTTTCACACCGGGAATATATTCTGGCTGAATAAAACCACGTTTAGCGGCTTCGTTCATTGCAATAATAGCGTCTTTTTGAGGAGTACCGCCAAACAAAACATTGAATGTGTTTTGAGTAGCTTTATCCTGTTCCAAGGTCTTAGCAAAGCTCAGCATATTCTCAGGAGTATTTGTCAACGCATCAAGATAACCTACACGCAAAGAATCTAAGATTTCTTTAGATGATTTCTTAGACAATGTTCCTGCGGCAGCTACTGACTTATACAACTGTTTAATAGGAGTTTCGTTACCTGATTTAAATAAATAACCGCCTACTTCCTCTGGATTTAATGTTAAGGCTTTAGTAACAGCGTCTGTATTTAAACCTTGAATACCTTGTCGATATGTGTTAGTTACCTTTTTATATTCATTAAGGGTAGCTTTAGAAAGAGTCTTTTCGGCAGAAGCGTCCATTGCTTCATCAATTTTATTGACTAGTTGACTAATAGTATTGGAAGCAAGAGAATCTTTTTCAGTCCCTGCGCCACTATACTTATCTCTATTTTCAGCTAACCAACGAGAACGAATACGGTGAATTGTATTAAAATCTATTGATGGAGGAAGTCCTTGAATTTCCTTTAAAATAGATTTCTGACCTGCTGTTAAAGCTTCAGGAGATTGTAGTTGTTTTCCTGCCCAAGAATTTAAACTAAATGTATTTACTTTAGATTGCGTATCTTTAAAAATCTCACGATACAAAGGGTCTACAGCTTCACTTAAACTTTCTTGTCCTTTCTTCATAAATGCTTGAAGAACTTCGCCAGCGGCTTGCTGCGAAGAAGCACCTGAACGTACGGCTTGTTCAAACTCAGGAGAAGTTGTAAACTGTTTTAATACATCTTTTTGTCCTGATGTCAGAGCTGTAGTAATTTGAGCTTGCTTTTTAGCAAAGAGGTCGAACGTAGCTGGAGTATAAGCAAAGCCTTCTAAAGTTGCATCAAAGTTTGCACCTGTACGAGCAGCTATAGGTAAGGACGAACCTTGTTTCTCTAAGAATGCCTGAGCAGCAGCATTAGCATCGGGAATATCTTTTTTGGTAAAGCCTAACTTGTCAGCACCAAAACGTAAAGTTTTAGCTGCTCCTTTAAGCACTAAGTTACCGCCTGCATCCCAAGCAGCTTCCTCCACACCGGCACGAGTAATTAACTTACCTGATATGTCTTCTCCGCCGAATAACTGTGTTAGAGCTTCGCCAGCAGCGCCTCCTAATCCAGCCCCCAAAGTACTTCCAGCGGCCATTCCCAACGGACCAGCAGGAACACCAGCAACACCGCCAATAACCGATCCAATAAGACCACCAACTTCTTGAGCACCTAATGCACTACGTCCACGGTAATTAGGACTAAGCACTGATCTGTCTGTTTCAGCAGCTACTTGTTGTTGTTCACGTTGGGCTGCCTGCCCTGCCATGTATTGCTCAGAAGCTTTTACAGCTTCTCCTTCAACGGGTACTTTGTCCCAATCCATATTAAACTCCTAATTCAGATTGAAGTTTCTTAGCTTCTTCAATCTCTTGTTTAGACATCTTTTGACCTGTTGTAAGAGATTTAGCTTTTTGCTCCAAAGCACGATATCGTTTAAGCTTATTAAAGTTCTGACCTGTCAGTAAGTTTAAGTCTTTATTATATCGTTCTGTCTCAGGAAGTTTAGCCAACTGTTCATAACTCTTAGTGCCTGCTTCAATCTCAGTTTGAAGATCACCAAGAATACGAGATACAGTTTCAATCTGTTGCTGACTGTTAAACTTACTTTTAACCAACTGATCCATTTCCTTGACAGCCAAAGAGCCGGGGAAGTTACGAGCAATAGTTTGAAGCACTTGAGAAGACACACTATTCATGTATTCAGTGTTAGCCAACTTAGTTCGATCAACAGGGATACCCAAAGCAGATAAGCCTTTACCGAATTGCAAAGCAGTCTCAGAAAAAGAACCAGTAAATGTTTTAGGAAGAGCTTCTTTAACTTCCTGCAACTTAGCAATCATTGGAACTTGCAGTCGATAAGCGTCACCAGCGTCTTTCCAAGTTTTTGCTTTGTCTTTAATATCTTCCTTAGTTCCAATCTCTTTAATTATTGAGGCCACATCTACGGGCTTGCTTGCGCTAGCTTTAGCTTTAGTAAGACCACGGGCTTCCAGTAGATTATCAATAGATTTAGCTTCAGCTTGGGTTAAGTCAGCAAAGTCTTTACCGAAGTTCGCCTTAGCAGCACGATCAGCTTCAGCACCGTAGCTAGTCTTAGACTCTTTAGTAGCTAATGACAAATCAGCAGGATTCTCTGATTCTTTATATTTAGCTAAACTTTCAGGAGTAAATTTACCTGATTCAAGCAGCTTTTGGAAAGGATCAGCAGCTTGTTTCTCACGCATACGCTGTGCCGCAAGAGCCTGCTCAGATTGCAACTTAGCAGCTTCCAAGTCCATAGCAGCAGCACGTTGAGACAACTGCAATGCCATATCAGGATCAGTTGTCTGCAATGCAGCAGCCACCTGACGCAGACCTTGAGCAGTATTAGTGTTATACTGGCTTGCTAATTCACGAAGCTTTGTAGCACGTTTAATCGTAGGGTCTTGCACATCTACACCGAAAGCACCAGCTAAACCAGAGCCAAGATTAGCGCCAGCTTTGTAGCTCATTTGAGCTAATTGTTGATTAGGATCAAGTTGAGCAAACTGAGAGGCACGTTGTTCTAACAACTGAGCTTGCATCTCTTGAGGAGACAAAGAGCCCCCAAATAAACTAGGTAATGTTGCCATTGTTATTCCTTATCGAGTTAAGCCTGCAATCAACTGTGCAATAGGATCAGTTAAACCAGCGATACCAGACTGTAAAGCAGCACGTTGAGCTGCATTGGCCTGTGCTTGACCTGACATATATTGATTAGCTGCTGCTTGGTTGCTTGCTGCTGCTGCGGAGCCTAAACCTTGACCTGCTGTCAGAGCATTCATGCCTAAGCCTTCCACGTTCTGAGCGCCTTGTAACAAGTTTGTAAAAGGATTCAAAGCAGCAGATTGCATGGCAAAACCTTGATTGTTCAAATCAATACCGCCCTTTAACAAGCCTTGACCAAAGGTAACTTGCTGTTGACCTGCCAAGTTAGCATCAGCAGCCAGTTTAGCGTCCTGCATTGCCAAGGCATTGTAGTATGCAGCCATCTGAGGGTTAGCAGCTTGTAGGCCCGGAGAACCTGCACTGTAGCCCGCTGTCGTAGCGCCTGTGGCAAGACCTAAGCGACCTTGTTGCTGTTGTTGGTTAGTCAACTGAGCTAACTGTTGTTCACGACCGGGAGCCAACAGACCTTGCTGCTGAGTCATGTAAGTCTGAGCAGCTTGTTGAGGTGTCTGAGCAAGGTAGCCTTGACCAAGGTTAAACAATCCTTGACCTGCTGCGGTGATGCCGGGTTGCATTGCCTGAGCTTGTTGAGCCTGAGACAAGCCTGTACCAGCCATGCCAATCAAGCCTTCACGTATTGCAGCAATGTCAGGAGCTACTTGATAGCCAGCACCTGTCAACTCACCTTGAGGTCCATACTGAAAGCCAGAAGTACCGAAACGAGTAGTAACACCTACAGGACGGAACTGAGCCATCTGAGCAGCTTGGTTAGCCGATGCAGTAGCATTACCAGCGGCTTGGTTAGCTGCGTAGCCTGTACCTAAAGCCCCAATGGTAGGGCCAATTAAAGAAGTCCAATCAAACGCAGCCATTAAATCACCTCAAATGTGTTATGTTTAGATAAGTTGTGTTGGGCTATTAAAATCTGTAAATTATTTTCTACATGAAGGCCACACACTTTATCGTGTTTTAGAGGAATTTTGTGATCTACATGATGCTTAACAAAACCACCACTAATAAAGTCAAAATAAGCAGCAAGGCGATATTTAGAAGCTATCTCTTCTGTATCTGCCCAAGAAGGAGTAGCTTTAAGTTTTAAAGCACGTCGATATGCAGAGTAATCAGCACAATATTCTTTATTGGTTTTTCTCCAAAAAGTAGCATATTCAAGATATTTATCTCTATTTTTCAAATAATTTTTTTTACTTCTTTTAGCTACTTTTTCTTTATTTTCTTTGTAGTATTTATCGTATCGGGCTTTGTCACACGGTTTACACCATGTTTGCTTTCCATCTTTAGTATCTTTTCTATTAAAAAAAGAAGATAATTCTTTTTCGGTATTACATTTAGAACAAGTTTTCAAAATGTACCTCCGTCTACTGTTGCATTTAAAGTACCTGATACGGTCAGGTTAACCATTGTTGTAGTGCCTGTAAAGGAACCGTTGTTAGCATCACCCTTAGAACTAATAGCTGAGGCAATGTTGTTATACTCAGTATCAATCTCAGTGCCTTTGATAATCTTATTAGGATTACCTGTAACTAAGCCGTCCTTGACAGCAAAATTAGTAGTCTTGGTATAGTTTGACATATTATCGAGTCTTTCCTGTCTTAACGTAAACGTCTAGCTTTTGAATGGATACAGGTTTATTGAACACAACAGTTTCAAAACCTAATTGAATCACTTTACCTGAACCACCAATGTTAATAACTTTATTATCAAAGGCAGAACCACCGTATTCACCAATGTTATATTCAGCAATGTTGTATTCAGCCACGGCAGCATTAGCGAGTTGGAACTGACGGCTATTGAGAATATCTGAATAATCAAATCCAAACTTTAATGTAACTCCATAGCCTTGACCACCAATAACTGTGATACCTACCTTCTTCATTAACTTGATTACTGTAGGAGCAGCAAAGTCAAAGTAGTTAGTATAATAACGCATCAAGTAACTATCAGTGTTATCTTTGTAGCCGTCATACTTACCAATATAACCTGCCTTACCTATCAGTAAATCTTTACTACGAAGATACTTGAAAGCATAAGGAACTAAGCCATCCCAAGTAGTAGTTCTATTAGCACCATTTTGAAGCATGGTACGCATATCGAAGCAATACACTAACTGACGAGCAGGTAAAGACAACAGATAGAAGGCATCTTTATCAGAATACACAGCCTTAATCTCACCAGCATCTTCTAAGGTAATCTCATACACAAGATCATCGCGTACATTGGCACTGATGTCTCGCATAGGCGCTGACTTCTCTTGGATAGTACGCATCAGAGACTTGACACCAGCATCAGACAAAAACAATACATCGCCACCTGTGACTACTACAGAGTCTCTAGCAAAGCATCCAGTACCTGTAATAGCATCAGATAATGTAAGTTCATTTGGATTGTTAGCATTGGCATAGATCAGAATCTGTCTACGACCAAAGATAATCAAGAAGTTATTGTGAGCAGCTAAGGCAATAATCTCATCACCACCAGCAGGCCACACCTGAGAGACATCCAAAGTACCAGAAGTACCTGTGTTCAGAACATGGCCTGAGAGTAAGTCTGAGAACTGAACTAAGCTCTTGTTTGTAGTGTTATTAGCACTCCAAGTACGACCATAAGCACTGATAACACAGTTATTGTTATTGACAGTACCTAAGTAACCTGTCTTTTCAGAGATACGTTTGTAAGTAGTTGTGCTTGTAGCAGGATCGAACACCAGAGGATCGTGCCCAGTTTGATACAGATACAGACAACTGTTCAATGAAGCCATCTGCCAATTGCTATCTGTGATCGTAGGAGCAGTACCACCACCGCCATAAGTTAACTCAGTCAACGAAGAACCTACAAGCTTAAATAATTTATTATTACCTGCTGCAATGACGTAGGAGTCTCCAGCTACTGTGATCAGTTCATCGATAGCTTTAATTGTAGCTGTGCCTAATGCTTCTGGAGTATCGTGCAAAGGAATCCATCCTTTACGTGCTCCAATACGACCAAACTTATCAATCACACAGTTATTAGCCACTGTAGCAAAACCATCCTCTAACGTGATCGAAGAGTCTTGAGTGTTAACTCCTTTGAAGCCGGGAGCAGCAATGGTTGTCGTTAGAAGTTTAGCTACCATGATTAAACACCTGTCCAGACAACTTGATCATCGTAGCGGTTACGTTCAATAGCTACTGCATCTGCCAGAGCTAAACGATACTGCTGATAGATTTCACCAAAGGCTGATCCACCATCTTCACCGCGCTCACCAACAGCTTTAGCATATGCCAACAACTGAACCAAATGAGCAGGTACAATTAAGTTATCGTTGTTGTTAACTAAGTCTGTCTGTGGCACAATCAACTCAAAGCGTACTTGATACACTGCATCAGGTTGAGGCCACAGGTCTACTTTAGTGTCGCCAGAAGCTGTAGCACCGTTATAGCTGTAGTAGCACGGAGCAGCATCTTGCACAGTACCTGTGTAGTATTGACGATTAAGCCATGTCTGTGCAGCCTGACGCATAGGAACATCCTCTGTGTCATTAATCACATCTTCTGTTTTAAATCGTTCACCTGAACCTGTCAGAGTGTAGTTACGCTGTCCCGGTACAGTAGGGATGATAATAGTAGTTGCCAAAGCATTCCACTCATACGCATCCTCTACTTCCCTTTTAGCGTCATTGACGAACACACCAATCAAGGAACTATAAGGAGTGTCCTCAACTGAAGATACCTCAGTTTCCCGCAACCTTGTGAGTACGTTATTAACCAGTTGTAAATAGGTCGAAGCCATCCTTATATTCCTTTAAACATATACATAAATAGTATATCAGATATTGAATTGTTTGTCAAGTATTATTTATATAGGTTGTTCAGGCCAGTTGATTGTCCAAGGAAAGCCCTCTTGAGTGCTGATGTCACGCAGCGCCTGACGATAGGTAGCCCACGCTGCTTGGTTCACAGGAGCGTCTGCCACCTGAGTCCAGTCAGAGTCCTTCAGCTTCTCGCCACGCTGAGTGCGAACAGCCTTGGCTTGCTCTGCATCCTTCATGGCTTTGTAAGCAGCTTCATGCTCGGTTGCTGTGGTGACAGTGCCGTCCTCTGCCGTGGTGTCGGTGAATACTGGGCCAAGCACATACTTGGTGTACCACTTGCCATTGATCTGCTCAACACCTTGACGTTGGCTGTACTGGTAGACGGTGCCACCGGATGCCTGCGGACCTTCAAAGACCACATCACCACCGAAGTCGTTGATGAGTTCTTCTGTCAATTGCTGTGGCATTGAGGTGTTCGGATGCATGGCGCGGAACTCTTGCTCCGATACAACTGCGCCTGTTTGTTTGATGCGAATTTCCATGTTTACTCCTGTCAGGCAATAGCCAGATAAATGAAGGTTCCACCGCTGGCATTGATGGCCGCTGGCGCTGTGCTGCTGATCTCAAACCCTGCGCTGTAGGTGTCAACGTAGTCAGTTGATGTGACTTCAGCGGCTGTGCTATTGAGCAGCAGGTATGGATCGTTACCGGCCACGATGCCACGTGCAGAGTCCCAGACGTACCAATCACCAGTTGAGTCGGTGCGCTTGATGAGCACAAACCTCGCACCTGCTGTGAAGCCGCAGTTGATCTGCTGTGTTGTGCCTGTGCCTGTGTAGCTGCCAACCTTGCTCACGCCGGGGAGGGTGGCGAAGAGGTAGACAACCTGATTGGCGTTATTGAAATTACCGTCATTGCTGAACGACGTGGCGCTCCACGAGATAGTCAAACTCCCGCCTTGTGCACCTGTACTGTTTAACAGCAGGTACTGACTGGTGCCGGGACGCAGCACATACCATGATGCTGTGTTCTGTCGATCACGGACGATGGCCAGTTCCGGTGTGACGCCAAGATTGTGTGGAGTGGTTATGACTCCGCTTCCGTTTGACGTTGGGCAAACAATGTCAAAGAAGCCGGGGGCGCGACGAATCAAATATGTGATGTAGGTGTGCGCGGAGCTATTTACAAGCGGGCTTCCACCAAAATATACAGAGGTGTTGCTATCAAAACCGGTATATGTTCCATTGTTTGTGGATTCCGATGTTGTGTAAGCAACTTCAAGATATTTTGTGGCGCCTCTGAGCCTATCTTCGGCAATAAAACCGTTGTACGCATCCCTTGTTGATGTAAGGCCCAGATCAACTACAAAGTTTGGTGTCAATGTGCGAGACGTATCATTACCAGTGTACGTTTGCGGATCAAACACACTCGTCCCACTCGTAGGCACTTTCATCGGGCCTCTACGAATGGCTATGTAGATGTAGGTTCCACCTGAAGTATTCCAGTTTGTTCCAGTTAATTGAAATCCAGTTGCAAGGGGTTGAAGAATATCAACTCCAGTAAATTCAGCATCTGACGAATTTGGATATAAAACAGGGTCTGCTGAACCCGCAACAGTCAATCCACGCATATTGTCAAATAAAGCCCACGCACCGCCAGAAGCAGAATCTGTTCTTTTAATTAACACCCATTGAGGCTCATGGCCAAGCGTCACAGTTGGCCCTGTAGCTGAACCATTACCTGTATAAGACCCACACGAAATCACATTGTCCGTACCAGTCAGGCCAAAGCCTCCTGCGTTGTGGGCGAAGATGTAGGCTACAAATGTCTGCCCAGAACCGTTGACGCCACCGTCATTTCCAACAGTGAACTGAGTTGATGTTGGGTCGGTATTGTTCCAAAACGATGACGATGTGACGGCGGCATTTGTAAGATCGAGATAAATACCTTGCGTGTTTCCTAGCGATCTGTGATAGACACGCCAAGCCCACCCGCTGTCGCTGTATCGTTTGATAATGATGCACCCCGGCACACTGCCAAGGTTGTGATTGATTGTTTGTGTTGTCCCATTCCCCGTATACGTCACCACATCAAAGAACTTCGGCTGCTTGCGGAAGGTCCATGAGGCGTATGCCGAGCCACTCAGGTTGACGTTAGCCCCGTCGCTTCCAATATAGAAACCGTTGCTGTTAAACGCACTGATTTGGCTGTCAGACGCCGATGCATTGGTAGAGTTCGATGAAAGATAGTTACCAGCGCCCCGAACCGTATCAACTAAGTAGTGGCTCGCGTTTACGGTCGTAGAGTCTCGCTTCTTTACCCACACCAATCCACCCTTACCCGCCAGATCAATCCCGTTGGTGATCGTCTGCGTAGAGCCGTTGCCTGTGTATAGAAAATTACTGAAGACGTCTTCGATGTAGTTGACATCATTAGAAACTTGTGATGTATTGCTTGAGAACATTAAGTTTCCTTAAACAGTGTAGTTCTTGCCAGCATCGGAGCCATACCAGTTGGTTCCATCAGCCGTGAAGATGTACTTGTCCAACTTGCTCGCAGTCGCTGTAATCGTCGGTGCAGTACCGCTAGGCCACTTCACGGAAGCAGGCCATGTTACTGTGCGAGAACCTGTTCCGTCCTGTTTGAGCAGCATAATAAAGCTCTTACCGGCAGTTGCTGTTGGAAATGTAAAAGTGCAGTTACCTGTCAATGTCAGGATTTGAACAGAACCATTATCCAAGTTAACAGTGTAGGCTGTAGAAGTGTTTGCCGTAGCAACTTCTTCAGTGTAGCCATTAGTAAATGTACCAGCTTCGATAGTCTTGTTAGTCAAAGTCTGAGTGGCTGTGACACCAGCAACACCAGTCAAGGTGTTATTTGCATAGGTAATAGTTTTATTAGTAAGGGTCTCACTACCTGTCAGAGTAGCAAAGCTACCTGCTGTCAAAGTAGCCTGTGTCCAAGCACTTCCATTCCATACCCAAAGATCGCTAGTAGTAGAGTTCCAGTACAAAGCACCTGTAAGCAAAGCATTACCATCGTTATCGACAGTAGGAGCTGTTGCCTTAGAGCCTAAGTAACGATCATCAAAGCTGTCATAGCTTGCAGCAGCGCTAGAGGCACTAGCAGCAGCAGCGTCAGCACTGCCCGAGGCTGCACTAGCTGAGTTTGCTGCATTGGTAGCAGACGTAGCAGCAGCCGATGCAGAAGCCGCAGCAGAAGTAGCAGAGCCTAAGATACTATCAACATAAACCTTTGTAGTGGCGTCAGCATCAGCAGTAGGAGTACCTAGACCTGTGATCTTATTACTACCCATTGCGATAGCGCCAGACATAGTGCCACCTGCCAAGTTAAGCTTTAAGGCATCTGCTGTATCAACATAAGTTTTATTGGTAGCGTCAGTACCTGCTGTGGGGGTTCCTAAGCCTGTAATCTTGTTAGTGCCCATAGCCAAAGAACCAGTCATGGTATCACCAGCTTTAGAAACCTTGGTAGCAATAGACGCTGTGAGTGTTGCTGCTAAGTTAGCATCATCATTTAAGGCATCAGAAATTTCACCTAATGTATCTAAAGTTGCAGGGGCTGTGCCGATTAGGTTGCTAATAGCTGTATCAACATAACCTTTGTTAGCAGCATCAGTAGAGCCACTAGGAGTAGCCAAACCAGTGATAGTACCAGCAGAGCCGGAGTTCATGTCCAATGTACCGTTAATAGTGACATTGTTGAACGAAGATGTACCGCTAGAGGCTGTGACGTTACCTGTCAAGTTACCTGTGACGTTACCTGTGACGTTACCAGTTACATTACCAGTGACGTTACCCGTGATGTTACCTGTCACATCGCCTGTAAAACCTGTAGTAGCTGTAATCACAGTACCACGAACAGTAGAAGCTGTGGTAGCACCGATAGGTGTATTATTGATTGTACCGCCTGTTTGAGCAACACCCGTAACTGTACCACCAGAGATAGCTACGGCACTGGCTTCTTGATTACCTAACGAACCGACAACCTTGACAACAGTAGCACTATTGTCTTTGGTGTAGAGTTTCTTATCTGTGACGTTAACAGCCAATTCACCTTTAACTAAGTCACCGGCTAAAGGTACAGCAGATGCTGTGCTACTATTCTTTGTAATGATTGGGGACATTTAAGCTCCAGATTTAGTGTTGTACCATTGTTGTAAAGGTGTTACCACATCGCGGGGTGTCTGAGGTAAGTAAGCGTTGTAATATTGCTGTAACTGTTGATAATACTCAGGACTGTAAGTAGGCATTCCTTGAGTAGGTGTTGCCTGTGGAGAAACAGTTGTTTTGCTAGGAGAAACAGCATTAACAGCGCCTGTGATGCCTGCAATAGAAACACCAGCCTTGATTAAGTTAGCAATCTGAGGTGCTGTTAATCCGCCTAAGCCAGTCCCTGCTGCTCCTGCGCCTGTTGTAGTTCCTGCGCCTGTTGTAGTTCCTGCGCCTGTTGTAGTT